>Ga0181537_10003331_pt1 | contig 13775 bp, 8 predicted proteins | sample PEATcosm2014_Bin_39_FD_119765 | JGI IMG/M metagenome (GOLD analysis project Ga0181537, IMG submission 119765) | Peatland microbial communities from MTU Mesocosm Facility, Houghton, MI, USA - PEATcosm2014_Bin23_10_metaG | ecosystem: Environmental > Terrestrial > Soil > Wetlands > Peat | place...
GCTGCTGGTGCAAATTGAACATATCAAGGCGGTTGCGCTGGCCGAGAAAATACTAGCCGTGGACGGGGTCGACGGCTTTTTGATGGGCCAGGTCGACCTGGCGTTGTCGATGGGACTATCGGACACGCACTTCAGCGAGAATAGTGAACATCAAGCGGCCATTCAACATACGGTCGACGTCTGCAATTCAGTTGGAAAGCTGGCCTGCTACAACGCTTTCAGCGAATCTGAGGCTCAAAAGAGGGTACGACAGGGTTTTCGTGTGATCACGTACCAGTCGGATGTCGACGTTTTCTGCGAGTCCGGCCGTGCGCGCCGCGAGGCACTGCGCCGCAAGCTGAATCTGGATGAGCGGGCGTAGTTTACGACGGTCGAAATGGCAACGTAACGAGGTACGAAATGGCAGACAGAGTGATCGATCTTAGTCACAGTCTGGATCCGACTACACCCGTCTATGCCGGGTACCCTCCGGTCGAAGTCAGCGTTCTTGAGTCGACCCGTTATTCGATACCGGGCGGGCGGCGGGCTCTGAACAGCAGTCGGATTTCCGTTGGAATTCACTGCGGTACGCACATGGACGCACCTTTTCACTTCTTTGAGGACGGTGCGACCATTGATCAGGTTGATCTTCGACATTGTGTGGGCGAGGCTCAGTTGGTCCATCTGGATGTTCGGTCCGACGGGAGAATTGAACGCAGTCATTTGACCAGCTACGCGGATCAGATTGCAGGTTGTGGCAAAGTTGTCCTCTCCACTGGATGGGCGAAACAGTGGGGGCGTTCTGAGTACTTCACGCAACATCCCGTCATAACCCCGGATGCAGCGGATTTCCTGATTGAGTGCGGAATTCACCTGGTTGGGGTGGATTTTCCCTCAGTGGATCGGGCTCCCTTTCTCACTCACGTGGCGCTGCTGAGCCACAATGTGCTTATTTTGGAAAACCTCACAAACCTTTCTGAGATTCGAGGGGGTTCGTTCCAATTGGTGGCTGTTCCTCTCAAGTTCACCGGCCGGGACGGTTCGCCCGTTCGCGCCATCGCGTTAGAGACTTTGTGAGTGCGGAACATTCGGAGTTCTACCTCAGAAGGCGGATCGAGCGAGATTCTCAGCGCGGAATGATATGTCAGCCACCTTACGACGGTGGGCTGCGTTTCTGCGGCAAGCGGGGATTGGTTCCGCTGCTCGCACCCGTGACGGGCTCGCCGGCGAGTGCCGATTTCTTGCCGGCACTACTTTGCGTCAAGTCTTCAATCGAGGGAAGGCTGTAATGCGCAGCTTCGCTGCGGCATACGGGATCAACGCAATTGTCTCTTCGGGTTGGTCGCTGGTCACGGGGCTTTGTGGAACGGGAGCGGCAACTCCCTCTTCGGCCTGCCACGCCGGTAGCTTGCGTGCCTTCACGTGGAGTTTCACGGGAGCACTCTTGGCACTGAAGGGTCGATCGCCGATTTCAGATTCTGTCGCCGTGATGTCGCGAGATGGCGCCGCCGGATTGACGGCCAGAGCATAGTTCCACTGCGTTGTGGGATATATCTGCCAGTCGGCCGTCATGCCTCGATCCCTGAGCTTTAACCAGTCTTCGCCGATTCCAAGGGAGAAGACGAGCGGCCCGCGCTCCACGGCGACGGAATTGTGAAACCACTGTGACACCCGCGGTTCCAGCGGAAACTCGACCTCGACGCGATCCCCTGGCTTCCACGTTCTCTCGATGCGCGCAAATGTGCCTGGCGAAGGCGCGGGCTGTAACTCGCCGTTGACTTTGATGTTCGTCCTCACCGCCCAGGCCGGGATTCGCAGCAGCAGCGGAAACGCCAGAGACGACGCTGGATTGACCTGCAACTGGACCGTGCCGCGGAAGGGATAATTGGTTTCTTCGAGCACGTGCAACGGAATATCGCGAACCATCGTACGCATCTCGCAGGGCGCGTATGCCGGAGCCACGACTCCATCATCCTGCGAGAGCATGAACAGACTGGCGGCAAACTTCGGCCATCCCTGGTGGAAGTTCGCCGTACAGCAGCCAAAGTTCGGCTCCAGTCCAAACAGGTTGGACTCGGGACCGTTGGTGGTCCACGGCTCGCGGTGCAAGCTGCACTCCACCTGATTCGGTTGCTGATCGTATTGGTGAGCCCACATATCGTCCGTCAATGTCCCAGGCAGAGCATTGAATGCGAGCCGCTCCAGCCGGTCGCCGAGCGCGGGGTCGCCAACAATCGCGAGCGACTGCTCGAGCGAGAACATGTACTCGACCACGGTGCATAGCTCCGAACCTTGCGACGGGTTTGGTCCGGCGAGATGCTCGTCGCAGGAAAACATTCCATTCGGCAGCCCGTGGTATTTGTCGAGCTCTGCGATCATCTGGGTCACGGCCCTGCGGTCGGCCTCTGAACCGGAAACCAGAGACCACACAGGTCCAGTCTTAACGGCCTGCCCGTTGTTTACCCCGTGCGTCGCCAGCGCGAGATCCTCGAGCCCTCCACCTTCCGATAGCTTAATTCGCTCTGCCGTTACCCGTTCTCTGTAGGGAAAGTCGGCGTATGCCGCAACCCAGTCGTGGCCCTGGGCATGCAGCAACTGCAACAGATCCAGCAGTTTCGCGTTACCGGTGCGGTTGTAGAGCCAGATGACGCTTAGCGCTTCGTCCTGCCAGCGAAACTTTCCCCAGTCGCGCAGTCCCCGCTTGGGCATTTCCGCGAGTTGATATTCGAAATAGCGTTGCATCGATGGAATCACGCGCGGATCGCCGGTTGCCTCGTGATACTGCGTCAGTACTTTGAGCATCACCATGCGCGGCCACCAGTCGTTGTTCGAGCGTGGTCCGAGCGTGCCGCTCGCGGCCTGATTGTTCAGCGTCCAGTCGATATACTTCTGAGCTTTTGCCTTTAGCCGCGCGTCGTCGAGAAGGTAGGCCAACGGAACCAACCCGTCCAGAAAGTAAGGGCCGCGCTCCCACGATTCACCTGTACCGCCGAGCCATCCGCTGTTCGGACCGACATCCGCCCAGGTTTCATCCAGATGCCCTCCGAGGCCGTCCGCCTGAGTCTTGAGCTGCGCCAGCAACCAACCAGCCGGCCGAACCGCACCGAGGGGCAGAGGGTAAAACGCGCTGCGCGCAAGCGGCGCGCGATTTTTAGCTGCGGTTTGACGGGAGGGATCCGAAGGCGACGCCATGGCGCCAGATAGCGCCGAGAAAACGCTGGCGGGCGCCGATGACGCCAGGCCGGCAAGGCCGACTTGCTTGAGAAATCGCCGCCGGCTCAAACGGGTTCGAAGGCGAGAAGACAAATTGCAGCTCCCGCTACAAAGACTGACGGAATTGTAACGAAAGGCGAAACATGGCGCACCATGAAAACGTGTACAATTGGCGCGCTCGGAAGCCAAACGGCAAGAAAACCGTGTAACTACGTCGATTGCACTTGGGCTGTCATCGTGAGTGAGTGATGAACAAGCGGAACTTTATCCGGCTCTTCGCCGTGCTGATGGCAAGCCCTGTGGTCTCGCCTCTGCTGACCTGGGCATCCAATCATAAGAAAATTCAAAATTGGGCCGGCAATCTCGAATACAGCACTGACCGGTTGTACTCCGCCGACACTATGGAGCAGGTGCGGAGTTACGTCAGGAAGCAAAGCAAACTAAAAGTGCTGGGCACGCGGCACTGCTTCAACAACATAGCGGATAGCACGGATGACTTCCTCTCCTTGAAGGCGATGGACGAGGTGGTGGCGCTCGATTCAGACGCGCGCACCGTCACCGTCAATGCGGGCATCACGTATGGGCAACTCTCGCCGTACCTTGATGGCAAGGGTTTTGCGCTGCACAACCTGGCCTCGTTGCCGCATATCTCGGTAGCGGGGGCGTGCAGCACGGCGACGCATGGTTCGGGCGAAACGAATGGCAATCTTGCGACGGCGGTTTCAGCCCTTGAAATCGTCACCTCCGATGGCGAGGTGGTTAAGCTGTCCCGTCAGAAAGATGGAGAAACATTTCGCGGCGCCGTGGTTGGCCTGGGTGCGCTGGGTGTGATCACAAAGGTCACACTCGATATTCAGCCAACTTACATGGTGCGGCAGTACGTCTACGAAAACATGCCGCTCTCGGCGGTGAAAGACCACTTTGACGCGATCGAATCCAGTGGCTACAGCGTGAGCCTGTTTACAGACTGGCAAAGCCAGCGTATTAGCGAGGTTTGGATCAAGAGCCGCGAGGAAAAAGGGCAAGCGTTCGACCCGACTCCTGAATTCTTCGGAGCCAAACGAGCTAGCAAAAATCTGCATCCCATTGCGGAACTTTCCGCCGAAAACTGCACCGAGCAGATGGGCGTGCCCGGCCCGTGGTATGAACGATTGCCGCATTTTCGCATGGGCTTTACGCCGAGCGCTGGCAAGGAGTTGCAATCGGAATACTTCGTGCCCCGTCCGCATGCAGTCGAAGCAATTCTGGCGATTGAACGATTGCGCGACCAGGTCAGTCCGCATTTATTGATTTCGGAAATTCGCGCGATTGCGGCCGACCACTTATGGATGAGTCCATGTTACGAACAACCCTGTGTAACCATTCACTTTACGTGGAAACCGGATTGGCCAGCTGTCAGCAAGCTGTTGCCGGTGATCGAAAAAGAATTAGCTCCGTTCCACGCGCGCCCGCACTGGGGAAAACTGTTTACCACGAAGCCGGCGGAGCTGAAATCTATTTATAAAAAGTTGCCCGACTTTATTCAATTGAGTGAGAAATATGATCCGAAGGGAAAGTTTCGGAATCAATTTCTGAACATGAATGTCTTTGGCGGCTAGTGCAGGGCAAAGGACATAAGCTAAACCATGAATCGGCGTAAATTTTTGACGCAAGCAGCGGCTGCGGTCGGGGCTGCGGTCGCTCATCCTGCGTTAACTCAGGCTGGTTTCGCTCATGCGTTGCAAGCTCGGTCGACCGGACCGGAGGTGCGCGTCACACTCGATGTTGCACAGACGCTTGCCGTGATCCCGCCGGACTTTATGGGGCTCGGCTACGAAATTTCTTCGGTATCGCGTCCCGGTCTGCTCAGCGCTCAAGACGCCGTTTACGTCCAACTTGTCCAAACTTTGGGAAGCCAGGGCGTTATCCGGGTCGGCGGAAATACTGCGGACTACGCGTCCTATTCCGCAGCGGGGCAACCTCTATCTTCGCCCGAGGGAAAAGCGGGGTCGGTGGTGAACGACGCGGTGCTGCGCGATCTGGGTAGTTTTCTTGATGCGACCGGATGGAAACTTATCTGGGGTCTGAACCTGGGCAACGGCACTCAGGAAAATGCGATTCAGGAGGCGAAGGCAGTTACAGCGGCGGCGAAAGGGAATCTGCTCGGGTTTGAAATCGGCAACGAGCCGGACCTGTTCGGGCGAGGTCATCGCCACACGGGCTACGATTACGATGCTTACCTTCGCGAATATCGCACGTATCGAGACGCGCTGCGGAAGGCGATCCCCGGCATCGTTTTCGACGGGCCTGACGCGGCGATTGCGACCGATTGGGTCACTCGATTTGCCGGGGACGAAGGTAAGGATATCAAGCTCCTGACGCACCACTACTATCGCGAGGGGCAGAATCCGACCAGCACCATCGACAAACTTCTTCATACGGATCCAAAGCTGGCTCCGATTCTTGCGAAACTGCGGGCCGCGTCGGAGTCTTCTGGCGTTCCCTACCGCATCTGCGAAGTGAACTCGTTCTCGGGCGGCGGCAGACCGGGAGTGAGCGATACGCTGGCCGCCGCTCTCTGGGTGCTGGACTTCATGTTTACGCTGGCTTCTGCGGGTTGCGCTGGCGTGAACATGGAGACTGGAGTCAACCAGCGCGGCTTCATCAGTTCCTACTCGCCGATCGGCGACGATGAGCAAGGACATTACTGGGCAGCTCCCGAGTACTACGGCATGCTCGCGTTTGCACAATCCGGCGGGCGCGTTATCGGGTGTGCGCCCGATGTGGGAGACAGGAACATCAAGGCTTACGCAACCCAGCCGGCGAGCGACCGCGTGGTGCTTACGCTTATTAACAAAGAGTCGTCGTCTGAGGCGATGGTTGTTATCGATGCGAACACATCTGTGCCCCTGCGTAGCGGATCGCTGATCCGCTTGTCAGGGCCTTTGCTGGAGAGCAAATCCGGCGTCACTCTGGGTGGCGCGGGCGTATCTCACGACGGCCTGTGGAAGCCTACCCGGGTAGAACAGGTCAGCGGAACTGGGGGAAAATTGCAGGTTCGACTTCCAGCCGCCAGTGCTGCCGTGGTCACGCTGCCTGCTTGAGGTTTCATTCTTGATCATCCCAAGTTCAGATCATCTGAATTGCCATTGGCTACCGAAGGTAAACGTTTACATTCCGGTTTCAATGAAGTAAACTACGCCGCGTTTGAGTACTCTCGACACTATGGCGCGACCGCCAAATAATGCAAGAACAGGACTTGCTCCATGAGCCGCTACCGCTTTTCGACGAACCTTTTGGCTGCACTCGCGCTATTCGGCACGTTCGCTTTTGCCCAAACAATTCGACCACCTGCGGTTCCGCTGGTCACGCATGATCCCTATTTCAGCATCTGGTCCATGAGTGATGAGCTGAATGCCGGTCCCACGCGCCACTGGACGGGTAAGGTGCAGCGCCTGACCGGATTGGTTCGCATCGACGGGAATGTTTTTCGCTGGATGGGAGATGCTCCGCGTGGCTTAGCCGCACTTCCGCAGACGGGATTGAAGCTCACGCCCACGCGCACGGTCTATCAATTTGCGGGTCAGGGCGTATCCCTCGAAGTGGATTTCCTCTCGCCCTTGCTTCCGAGCGACCCAGACGTGATGTCCCGGCCGGTCACCTATATCACTACGACGGTGCGCTCGCTGGATGCAGCGCCGCACAGCGTTCAGTTATTGTTTGCCGCCGATGCATCTCTTGCGGTCGACACAGGCACACAGCAGGTTGCCTGGTCGCGTTCCCGGCTCCATGCAATGACGGTTCTGCGGGCCTCTAACTACGAGCAGCCGGTGCTGCAAAAATCTGGCGACGACCTTCGCATCGACTGGGGATATTTGTTGCTGGCCGTGCCTGATCAGGCCGGCGCGAGTGCGTCCACGCAGTTGAGCGACGATGTCGAGTCGCAATTTGCGGAGGGCAAGGCATTGTCATTCGACGACCTGGACATGCCTCGGCGGGCGGATCGCAGAACCGTGTTGGCTTCGGTGTTCGATCTCGGGCAGGTGGGGAACACCGCGTCATCACGCCATGTCCTGCTGGCCTACGACGACATTTATTCGATTGAATACCTGAACCGGTGGATGCGTCCCTATTGGCGCCGCAACGGGATGACCATGGGACAGTTGCTCGAGAAAGCAGAACAGGAATACGGCAGCCTGGATCAGAGAGCCCGGCAGTTCGATGAAGAACTGGCAGCCGACCTGCGCCGCGTGGGCGGCGACGCGTACGCAGAAGTTGCCGAAATGGCGTTTCGGCAGACCATTGCCGCGAGCAAGCTCGTGGCCGACGTGGATGGACGCCCGATGCTTTTTCCCAAGGAGAATTTCAGCAACGGCTGCATCGCGACCGTAGATGTCATCTATCCGGCTGCGCCGTTTTTCCTTCTGTTCAACCCGGAGCTATTGAAAGCGCAACTGCAGCCGTTGATGGAATACACCGAGACGGGACGGTGGCGCTTTCCGTTCGCACCCCACGATCTGGGCACCTACCCCAAAGCGAATGGACAGGTCTACGGAGGTGGCGAGAGAACGATCGAGAATCAGATGCCCGTCGAGGAAAGCGGCAACATGCTGCTGATGTTCGCGGCGCTGGCGAAGATTGAGGGCAACGCCAACTACGCGAACCGCTATTGGCCGCAATTAACGCAATGGGCGGAGTTTCTGCGGAAGGAAGGATTGGATCCGGAAAATCAGCTCTCGACCGATGACTTCGCCGGACACCTCGCGCATAACGCGAACCTCTCGATCAAAGCGATTCTTGCTCTGGGCGGCTACTCCATGTTGGCGGAGATGACTGGACGAAAATCCGATGCGACCACCTACCGTCAGTCGGCCCAGGATATGGCGAACCGGTGGGCGCAGATGGCGCAAGATGGGGATCATTACCGGCTCGCCTTCGATAAACCGGGCACGTGGAGCCAAAAATACAACCTGGTGTGGGATCGAATTCTTGGCCTTAATCTGTTTCCCGCAAAGGTGGCGCAAACCGAGCTGCAATATTACGAGGCTCATCTGAATCCCTTTGGCCTGCCTCTCGACAACCGGCGCGACTACACCAAGCTCGATTGGGAAGTCTGGACGGCGACCCTGGCAGACAATCGCAAGCAATTCGATACTCTGATCGCGCCGCTGCCAAAGTTCATCAATGAATCGCCCAGCCGGGTTCCGCTGACGGACTGGTATTCGACGACAGATGGTAAGCAATCCGGCTTTCAAGCGCGTTCGGTGGTGGGTGGCGTGTACATCCCGTTCCTTGCGAATCCGGATCTCTGGAAAAAGTGGTCATCCAAAGCGCCGGCTCCTGAAAAACACTGAGCCGGCAACGTGGCACGAACCGGTGGTTGCGGCGAAACAACTTTTATTCGAATTGATGTGCTCTCGGAAAAACCGATCAATGACAAGGAAGGTTCCTGATGAAACGTTATACAAAGACGCTGGTGGCCACGGTTCTTGTTTTGCTGCTCTCTCCTGCCTGGATCAAAGCGCAGGCGCAACGCTGGTCCGAAGCGCAGGCCAATACCTGGTATGAGAAGCAACCCTGGCTGGTCGGCGGCAATTATGTTCCGACGAATGCCATCAACCAGTTGGAAATGTGGCAAGCGGAGACGTTTGATCCGCAACAGATTGACAAAGAGATGGGCTGGGCGGAAGGTCTGGGCATGAACACGATGCGCGTGTTTCTGCACGACTTGCTTTGGCAGCAGGATTCGGCCGCCTTCACTCGCCGCATCAACACGTTCCTGACCATCGCGGACAAGCATCACGTTCACCCGGTTCTCGTGCTGTTTGACTCCTGCTGGGAGGCGGAACCGAAGCTCGGGCCGCAGCATCCGCCGATCCCGGGCGTGCACAATTCGGGCTGGGTGCAGAGCCCCGGTCTGCCTGCGCTCAAGGATCCTTCACAATATCCGCGGCTGAAAGAATATGTTCACGGGGTGGTCGGCGCGTTTGCAACCGACAAACGCATCGTGGCCTGGGATGTGTGGAACGAGCCGGCCAGCAGCCCGGAAGTAATCGCGCTGCTGCCACAAGTGTTCACGTGGGCTCGCGAGGCTCATCCCTCGCAGCCTCTTACCAGCGGAACCTTTCAACAGAACTTCACTCCGATCGGACCCGAAAAGCGCACTCCCGTCACCGAAATTCAGTTGGCGGAATCCGATGTCATCTCTTTTCACAACTACAGCTGGCCCGAGGATTTTGAAAAACATGTGATCGGACTGAAGAAATACAATCGCCCATTGCTCTGCACGGAATATATGGCGCGGTCGGCGGGAAGTACTTTTGATACGGTTTTGCCCATCGCGAAAAAGTACCACGTCGCGGCGATCAACTGGGGATTTGTGGTGGGCAAAACGCAGACCAATCTGCCGTGGGATTCCTGGGAGCGGCCTTACGTCAGAACGCCACCCACGGTCTGGTTTCACGACGTGCTGCAAACGGATGGTAAGCCCTATCGGGAGCAAGAGGCCGAGATCATTCGTGAGCTCACCGGTAAGACGCAGGCAAAGAACTAGCGTAACTAACGCCGTTGCCCGGATGGGGAAGTTGGCTGGCGCGGCGGCGAAGTACCATTTCGACGCCGTTCGCACTTCCTCGGGTTCGGCTTGACTACTTCGTATTCGTTTTCCCGGTCAGCTCGCGGATGATCGCCACTTCGCGTTCTCGATACGGTTTTCCGTCTGCATAGAAGACCTCGTGAAACCATACGTCCGGTTTCTCCTGCGTGTAAGGTCTGTACCAGGAATCCCAGGGAAGATTGGTTTGGGTTTTCCCTACAACGAATCCCCAGTTGATCGCGCCCACGTGGTGCTTCTTGGCCACGGGCAAGATCGCGTCAAACGTGCTGCCCACCGGACGCGCCATGAACTCGGTGCAAATGATGGGGCGATGATAGGTCTCGAGCCAACCGAGCTGCCTCTCGAACTCCTCCGGCCAGTCGTAGTTATGGAACGAGATCACGTCGGACTGCTCCAATTGGACCCGCTCCATCGGACCGAGTTTTGCAGGATCGGACCAATTACCCTCCCAGACGCCGCTGGTGAGCGGCTGCAGCGGATTCATCGCCCGCGCCCACTCAAAAACCTGAGGCAATAGGGCCACGACCAGGTCTTTCTTATTCTTGGGTTCCTTCGTGTCGTAAGAGCCTTCGTTCATGTTGTCCGGCTCATTCCAAAGATCCCAGCCCAGTATTCGCGGATCGTTCGCGAAAGCGCCCACCACGCCTTGGACGTAGACTTTCAACCGAGGATATTCCGCCGGATTCTGCAGAGCAGCGGACCCCGGGCTCTGCACCCAGCCCGAATTGTGCACACCGGGAATTGGAGGATGTTGAGGCCCGAGCTTCGGAAATGGGTCCCAGCACGAATCAAAAAGCACGAACAGAGGCCGAATGTGGTGCTTGGCGGCAATCGACAGGAAGGTGTCGATTCTTTGTTTGAAACCGGAAGCGTCCTGCTGCCAGAGTAAGTCGTCTAGGAAGACCCGCATCGTGTTCATGCCGAGACCTTCAGCCCAGCCGAGTTCTTTGTCGATCTGCTGGGGATCAAAGCTGGCAGCCTGCCACATCTCGAGCTCATTGATTGCATTCGACGGGATAAAGTTGCTGCCCACCAGCCAGGGTTGGGCCTGATACCACGCATTAGCCTTCGCCTCGCTCCAGCGTTGGGATTGCGCCAGAGTGCTTGCCGAGAGCGCAAGCAAGCAGGTCATAAGCAAGGCAATTGAGCTAGATCGCTTGATCATCGAATTCCTCCAGATGTGGTTCAGAGAATATCTAGTAAAAATGCTCAGCAAGGATGTTCAGCAGCGCACATGCAGTTTCGCTAGGCTCGGACTCCTGGCACGATGCGAGAGCCGTGACGATTGAGACCAATCGAGCGCAAACGATGTAAACGATTGCATTGGACGCCCGGGTTTGTCAACAATATTGTGCGCGCCTCGGGAATCACGAATTCTTGATGTAGTCGCTTACATCACGTATACACTTCACGTTTCTTCGAGATGCGATAGAGTGCGTGGGGAAGGAAATGGCATGAGAAGCAGAATCCTGTTCCGGCTGGGCGTTTCTGTGTTGTGTTCGGCATCCCTGGCGAGCGCGCAATCACAAACGAAGCCTGCAAACCTCAAAGCGAATACTTCGATTCGGGTCGACGTTGGCAAGCCGCTGCCCTTCAAGATTCCTCCCACCATCTTTGGAACCTTCCTCGAGCCGATTGGCAACTCCACTTACGGCGGGCTGTGGGCAGATGCGCTCACCAACCCCAGCTTCGAAGAGAACCTGTGGTCGGCGCGCCGCATTGCGGACATGATTAAAGAGGAGCCAGCACTGGCGCGCGCCTCCGCGCTTGGCCTGCCGCTGCCCTGGGAGCCACTCGATTATGGGCAGGGAGCGCGCTACGAGCCGCGATGGAATGATGCGGCCAATTCCTTTCGTTCGTTGCTGATCATGGCCCTTCCAGGAAAGGAAACGGGTGTCCGGCAGAAAGTGTATTTGCCGGTACATCGTGTGCTCCGATATCACGGGAGCGTCTACGTCAAACACATCAGCGGATCCGCCGCGCTCGATATTTCTATCCGGGAGAGAAACAAGCCTGATGTCGTACTGGCATCACAGACCGTAACGCTAACCGGCGATGGCTGGAAGAAGTATGAGGTCGCCCTCGATATCCCCGAAGGAAAACTTGCGCCGCTTGAGCCGGCGGACTTCGTGCTCTCCGCTCACGACGGAACTCGCGTGCTGGTGGACCAGGCCGCGTTGTTCCCCGCCGATGCCGTCGATGGCATGGATCCCGACATGCTCTCGATGTCGCGTGCTATGAAGACTCCGCTGGTGCGCTTCGGGGGCAACTACACTTCCGCCTACCACTGGCTCGACGGCATTGGTCCTGTGGACAAGCGCGTGTCCATGCTCAACGTGGCGTGGGGCATACCGGAGTACAACCAATTCGGAACCGATGAGTTCCTCGAATATTGCAAGTTGATTGGCGCACAGCCTCAGATTGCCTTGAATCTTGGCACCGGCACCCCGGAAGAAGCAGCTGCCTGGGTAAAATACGTGAATGAACATTGGGGAGATCGCTCCGGCGGATTGCTCTGGGAACTCGGCAACGAGCTGTGGGGAACTTTCCAGACCGGATATCCCACAGTCGATCTCATTGCCCCCCGTACCAGGGCTTTCAGCGATGCCGTGCGCGCCGTCGATCCGAAAGCACGATTGATTGGTACCGGCGGTGATCCGGATTCCTATTCCGCATGGAATGCGGCGCAGTTGACAAACCCTCCCGGAACGTTTGACTACCTCTCCACCCACTTCGTTGTCGGCGATGCCGAGACCGTCAAAAAGAACCCGTCATCGGACTTCCTCGCTCAGGCATCATTCGCGTTACCGATCGGCCTGGAACGCAAATTGCGCCAGATGCGCCAGCAACTGGAAAGCAGCGGAGCGAAGGATGTCCACACCGCATTCACGGAATGGCTTTTCCATGCTCCCGAAGATGTCGCTCCGCGTTTCGACAACATGGGCGGAGCCATCGCAACCGGGGGTTTCCTCAACATGCTGATTCGCAGCGCTGATATTGTCCCCATTTCCGACATGACGGGGGTCATCGAGTTCGGCGGCTTCTGGAAAAAGCGTGGAAGGGTTTACGGCACACCGGCGTACTATGCGTTTTCCATGTACTCAACTTCATTCTCAACCGCCGGCGCCGCTCAACCTGTAACCATCGAAACGCAGGGCGAGACCTACGATGTGCATGACGGAATCACCAGGATTCCCGAAATTCCGAACGTACCCTACTTGGACGTGGTGGCGGCCGTGAATGAAGCCAAAGATAGTTTAACTTTGTTCTGCGTGAATCGTGATCTAACCCGCGATCTCTCCGCCGATATTTCGTTGCAGGGCTTTGTGCCGGCGAGTGCCAAGGTGACGACGCTGTTTTCATCGAGCATCTTCGACCAGAATGATGAAGTGCAGCCCGAGGCCGTTCACCCCCGCTCAGAGCCGCTCCCAATCCAGTCGCCGAAATTCCAATACACGTTCCGGCACGAGAGCGTGACGGTAATCCAGCTGAAGAGTAAATAATCAACGGAGGTTCAGATTCAGGTTTCGGTGATCTTGACAGATCGAGCATAGTAGCCAGCACTCAATCTTCTTGCGGGAACTGAATTGTCCTTCACTCTGAGCTGGATCGAATAGATCCCAGGTCCCTTCGGCGTCCAACAATGTGTCCAGAAACTCCAGGGGTCGTTGCTGGTCTGCTTGAAATCAGCTACCGGGACGAGATCCTCCGCTTCGTTGAAGCGTATCTCCAGGCCGCTCACAGGCCGGGAACCTCCCCACGCGATGCCGTGAACGCGGTAGTTGATTTTTCCGTCGACCAGCCATTTTTCGACGCGGACGGGCATCGCTGCCTGCTCAATCACCGCGGGACGGTAGTCCCTGGCCAGCTCCGGTATGCCCGGCTGCATGGTTCGGGCGGCGAACTCCTGCATCTGGGAAGTTACCGCTACATCCTCGCCCACCAGCGTGATTTCGTTGACCCACTTGATGCACGTGCATCCATACCA
>Ga0181537_10003332_pt1 | contig 13775 bp, 16 predicted proteins | sample PEATcosm2014_Bin_39_FD_119765 | JGI IMG/M metagenome (GOLD analysis project Ga0181537, IMG submission 119765) | Peatland microbial communities from MTU Mesocosm Facility, Houghton, MI, USA - PEATcosm2014_Bin23_10_metaG | ecosystem: Environmental > Terrestrial > Soil > Wetlands > Peat | place...
ACGCTTCATCGCATTTCGGCGATCCGCAATCGCACGGGCAAGATCATCGGCCTTTCGTGCCGTGTTGGTCGTGCGATTTACGGCACAGTCGACATCATCCTCGACGTGGTGCGCAGCGGAAAATCGATTTGTTTGCTCGGGCGCCCGGGTGTGGGCAAAACGACGATGCTGCGCGAGTGCGCACGCATTCTCAGCGAAGACGGCAAACGCGTCGTCGTCGTTGATACGTCCAATGAAATCGCCGGCGACGGCGACGTTCCGCATCCCGGAATCGGCCACTCGCGGCGCATGCCCGTCGCCGATCCCTCGCTGCAGCACAACGTCATGATCGAAGCGGTCGAGAATCACATGCCGCAGGTCATCGTCATCGACGAAATCGGAACCGAAGCCGAAGCGCTCGCCGCTCGGACGATCGCCGAGCGCGGCGTGCAGCTGATCGGCACAGCCCACGGTCAAACGCTGAATAATATTCTCAAGAATCCGACGCTCTCCGATCTGCTCGGCGGCATTCAAGCCGTCACGCTCTCGGACGAGGAAGCGCGCCGCCGTGGCACGCGCAAGAGCGTGCTCGAGCGTAAAGCGCCGCCGACGTTCGACGTGCTCATCGAAATCGTCGATCGCGGCCGTCTTGCGATTCATCGCAACGTCGCCGACGTCGTCGATGCACTCTTACGCGGCTATCAGCCGCAGCCCGAAATCCGCGAGCGTGGCCCAGCCGGCAACGTCACCGTCGTGCAGCGCGCCGACACGCAAGTGTTGCCGCCGGCGCCCACGCGCGAAGACGAGATCGAAGCGGACGCTGCGGCCGAGCAAGAAAAGCCGCTGATGATCTTTCCGTACGGCGTCTCGCGCAACAAGATCGAGCGCGCCGTCACCAATCTGCGCGTTTCCGCGTCAATAGCCCGGAAATGGGACGATGCCGACGTCGTGCTGACGCTCAAAACGCTCGAGCGCAAAGAATCGGCGAAGCTCAAGACGATTGCGTCCGAGAATATTCCGATCTACACGATCAAGACGAACACGACGACGCAGATCCAGCATGCGCTCAAAGACATCTTCGACTTACCGTCGATCGATGCTGAAGAGCTCGCGCTGCGTGAAGCCGAGGAAGCCATCTACCAGGTGCTCCTCGAGAATCGCGCGATCGAGCTGACGCCGCAGACCTCGTACATCCGGCGCATGCAGCACCAAATGGCCGAACGTCATCGTTTGCAGTCACGCAGCACCGGTCTCGAACCGAATCGCCGCGTGGAAATCTATCGGGGCGCCGACGCTATAGCGTAGTCCCTAATGCTTCGCGCCTTGGACTTCGACCTTACCGGTTCCGTCGATTAAGAACGTCGTGTCGTACTGGCGAATTTCGCCTTCGACGTCGATGCGGCTGTGCACGTGGCAGCGATGAATCTCTTGTGCGCCGCGCTTGATCACGCCGGAATACGTCATGCGCAGGAGCGGTGCTTGTCCGGGGCCCGGCATCGCCATGTGGTTCATTTGTACGAGCGAATTGACGATTTGCTGTTGAATCGCAAGGGGTAAGAGCCGGAAGGCGTCATCGTTCTTGGCCTGGACTGCCTTCAGCTCGTCGGTGCTCTTGTTGACCGGGTCGGGCGTGCCATTGCAGAAGCGAACGACTGCGTCCCAATCGTCGGCCGAGATGCCGGCGAACTTCGTCGCAAAGCGGTGCCAGACGGTGCCGGCGTTTTGCACTTGGTCGTGGCGGACGACTTGCAAACGCACGGTCATCATTCGCTCGCCGATCTTCATTTGTACCGTGAACTCGGGCGTCGGCGGCTTGTCTTTGAGGACGATCAATGCACCGGTCGCAGAAATCTCCTGACCTACGCCGTCAACGACCGTGTTCTCGTCTTTATTCCAGCGTACGGGATAGGTGAGCGTCTTACGCTCGTGTCCCCGCCGTTCTGGTCCCTTACTGCCACCAAAAATTTTGGCAAGTTCGTAAAGCACGTCCTCACCTTTCCCGATTACTCGGTTGACCTAATTGATTAAGGCTAGGCGGGTCCTAGACCTTGAGCGCGAAGCTGGGTGCGATGTTCATCACCTTCGAGGGGATCGAGGGATCCGGCAAATCCACCCTGATGCAACGCGTTGAAAGCGAACTCCGCGGGCGTGGCGAGGACGTCCTGCAAACGCGGGAACCAGGTGGAACGCCGCTCGGCGACGAGGTGCGCAAGATCTTCCTGGACCCCGCCCAGAAAATCGGGCCGATGGCGGAGGTCATGCTCCTGTGCGCCTCCCGCTCGCAGCTCTGCACCGACGTCATCTGGCCGGCATTGCGTTCGAAGAAGACGGTGTTGTGCGATCGTTTCTACGATTCGACGATTGCCTATCAGGGATACGGGCGCGGCATGGACGTTGAGGAGCTGCTGCAGGTTTGCCTTGCAGCCACGTCCGGCCTGACGCCGGATCTGACGTTTATCCTCGATCTTCCGCCTGAAATTGCCCTGAAACGCGTCGCGGATCGCGAAGCCGGCGGCGGCCATGCGATCGATCGCTTGGAGCGCGAAGCGGTCGAGTTCCATCGTGCAGTGCGTGAAGGTTACCTTGACATGGCTCGGCGCTGGAGCTCGCGCTTCGTGATCGTCGACGTGCTGCAGTCTGTGGATGCAAGCTTCGATGTGATTCTCAAAGCGATCGATCATTCGCGCGTAGGACTTCGCACGCCGGTTTCGTGAGCGAGGGGCCGACGCGCTTTTTCTCGTCCTACACGCGCGAGCGGCTTGCGCATGGTTACTTGTTCACGGGACCAGACGGTGTCGGCAAGCGGACCTTCGCGCAGAACCTCGCCCAATCGCTGCTGTGCGTCACGCCGAAGTCAATGCTGCTTGGGTACTGCGGGCACTGCAGCGGCTGCAAGATGGTGCAATCCGGGACGCATCCGGATCTCTTCGCGACGCGCGGACAGCTGAAGATCGGCGAACGCGACACGGAGCAAGGCTTTCACGAATCGGAAGATATGACTGCGCGCGATCTGGTGCGTCAGTTCTCGCTCCACGCGTACGAAGACGGTTGGCGTATCTTCATTTTCGAAGACGCCGATTTCACGCGCGAGGCCGCGAACGCGCTGCTCGCATTCTTCGAAGATCCGCCTGCGCGTGTGCTTTTGCTTCTCACTACTGATGCACCGGGCAAGCTTCTCGATACGATTCGTTCGCGTTTGATCGAAGTGCGCTTTGCGCCGATCCCAAATCAGAAGCGCGTGTTGAGCGAAGAGCAACGCGAAGTCCGCGAGGCGGCAATCGCGTGGTTCTACGGGGTTGTCCAAGGTGGCGAGGTCAATGACGGCCACTGGGCTGTCCGGGACACGCTTGAAGAAGGCCTCGACACGATCAAAACGCTCACGCGCGATTGGCTCGTGACGCGTATCGCCGGCAAAGAAGTTGCGCCGCTCGCATCCGAGGAGGCGCGCGCGGTCGCGAAGCTGCCTGCGGTCGAAGTGCACGAGCTCGTTCGTGCGCTTACCGCCATTGAAGAAGCCGAACGCATCGCGCGCACCAACGTCACGCCGCATCTTGTCGCAGAATCCGTCCGCATGGCACTCGCCGCATGCTCCCGTTAAGCGACCTTCGTGTCGTCGAATTTTGCCACACGATCATGGGCCCCTCATGCGGCTTCGTGCTCGCCGAGCTCGGCGCCGACGTCGTCAAAGTTGAAGCCGCGCCGAACGGTGATGCGACGCGGAAGCTCGGCGGGTTTGCATCTGGATTTTTCCCAAGCTTCAATCGCAACAAGCGCAGTCTGCTCGTTGATTTAAAAAGCGAACGCGGGCAAGAGATCGTTCGGAAATTGATCGAGCGCTCGGACGTGCTTATTGAAAACTACGGTCCCGGAACGCTGGATCGTCTGGGCTTCGGTGCTGATGCGGTCGAAAAGATGAATCCGAAGATCGTCTACTGCGCGCTCAAGGGCTTCTTGCACGGCCCGTATGAGAAGCGCCCCGCGCTCGATGAGGTCGTGCAATACATGACAGGCCTCGCGTATATGACCGGACTTCCCGATCGTCCGCTGCGCGCCGGTTCATCGGTCGTCGATATCATGGGTGGCGTGTTCGGTGTCGTCGGAGTTCTTGCGGCGCTTCGTGAGCGCGACCGCACCGGCAAAGGTGCGCGCATTACGGCCTCGCTATTCGAGAGCTCCGCGTTTCTCGTGGCGCAGCACATGGCAGCCGAAGCCGTACTCGGCATTCCTCCGCCACCGATGTCGATGCGCTTTGCCGCGTGGGGCGTGTACGAGACGTTCCCGACCTCAAACGGCAAGCCGATCTTCATCGGCGTGACGTCGAATGCGCACTGGGAGCGTTTCTGTCGCTCGCTCGGCCGCGAGGATTTGCTCGACGTCCCGGAATTCAGCGACAACAACAAGCGCGTTGCCGCAAAGGACACGCTCCTTCCGATCGTCGCCGAGATCGTCCGGAAGCACAGCTTCGAAGAGCTTGCTAAAATCTTCGAGCGCGAGTCGATTCCATTCTCGCCGGTCGCAAAACCCGGCGATCTGTTCGAGGATCCACATCTCAATGCGCACGGTTGGCTCGAACGCACCGAGCTCGTCACCGGCAAGATGACGAAGCTTCCCGGCATTCCGCTGGAATTCGCCGATCACAAACTCGGCTTACGCCATCAGCCGCCGCAGCTCGGCCAGCACACGGACGAGATCCTTCGCGAGTTAGGTTTCTCGTAGCTGCTCACGGCGCACGCCGAGCGAAGAATCGTTGCGATACGATACCGAGTACGTAGAACGCAAGAAAACCGAATAGCCCGTACGGCATCGGCGCGAAGAAGCAGCACATCCCGAGGAACAGGCCGAGCGTGAAGGTTTCCGTCAACAGCCCTTGAGCGAATGAAGGCTGCAGCGTGCCGTTGCTGGGGACCGGACGCAGGCGCGGCCAGTAGCGAGGTACCTCCGCGCAATAGCGTTCGAACGCTTCGCCGAAACGCGAACGGAGTAGCCCTTCTTCGTGCACGATCAAACCGTTGATCAGCAGCGCATTGGTGATGAGCAGAAACACCGACCCGATCGGCGGTGCGACCAGCGCGAAACCAATCGCCATGAACATATTGCCGAAATACAACGGATTGCGCGTGTAGCGGAACGGGCCTTCGATGAACAACGTTTCGGCTTTGGCATCGGCGTTCCACACGATCGCCGGCTGCAGATAACTCGAACCCCACAGCCGGATCATAAAGCACAGCAACACCAGAGCCAGCGCGATGCAAAATAGAATGGTGGTCGACCGGTCGCCGTCGAGCTGCCGTCCGATGAGCACGACCGTCGGGACGTACTCGCTCTGCGTGATGCTGTCGATAATGAGCGGGATCCAGAACGCAGCACCGTACAGCGTGCCGAAGACGCTCGAGCGGTTCCGGTACCACCAGGGCGACTGCGGCGCGCCTGTGCCCGGCGTCTCGATCATCTCAGAAGCGCCGGCGCACGAACGCGACGTTCGTATACGAGCGCGCGAGCAAGAGCGAGAAATAGCCGAGGAAGATCGCACGAACCGCGGCTGCGATCAGAAACGACGTGATGCCGAGCCCTGAGGTGTACAGTGGCACGACGATTGAGCCGACGGCCCAGTACAGCGCGACAAAACACACCGCGAGTCCGATCGCAGGAAGATAATTCTCGCGCACGCGTTCGATGCTCGTATTGAGTGCCATGAAGCCGGGGACGCCGCCGATCGCGGCTGCCGGGATCGTGTAGATCAAGAAAAAGAACGCGATCACAAACAGCGCCATTCCCAAGAATGGATGGATGAACGACCCGATCTGCAGGGCGATGTAGACGATGAAATTCAGGCCGAGCGCGGCCATGAAGATGTCACCGGCTTTGCGGCGGCCTTGTTCCCAACCGTCTTCGAACGAGCCCTTTCCGCTGCGCCATATGTTGTCGGCGATGATCACGGAGATTGCCAGTCCGAAGCAGTTGAACAGGAAGATCAACAGCGTCAAAATGCTGTTCCCGATCCCCCCGAGGAAGTCGCTGCTCGGTCCGCCGCCGAATTCTTGAACGAGCACGCCGAGCACGCCGGTGAACAGCGGCGCCAGCAGAAGTGCCGGGTTGCGCAGCAGCAGGGGAATCGCTTCGAGATACATGTTAGAAGCGCGCGCCTTCAAGCGCCGAGGCGCACTTACAATCGTGCTTCTTGGGCGTCGAAGAAATGATCCCGAAGATCGCTTTCTTGACGCGCTCGTTGTTGCTCGCGAAGACGTTCATGACTTCTTCGTGCGAGACCGGCTGGATGCCGGGCATGCCTTCGAGTCCGACGTCGTAGTCCGTGATGAGCGAGATGTTCACGTAGCAGATCTCCAGTTCGCGCGCGAGATAGCATTCGGGATACTGCGTCATGTTGATGACTTCCCAGCCCGCACTCGAGTACCACTTTGATTCGGAACGCGTCGAGAAACGCGGACCTTGAATGACGACGACCGTACCGTGATCGTGCGTCTTGATGCCGATTTTGCGCAGCTCTTCAATCGCAATCGCGCGCAGCTGCGGACAATACGGGTCCGCAAACGAGACGTGCGTCGTGATCGGGCCGTCATAGAACGTGTCTTTGCGTCCCGTCGTGCGATCGACGACTTGATCGCACACAACCATCTCGCCGGGCGCAACCTTCGGATCGAGTGAACCGCACGCGGTCGGCCCGATGATGCGATCCACACCGAGCTCTTTCATAGCCCAGAGATTGGCGCGATAATTGATTGCCTGCGGCGGAAAGCGATGATCTTTGCCGTGGCGCGGTAGAAACGCGACTTTCTTGCCGGCAACCTCACCCAGCGCAACTTTGTCGCTTGGAGCGCCGTACGGCGTTTCCACCCAAACTTCGCGCGCGTTCTCGATCAGCGAGTAAAACCCGGATCCACCAAAAACGCCGATCTCGGCCGAATCTTTTGACAACATCATCTCCTGTCAGTTTAAATGCGCTCCGCCCCAGGCTCCGCGCCCCCATGCTACGCATGGGGCCCCCAAACACACGGGCCCTTCTGCATGACGGAAGGGCCCGATTCCCCCAGGGGGCCCGTAACAACTACGGTGCCGGGGGCGACAAGTTTCGAGGCGGTATTGACAGGTCGCGATATATCGCGATAGTATGCCGATAGGCCTAAACGATAGGCCAGAGAGGAGAGAACCACTAATGTTCTCCATGTTCACAGACCATTTTGAAGGCAGAGGGCGCATGAGACACGGTCGCCGGCACATGCATCGCATGTGGCGGGAAATGGCCCGCGAAGGCGGCGCCGGCTTCGAGGGCGAGCCCCGCATGCGTCGCGGCGACGTGAAGTTTCTGCTGCTCGGCGTGCTCACCAAGCGCCCGATGCACGGCTACGACATCATGCAAGATCTCGAGGAGCAATATCAGGGACGCTATCGTCCCAGCCCCGGATCAGTCTATCCGACGTTGCAAATGCTCGAAGACGGTGGCTTCGTAACAAGCCAAATCGTCGACGGCAAACGCGTCTACGACATCACCGATGCCGGACGCAAGCTGCTCGAAGAGCGCGGCAAGGTCGAAGACGACCCAACACCCGGTGCGGAATGGGGCGAGCTGCGTGATGCAGCCGTCAAATTTGCGGCCGCCGTGCAGCAAGGATTTCGTCAGTTCGAGAATCCGCAAACGCGCGAGCGCATCAAGAAAGTTCTTGACGACGCGCGCCGCGAGATTTACACGATCCTCCAAGACGACTGATTCGCACGCATGAGCACACTGAATGAAGCGGTGCGAAATTTGTGCGACGACCTTTTTGGGTCAGGCATTGAGGATGAGCGCATCGCCAACATCACGGCTCTGTATGCGGAGGCTCTCAAGCGGCGAACGTCCGAAGTCTGGACGGCATTCTACGATGCGATGTTCCATGCACTTTGGGCATTGGCCGCTCGTCCTCAGGCTTTCAGCCAGAGGGAAGCACGGGAGTCACTCCTGCGGATCGTCGAGGACGATCTCGGTAGCGCGCTATTCGGCAATGCCGTCGCAGAACTCCGCGATCAGCTGAACCTGCGTTACGAACGGCTTACCGCTTCAGCTCTTTGAAGAACGACCCAAACGGTAAACGAAGGCCCGGAAATTCCGGCGGCGTGTAGGGCGCGTCGAGCGAAACGATCTCGTGTGAACCATCGGGACGATACGCATCGACGCGCTCTCGCTTTGGATCGACGTGTAACACCAACCTGACGCCGGAAGCGAGATAAACGCGGCGTTTTTCATTTATGTGAACGCGAAGGTCGCCTGGCGAGAAAATTTCGACGGCGATGTCTGGAGCGACTGGCGGCGCTTCAAGGTCAGCGTCTTTGAGGCCGGCGGTACGTTCGTAAGAGATAAACGCAACGTCAGGAACAAGCGGACGTCGTTCTTCACCGGGAGGTGTGAGGCGAAAACGCCATTCCGTTCCGACTTCACCTTTTCGGCGCGCCCACTTGTCGAGTGCGGCGCCTATACGCGCTTGTAGTATCGCGTGCTTCCGCTGCGGGCTCACCTTCTGGATCGCCCGGCCGCAGATCCACTCGAGCTCCGGTTCCATCTCCGGCAAGATGATCTCTGGCATCGACATCCTTCCATCCCCACTCTATCACGCGGTTTTTACGCGCGACAAGTCGTATTCACCATTGCATGACGAACCCGCCGCTTCCGCAGTTCGGCTCGCTGTACCGCAGCCTGGCAATCACTGTGGCGCTGCCGCTTGGGATCGTCCTCGTACTGCAGAATTTCTTCCATGTGCCGGCAGTTCAGGCGCTCGCCGTCGGCGCGGTGATTCCACTCGCCGACATCATCCTCGGGTGGATTCGCGAACATAAGCTTCAGCCGCTCAGTTTCCTGATGCTGATCGTAATCGCCGGCGGTATCGCGGCTTCGATCTTCAGCGGCGACGTGCGGTTTGCGCTCATCAAAGAATCGTTCGCCACGATCGTCGTGGGCGCAACGTTCCTTGGCTCGCTGCTGGCGCCGCGTCCACTAATTTTCTGGCTCGGGCAGCAATTTTCAACCGGCAATGATGCCGCAAAGAAGGCCGATTGGGAGACGCGCTGGCAAACACGTCCCGCGTTCCGCCACGGGGTTCGTTTGATGTCGCTCGTCTGGGGGCTCGGTTTTCTCCTCGACGCGATCGCGCGCGTCGTCTTCGCCTTTACGCTCCCCGCGAACACCGTGATCGTGCTTTCGCCGATCTCGGTGATCGTAATTACGGTTGGGCTTGTCGTCTGGACGCTGCGCTATTCTCGCGCAGCGCTCGCCCGCGCCAGTCAAGCCTAGGCGGGATTACTCCAACTAAAGGTTCGGCGCTTTGCGCTTTTCATCAGTGGCTTGCGCGCCGCGTCGAACTTCTTGTAGTGTGCGGTCTCACGATGCGCATCAAAGCCGCCTTCGTCGACGTAAATCTCGTAGAGCACGACGGTGTCGTTTGTTTCGTGCGGGCGCAACACGTCGAACCGTAGGCATTTCGGTTCCTGACGCGAGTTCGCAGCGTTCTCCAGGACGATCGGCATGAACTCGTCCATTGCACCCTCGTTGAGGACCAGCTCGACATAGAGAACGTAATGATCTGCCATAATCCCGCCTTTCGCGAATCAGGTGGTAGTTTTGTCCAGTGTTTCCTTGTCGTATCCTGCTACGCGCTTATACGAATCCGAGAGCGCGACGAGCTCCTCGCGCGGGATGACGTCTTCGATATGCTCGAACGGACGATCGCCTGTGCGCAGATAGACTTCGCGTAGAATCGCATCGGGCGGATTGACGCGGTTGGCACGCACGACCTCGGAGGTCATCGGTAAACGGCGCGCTTCATACGCGCGCAGGGCTTTGATGGGATCGCCGCCGGCGGACAGTTCTTCGGCGAGCGCGCGCGCATCCAAGATGGCTTGTCCCGCGCCGTTCGAGCCGCGCGGATACATCGGATGGGCCGCATCACCCAGCAACGTCGCGCGACCAAAACTCCAACGCTCGAGTGGCTCTTGATCGACCATCGGAAACTCGAGGATCGTCTCGGCGCTCCGGATCAGCGCGGGCGCGTCCAGCCAATCGAAGTTCCAGTCTGAAAATGCCCGAATGAAATCGTCGATGTTGCCGCGGCGATTCCAATCACGCGCGATGTGCTGCGGCGTCTCAACTTCCGCGACCCAGTTGACAAGCTGTCGTCCCGAAGCATCGATCGTATCCTGAATCGGATAGATGACCATTTTGCCCGTCGCAAGCCAGCCCGCGCGAATCATCGTCTTGCCGCCGAGAATCGGCGGATGCTTCGTCACGCCTCGCCACATGTTGTAGCCCGAATAAAGCGGCGCGCCTTCCTGCGGATAGAACTGCTTGCGAACCTCGGAGTGTATGCCGTCGCACGCGATCGCGATGCTGCCGCGTTTGCGCGAACCGTCGTCAAAGCGCAGGGTGACGCTGCTGTCGTCTTGCTGCGCGCCGAGGCAGCGATGTCCGAAAAAGAGATTCTCCGGACCAACCCGCGCGAGAAACGCGCGTAAGAGTACGTTTTGGAGATCGGCACGGTGGATCGAAATCTGCGGCCATTCATAGCCTGCAGCACGCCCCAGAGGCTCGTCGTAGATCAGCTGTCCGAACCGGTTGAAGAAGGCCGAACGCTCGGGGGTGACGGCTATCTTCTCGAGCTCTTCTTGCAGTCCGAGCTGCGCGAGAATCTTGGTCGCATGCGGCAGAATGTTGATGCCGACGCCGACTTGCTGCAAACGATTGGCCTGCTCGTAGATGCGCACCGGGATGCGCAAACGATGCAGCTCGAGCGCCAGGACCAAGCCGCCGATTCCGGCGCCGATAATGAGGACGGTCAAGCGGTTTTGGGGCGGTACGGTCCGAGCGTCTTGACGGCTGCGATTGCGAATGATTCGTCGACGACGCGGTCGACCGTGACATCGCCTTTTACGAATCCCGCTTCTTTGAACGTCGCAAGGTCCTTGCGCAGGCTCTCGATATTGAGACGTCCGTTCGGATCGTTGCCGTTGGGCGTGATCGCGCGATAAACGGCGGGATCTTTGATCGCCGTATATTTGGTCAGGATGCCGATGACGTCGTTTGCGGCCGGGCCGGCTATCTTGCCGCCCTTGAGCGCATCGTTATAGTCGCGCGCGGCCTTGATGTATGCGGTCATGAAGCGTTGCGCGGCGTCGCCTTTGTTCTTGATGAACGGTCCGCCGTAGAGAACGCACGCAATCTGCTGGTTGGGATAGAAGTCGTCGTTCGGCATGAACTTCACGGCGACGCCGCTTTCGATGCAGCGCGTCACGATCGGCTCGGCTGTGATCGATGCGTCGATCGCACCGCCGGCGAACGCCGTGAGGTGATCGGGGAAACCGAGATAGATTTCGTCGACGTCGCGGAACGATAAGCCGCCCTTCTTGAGCGCCTCGTTCATCGTGCAGAAGCTCGCCGTCGCTTGCGCGACCTCGGCGATCTTCATGCCGCGCAGATCGCGAACCGTTTTGACTTTCCCCGAATCAACGAGCGATTTGCGCACCAAGAGCGGCAGATAGCCGTAGCCTTTGGGATCGGAACCTTTGTCGGCGACGATGCGCACGTCGACGCTCCGTTGCGCCGCGTTGTACAAGCCCGCCGATGGAGCACCGGCCGCCACGTCGAGCTGTCCGGTTCCCAGCGGTGCGACCATTTTCGCTGCCGAGTCGAACGCGATCAGCTCGACGTCGAGGCCTTGGTCGCGAAAATAGCCCTTGGCTTCGGCGATAAAGAATGGTGCGTCGCTGTTGCTATTGGTTGTGCCGACGCTGACTTTGACCGAAGACTGCGCGAGTGCGGCGCCGGCCGTCAATCCAATCGCGCCCAGCGCGAAGCCGGCTCGGGAGATCAATCCTTGAAATCGCTCGGTTTGAGCTCTTCGATGAATTTCTTGAAGCGCTCGCGTTCCTCTTCATCGGATTTCTTGTCGGGAACGGTTTCTTCGAGCGCGATCTTATCGCTTACGTAGATCGGCGCTTGCATGCGCAGCGCCAGCGCGATCCCGTCGGAGGGACGCGCATCGATCTCTTGCGTCTCGCCGTTGGTGCGCACGACGAGCTTTGCAAAGAACGTTGAATCCTTTATGTCGTGGATCACGATTTGCTCGAGCTTGGCCTGGAGAGCTTCGAGCATCATGCGCATGAGATCGTGGGAGAGCGGGCGCGGAACCTGCGTTCCCTCCAGCGCCAGCGCGATCGCGGTAGCCTCGAACGGACCAATAAGAATTGGAAGGTAACGGCTGCCTTCGAGATCTTTAAGGATGACCACGGGATCATGTGTCAGCAAATCGATCCCGAGTTTGTCAACCTTCATCTGACGCATCTGGTTTAGCCTTCGACTCTGGGCTAGGCCAGCCTACGCTTGGCGCGAAGCGGCGTGATTCATGGCCTTGTCATGCGGAATCGTGGGTTTGCCCAACGTCGGCAAGTCGACGATTTTCAATGCGCTCACACGTTCGGCAAACGCGCTCGCAGCGAACTATCCTTTTGCCACGATTGAGCCAAACGTCGGCGAGGTCCCCGTCCCCGACGACCGATTGACCGTACTTGCTGAGATCGTCGGCACAACCCGCATCGTCTTCGCTTCGACGCGCTTCGTCGATATTGCGGGTTTGGTCCGCGGAGCAAGCAAGGGCGAAGGACTCGGCAACGCCTTTCTCAGTCACATTCGTGAGACGGATGCGATTGCAATGGTCGTGCGATGCTTTGAAGATCCGAACGTCACGCACGTTGAGGGTTCGCCGGATCCGATTCGCGACATCGAGATCATCGACATCGAGATGGCGCTCGCCGATCTCGCAACTATGGGCAAACGTCACGAACGCCTGACGCGCGAAGCGCGCGCAGACGTCAAGTTGCGTCCGATGCTTGCCGCGGCCGAACGTTTGATCGCGGAGCTCGAAGCCGGCCGTCCCGCGCGCATTTTCGAACCGGGATCTCTGGAAGCCGAGCTTGCACGCGAGAGCTTCTTGCTGACGTTCAAGCCGGTTATCTACGTCGCGAACGTCGACGAGGGACAGATTGGCACGCCCGGACCGCTGGCGCAAACCGTCCTGGCTCGCGCGGCGCAGGAGCGCGGGCAGGCAATCGTACTCAGCGGAAAGATCGAGTCCGAGCTTGCCGGCCTATCGGATGAAGAAGCGCGCGAATTCTGCGCGGAGCTCGGGATCCAGCGCAGCGGCTTAAACCAGCTCGTGCTCTCTGCATACGAGACGCTCGGACTAATGACGTTCCTGACGGCCGGTCCCAAAGAGGCGCGTGCCTGGACAATCGAGCGCGGCAGCAAGGCGCCGCAGGCGGCTGGGAAGATTCACTCCGATATCGAGCGTGGCTTCATACGCGCCGAGGTCGTCTCGTACGAGGATTACGCGCGCCTGCGTTCGCTGGATGCAATTCGTGCGGCCGGGCTACTCCGCAGCGAGGGCAAGGACTACGTGATGCAGGAGGGCGACGTCGTCGAGTTTCTCTTCAAAGTATGAGTATTATCAAAGAGGCCAAAGACGAGCTAGGTATTTTGGCCTTTTGTCCTAAAGGTACAATACGGTACAAGGTACCGGAGGCCTTATAAGTATGTCGACTGCGGTGATACGCGATCTCTCGGTATTCGGTGAGGCGATCGCTTACTTCAATGAGGCCGCTTCGCTTCTGGACCTCGCGCCGGGAATGCGCGCGATCCTGACGCATCCGTCGCGCCAGATGATCTTCTCGCTGCCGTTCCAACGCGATAACGGTGAGCTCGAGGTCTACACCGGCTATCGCGTTCAGTACAATTTCGCGCGCGGTCCGGCCAAAGGCGG
>Ga0181537_10003333_pt1 | contig 13767 bp, 11 predicted proteins | sample PEATcosm2014_Bin_39_FD_119765 | JGI IMG/M metagenome (GOLD analysis project Ga0181537, IMG submission 119765) | Peatland microbial communities from MTU Mesocosm Facility, Houghton, MI, USA - PEATcosm2014_Bin23_10_metaG | ecosystem: Environmental > Terrestrial > Soil > Wetlands > Peat | place...
CGGCATCACGACCAACGCAGCGAACCTCACGTTAAGCGGGGCCACGGCGAAAATCCTCGACGGCAGCAGCAACGCCCTTGCTACCTTCAACAACAACACGGGTTCATTTACGCTGGCCGCTGCCGCGACGCTGGCCACAGGCGGCAGCTTGGCGAATTCGGGCACGGTGGATGTCGCGAAGGGAAGCACGCTCTCCATCGGCGGAACCACCAACACGTATAGCCAAAGTGCGGGCACGACCACGGTTGACGGAACGCTGGCTGACAACAGCGCCGCCGGCGTCAGCGTGACCGGCGGCACGATTCAGGGCGGCGGAACGTTGAAAGCCAACGTATCCATCGGCGGCAGCGGCACCGCTCCCACCATCAACGTCGGCGATGCTGGCAAGGCCGGATTGCTCTCCATCACCGGAACTTACACCCAACTTTCCACGGGCACGATGAACGTTTCCGTCGGCGGCACCGCCGTGGGTACGCAATATTCTCAGCTCAAGATCACGGGCGCGGCCAGCCTCGGCGGCACGCTGACCGTTGGCCTGATCAACTCTTTCACGCCCACCGTGGGTCAGACCTTCACCGTGCTGACCGCAAAGAGCATTACCGGCACGTTCTCGAACTCGACCATCGCCATCAATTCGACCGAGCAATTCTCGATCTCCTACACCTCGACCGGAGTGGTGCTCACGGTGGTCTCCATCCCGCCCTCGAAGTCGGGTGCGGCGCAGCCGGCGGCAGAGGTGGCAACGGCGAGCGGCAAACCTTCGACCCTCGCGGCTCAGCACGCAGTTTTGAACAACGGCTTGCGTCACGCCATCAACGTGAGAGGCGCGGCGAAGCCCATCTTCGTGGCTGGTCTGGGCACATCCGGCGCACGTTCCAACGCGCTTCCTGTCGTCGGCTCAGCCGGTGGCTCAGAGGTTGAGCGGCTCTGGCAGCACACGCCGGCGGCCGCTTCCTGGGACCATGTTGCGCCGGTGGGTGTGGTTCGGCTGGCGCAGAACCTGAAAGCGCCCACGCCCACTTCGACCCTGGACGGCAAGCTGGTTCACGACGACCTGGCTCACCCCATTGGTTCGCAGTCAAGGCTGCCGGGCTCGTCCGCAGGGCCGAGGCTGCCGGTCCGGATCATGACGCCAGCGTTGCCGCGGTGGCGCTGATCGGGAGTTGATCAACCAGCATCGAATCAACCAGCTTCGATTTAGGCGGGGCGTCGATCATTTCGGCGCTCCGCATCCTGATTGCCGGACCCCTTACCTCTCATCATCGTCACAGATCATGGTCGTTACAGACCATCGTCGTTACTGACGGTGGAGTAACAGTGCGCTCCATCCTGCGTTCTACTTCCCACCTGCCACATGGCACGAAAGTGCCATAGGCGGGGAACTGGATCGAGTTTTATTTTTTGCAGTGAGCAGTTCTGGGGAGGGCTGCCCGAGCGTCCCGCTACTCGAGAAAGTAAGGGGGCGCTCGTTTTTTAGGGACAGTTTTTCCCGAGCAGGTCCGATGTCGAGAACGAACGCGTCTGGAACGAACGGCGTCTCGAAACGAAAAAGTCGAGAACGAAAAAGAAGCGTCAGTTGGTTGAGATGGTGAAGTTGACCGTGATTCTGGCCTGGGTTTCGACCGCGTCCGAGCCCTGGTAGTGCGGCTTGAAATGCCACTGCTTCACGGCCTCGCGCGCAGCGCCGGCTAAGATGGGCGGCCCGCTGAGCACGCGGAGATCCTGGATCAGGCCATCGCGGCCGATGAGCGCCTGCAGAATCACCGAACCCTGCACTTTCATTTGACGCGCCAGCAGCGGATAGCCGGGCTTCACTGGACTGCTGACGACTTCATCCGTATCGGCAGACATCTCAACGCGCTCGGAGGCGTTGCTGACCACGCTGGCTGCGGTTTCAGGTGTGCTTGACCCGGGTGCAGAGGCTGTCCGGGCGGCGGCCTCGGGCTGAACCTCTGGTTGAAGCTTGGGTTGAGAGTCTGAATGAGGATCGGGCGGAAGATCAGGTTGTAGATCAACGTGCACCGAGTTGACGCCGGGCCGAAGCGTGTGATGGACGTTGCCCGCGACCACCTCGACTTCGAGCGGCGGCAGCACAGTTCGGTTGGCCACGACCGCGAAGGGCGGAGCCGAGTCGGCGGGCGGGTTGGCCGTCGCCTGCGGCCGGGCAGCATGGGACTTCTTTTTCGCCGGGGCGATTGGGCTGGCAGCGACTGCCGGAGTCGAAGCTGCGACGGCGGCAGGCTCGGCAGACTGTGCTCGGTCTTCGGCTGTCTGCGTTTCGGGGAACCAGAAATCGCGATCGTGGTAGAGAACAAATCCTAGGGCGACGAGCAGCAGAGCGAGCGCCATTACCATGGTGCGCCGCTGCTTCGGCTCCGGCGGGCGACCGAACTGCAGCCCCACGCGCTGGTCGAGTCGTGACCGGTCGGGTTTTGGAACCAATGTCTTGAGCTCCAACATGCGGGAGATCGAGGAACCGCTCCTTGAGATTCTGCAGGTAGTATGACTCTATAGCCGGCGAAAGACCAGCAAAAGCAAGACTCGAAACACTCGGAAGGCCCGTTGAGGGAAGCTGGTTGACCCAGTGCGCAAATTGGCCGTAACTTTGAGGCACTCTCGGAATCAGATGATCGGACCTTTGTGGGCGTGGGAGGAGTATGGAACCAGAGAACAATAAACCGGATGGCGAACCGAAGGGTGGGGAGGCGAAGGCCGGCGATCAGGAAGCGGTCGAGCGAAACGGCGGTAATCGCGAAGCCGCCGAGCCGGCCGCCGTTGCTCCAGCGGCCTCGGAGTCGAAGCCTCAAGTGGCGGCCGAGTCCAAGCCGATCCAAACTGAAGCTGTCCAGCCTAAACTTGTCCCGCCCAGACTTACTCAGCCCACGATGAGCAATCGCAGGTTCGCCCAGGTGTCGCGGCGCGAACTGCTGAAAGTTGCGCCAGTGCTGGTGTTGGGAGCGTTCGCGATCCCGAAATTTCAGGAATCGCTGCTCAAAGCTGGACTGGGCGTCAGCGATTGGATGTCGGCGCGGCTTTTCCGGCGCGGCCACCTGGCACCGACGTTTGCCGAGGCAGAACTAACGCCGTTCGAAAAGTTCCCCATCAACGGCTATGACGTGGAAGATCCGGGCGTGATCTTTGAGAACTGGACGTTGACGGTGAGCGGCGCGGTCCAGAAGCCGGGCGACTACAAGCTCGAACAGATTCAGGCGTTGCCGCGCGTGCGGCAGAACACGCGCCACATCTGCGTTGAGGGATGGGACGTAATTGGCCGCTTCGGCGGAGCGCGGCTTTCGGATTTTCTCCAAATGATTGGCGCCGACACTTCGGCGCGATTCATCTCCGTGGCCTGCGCCGACGATTACTACGAATCGCTCGACATGGCGACGGCCCTGCATCCCCAGACCCTTCTCTGTTACGAAATGTACGATCAGCCGCTCACGCGCAAGCACGGGGCGCCGCTGCGGTTGAGCATTCCGACCAAGGTTGGATACAAGCAGGCCAAGTATCTGACCGATTTGAAAGTGACGAACGTTCTTGAGAAAGTCGGGTACTGGGAAGATCAGGGATATTCGGAATTTTACGGGCTGTGAGCACTGTGTCTTGGGAAGGGCACGACTTTAGTCGTGCCGCAAGCAAAGAAAGATTCAACGGCTTTAGCCGCTGAGGGCGAGGTTCATGCATGAGCAGCGCGGTCGTCGAGATTACTCGAACCAAAGGTGAAGAAACCGAAACGGTGGCGCGGGCGGCGTATGAGCATCCGCTGCCGGTGCGGCTGTGTCACTGGGCCAACGCTATTTCGTTGTTCGTCATGGTGGGCAGCGGGCTGCAGATTTTTCGGGCGTTTCCCAGTTTCGGCGCGAAAATTCCGCAGAAGGATTTGCTGAACTGGCCGAAGTCGTTCGCCATTGGCGGATGGCTGGGCGGCGCGCTGCAGTGGCACTTGACGTTCATGTGGATTTACATCGCGACCGGGCTGATCTATCTCGGCTACCAGATTTTCAGCGGCCACTACCGGCAGGTGTTATTTACGCACAAGGATATTCCCGGGGTGTGGCCGATGGTGAAGCATTATTTCTTTTTCGGGCCGAAGCCGGAAGCGCGCGAGGCCTACAACCCGCTGCAGAAACAGGCTTACACAACCGTCATCGGCCTGGGAGTGCTGTCGGTATTGACCGGGCTGGCGGTGTGGAAGCCAGTGCAGTTTTCCTGGCTGGCGTGGCTGATGGGCGGGTTCCACTGGGCGCGGCTGTGGCACTTTCTGACCATGTGGGCGATCTTGGGATTTGTGTTCGGACATCTGGTGATGGTGGTTCTGCACGGGTGGAACAACTTCGTTTCCATGCTGACCGGTTGGAAGAAGAATCCGGAGTACTAAACGCATGATGTCGCAGAAGGATCAGCGGGAGAAAATTGAACGATTGTTCCGGAAACTAGAGAGGCAGGGCAAGACGCTGTTCCCCGGACTAGGTTTGCCCTTGCGTGCTCCTACGGCACCGGGCATCTACGTCATTCGAGATGCCAGGGAAAGAGTTCTGCATGTCGGCAGGACGCCTCGAGGTGTTGGCGGCCTCCGGCAAAGACTCAGAAATCATCTGTACGGGCAATCGTCTTTCGCTAGGAAGTACCTAAAAGGCAAGGGCGGCAAGCTACGAAACGCGTGCACGTTTCAGTGTTTAGAAGTCCCAGATGCGCGTGAGCGAGCGCTCCTTGAGCACCTTGCAATCGGGGTGCTTTGTCCCCTGCATCTTGGCACCGCGAGCGAGTCTTGAACGCCGTCGTCAACAATCCGGAGCAGGCGGGCACGACGCGCGAGCAGGAGTTGATCACGCGGGTGCAGCGCGGTCAGAACGAATTGTTCTATGAACTGATCCGGCCGTATGAGCGGCGCGTATACGCGGCGGCGCTGGCCATTCTGCGCAACGAGACCGACGCCGAGGATGTGGCCCAGGAAGCGGTGCTGAAGGCCTTTGCCCACATCCGGCAGTTTCGCGCGGAAGCACGATTCAGCACCTGGCTGATTCAGATCACGGTGAATGAGGCGCTGATGCGGCGACGAAGGGAACGCACGGTGGTGATGGAAGGCATTGACGAACGGCGGGACGAGGAAAGCGGCTACGCGCCGCGGGACTTCGCCGACTGGCGCGAGATTCCTTCCGAAGCGCTGGAACGAAAAGAGGTCCGGCAGAAACTGGCCGACGCGCTGGCTACGCTGGACCGCAAGTATCGCGAAGTGTTTGTGCTGCGCGACATGGAACAGTTGAATATTCAGGAAACGGCCGAGGCGCTGGGAATTTCAGTGGCTTCGGTGAAGACGCGGTTGCTGCGGGCGCGCCTGATGTTGCGCGATCTGCTGGCCGCTGGATGGGAGCAAGGCTGGTTCAGCCGGCTGCCGTTCGAGAAGGGGAACAAACCATGGTAGACAGGATCAAAGACCAGCAAGACGTGAACTGCGAATTGGTCTGGCGCGAGATTTCGAACTATCTCGAAGGCGACGTGGATCCGGCGCTGCGCGCCCGAATGGATGAGCATTTTAGCGCCTGCAAACATTGCGCGTCAGTGCTGGCAGGGACGCGCAATGTGATCGCGCTGTATTCCGACGAACGCATGATTGAAGTTCCCGCGGGGTTCGGGCGCCGACTGGAGCGACGCCTCGCGCAAAGTGCGCGTTTGAGTGGTGCGCGGTGGTCGTCGTGGTCGGCATGGCTGGTGCCAGTGGCGGCGCTGGCGTTGATCGCGGGCGGACTGCGGCTGGCGAACTCACTGTCCGATAACCCTCCGCTCAAGTTCAGCCAGGCTCAGCCCGGCCACGATATTCCTCCCGGCATGGTGGTGGTGGTTTCGACCGAGACCGACAGCAAACTTTTCCATGTGGCGGGATGCCCGTTCATCCACGACAAAAATAAAGTGCGAACGCTGACCGCCCAACAAGCCATCGAGCAGGGGTATACGCCGTGCCTGCGCTGCATGCGGAAATATCTGGACGTAGCCAGCGATCACGGAGTTGATTCCGATGGTGACGATGACGCCGAGGCAGAGGAATTGAGCACCCGGAGGTAAGCGAAGTGCTCAGGCGTGAGGCGCGTTGGAAACAACAAATTTGGCGCGGGCCTGGCGGCCCGCGCCCTGCACCGGAGACGACGGGCTAGTTCGGCTTCATCTGATCGTTCTTCATGCTGTCGTCTTTCTTCATCGTGTCGTCTTTTTTCATGTCGTCTTTCTTCATGCTGTCCTTGCTCATGGAGTCTTTGGCGGCTTTCTTGGTCTTTGGTTTCGCGGTCTTGGCCGGCTTGTCGGACTTCATCTGATCGTTTTTCATCTGATCGCTCTTCATGCTGTCGTCTTTCTTCATGGTGTCGTCCTGCTTCATCTGGTCTTGGGCGAAGGCGGCCAGGGAAGTGGTCAGGGCGCAGGCGAGCAGCAGAGTGCTGAAAATCTTTTTCATAGTTTCTCCTTAGGATGAGGTGTGGAGCTGCCGGCAGGTTCCTACCTGCGGGCAGAGATGGGATGGACGGACGAGCGAGAAGTTACAAGGCGGCAGGAATCATTTTCGGAAGGCGTGCCTGGAAGCGCGTTTTCGTAAATGGTGCGTGGTCGAAGCTCAGGGTCGGAAGTAACTCATTTGCTGGCAATAGCTTGCACAACGGTGGCCGGCTCAAAGGGCGGAATCGACCTTCGTAAGTTGTTGAAAATTCGTTGCGGGCGTTAGGAAGCCCGTAGAGCGCGAATTTTTCCCGGGAGGATGAAATACCTCCACCCCGCAGACGATCGTCGCTGCCAGGGCCGTTTCCGGCCCCGCAAAGGGCATTCTATAAAGTGCCGGGAACGCTTCTGGAGCTGCCGGGAGAGAAAAACCTCTCAAAATCGCGAATGAATGTACACCAGTGTATGTACAAAAAATTACTTACATTTAGCAGGCCAGTTGATCGCGGGTGATCTTCAGGCCGGGGAGATTTCCCAGGACGGTTACGGCGACGGATTCGGTTTGAAAGAATTCGTTGGCCAGGCCGGTTAGGTCCTCGACGGTGACGGCTTCGATTTTCTCGATCAGCTCGTCAAGATCGTGGAAGCGGTCGAAATACATTTCCTGGCGGGCCAGGTTCGACATGCGGGCGCTGCTCGATTCGAGCGAGAGCATCAGGCTGCCTTTGAGCTGTGCTTTGGAGCGCTTCAGTTCTTCGTCCGGGACGGGGGTCGTCTTCAGGCTGCGAAACTCGCTGACCACCGACTGCACAACTTTTGACGCGGACGCGAGAGAGGTGCCGGCGTACACGGCGAGGCAGCCGGTATCGCGATAGGGGTTGAGATCGCTGTAGATGGAATAGGCCAGGCCCTGGCGCTCGCGGATATTCTGGAACAGCCGCGAACTCATGCCTCCGCCGAGCAGGGTGTTGAGAATGTAGCCGGCATGGCGCTTCTCGTGCGCGATGGGATGCGCGGGCACGCCCAGGCACAACTGCACTTGTTCCAGCGCCTTCTTATTTCGGAGGGTGATGCGCGAAAATGTCTTGGGCTTCGATGAATGGAATCCGTTCTTCGCGGGCTTCATGTGCTCGAATTGCTTGGTGACCAGTTCGACGAAGCGGTCGTGATCGAGATTGCCGGCCGCGGAGACGATGATGTTGCCGGGGGCGAAGCGGTGTCCGTAGGCTTCGACCACCGGTTTGCGGTCGAACCGCTTGACGGTTTCTTTTGTACCCAAAATTGGCTTGCCCAGCGGATGATCCTTGAAGAAATTCTGGGTGAAGATTTCGTGGACGAGATAATCGGGATTATCCTCGTCCATTTTGATTTCTTCGAGGATGACGCCGCGTTCGCGGGCGATGTCGGCGGGATCAAAATTCGGATGCAGCACCAGGTCGCTGAGAATGTCGAGCGCGGTGGGGATGTGCTCGTCGAGCACTTTGACGCTAAAGCAGATGCATTCCTTGGCGGTGAAGGCGTCCATGTTGCCGCCGATGGAGTCCACCTGGCGCGCGATCTCTTCGGCGGTGCGGTGCTTGGTGCCTTTAAAAACCATGTGCTCGATAAAATGGGAGATGCCGTTCCATTCGGCGTCTTCGTCGCGCGAACCAGTCTGCAGCCAGATTCCGATGGAGGCGGAGCGGATGTGCTGCATCTGCTCGGTAATGATGGTCAGTCCGTTGGGCAGCTTCTGACGACGAATGTTGCGGACTTCTTTGGGCATGGTTTTCTGCATTTAGAGACGGCTTAATCCAACTCCCGGGAGAGCCTGAGGGGCTATCTACTATTCTGACATAGGGGCTGGGTGTGTGCGAGAATAGTTTAGTTATTTAGAATCAGTGGGTTATGGAAGATTCATCACAGATCGCATTGCTCGGGCTGGACCGCGGCGAACTGGCTTCGCTCGTCGAGAGCCTGGGCGAGCCCGCCTATCGCGCCAAGCAACTGCGTGAGGCGGTGTACCGGCAGCGGGTGGAGTCGGTGGAAGAGATCTCAACTTTCTCGCAGCCGCTTCGACTCAAGCTGGTCGAGAAGGGCGTCGCGATTGGGCTGCCGAGGATCGAACAGCGGTTCGTTTCGCAGGATGGGACGGTGCGGTATCTGATTGGGTTTGCTGACGGTCAGAGCGTGGAGACGCTGTGGATGCCGGAGGGGGATGACGGGGAGGCGGGAGATGGATCCGAGGCAGGGCTTGAGGCCGAGAGTTCCCTCCAAAGCACGGCGGCGGCTGAAGCCGCAGTTAGTTCTGGTGGCGCTTACGGCCCGGCTGGACGCCGCGCCCTTTCAAAACGGAGCAATCGGTCGAGCTCCGGGCGCTCGACGATTTGTATTTCCAGCCAGGTGGGGTGTGCGGTGGATTGCCAGTTCTGCCTGACGGCGCTGCTGGGGGTGAAGCGCAATTTGACGGCGGGCGAAATTGTAGGGCAGGTATGCGCGGTGCTGAAAGATCAGAGGGTCTCGCCGCCGGAGGATCGCATCAACCTGGTGTTCATGGGCATGGGCGAGCCGTTTCTGAATTACGACAATTTTGTGAAGGCGGCGCGTCTGCTGGTGGAGGAAGTCGGGATTGCGGAGCGGCGGATGACGGTGTCAACGGCGGGCATCGTGCCGCGCATCCACGACTTTGGTCTGGAGAAAATTCGCCCGAAGCTGGCGATTTCGTTGAATGCGTCGAACGACGAGTTGCGCACGCGGCTGATGCCGCTGAACAAGAAGTGGAATCTGGAAATGCTGATGGCGGCCGCGAGGGCTTACCCGCTGCGCACACGCGAGTGGATTACGTTTGAATATGTGCTGCTTGGCGGGGTCAACGACGAACCGGAAAACGCGCGGGAAATCGCGGAACTGCTGCGCGGCATACGGTGCAAAGTGAATCTGATTGCGTTGAATCCGGGGCCGGGAATTGAGTTTACGACTCCTGACGCAGAGCGGGTCGTCGCGTTTCAGACGATTCTGCGGGAAGCCGGGATTCCGGCGTTTGTAAGGCGTCCGCGCGGCCGGGACATCTACGCCGCATGCGGGCAGCTCAAGCGTACGGTTGAGATTGCCACAGCACCGGCACCGTAGATGATTTCGACTTGGCCGGAGCGGAGTCGGTGACCGGCAGTTCGACGCGAAGCAGTTCAACGCCGTCGTCGCGGTGCTCGCGGGAAAGCCGTCCGTTGTGTTCCTGCAGGATGCCCTGACACGCGCTCAGGCCCAGACTCTCTTCAGAGTTCACATCAGAGTTCACATCAGAATTCACAGCCAGGGCATCAACCGGCAGCGCTGGCTCTTGAGGTTGAGGCGAGGGCATGGATTCGGTAGCGATTTGCAGGATGGCTGTGCCTGCCTGGTGCTCGGTGGTTACTGTCAGCAGCGTGCCGCCACGATTGCTGAGCAGGTGCAGGCAGTTGCCGACCAGCTGCAGGCAGACGTGTAGCAGCTGATTGGAATCCCCTAAAACTTTGGGCAGTGTGGGATCGAACTGGGTGCGAACCTCGATCTCAAGAGCCTCCCACTGAGATTGCGACAACTTCACGGCAGTGCGCGCCAAGGTGTTGAGATCGACCGGACTCTTGGGCGCAGGCGCCTGCCGGGCAAAGCTGATCAGGCTGGCGACCAGCGACTTGGTGCGGCGAACGTACTGGCCGATCTTGGCCGCGATCGGCCGCTGCTCGGGGTTGAGCGTCGTGCTCAGGAGCATATCCGAATAACCCAGCATGGCGGTGATGGGGTTGTTCAGTTCATGAGCGGCGCCGCCGACTAACTGGCCAATCGAAGCGAGTTTTTCCGACTGCAGGACCTGCGCCTGCAGGCGATTCAAGCTGGCAAAGGATGCCCGCGATTGGTCGAGCAGGTGGAGCAGTTCACGATCGAGCAAGTGCTGGCGCAGGAAAACCATCAGGCCGAGGAAGAACGCGGCAACTAGAGTCAGTGCCAGCCGGAAGATCCGGATGCGAGGCGGGACGGCATTGTCAGACAGGGCCCAGGCGGCAAACAGGGGCAGCGAAAATACGGCGATCATGCTGCAGCGCGCGATCCACACACCGTAGGCCGTCGAAACTTCGCGGGTATCGCCCTGCGGCGTTTCTGTCTTCACGCGCAGGCCGATCCAGGTGAGGTAGGCCATGGGCGCGACCAGCGGAATGTCGTAGAGGCTGCCGCTGTAGTAAAGCTTGTGGGCAATGGCCCAGTTGGCTGAAGTGGAACCGGCGGCGTAACACAAGTTCAGGGCGAACAGGCTGGCGTAAAGATTTCTCCACGCGCCTTTGCTGGTGGCCCAGCACGCGACCAGGCCGGTCAGGAACGCGAGCTTCTCGGCCGAATAGACGGCGTTCAGGTTGCGATCATAGGCGGGCACGTCGGCCACAACATACTGCCAGGGAATCACGATCAGAACGTAAAGATAGAACCACCACATTAGCAGGAGCGCGAAATCCAGGCGTCCTACACGGGCGGCATATTCGTCGCGCGGAACGTGGGGCCGCAGAGCCAATGCGGCCATGAAAGGAACGATGTGCATGAAGAGGATCACGTCGCCGGCAAAAAGATCTGGAACGTCGCGGCGGAGCACCACTTCGAAGTTGGTCCAGAGCAACTGGTAGGTGAGATCGAACAGGATGCCGAGAGTGATCAGCGACCAGAAAAGACGCATACGGCCCTGCGAGCGGAGCGCCAGGCGAAAAAATGCGGCCGCCCCGGAAGCCAGCAGGAAACACTGGACGATATCGCTGATAGCGGTGAGTTGAAACGATCGGCGCAGAATGAGAGCAGAGAGAATGAAGGCCGCAAACAAGGCGGCGACCGCTGCCAGCCAGAGCTTCGATCGCTTGCTCAAGACATTTCTCCCGCAAACATTCTAGATGGGATTCGTGGAGCGGAGATGGTTACTGTAGTAACCTGAGCAGGCCCGGGGATGGGACGTATTCCAGAGTTGTACTTGCCCGGTAAGCTTTTCCTATTCAATAATATGCCGCGAAGCCGGCACGCCTGGCAGATGGAGCCCCTTGAATCGTCGCGTTGATCGTTACCGCCAATCCTGGCGACTGAGAATTCCGGCTGATCCGGGCGAGACCCGCCGGATTGAACGCTGGCTGGCGACCGCCAGGGTATTCCTCGCGGTTTCGACGCTGGTGGCGATCCGCATGGATCCTACCGAACTGGGAAGTTCGTGGGCGGCCTATGGACTGTTCGTATTCTATTTGGCGAACGGCATCCTGATCCTCATGCTGCTGCGGAGGAGGCGGGAGTCGACGGCGGGTTTTCGCCTTATGGTGCATGCCCAGGATATTGCGTGGCCGGCGTTGATTTCGCTGTTCGCGGAAGGGCCAAGAACTCCTTTTTTCCTCTTCTTTTTTTTCGTTCTGGCGGCGGCGGCGTACCGTTGGGGACTGTGGGAAACTCTGGGCACGGCTGCTGCGGAAGTTGCGTTGCTGTGGATTGAGAGTTTTGTGCTGATCCACTGGTGGCTGGGGCCCCACGGGTCCGCATCCTGGAGGGCGTTGCTCGGCCTGCGGCTGAATGCGGGAACGTTCGAACCGCAGCGGCTCTTCATGCTGTCGGTCTATCTGCTGGTCATGGGACTGCTGCTGGGCTACCTGGCGGAGCAGCAAAAACATCTGCGGGCGGAGAAAGCGGTCGTCACCGGAACCTTGTCGCGGATTCGGGTGGAAGCAGGATTGACCGGGACGATCGAACAGATTTTTCACGAATTGATGGCGATGTACGGGGCGTCGCGGGTCGTGGTGGCCTCACAGGAATCACACAGCCAGCGCGTCTTCGTGGGTGAGATGAACCAGGCCAAGGAGGGCATGCGGTCGGAGTTCCGCTGGCTGGAATCCGGCTCGCGCGACGCCAAGAATTATCTGGAAGGCTTTCCGGGCGACGTGTGTTACGCCTCGGTCGAACGAGACCGGTGGACCACTCTGGCTCTGGATGACGGCGGCCATTCCGTGCCGGTCGAGAATCTGGCGCCGATTTCACAACTGCGGGACGCGCAGAATTTTGATTCGCTGGTGACGGTGGCTTTTCTGTTTGGCGGCGAGTGGAGGGGAAGAGTATTCCTGTTCAACCCGTCTTGGCGGGGCGAGAGGCAGGAGGAGTTGAGGTTCCTGCTGGATCTGATTCACCAGGTTGGCCCGGCGGTGTACAACGTTTATCTTCTGCACCGGCTGCGGCGCCGGGCCGGAGCGGCCGAGCGCGCACGGTTTGCGCGGGAACTGCACGACGGCGCGGTGCAGTCGCTGATCGCGGTGGAAATGCAGGTGGACGTGCTGCGGCGGCAATCGGAAGCCGGCAAACCGATCGGCGCGGAACTGGGTCGCATCCAGGGGCTGCTGCGCGAGGAAGTGCTCAAGTTGCGTGAACTGATGCAGCAGATGAAAGCCATTGACGTGGACGCGCAACGGCTGCTGGGAGTTCTGAACGATACGGTCGAGCGGTTTCAGCGCGAGACCGGGATCAGCGCGCGCTTTGTAACCGATCTCGAGAATCTGGACATGCCGCAGCGGGTGTGCCGCGAAATCCTGCGCATTGTGCAGGAAGGGCTGGTGAACGTGAGGAAGCACAGCGGAGCGCGGCATGCGCTGGTGCGCCTGGGACTGAGCCAGGCAAAATGGAGCCTGAGCGTGGAAGACGACGGGAAGGGATTTCCGTTCACCGGCCGGTTCAATCAGGATCAGCTGGAAGAAGCCGGTAAGGGGCCTATGATCATAAAGGAACGGGTACGTTTGATTGCCGGGCAACTCACGGTAGAATCAAATCCCGGACAAGGAACGCGTCTGGAGATCAGCGTGCCTCGCAGCGGGGAAGTGCCTCATGAATTCTAAGAAACCGCAATCGGCTCGCCTGGTGATTGCCGACGACCATCCTATTTTCCGTGACGGCCTGCGGCGCCTGCTGGAGGCAGAAGCGGATCTGAAAGTTCTAGGGGAAGCTTCGGACGGCGCCGAGGCGGTGAAGCTGGCCAAGCAGCTGAAGCCTGACATTCTTCTGCTCGACCTTGCCATGCCTAAACATCCGGGGCTGGAGGCTTTGCGGGATTTGAGCCTGCCCGAGAACGCGACGCCGGTGCGGGTGATTCTGCTGACGGCGGCAGCGGAAAAGAGCCAGATTGTGGAGGCGCTCCAGCTAGGCGCACGCGGAGTGGTGCTGAAAGATTCCGCCACGCAGCTGCTTCTGAAAGCGATTCATACCGTGATGGAGGGCGAATATTGGGTCGGACGGGAAAGCGTTTCCAATCTGGTGCAGTACCTGCGCACGCTGATGCAGTCTTCGCATGACGAGGCGCGGCAAAAGAAATTTGGTCTGACGCCGCGCGAA
>Ga0181537_10003334_pt1 | contig 13765 bp, 13 predicted proteins | sample PEATcosm2014_Bin_39_FD_119765 | JGI IMG/M metagenome (GOLD analysis project Ga0181537, IMG submission 119765) | Peatland microbial communities from MTU Mesocosm Facility, Houghton, MI, USA - PEATcosm2014_Bin23_10_metaG | ecosystem: Environmental > Terrestrial > Soil > Wetlands > Peat | place...
CATCGGCAGGCCGCGGCGGAAACCGCGCGGGAAGGCTGAGCCGATCGCGGCGATCTCGGCCGCGTTGAGCGTGAGATCGCCGGCGCCGGCATTCTCTTCGGCATGCGCCGCTCGGCTGGCCTTGGGGATCGCGAGCACAATCGGATCGCGGGTGAGATAGGCGAGCGCGATCTGCCGTGGTGTAACGCGGCGGGCGGCGGCGATCTGCTGCAGCGCTCGGCCACCCGCCGAAACGGCCGCCGGAAAATTGCCCGAACCGAACGGGCTGTAGGCGACCACCGCCACGCCATGCTTCGCGCACCAGGGCAGCACGGCATGCTCGATGGCGCGCTCGCCGAGATGATAAAGCACCTGGTTGCAGGCGATCTTGCCTTCTCCGGCAATGGCCAGCGCCGCATCGAGGTCGCGCGTGTCGAAGTTCGACAATCCCCATGAGAGGATCTTGCCGTCGGCCACCAGCCGCTCGAACGCGGCGACGGTGCCTTCGAGCGGATGGCTGCCCGGCCAGTGCAGCAGGTAGCAGTCGAGCCGATCGGTGCCGAGCCGCTTGAGGGTGCGCTCGCAGGCGGCAATGGTGCCGGCGCGGGACGCGTTCGACGGCAAGACTTTCGAGACCAGGAACAGGCGGTCGCGGTGCGCGGCGACGATCGGTGCGATCAACGTCTCGACGCGCCCCGATCCGTAGAGCTCGGCCGTGTCGATATGGGTCATGCCGAGTTCGATGCCGCGGCCAAGCGCGGCGAGTACGCCCGCGCGATCGTCGCCTTCCATGTTCCAGGTACCCTGCCCGATGACCGGGACCATGCGCCCGGTGGGGCCGAAGCGGCGCAGCTGCATATACTTTCCTTAGTGGCCAGTCCGAGTCATCCTAGGATATGGACTCGTCATGCGAATGCGGGCAAGGCATGGCGCGCGAACCCGGAGTCTCGCGATGACGCTGGAAAACGTGCGTCAATTCAAGTCCGCCGAATATATCGCGGATCGGCTGGTGCTGGGCCTGGCGATCGTGCTGAGCGTGATCGGGACGGCCGTGCTGATCAGGGCCGCGCAGGAGGCGGGCGGGGGCATCGCCACGGCCAGCGTCGCAGTGTACGGCGCGACCCTGGTCGCGGCCTATTTCGGCGCCTCGCTCTACGAGGCACAGATCGGGCCGCCGCGGGTTATCGCGGCGCTTCAGACGCTCGACCATTGCACCATCTTCCTGCTGATCGCAGGCACCTACACGCCGTTCTGCGCGCTGGCGCTGTCGGACGTAGGCGGTCGGTGGCTGCTGGCCGCGGTGTGGGCGATTGCCGCGCTCGGGATCTGGATCAGGGTGTTCAGATTGCCGCGCGCCTACCAATTCGCGCCGACGCTTTACATGGCCCAGGGATGGATCGGGGCGCCCTGGTCCGGTGCGCTTGCTCGCCACGCGGGCAACGACGTGCTGACGCTGGTGGCCGCGGGCGGCGCGGCCTACACCCTGGGCGTCGGGTTCCATCTATGGCGGTCGCTGCGCTACGGCAGGGTGATCTGGCACCTGTTCGTCGTGACGGGCAGCCTGTGCCACTTCGCCGCCATCGCCTTCTACCTGCTGCCGGGATTGGCGCACCCCTGAAACGGAAGCGGCGTCCGCCCCGGAGGGAAGCGGACGCCGCGCGCGTCTCGTCGTGCCTTTGGGGGGCTAGGCTTCGGTCGTGCCGGGGGGGTGCACGTCCGGGCCTTGGGCGGCTCGACGACGCCGCTCGTTCAGGAATTCATCGAACTCGGCCTTGTCCTTGGCCATCCTCAGGCGATCGAGAAAGGCGTGGAAGTCGGTCTGTTCTTCTTCAAGGCGGCGCAGCGTCTCCTCGCGGTATTCGTCGAAGGCGCGGTTGCCGCTGGAATGGCGGCTCATGTGCCGCGCCCAGCGGCGCGCATGACGCTCCTCGCGGCGCTCCGCCCGGCTTTGCCAGCCGCCGCACATGTTGTCGCGGAGGCGCTCGGCGCGTTGATGCCACTCGTCATGATTGTGCCAATAACCCATTTTCCGGCTCCATATTGAGAAGATCAGCAGCGCCAGGCCGATGGGCCAAAACACGATGAAACCGAGAACCGTTAAGGCGATCCACGCCGGCCTCCCGAATTCATCGAACCTTGCCGCGTAGCCCATGATGGCCACCTCATGTGAATGTGAATAACATTTACATCAAATAGCAAAGGCCGGGTTGCGAGTCAAGCGCAACCGGATTTGGGCCCGCGATCGGCCGGAATGGTGGCTCGTTTCTGAAAAAAAGCTCCCCTCTCTGGCGGAGAGGGGAGTTGCGAGGGGAGGATCGATTTAGGTGTTAGGCCCTGAGCTGATCGCCAATCGGCAGCGTACGGATGCGCTTGCCGGTCGCCGCGAAGATAGCGTTGGCCAAGGCCGGGGCGAAGGTTGGGATGCCCGGCTCGCCGACGCCCGAGGGATGCACATCCAGCGTGTTGGGAATGATGTGGATGTGCGTTGTCAGGGGCGCCTCGGTGATGCGGGCCAACTTGAAATTGTCGAAGTTGGACTGCTGCACCCGACCGTTCTTGAAGGTGATCTCGCCGTGCAGCGCGAGGCTGGTGCCCATAACGGCCGCGCCTTCGCACTGCGAGCGGATGCGTTCGGGATTGACCGCGAAGCCGCAATCGATCGCCGTGTCGACACGCGGGATCGAGATGTTGCCGCGCTTGTCGACGGCTACCTCGACCACGGTGGCGACATAAGTGACGAAGGCACGGTGCCCGGCGATACCCAGACCGTGGCCGGGCGGGAGCTTGCGTCCCCATCCGGCTTCCTTGGCCGCCACTTCGATGACCCGGCGCAGACGCCCGGTATCGATCGGGAACTCGCTCACCGGCTCGCCGTAGTTCCAGAACTTGTCGGTGCACTGGCTGGCGACGTCGACGATGCGGGCGGGCCCGATCAGCTCGAGCAGATAGTCCTTGGGATCTTTCCCCGCCGCGTGCGCGAGTTCCGCGACAAAGGACTGGATCGCAAAGGCATGCTGCACGTTGTAGACCGAGCGGAACCAGCCGATGCGCGCATGCGCCTCGGCCTTGCCCGATTCGATCCGCAGATTGGCCACGTCGAACGGCGTGTCGGACGCGCCGAAGCCGAGCGGGAAGAGGTCCATGCGATCGACATTCTGCGCGAATGTCGTCATGAAGCTTTCCGAATGCGCCCGGTGACGCCAGGCCACGACTTTGTTGTTGGCGTCGAGACCGGCATCGATCCGCTCGAATCCAACCGCGTGATAGAAATCGTGCTGGAGATCGTCGTCGCGCGTCCAGACGACCTTGACCGGCGTGCCCATTTCCTTGGCGAGCAGCGCCGCCTCGACCACGAAATCGCACTTCGACTTGCGACCGAAGCCGCCGCCGAGAAGCGTGACGTTGACCTTGACGTTCTCGGGCTTCAAGCCAAGCCACTTGGTGACGAAATCGTGCGCCGCCTGGGGCGATTGCGTCGGCGCCCAAACTTCGCACTTGTCGCCCGTGATACTGGCGGTGGCGGCAAGCGGCTCCATCGTCGCGTGCGCGAGATGAGGCACATAGTACTCGCCGGTCATCACCTTGGCCGCGGATTTGAGCGCGGCATCGACATCGCCGACATTGCGGAACGTCTTGCCGGGCTCCTTCGAATCGGCTTCGAGCTGCGCCTTGTAGGCCACCGAATCGAAATTGGCGTTGGGGCCGTCGTCCCATTCGATCTTGAGCTTTTCGCGACCCTTGATCGCCGCCCAAGTGTTCTTGGCGACAACCGCGACACCGCCGACTGGATTGTAAAGCGGCGGACCGTCGGGCTGGTCGGGCATGCGGACCACCTTGAGCACACCCGGAACCTTCATAGCCTCCGAGCCGTCGTAGCTCTTCACCTTGCCGCCGACCACGGGCGGGCGGGCAATCACGGCGAAGCGCATCCCCGGTAGAACGACGTCCTGACCGTAGCGCGCTTTGCCCACGGTGATGTCGTGCAGGTCGGTCGGCTTGATCTTGCCCTTGCCGATGTAGCGGAAGTCCTTCGGGTCTTTCACCTTGATCTTGTCCATCGCCGGCGTGGGCATGGCCGAGGCTGCCGAGGCCAATTGGCCAAAGCCGAGCTTCTTGCCAGACTTCTTGTGGACGACCTCGTGATTGACCGCCTGGCATTCCTCGGCGGCGACTTTCCATTGTTGGGCGGCCGCGGCGACCAGCATCTGCCGCATGGCCGCGCCGCAGGCCCGCATCGGCTGAATGAAATGCCGCGTGCTGCGGGAACCGTCGGTGTCCTGGTTGCCGTATTTGTCCTCGTCGCCCGGAGCCTGGACGATGTGTACCTTCGACCAATCGGCTTCGAGCTCGTCGGCGACAATCATCGGAAGGCTGGTGCGGATGCCGGTGCCCATTTCGGAGCGATGGGTGACAATGCTGACGATGCCGTTCTTGTCGATGGCGATGAAGATATGCGGATCGGAGACAACGCCTCCGTGCATGCCCGACGCGCCGGTCTCGTAGGCGAAGGCGGTGCCGCGCGTGACATGGGCGGCGACGATGAAGCTGCCGGTAGCGACCACGCCCTTGAGCAGGCCACGACGGCTCACATTCGCGATAGTACCTTTCGGCAGATGCATGTGAGTCATGATCATACCCCCGAAGCGGTGTAACGGATGGCGTCGACGATGCGCTGATAGCAGCCGCAGCGGCAGATGTTGCCTTCCATGGCGCTGCGGATCTGCTCGTCGCTCGGGTTCTTGGTCGAATCGAGTAGCGCCGCCGCCTGCATGATCTGGCCGGCCTGGCAATAGCCGCATTGAGGTACGGCAAGTTCACGCCACGCCTTTTGGACCGGGTGGTTGCCTTCGGCGTCCAAACCTTCGATGGTCGTTACCGTTTGGCCGTCGACCGAACTCATCTCGAGATTGCACGAGCGCACCGCCACGCCGCTCAGGTGCACCGTGCAGGCGCCGCACAAATCGGCGCCGCAGCCGTACTTGGTACCGGTCATGCCGAGTTCGTCCCGCAAATACCAAAGCAGCGGCATCGCCGGATCGCCGTCGTATTTCCGCTCTACGCCGTTAACCTTTACCGTGATCATGAAATCCTCCCATCGCAGTTGATGCTTGCTGCAACACTGCCGACGGCGGAGAACGCTATATTCAAATAAATATAGCGTCCGGATTCAGTACCGACGCCGACCCCCTGCTTTGAAGGCAAATGACGCTATATAACGTTGTATATAGCGCTACCTCCCAGTTCTGCCGCTTTGCGGCTTTTCATTTACTTCTTACTTGGACTGGGATCAGTCCGACATCGTGACCGGTCTCTTGTCAACGGATTTCTGACTTATTCTCAAGTAGATGGTGGGCAGGAGCGCGCGCATCGGTCCCGCCGTCATTGGAGCAAACTTGCCCAATATCCGCGCCTGGGCCACGGCCCATCGACGGTCGGTTCCTCTGTACAGAAGACTTAAGCGGCTTAGTGCGCCGGATCGCGGCTTTGCCCGAGGCCAAGTCCGCGCAGATAGACCAACACGGCCGCCTCGAGCAGGTCATCGGCGGTCATCGGCAATTTGCGGCGCGCCTGGTCGCCGCGCGCGAACAGCGAGGCGATGCCGTGGGCCAGCGCCCAAATATGCAGGGCCATCATCAGCGCGGGCGGACGTTCGTCCTTGGGCAGGGTGAGGGAAACCTCTTCGGTCGCCTGGCGCAATACGGCGAAGGCGCGGTCGCCGGCGAGCTGGAGCTCGGGATTGGCTTCGGGCGAGATGCCGGCTTCGAACATCGCCGAATAGAATGCCGGTTCGCTACGCGCGAACGCGAGATAGGCGTGGCCGACGCGCTGGAAAGCCGTGAGCGGATCGGGCTTTCCTTCGTTCCACGACTTGGCCAGCGCGGCTTCGAATCGTTCGAACCCGCGCCGCGCCACATCGGCCATCAGCTCGTCGCGGTCGCGGAAGTGACGATAGGGAGCGGCGGGACTGACGCCGGCCGAACGCGATGCATCGGCGAAGGTGAAACCCGAGGGTCCGTGCTCGGCGATCAGTTTGAGCGCCGCCTCGATCAGCGCCTCCTTGAGGTTGCCGTGATGGTAGCCGCGGCGCCCATCTCCGAAATCGCTCATGTTAATAGCTATTACATCATCGATTGGCGACCGGCAATGGCGCGGGTTGCCCAGCGGGGACGGCCCATGCACTAATCGAGGGGGCGAGCGGGAGTCGAAATGCGCATCGTGGTGCTGGGAGGCGGCGTCGTCGGGGTCACGACGGCCTATCAATTGCAAAAAGACGGGCACGAGGTCGTGATCCTCGAGCGGCATGCCGAAGTCGCCGCCGACACCAGTTGGGGCAACGCCGGGATGATCGCGCCCGGCCATTCCTTCGTCTGGTCGTCGCCCGCCGCGCCGATGATTCTGTTGAAGTCGCTGTTCCTCAAGGATCAGGCGCTGCGTTTCAAGCTGTCGGCCGATCCCAGGCTCTACTCATGGTCGCTGCAGTTCCTGCGCGAATGCACCGCGGAGAAGGCGCGGCGCAACACGCTGCTCAAGCATCGTCTTGCCACTTACGCGCAGGCGGTTCTCGGACAGGTTGTGGCCGACGAATCGATCGATTACGACCGCAGCACCGGGGGCATCGTCTATTTCTACCGCAACCAGCAGACGCTCGATGCGGGCGTAGCCAAGATGAATCTGCTCGCATCGGCCGGGCAGAAGATCGAGGTGGTCGACCGCGCACGCCTCGCGGCGCTCGATCCGGCGCTGGCATCGGCCGGCGCGACGATCGTGGGCGGCATCTTCTGCCCGACCGACGAGAGCGGCGATCCCGCCAAGTTCACCCGCGCGCTGGCCGCCAAGATCGCCGCGCGCGGCGGCGCGATCCATGCCGGCACCACCGTCACCGGCATCGTCACCGACGGCGACGCGGTGGCGCGCGTGGCGACCGACAAGGGCGAATTCGCCGGCGATGCCTATGTCCTGGCACTCGGCTCCTACAGCCCGAACCTGGCGCGCGCGATTGGCATCCGACTGCCCATCTATCCGGTCAAGGGCTACTCGCTGACCATTCCCATCGGCAACCGTCCGCACCCGCCCGTCATCGCCAGCGTTGACGAGCACAATCTGGTCGCCATTTCGCGCTTCGGCGACCGGTTGCGCGTGACCGCGACGGCCGAGTTCGCGGGCTACGACAAGAGTCACCGCCCCGCCGACTTCGCCTTCATGAAGGGTGTGACTCAATCGCTCTATCCCGAGGGCGCCGACTACGACCGGGCCGAGATGTGGGCGGGGCTGCGGCCGATGACACCCACCAATCTGCCGCTGTTGGGGCGGCAAAGGTACCGCAACCTCTTCATTAATGCCGGTCATGGGCATATGGGTTGGACCATGTCGCACGGCACGTCGCGCATCGTGGCCGATTTGATCGGCGGCCGGACTCCGGCGATTCCCCTGGACGGGTTGGCGGCGGCATGAACCGCCCGATCGATCTCGGGGTGCTACCATCGGAGCTCGATGGCGGCCTGGCCTCGCGCGCGGCAATCGGGCTGGTTGTGCTGGCCACCGACCAGACGATGGAGCACGAATACCGCGCGCTCATCCGCATCCCCGGCGTCGCCTTCTACGAGGCGCGGCTGTTCAACGACAATGCGATCACCCCAGAGACTTTGCGCGCCATCGGACCGCGCATCGCGCCCGCCGTCGAACTGATCTTGCCCAGCATTCCGCTCGATGTCGTCGCTTTCGGCTGCACCTCCGCGACGATGACCTTGGGCGAGGAAGCGGTGTTCGCCGAAATCCGGAAAGCGCGTCCCGGTGTCGCCTGCACCACGCCGGTTACCGCGGCGCTGGCCGCGTTCAGGACCCTGGGCGCCAAGGGGATCGGCCTGCTCACGCCCTATGCGCCTGAGGTCAACGCCAATCTGGTGAAGTACTTCACCGGGCGCGGCGTCGAGATCGCGGCGGTGGCGACCTTCGACCGGCGCGACGACCGCGATGCCGCGCGCATCGCGGTGGCCTCGATCGAGGCAGCGGCGGAAAAGATGGCGAAAAGCCAAGGCGTCGACGCCGTCTTCGTCTCCTGCACCAGCCTGCGCGTCGCCCAGTCGGTGACAAAGTTGGAGCGAAACGGCGGCGTGCCGGTCACTTCGAGCAATCACGCCATGGCATGGCATTGCCTGCGGCTGGCGGGGATCGACGATCCCCTGCCCGAAGCCGGTCGGCTGTTCGAGCGGAAGGCGATGTAGCTCAGACGATTTCCGGCTCGATCGGATTGACCAATTTGCCGACGCCCTCGATCGCGACCTCGACCGAATCGCCCGCCTTCATCCAGAGCGGCGGCTTGCGCCGCTCGCCCACGCCGCCGGGCGTGCCGGTGGCAATCACGTCGCCGGGCAAGAGCTGGGTGAAACCGGTGACGTATTCGATGATCGCGGGAATTCCGAAGATCATGTCGCCCAGCTTGGCCGATTGCACCACCTGGCCATTGAGCTTCGTTTCGATGGCGCGCGCGTCGAGCCCGCTTACCTCGTCCGGTGTCACGAGTTCGGGGCCGAAGCCGCCGGTATCGAGAAAATTCTTGCCTGGCGTGAACTGCGAGGCATGGCGCTGCCAGTCGCGCACGCTGGCGTCGTTGAAGCAGGCGAAGCCGGCCACCAGCTCCATCGCCTTGTCCTTAGGCACCCGATGGCCAGCCTTGCCGATCACGACGGCCAGTTCGCCTTCGTAATCGAGCGAGGTGGAAAGTGACGGCAGGCGGATCGGCTCGCCATGCCCGATCAGCGTATCGGCGAAGCGCGTGAAGATGGTCGGATAGGGAATCTCGGGCCGGCCGGTCTCGGTGCGGTGTTCGACATAGTTGACGCCGACGCAAAGAACCTTGTCGGGATGGGCGATCGGCGGCCGATACTCGAACTCGCCCTGCGCGTAATCGATCACGGTGGGCGTGGGCAGCGTGCCGGCCAGCCCCAGCGCCTTGGCCTCAAGATAGGTCTTGAGATCGGGGATTACCGCTCCCAGACGGCGGCCGAGATCGAACACCCCGCCACTATGGGCCAGGCCGAAACTGATGCGGCCCTCGGCCGCGAAGGAAACAAAGCGCATGGGTGATCTCCGACGGTCTGGACGGGGTAGGACGGGCGACGATTGCGGATCGGAAGGCCTGCGTCAATCCGTCAGGAGGGTATAAAGCGCGGCAAGGTGAGAGCCGGCGGAGTTGGTGTTGCCCACCAGCACGAGACCGGCCACCGCCGCCAGCAGGCTGCGAATCACGTATTCGGCCAGCAGCACGCGCCACACCCGGACGCCCTCCTGCGTAGAGGCCCGGGATCACCAGGTCGGCAACCGGCAGCGATACGAACATATCTGGCAGAAGGAAGCCCTCCAGCCGATCCGAGCCAATGGCAAGAGGGAATTTCAGAGCTATCGAGCGGTTGACGAGAGTCCGCCGGCTGTAGACGGGCTGCGTACGCTGGGGGTATGACCATTCATCGCAGGGAGTAAAACTCGAATCATGGCAAATAGTCAGGGAACGATCGGCGCCATGGGCGCGCGGCGGTTGGTGGGCAAGAACATCTTCGTCATTGCCGGCGCGCAGGGAATCGGCCGCGCCATCGCGCTCAGGTTGAGAGAGGAAGGCGCCGAGGTCACGGCGACCGATCTCAACGCCGCCGAGTTGAAGAAGCTCGAGGCCCACGGCATCAAGACCATCGTGTCGGACGCCACCGATGGCGCGGCGCTTGGCGCCGCGCTCGATACGATGCCGCGCATGGACGTGCTGGTGATCTGCGTCGGCTGGGTGCATCACGGTACGATCCTGGAATGCCCGCCCGAGGCATGGGCACGCTCGTTCAAGATCAACGTCGATCCCTTCTACAACGCCATCCGCCATGCGTTGCCGCGGATGATCAAGGAAGGCAAGGGCAATATCATCAATATCGCGTCGCCGGCCTCGTCGATGAAGGCGGTGCCCTTCCGCGCCGCCTACTCGGCATCGAAGGCGGCGGTGCTGGGTCTGACCAAGTCGGTGGCGATCGACTATGTGAAGCAAGGCATCCGCTGCAACGCGATCTGCCCGGGCACGACCGAGTCGCCGTCGCTCCAGGACCGCATCAACGCCTTCGACGATCCGGTGGCGGCGCGGGCCGCCTTCATCGCGCGCCAGCCGATGGGACGCCTGGGCAAGCCGGAGGAAATGGCGGCGATGGCCGCCTATCTCGCCTCTGACGAAAGCGACTTTGCCAGCGGCGCCTTCATGGTGATCGACGGGGCCGGGACGATCTGATGGTCCAGGTCGCGGTCATCGGCGCGGGCACGATGGGCCATGCGCTGGCCCTGGTCTTCGCGCTGGGCGGACATAGGGTCGCACTGACCGACAGCCACGCACCCACTTTGGCTCGTGCCCTGCCGATGATGAACACGGCGCTGGCCACGCTGGTCGAAACCGGCGAGGCCGACCGTTCGTGGACCGCCGACCGCCTGGCGCAGGCGGTGATGCGGCGCGAATCGCTCGAAACGGCGCTGGACGGCGCCGAGCTGATCATCGAGGCGATCATCGAGAATCCCGAGGCCAAGCGAACGCTGTTCGAGCAGATCGCCACGCATGCCGACGACGGCGCGATCATCGCCAGCAACACCAGCAGCCTCGATGTATTCCCGCTGGTTCCCGAACGGTTGAAGCGGCGCACAATGATCGGTCATTGGTATGCGCCGCCCTATCTGGTCGATTTGGTCGACGTCGTGGCCGGACCGGGCATGAATGACGCCACCGTCGACTGGTTCCGTTCGCTGGTGATGGCGATGGGCAAGTTCCCGGTGGTGCTGAAGAAGTTCGTGCCCGGCTATATCGCCAATCGCATCCAGGAAGTGATGCTGATCGAAGTGCTGCGCCTGATCGATGAAGGCGTGGCGACGGCCCAGCAGATCGACGATTCGGTGATCCATGGGCTGGCGCTGCGCATGCCGATTCTGGGCGTGATGTGCAAGGCGGATTTCTCGGGCCTCGACATCGTGCAAAGCGTGATCGCGCATCGCACCGAACAGCCGCCCAAGAACCCGCGCGCCAGCGCGACCCTGGATCGACTGGTCGCCGAGGGTCGCACCGGCGTCAAGCGCGGCCGCGGCTTCTTCGATTGGACCGGCCACGATGTCGACGAACTGTCGCGCGACCGCGACCGGCGTTTGATCGCGCTCAAGCAAAAATTGCGGCAGATCCGGCCGATCCAGGGCGACTGAGCGGCTACTCGACGCCCGCCTACCGGCCCCGCCACTGCGGCCGCTGTTTGGCCAGAAAAGCCTGCACACCGGTCTTGAAATCTTCGCTGCCGTAGATGAGCCGGACGAGATCGTCGCCGTCGGGCAGCGACGCGGCGCGCAGGCGCCAGATCGACTCCTTGGCCACCCGCATCGTGATCGGCGCGTTGGCGAGCACCCGCCGGCAGATCGTCGACTGCGCCTCGTCGATAGCCTCGGCCGCGGCGATCTGGGTGACGAAACCGCAGGCGAGCGCTTCCTCGGCGGATATTTCATCGGCAAGAACGAGTACGCGTTTGGCGCGTTCCTGGCCCAGCGCGGCCACCAGTCGCGCCATGTTGGCGATCGACAGGCAATTGCCGAGCGTGCGTGCGATCGGCACGCCCATCCGCGCACCCGGCGCGGCGATCCTGAGATCGCATACGGTGGCGATGATCATGCCGCCGCCCATAGCCGCGCCTTCGAGGATGGCGAGCGTCGGCACGGGCAGCGCCTCCAGCGCCGCGATCACCGTTTCCATTCGCCGTTCGTAGGCGATGCCGTCCTCGGGCGAAGCGAATGAAGTGAATTGCGCGATGTCGGTGCCGGCGACGAAATTTCCGCCCGCGCCGCGCAGCGTGGCGACGCGCACCGTCTCGTCTTCGGCAATTTGCGCGCAGGCCTCGGCGAGCCGATCGTACATTGCCCAAGTCATGGCATTGCGAGCCTGCGGCCGATCGAAGACGATCTTGGCCACGCCATTCTCGATGGCGAAATGGACCTGACCATCGCTCATGGCTTGAAGGCTCCATCGGCGAGAAGTGCGGCCCGAGCCTCGGCATCGACGCCGAGCTCCGCGAGGATCGCCTCGGTGTCTGCGCCCAACAGTGGAGGAGCCCGGCGCACGCGCTGCGGCGTCGCGCTCATCTTCACCGGAAAGCCGATCGTGCGCACCTTGCCCTCGACCGGGTGGTCCATTTCCATTGTCATCTCCCGTTCGCGCGCGTGCTCGCTGTCGAGCGCTTGCGCATAATCGAGAATCGGGCCTGCGGGAATGCCGACCGCCAGCATGCGCTCGACCCACTCTTCGGCGGGGCGGGTGACGAAGATCTTCTCGAGCTCCTCGATCAGCGTCTCGCGATTGGCCAGCCGGTCGGCGATGTTGGCGAAGCGCGCATCGGCGACCAGGTCGTTCCGTCCGATCAGTTCGCAGAGGCTGCGCCACAGCCGGTTGTTGTTGGCGCCCAGCACGAAATACCCGTCGCTGGCGCACACCGCCTGATAGGGCGCGCTCATCCGGTTGGCCGTACCGAGCTTGGTCGGCACTTCGCCCGTTCCCCAAAACTGGGAAATGTCCCAGATCGAAAAGGCGATGCCGGCCTCGAACAGCGAGGCATCGATATGCTGACCCAGGCCGCCGCGCTGGCAGCCGATATAGGCGCTGAGGATACCGTAGACCGCGAACAGCGCGCAGCCGATGTCGGCGACCGGAACGCCGGCCTTAGCGGGTGGGCCCTCGGTATCGCCGGTCACGCTCATGATGCCCGACATCGCCTGGGCGATCAGGTCGAAACCCGGCCGCAGCCGCCACGGCCCGGTCTGCCCGAATCCCGAGATGCTGGCATAGACCAGACGCGGGTTGATGGCGTGGAGCGTGGGAAAGTCGATTCCGAGTTTCTTCGCCGCGCCGGGGCGATAGTTCTCGACCAATATGTCGGCGGTCGCGACCAGCTTGTAGAACACGCGGCGTCCCGCTTCGCTCTTCAGGTTGAGCGCGACGCTCCGCTTGTTGCGGTTCATGTTGATGAAACCAAGACTGTCGGTGCCCTTGAGCCGGAAACCCATCGCCCCTCGCGACTGGTCGCCACCGCCCGGCGGCTCGATCTTGATGACGTCCGCGCCCATGTCACCCAGCAGCATCGAACAAAACGGACCGGCCATTACCTGGCTGACATCGAGTACGCGCACCCCGGCCAGCGGCAACGTCGGTGCCGCCTGCGGCGCGTCGCCATCCTCGAGCGAGGGATCGTCCAGCTTTGCTTCAGCCATGCCTGGTCCCTGGATTGGGTGGGGGCGGAAGCCAAATCTTCGGCCGCATCCGGGCGAAATGCAACCGACCGCGCGCGCATCGGCTCGTCGATGCTCCGCCCTGCCGTAAATGCACCGGGCATGATCGGCGATACGGGCAACGAAAGCGCGTCCCTAAGCGCGTCTATCGCTTGGTCAAATGGTGAAGCGAGCGCGCCAGTTCTGGCTCCCGCGACCGCGTGAGCCGGTGGTTTCGCACCAGGATTTCGCCATCGACCAACACGTCGCGAATTGCCGATGTCCCAATCGAATAGAGCAGATTGGCCGCAAGGACGTGACGCGGATTGGCCGCCAGGCGCGCCAGATCGATCACCACCAGATCGGCGCGCTTGCCTACTTCGATGCTGCCGGTCACATCGTCTAGGCCCAACACGCGGGCTCCGTCGATGGTCGCCATGCGCAGCATCGTATTGACAGGTAATGCCTGGGGATCGTCGTCCAACAGCTTGCCGACCAGCGCGGCGAGGCGGCATTCGGCCAGCATGTCCATGGC
>Ga0181537_10003335_pt1 | contig 13763 bp, 9 predicted proteins | sample PEATcosm2014_Bin_39_FD_119765 | JGI IMG/M metagenome (GOLD analysis project Ga0181537, IMG submission 119765) | Peatland microbial communities from MTU Mesocosm Facility, Houghton, MI, USA - PEATcosm2014_Bin23_10_metaG | ecosystem: Environmental > Terrestrial > Soil > Wetlands > Peat | place...
AACCCAATCCACCACCTTTTAGGAGAAACAAATGAAAGCCATCCTCAATCAAGAAGCGCAAATCCGGGTCGACGGGACCGAGGGCTCCCACGAAGAACTCGTCGAACTCTCCACCGAATCGCTCCAACTCGTGGGCGGAGCCATGCATATTGCCGCCTCGGCTGGATACGTAATCCATTTCAATCCAACTCGCACGTTCTAATCTGCGAGCGAGTCAGAATATCGGCGGCCGGATACTTTGTCGAGAAGTGGTGGCTGCCGGCCTTTCATGCCAATTCGCGCGGGAGCGTGACTAACGCGCAACTTCGGTCAAATTGCATGTGTTGTTTAGAAAGATCTGCTCCCCGTTTGTGATCAGATACGGCTTGAGAGGATCGTAGATTTGGCAGGCGCGATTTTCTGGAGGGAAAGCAATTTTTCCGTATTTGTCCGTGCCGATGTCCTGCTTTAGCTCAAATAACCACTCCGTTTTGAAATAACGACCGGCGTGGTTATAGAAAATTGCTTGAGTATCAACGCAGGCAAATTCATTAGGACGCACCTCCAGAATTCCGCAGCGGCGCACCCCGTCAAGTCTGAGCGTTACTGCGCCAGAATTAGCTTGGGAACCATCAGCGTTTGGCATGAGTAGCCCGCCATACATCTGTCGAACCTTGTCGTCAGGAAACGCAGCGCCGTCGGGAGTTTTAAGTTCCGCCACCCACATCCAAAGGTGCGCGCTATCCGAAGGGGACTTCGCACGCTCCGCGGATTCGAAATACTTCCTGAAGTGGAGGCGATCGTAGTCCAGATATCTGTTGTTTCCTTGATATTTACCCGACGGCAATGGAATGCAAACATTGCTTTGATGTTGATTCAGAGTAATGCCTATGTATCCATTGAGCGGGGCTCCAACTGACTCGCCGGGAATACTGAAATCAACGTCGGTCGCGGTGTCCGGTTGGAGAATTATTCCTCCAGCTTTGATTATTCGCGTTAGTTCTGCGAGTTTCTTGGTCTTCCACCAATCGCTTATGTCCAAATCGTACCGGGGGTAGACAAGGTCGATATACACGAGAGAGGCTTTCCTCTCTCCATAAGGCACTCCGTCAATCAACGTTTGAAATGTCGCGTAGCCAACTTCCTTGTCTTGATCAAGCCAAGAGATCTTTAGGAAATCGTCGCACATAGGAAATTGTGCGCGCAAGTCAGCTGTTTGCTCCTCCATCTGCCATTTCTGGGAGGTGATAGGTTCACTGCTGGGCGATGATTTCTCGTTGGCAATGCATAGCGAGGGCGCCAGTGCAATTGCCGTTGCGATTGCGAAGCTACGATTTAATAGCATCACAAAACGGACTCTCATCGGGAGCTTGCGAAAACTCGGTTGAGTCGATGTGAGTGGGTTAAGCATCAGAATTGGACATCACAACTTGTGATCTCCAATTCGTCAAGCACTATTCGCTGCTAGCCTTCTTGACGCCGTCTTTGCCGGAGGTATCGTTCCGGTTCCACCACCCTCCGCCCAACGCCTGGAACAGCGCGGCCGTGTCGGCATAGCGGTTGGCCTGTGCCTGCACGCGGTTGACCACTGCCTGCAGGTACGCCTGTTCGGCGTTGAGCAGGGCCAGGTAGCTCACGGAACCCAATTCCTGCGCCTTGCGTTGGTATTCAAGGCTGCGCTGCGCGGCTAGCTCTGCGTCACGGTTGGCTTTGAGGGCCTCGGCGTCGAACACCACCGCATGAAGTGAATCCGCGACGTTCTGAAAGGCTGCGATCACGGCGCTGCGGTACTGCGCACCGGCTTCATCGAGCGCGTCAACGGCTGCCTGTTCGTGGTGATACAGCGTTCCTCCCGCGAACAACGTCTGGCTCAAGCTCGCGCCCGCGGTCCAGAACTTGTTGCCGGTGGCGAACATGTGAGCGATCGAAGTCGACGTGCCGCCTGCCGTCGCCTGGATCGAGAGCTGGGGCAGCATGTCGGCGATCGCGACGCCGACATTGGCGCTCGCCGCGTGCATCTCGTCTTCGGCCATGCGCACGTCGGGTCGCTGCTCGACGATCTTCGAGGGCAGGCTGACGGGGATCTCGAGCGGCAGTTCCAGGCCCGTGAACTCGAAGGTCGCGGCCGGTTCCTGCGAGGGCAGCTTGCCCAGCAGCGCGCACAGCGCGTCACGCTGCACAGCAAGCTGCTTGCGCAAAGGCGGCAGCAACGCGGCGGTCTGCGCCACCAGCACTTCCTGCGCAGTGGCGTCGGATACGGCGATCGCACCCAGGTCGACTTCGCGCTGCATGATCTGGAGCTGCTCGTTCTCGATGGCGATCATGCGTTCGGTCGCCGCGATCTGCGCGCGCAGCGAAGCCTCCTGGACGGCCGCAAGCACGACGTTGGTCGAGAGCGTGACGTAGGTCGCTTCCAGTTGCAGGCGCTGCGCGTCTTCCTGCGCTTCGAGCGATTCCACCTGGCGCCGGTTGCCGCCGAACACGTCGAGCGTATAGCCCACGCTCAGTTGCGTCGTGAAGAGGTTGTAGATCGGTTGCCCCGAGGACAGCGTGGGCGCCAGCGTGCCGGTGGGGTTCTTCTGGCGCGACGGCGCGAATGAGGCTTGCACCGTCGGAAAGTAGAAACCGCGCTGGGCGGCCGTGAGGTTGGCGGCCTGGCGCAAGGCGGCCTGCGCCGACTGCACGTCCGGGTTGGCGGTAAACGCCTCCTGGACCAGGGCATTGAGTGCGGGCGAATGGAACGCCTCCCACCATTGCGCGGGAATGTCCCTGCCGTGAGCGAGCTTCTGCGCGGCGCCGCCAGGCACGTCCGCCGCACTTGTCGAATCCGGCAAGGGTTGCGCCGTGAACTGTTCGCCGGCGTCGGTCTTGGGGCGGTGGAAATCCGGGCCGACCGCGCACCCCGAAGAAAACAAGCTCAACGCCAGCGCGAGCAACGCCGTGCGCGGCGCGCGATGCGACGGCATGCGGATCACGGGGGACAGGGCTTGGCGCATCAGTCGCCGTCCTCTTCCGCGCCTTCGCCTGCCTCGCCGGCAGGCTTCGCATTGCTCGCCTTGGCAAAGCGGGAGATCAGCACCGGCAGCACGATGAGGATGAGCACGGGCGCAAGCGTAATCCCGCCGACCACGACCAGCGCAAGGGGCTTTTGCACCTGCGAGCCGATTCCGGTCGACACGGCGGCGGGCAGCAGCCCCACGCACGCAGCGATGCAGGTCATCACGACCGGGCGCATCTGCACTTCGCACGCGCGCACCACCGCCTCTTGCGCCGGCATGCCGTCATAGACGAGGTGATTGAAGTACGACAGCACGATGATGCCGTCCATCGCCGCGATGCCGAACAAGGCGACAAAACCGATCGCCGCCGAAACGCTGAAGGGGGTCCCCGTGACGAACAAGGCAAAGATGCCGCCGACCAGCGCCATCGGCATGACGCTGGCGGCGAGCGCCGTGTCGATGACCGAACCGAAATTCGTGTAGAGCAGCACGCAGATCATCAGCAGGCTGATCGGCACGACGATCGCAAGGCGCGACAGGGCCTCCTGCAGTTCCCCGAATTCGCCGGCCCAGTCCAGGTGATAACCCGGCGGCATCTTCACGTTCTCGGCGATCAGGCGCTGCGCCTCCAGGACCGCGCCGCCCAGGTCGCGCTCGCGCACGCCGAACTTGATGGGGATGTAGCGCTCCTGCTCTTCACGGTAGATGAACGATGCGCCCGACACGAGCTTTACGTCCGCTACCGCGCTCAAGGGCACCTGCACCACGCCGCTGCCCGTCGGGCTTGCCACTCCCACCGTGATGCGCTTGATCGAATCCAGGTCGTGGCGGTACTCGGGTGCAAGCCGGACCATCATCGGGAAATGCCGGTCGCTGCCGTCTTCGTAGACGTCGCCGGCCGATTGCCCGCCGATCGCCGCCTGCACCGTCGCGTTCACGTCGCCGGGCGCCAGGCCGTAACGCGCGGCGCGTGCACGGTCCACTTCGATCTTCACGGTCGGCTGGCCCAGCGAGCGGAATACCGCCAGGTCGACGACGCCCGGGATCTTGGACATCACATCCTTGATCTGGTTGGCCGTCTTCTCGAGCTGCCCCAGGTCGTTGCCGAAGAGCTTGACCGAGTTCTCGCCTTTCACGCCCGAGGCCGCTTCCTCGACGTTGTCCTCGATGTTCTGCGAGAAATTGAACTCCACGCCCGGGAATTGCGCCTCGAGCGCGTCGCTCATTTCCTTGGTCAGTCGCGCCTTGTCCATGCCGGAAGGCCAGTCGCCGAAGGGCTTGAGCGGGACATAGAACTCGGCGTTGAAGAACCCGGTCGAGTCGGTGCCGTCGTCCGGCCGGCCGTTCTGCGAAACCGCGGTCACCACCTCCGGATAGCTCTTGATGAGGCGGCGCATCTTGTTGACGTACTGGTTGCCCTCCTGCAAGGAGATCGAATTGGGCATGGTCGCGCGGATCCAGAAGTTGCCCTCCTCGAGCTTGGGCAGGAACTCCAGTCCGAGGAAACTGCCCGCGACGATCGCCAGGAGCATGAGCAGAGCCGCACCGCCCAGCGTGGCCCGCTGGTGCGCGAGCGCATAGCGCAGGGCCGGCGCGTAGATCTTGCGCAGCCAGCGAACGGCGAAGGTCTCCTTTTCTTCCAGCTCTCCGACCAGCATGAGGCCGCTCAAGGCCGGCGAAATGGTAAAGGTGGCGAGAAGGCCCCCGGCGATGGCATATGCATAGGTGCGCGCCATCGGCCCGAAGATGTGGCCCTCGACGCCCGACAGCGTGAACAGCGGCACGAAACCCGCGATGATGATCGCCGCCGAGAAGAAGATGCCCTTGTTCACCTCGCGCGCGGAATTGGCGATGACGGCGAACTTGCCCCGCAGTCCGACGGCCGAGCGCACGTCGTGCAGCATGTATTCCGCGTCGGCCCGCGACTCGGCCAGGTGGCGGAAGATGTTCTCCACCATGATCACGGTGGCATCGACAATGAGCCCGAAGTCGATCGCACCCACCGAGAGCAGGTTGGCCGACTCGCCGCGCACCAGCAGGATCATGATCGCGAAGAACAGCGCGAAGGGAATCGTGGTCGCAACGATGATCGCACTGCGCAAGTTGCCCAGGAACAGCCACTGCACGAGGAAGATGAGCACCACGCCCACGACCATGTTGTGCAGCACCGTGTGGGTCGTGATGTTGATGAGTTCGGTGCGGTCGTAGATCTTCTCGATATGCACGCCCGGCGGCAGGATGCCCGAGGTGTTGATCTTCTCGATCTCGGCCTTCACCCGCTGCAGGGTCGGAATGCTCTCCTGGCCGCGGCGCATGAGGATGATGCCCTGGACGATGTCGTCGTCGTTGTCCTCGCCGGCGATCCCCAGGCGCGGCAGGTTGCCCACGCTCACCGTGGCGATGTCCTTGAGCATCACCGGCGTGCCGTTGGCCGATGCAATCAAGGAATTGCGCACGTCCTCCATGGTGCGGATCAGGCCCACGCCGCGCACCACGGCGGCCTGCGGGCCGATCTCCACGGTCTGGCCCCCGACGTTGCTGCTGGCATTGTTCAGCGCGTTGAGCACCTGCGGGAAGTTCAGGCCATAGGCGACCAGCTTGTCCATGCTGACCGTCACGTCGTAGGTCTTGGTCTTGCCGCCCCAGCCATTGACATCGACCACGCCCGGCACCGCCCGGAAGCGCCGCTCCAGGATCCAGTCCTCGATCGTCTTGAGATCCGTGACGGAGTAACCGGGCGGCCCCACCACGTGGTACCGATAGATCTCGCCGATGGGGCTCCACGGCGAGATCGTCGGCTGCGCGCCGTTGGGCAGCGGCGGCAGTTGCGAAAGCCGGTTGATGACCCACTGCTCGGCCTGCTGGTAGGTGAAGTCGTACGTGAACTGGAGCTTGACGTCGGACAGGCCGAACAGCGAGATCGTCCGGATCGCCTTGACGTTCGGGATTCCCGACATCTGGATCTCGATCGGGATCGTGATGTAGCGCTCGATCTCTTCGGCCGACTGGCCCGTGCTTTGCGTGATGATGTCGACCAACGGCGGCACCGGATCGGGGTACGCCTCGATGTTGAGCTTGATGAAGCTGACGATGCCGGCGATCAGGACGACCGCGAGCAGCGCAACCATCAGGATGCGCTGGCGCAGCGCATAGACGATGATGCCGTTCATATCCTAGGGTTCGCGTCAGATATCGGTGGGTGTTTCCGGCGCATCAATCGCCTTGCGCCGCACGGTCGATGAACAAGGCCCCGCTGGCGACCACCTTCTCGCCCACCTTCACGCCCTCGAGCGCTTCCAGCATGCCGTTGCTCGAGCGCCCTGGCCGGATCTTGCGCAGCGTCACAGCGCCATCGTCGCCCAGGATCCACACCCGCGCTTCGGAGCCTTCGTAGATCACGCCGCTTTCGGGTACGGCCGGCGCCGCGCCCTCGCCGCCCGCCAAGAGGCGAAAGCTCGCGAACATCTCGGGCTTGAGCGCCCCGTCGCGGTTCGCGACTTCGGCGCGCACGGTGAAGCGGCGTGTCGCCGGATCGATCAAGGGAGAGACGTAGGTCACGCGCGCCGTATAGGAGCGGTCGGGAATCGCGGTGACACGCACCTCCGCGGTCGCACCTTTCTTGACGAAGGGTGCGTCGTCCTCGCGCACGTTCGCCACCAGCCATACCGTCGCGAGATCGCCGACGGTGAACGGCGGCGGCGCGTTGCCCGCCTGCAGGTACTGACCAACACCCACTTCTTTGTCGGTGATGGTGCCGGCGATAGGCGCCACCACATAGGCGACCGGATCCATTTTCTCGGCGCGGCCGAGCGCGTCGATCTCGTCCTGCGACTTGCCCAGGATGGAAAGGCGGTTGCGCACCGCGGCAAGCGTCGCCTCCGCCGTGCGTGCATTGCTCTCGGCGGCCGCCAGATCGGTCTTGCTCTGTTCCCAGTCCTGGAGGGAACCAGCCTTGGCATCGAACAACGCATGGCGGCGCTTCTCGGTGGTCTGCGCCATCATCAACTGGGAATGCGCCGCTGCCAGGCCGGCTTGCGCTCCGAGCAGGTCGCTTTGCCCCTGCACGAATTCACTCGCCTGCAGCGCGAGCAAAGCTTGGCCGGCCTGCACCGTGTCGCCCAGACTGGCCATCACCCGCGTGACCCGGCCCGAATACGGCGAGTAGACAGGGGTCGTACGGTCCGCGTCGATGGCGATCTTGCCGTCGGTGACGTACTCCGAGCGGAAGTTCATGCGCGCAATAGTGGCGATCTTCAGCGCGGCGATCTGTTCCTTGGACGGCTTGAACGCCGGCGTGCCAGCAGCGGGCGAAGTGCTTGCCGCGGCGGGGGCGTCTGCACCGCGTGCCGGCACAAAGGTCGAGCAGGCCAGCACGCAAAACAAGGCATGCGCGCAGGCTCTTGCCCCACGCGAAGCTTCGGCTTTCATACGCTTGAGTTCCTCGGTATCTGGACTAAGTGGAACGGCGCCATTTTCCCTGTACTGGTGCCCTGTTCCCAATAATTGTGCACCAGGCTTCGCCTGTAACAGACGGAACCCCGCTTTATTCGCCAATTTTTTGACCGGATCGTGGCGACGCACATGCTAGCTGTGTTATCAAGAGCCGACCTTACAAAAGACAACAACACGAAGCACATCCATGGGAGCGACACAATGAAAATGATCACCGCCGTCATCAAGCCCTTCAAGCTCGATGAAGTTCGCGAAGCGCTGTCCGCCGTAGGCGTCCAGGGCGTCACCGTCACCGAGGTCAAGGGCTTCGGTCGCCAGAAGGGCCATACCGAGTTGTACCGCGGCGCCGAATACGTGGTCGACTTCCTGCCCAAGGTGAAAATCGAGGTCGCCGTCGAGGACGACATGGTCGACCGCACGGTCGAGGCGATCGAGAAATCGGCGCGCACGGGCAAGATCGGCGACGGCAAGATCTTCATTGTCAACCTGGAGCACGTGGTTCGCATTCGCACCGGCGAAATCGGCAAGGACGCGCTGTAGGAATTCCGGCCATTCTCGCAAGCCACCCACTTCCCTAAAAAAGTGCCACGCGGAAAACGTCCGCGTGGCACCGAGCTACAGCTACACACTGGAGGAGTGCTTACTACAAACAGGAAACCCTCGACCGCATGGGCGCGAGTCGAACTCAGAACTTCACCAATATGCCGCCACCGAGCGTCACCTGGTGCGTGGAAAGATCGGGATACCAGAGGCCGTTGGCCCCGCCACACGCCTTTTGCGCAGCGGCCAGCACGTTCGTACCCGCCGAGGCGCCCGACATGCAGGTGTAGTCGGCAGGCGAACCGTTGTTGCCTCCCGGCGGCGTAACGCCGCCGCGCCCGGCAAAGTACGGAAGGTTCGAATGCCGATAGCCCAGCTCCGTCCACCAGGTGATCCACTCTTTGGGCATGTACTGGAAGTTGATGGTGGAGTCCCACTGCGTCGGGACGACGCTGGTTGCCCCGGGTGCTTCCGGGAAGTACGGCGTACCCGTCGACGCCGTGGCGCCGTTGATCGGCGGCAACAAGGTCAGATACAGGCTCGGATTCTGCATCCAGCCTCCGCCCACTGTCACGGCGTAGATATTGTTGCCGAACCAGATGCGGTTGTAGGCCATCGTGCCGATGAAGTTGCTCGATGTCGGACCTGCGCCGAAGCACCTAACGCCGCCTCCGACCTGGCACCCGGCATCGACCGTCCAGGAGAATGCCGCCTTGGTGATGCCGGGGACCTTGCCGGCGCCGTCGTAATACTTGTACTCGATGCTGTCGTCGGTGTGATAGCGCTTGGTCTGGCTGTAATCGAATCCGCCGTAGTTCGAGGCGGGCGGATTGTTGTACAGGTTGTCGGCGCCGATCGTGTAGTTGTTGATCACCAGCTTGAAATTCTCGTTGGGCATCCACAGGATCTGGCCGCCGAAGCCCGGTGGCCCGTTATAGCGCGCGTACGACTGCCAGCCGTTGATGAGCCAAGGTTCGATCTTCAGCGTCGCACTCGGGAAATACTGGACCCGCAGACCATTGAAGAACCAAGGCGTGTTGGACGACACATAGGAAGGCTGGTACGTCCAGTTGTCGAAGTTGTAGTAGCTGAACAGGCCGATGTACGAGACGAAGATGCCGGCGTCGACGTTCAAGCCATGATCGACATCGAAGTGGTAGCCGGCGCTTGCTTCGGAAACGTAGCGATAGGCGTCCTGGAGGTCCCACTGGCCGACGCCGGCGATCGCGCCCGAGCTTGCGTCATTGCGCGGGGTCGTGGTCGCGAACAGGCCGTTCATCGTGAGCAGCCGGGCCTTGACGTTTTCCCAATGGAAGTCGCCCCCGAAGCTGATCTGTTCGATCTGCATTTCGCCGGAGCGGAATTCCTCCGTGGAACCAACAATCGTATGGTCCACGGGTTTATTTCCGGAAAACACGATGTAGGAATCCATCCGGAATTCGGGCGTGAAGAACTTGGTATCGAAGATCGGTGCATGGGTGCGCGGGCTTCCGTTCAGCCACGTGAAATCGCCGAACGCGAACGGCGTGTCGTTGTCGGGCACCGGCGACGGGTCGGGCAATTGCAGGGCCAGGGGCACCGCCGCGTCGATCGCCGCTTTCATGGCGGCCGAAGGAACCGGCGCCTCGACCTTCGCCTGCATCACGATGTCCTGGCGCGTCGCCTTGCTCGGTTCGACGACAACCTTACTTGTGGTCGCATCGGTACCGCCTTCCACATGCGTCGTGATGATCCAGACGCCTGCCGGCAGATCGGACAGAGAAAAACTACCGTCGCTTCCCGTCAGCGCCGCCCGGAATCCGGACCCGTCGCTGCGCTTGGCCGTAACGGTCGCTTGCGGCACGGGCAGTTTGTCCGAATTGGTCACGACCCCGACGATGGCGCCCGAACCTCCCGTGTTGTCGGTGGCCGCGGCAATTGCGGCGCCCGATGTCATCGCCAGCATGGCGATTGCCAACGCACGCCGGACCGTGGCTGCAAGGTCCGGCAAATTCCATTTCCAGCGATCCGACTTCATTGCGGTTCTTCCTCCCGTATGAGTTTGCGAAATTCGCCCTCGATGCAGAGTCCGTCGAGATACCTCGTGATCTCCCCACAACTTCTTTACGTGCAGTGCTGCCACCATCCCTGACAGCAGCCAAGTCATGCAAATTGCGTGCCGGGGTACTTTGCGCACGATTTGCGTCGGCGCTGCATCGATGCGTCAGGATTAGTGGTACTTATAAAATCTAGATATCTCAGTTGATGGGAGTTGTTATCGATATAGTTATCGTCGGATCGGGTCTCGTGTGGAGAACCACGCATCACGAGGCGTTTCTCGATCGCATAAGCACATGCGTCACTGACGCACGCGGGAATCGAGGGTTACTCGCGACAAAGTCGTCGCACACTCAGCGTGCGGAGACGATCGGATTGCACTGGCGAAGTGCGAAAAAAACCGCCACGTCGGAGCAACGTGGCGGCCCGGTCTTGCGGCGAAAGATCTTGCATGGCGCAAGACCTTTCCCCAACGGACTACCTGCTCGTTAGAAGTGCAGGATCAGGTCGCCCGACACGATGACCTCGTTCGACTTGTTCGGCGAGATCCCGGCATTCGAATTGCCGTTGAAGGCGGGCGCATTGAACGAGTGGTAATAGGCGATTTCCGGACGCGCCTCCAACTGCGGAGACCACCAGTGCTGCCAGCCCAGCGCGAAATTGCCGTAACGCGTCGCGGCGCCCGTACGCTGCCCCTGCTCGTCCCAATAGAACTCCGGTCGGATCGAGAAGTTGTTGAACGGATCGGGCGAATAGTTCAGATAGGCCGTCGTCGTGTAGACGCGCGCCGTACAGGTCAATGTCTGGGCGTTGGAGCAGATCGCCAGGCCGGGAGCGTTGTACGGAATGAAACGCGAGGAGAAAGGCGCGCCGCCATTGGCGTAGATGGTCTGCACGTCCGGGTTCAACTGATTGGGAACATCCTTCTGGTAGAGCGTGTAGCCCTCCCAGGAAATGTGCCAGCGGTCGTTGAAGGTGTGGTAGGCCGTGGCGCCCCACCATTGCAGGTTGTTGTACCCGTAGGTGCCCTTGTTGATCGCGTCCGCGCAGACATTGATGTCGGACTTGCCGTCGTCCGAATTCCAGCGCCCGCACAGCGTCCACGAGGGCATCGCCCCGGGGTCCTGCTTGAATGTCGTGCCGGGATACAGCGGGTTGTACCCGTACTGGCCGGGACCCGCGCCGGGAAGCTGCGGATACGGGTTCTGCTCCGTGCTGTGCAGGTGAAAGATCGACGCTTCCGTACCGACCGTCAGGCCCAGCTGAAGAATGTAGTTCTTGTTCACTGCCAGCGAGGTCTGGATCCCGGTATTGGTGTAGTTGTCGAAGGTATATGTCATCGAGTGCGTGTACATGTAGTTGTTCGGTGCGAGCTGCGCCTCGATGTCGGGCAGCGAGATGAAACGCCCGAAGCGCACGATCAGGCCGTCGTACACGTGCGGATCGAAGATTTCATACCAGAACATCGGGAAGTCGTATCCGTTCACCCGGTTCTTGTTCAGCAACTGGTAGCTGTCGAGTCCGTAGGCCGTCGTATAGCGATAGTTCTCGCCATAGATCGCCGACAAGCGCATGCCCCAGTCGACGTGGTCCTTTTGCACGGTGTCGGGAAACCGGTCGAGGTAGATCACCGCCTGATCGAGCTGGAAGGTGTTCGGCGTGTACAGGTAGGCGGCTGGCGCGTTGCCTCCAGGTTTGGTCGTGCTGGAACTGATGTTTCCCCCGACATCGACCCAGCCGTAGAACTGCAGGTTCTTATCGCCCATCCATTTCCCGACGTCCGTATTCGCGATTGCCATCATGAAGGGGCTGTCGGCCGATGCAGGGCGTGTCGCACCCAAAGGCTCGGTGCCGCCATATGGCCACTCCGTGAATGGCATGGGCGGCGTGGTCTGCGCCGCGGGCGGCCAATCGTCGCGGCGCGAGGGCGGTGCCTTCGGATCGTTGGGCGGCCCGGGCTGTGCCCATTCGAGGTCGTAGTAGTTGATCAGACGCTCCCAAATGCCGACGCCCAAATAGGAGTCAAGGCATTCGAAATTCTTGTACGGGTCGCATTTGGCCGACGCAGCGGCAGGCGCTGCCGCAGGTGTGTCGGCCCAGACGCTTGCGTGAAGCAGCGCCCCGATGGCGCTCGCGACGATCGCCGCAAACACCCTTGCTCGCCGCTGGACAGGCCGAGCAACGCCATTTGCATTTTTTTGCAACGACATGATCTCCCCTAGATGGTTAATTGCTGAAGAAGGAATGCGGATTCGGAAATTGCCTGCGCTCTATTCGCTTGCGATCTTGTGGATGTTTGCGAGTGCGCCGTCACTCAATGCTTCCGCCGGTGAGTACGCAAGATGTGTGCCGCACAGTTTTCGTTCCGATTCGAGACAAATGGATCGAGCGTGCGTCAGGTGCGATGGCACTTATCGAGTCCGAATTGCACGGGATTTTGTGCGCACGCGTATATAAATCTCGCAAAAATCGCGAGCGCGCGCGTCAATGAATGGAAAGAAGCGTGCGGAGACTGCGCGCCTAGGAAGACAACGCGGATAAGTCCGGCAGGTGCGGCGCAAGATGCGGTGCGATTCCTCTCGACTGCCAGATGCGTCGCACCGATGCTTCGCTGACACCGGCCGCTTGCGCAAGCGATCGCGTGCTCCAGCGCTTGCCGCCCGGCGCGATTTCGCTCGTCGTCAAGGAAAGAATGTGCGCGACCTTGTCTTGCGGAATGCGCCGGCGGCTTTCCGTGCGCGGCGCGTCGCGTTCGATGCCGGCAAGACCATGCACGACGAAACGCTTGCGCCAACGGGCGACCGTGCGACGGTCGCAATGTTCGTTCGCGGCAATGTCCTTGTCCGACCATCCATCGGCGGCCAGGAGAATCAAGCGTGCGCGTTCGGCCAGTTGAATCGGCGTACGGCGGCCGCGTGCCCATTGCAGGAGTTGCGCGCGCTGCGCTTCATTCAATTGAACGGTTACCGCCAATCGCATCAACGCTCCCTGCGTGCATTGCGGCGCGTTAAGTACCTGTGTCGCTGACGCGCCTGCGAATCGACATAAAGATCCTGCAAACCCTCGCCCAGCACGTGTGCAATTCCGAATTCATCGCACACTTTGCGTGCACCAAGACAAATTCCTTCGAAAGGTGCAAATCGCAAGGGATTAGTAACAGGAAGAATACGGTGATTACTGACGGGTTCGTGTCGAGAAAATCACACATTCACTGATCACTGCCATTTGAAAATAAAGAGCCCGTATGTTTTTTTCTCGCTTCCATCTACGCATCGTCGTGATTTTTGCGAGTGCGAATTTGCGATCAAACCTTCCAGATAATTTCGAGAACTTGGCACGACTCTTGTAGCTCTGCTCCCCGCGCGCGATTGCGCACATGATCATTGCGTCGGACGCTGGCATATCGGATCCACGGGTGCGATAAGGAGAAAAGAGAAATGAAGGCAATCAGGGTAAAAGGGGCGATCGGGCACGCGCTGTGGTGGAGCGCGGCGATCGGAGTAGGGGCGGTGATCGCGTTCGTGCTTTTGTGGAGCGCGCAGTCGCACGCCGACGACAAAACACCTGCCGCTGCAACCGCGCCTGCCGCGTCGGTTGCTCCCGTGGCACCGCCGGCCACCGTCGCGCCGGCACCGGCGGCGGCGACGCCGCCGGCGGCCTCGAGCACGGAGCCCTCGGTGGTGTTGAACAGCCAGCTCAACAGTGGCGACACGGCCTGGATGCTCACCTCCTCGGCCCTGGTGCTGATGATGACCA
>Ga0181537_10003336_pt1 | contig 13759 bp, 15 predicted proteins | sample PEATcosm2014_Bin_39_FD_119765 | JGI IMG/M metagenome (GOLD analysis project Ga0181537, IMG submission 119765) | Peatland microbial communities from MTU Mesocosm Facility, Houghton, MI, USA - PEATcosm2014_Bin23_10_metaG | ecosystem: Environmental > Terrestrial > Soil > Wetlands > Peat | place...
GCTGACCAAGGCCAAGGCGGCGGGTGTGAGTGTCCTGGTGCAGCCCTTTACCAGTGAGGATCGTGTTGCGGCGATGGTCCAGTTCCCGGGCGGGTACGTGTCCGAAATCCACGCCGTACATGCGAAATGACCCGTCATGAAGTTTCCAGCTCTTTCCCCGATATCCCTCTTGTTGGGCGTGACGGCGGGCTATGTCGACGCCGCGGGATACCTTGCGCTACAAGGGCTCTTCACCGCGCACGTGACGGGCAATTTCGTCACGCTGGGCGCCGCTCTCCTGTTCGGAACCTCCGGAACGTTGGCGAAACTCCTGGCGCTTCCGACCTTCTGTATGGTGATCTTCATCACGCGGTGGGCCAGCTACGCATTGCCGCCGCAAGGCTTGCGCGTATTCCGGACCATGCTGTCGCTCAAGGTGTTGCTGCTCGCGGTGGCCGCGGCGCTCGCCATCCATTTTGGTCCTTTCCCGAACGGTGATAGCGGGGCGGCGCTCGCGACCGGGCTGACACTCGTATCCGCAATGGCCGTTCAAAACGCCGCGCAGCGAATCCACCTGGCGGGATCACCCCCCACCACGGTCATGACGGGTACGACTACCCAGATCATGATCGATGTCGCGGATCTGATGCGGACGCTGCCGATGGACAAGAAGGACGCCGCGCAGGCCAGAGTGGTGCGGATGACCGTGAGCGTTCTCGCCTTCGCATCGGGCTGCGGCGCCGCAGCGGTGCTTTACTCGCTGGCGGGTGTTTACTGCTTTGTGTTGCCGCCACTGCTGGGCGCGAGCGCGCTCGCGCTTCGGATGGCGGCCGTCGAAGGCGAGGTTCGATGATCGAGGTTCGATGATCGAGGGCGATGATCGAGGGCGATGATCGAGCTGCGGCCGGCTATCATCCGGCGTCGCCCTCCGGGAGAGACCGTATTGAGCTCAGCTCTGCTTCTGTGGGGATTGGTGTTCGGGTGCATCGGCTTGGGGTTCTTTGTTTACGGCCGCAAACAGAGGCGGGTCGTTCCGCTCTTCTGCGGATTGGCGCTCATGATCTTCCCCTACTTCGTCTCGAACTCCGTCCTTGTGGTGGCCATCGGCGTCGCGTTGATCGCCATTCCATACTTTTGGAGGCTCTAAGATGGGGCGCCGCCGCGCCTCCGGCATGCGGTAAAGACGGCGACAATCACCAGAAAAATTGCAACTAAAATATACTCTTACAGACTAAATCTAGAACGTATATCAGGTCAAAGCGCGCGCCGCCCGCATCCGGGCGCACATGATGAGCGAATACACACCTAAGAGTCACTCACTCGAGGAAGGGAGTCTCATGGGCCGCTCGTCGTTCAGATCAACTCTCGGTGCCTGTGCGTTCCTGATGGCGGCACAGGCCGGCGCCGCCGCGATCCCGTGGCAGAGCCAGTGGAGCGATGCATTGTTCACCCAGGCCGCACACGAGCACCGGCTCGTGCTGCTCGATCTGCACGCAGTGTGGTGTCATTGGTGTCATGTCATGGACGAGGAAACCTACGCAGATCCGCACGTGCAGGCCTTGATCACAAAAAAATACGTGGCGGTCAGCGTGGATGCCGACAGCGATCCCGATCTCGCCAGCCGCTACGGGGATTGGGGTTGGCCGGCGACGATCGTGCTGGCGGCGGATGGCAGCGAAATCGTCAAACGGCGCGGCTACATGCCCCCCGCCCAGATGGCCTCGCTACTGCAAGCGATCATCGATGATCCAAGCCCCGGGCCGTCGGTCGGAAAACCTGCCTCGATCACCGCAGCAGGCGGCACACAGCTCGGCCGCGCGGAGCGCGTCGCGCTGACCCGGGTCTACGAGCAACTGTACGATCAAGATCACGGGGGTTGGGGCGAGGTACACAAATTCATCGATGCGGCCTCGCTCGAGCTGAGCTATTCCAACATCGATGCGGGTGACGGTGCGGCTCAACGGCGCTCGCGACAAACCCTCGATGCCAATTTGCACCTCATCGATCCCGTGTGGGGCGGCGTTTACCAGTATTCCGATGCCGTCGATTGGCAATCGCCGCATTTCGAGAAGCTGATGTCGTTTCAGGCCGACGATCTGCGGCTCTACAGCGAGGCCTACGCGCGCTGGCACGACCCGCGCTATCTCGACGCCGCGCAGGCCCTGTACGGCTACATGACGAAGTTCCTCGCCGCACCGGATGGCGGCTTCTATGTGAGTCAGGATGCCGACGTCTCTGCGCAGGTCACGGGTCACGACTTCTATCCGAAGGATGACGCCGGCCGTCGCGCCATCGGCATGCCGCGCATCGACACCCACGAATACGCGCGCGAGACCGGCTGGGCGATCCGCGCACTGTGCAAATACTACGATGTGACCGGCCGCCGCGACGCGCTCGCGACGGCGGAGCGGGCGGCGTACTGGGCGATCAGCCATCGCGCCCTCGCGAGCGGCGCCTTCGGCCACGACGCGAGCGATCGAGGTGGACCCTTTCTTGATGATGCGCTGGCCATGAGTCAGGCGTTCGTCGCCCTGTACCGCTCGACGGGCGATCGGGTCTGGCTCGGCCATGCCGCAGCGGCCCTGGATTTCGTCGACGGACATCTGCGCGATCCGCGCGGGGGTTACATCGCCGCGCCACGTACGGCTCAGGGGCGGGGTGTGTTTCGTGAGCCGGTGCGTCAGCCCGAGCTGAACGCCTCACTGGTGCGCGTGGCCAACATCATGAGCCACTACACGGGTGAGATTCGGTACAAGCGGATGGCGACCCACGGCATGAGGTATCTGGCTGCGTTCGCCAGGGCAGCACCCGAGCAGCTGCGCTCGGAGATTCTGCTGGCCGACCGCGAGCTGTCCGCCGCGCCGGTCCATATCACCGTGATCGGTCACAAGAGCGATCCGGCGGCGCGGCTCCTGCATGCCGCCGCGCTGCGCTACCCGGCCGATTACTTGCAGATCGATTGGTGGGATCCCGAGGAAGGTCCCTTGCCGAATCGAGAGGTTCGTTATCCGCAGCTCGATCAGGCCGCAGCCTTCGCGTGCACGGCGAGCGCTTGCTCGCTGCCGGTGTTCGATGCCGCCAACATCGAGCCGGCGGTGCGCGCAGCGCTCACTCCCTAGAATCTGGCACACTAGCGAGAGCCGATCCATAGCCGCGGCCGACGCGGCCGACGCGGCCACGATGGCCAACGTGGACAGCGCGGCCGTCGCGGGCCCGCCGATCCCAGGGAGAATTCATGAAATTTCTGATCCGCTGGCTGATCGATTGGCCGGAAAGCGTCGCGCGGTATCTGGCGTGGCTCGCGCCGCTCTTCGCGCGCATCACGGTGGGTTGGGTGTTCATGTTGAGCGGCTGGGGGAAGCTGCACAATCTGCCGCAAGTGACGGAGAATTTCGTCGGCTGGGGAATTCCGTTTCCCCAGATCCTCACCCCGTTCACGTCCGGCGTGGAGTTCTTCGGCGGGTTGTTTCTACTGTTCGGACTGCTGACCCGGATATCCGCCGGAGCGCTCGGCATCACCATGATCGTCGCCATCCGCGCGGCGAAATGGGGCGATGTCGATTCGCTCGAAACCTTGCTCGGCTTCGATGAGTTCGAATACCTGGCGCTGTTCCTCTGGCTCGCGATCGCGGGCCCCGGCGCGTTCTCGCTCGATCATCTGTTGCAGCGCTGGACTCGAGGGGATGCGAGCCGCACGCCGATCGCTTCGCGGGTGTAGAAGCTAAAGCCACCCCAGGCGGCAAGCGGCGGCGCCCGCGCCGCGCCGATGCTAGCATCGCGCCATGTGCCTGATCTTCGTGGCCTGGCGCGCTCATCCACAGGTGCCGCTGTTCGTCGCGGCGAACCGCGATGAGTTCTATGCGAGACCCACGGCCCCGGCCCACTGGTGGAGCGATACGCAGCCGCCGATTCTCGCGGGACGGGACCTCGAGGCCGGCGGCACCTGGCTCGGCATCACGCGTACCGGCCGCTTCGCGGCGCTCACCAACTACCGGGACCCGGCCCGCAAGCATCTGCAGGAGGCGCCGAGCCGCGGTGCGCTCGTGACCTCGCTTCTCGCGCTGGATGTGCCGGTGGCGGCATCGCTCGAGCGATTGCGGGCGATCGGTCCCGACTACAACCCGTTCAACCTCATCTTTTCCGACGGCCACTCTCTCGGCATCTACGAGAGCGCCGTGGGGGAGGGCCGGATATTGGCCGAAGGTGTTTACGTACTGTCGAACCATCTTCTCGACACCCCATGGCCCAAAGTGGAGGCGCTGCGGGCGCGCATGATCTCTCCGGGCGGCGAGCTCCCCGACAAGGAGGCGGCGCTCGCGCTGCTGCGCGATGATCGGCCGGCGCTCGATGAGGCGCTGCCGAAGACGGGAGTCAGCCTGGACTGGGAGCGGCGCCTGTCGAGCATCTTCGTGCGGCAGGGCACCTACGGAACACGCTGCTCAACGCTCGTGCGCACGGAGCCCCGAGGCAGGGTCGAATTCGACGAGTGGACCTGGGACGCGGAGGGTGAGGAAACCGTGCACGTGGTCACCGCATTCACCCTGGAAGGGAGCGCGCCGGAGCGCTAGGATGCACAAGTGACCTCGCGACAGCGATTGAAGAAGCTGTATTACGGGATGCTGGTGGGCACCGTCATGATCGTGCCCGGCCTGGGTGGCGTGTTGCTGCAATACGCCACTCCCCTCGACCAGACATCGTTCGTATCGCTGATCGCCTCCGTCGACATCGGCGTCATGCTGCTGTTCGGCGCACTGTTCCGCTGCCCGCGCTGCCGATCGAGTCTCCTCGAGTGGACCCATGCGTTGCTCAACGCCTCGGGCTCCTGCAACTGCCCGCGCTGCGGGTTCGATCTCGATCGCGACCGCTAGGCGCGTTCCGCGCTGTGATGCCCTTCACGTGCGCGATGTCGCTGCATGGCGACGGATCGCGGGCGCAAAAGCCTCCGCGTCGCGCAAGTGTGAACTGCCGCAAGGTCCGATGGGGCTCCTCGGAGCGACCGTATTGCACACCGTCGAGCACGGGTTCATGGAAGGCAACGATCATGGACAAGTGGAAATGGGAAGTGGAAGACGACTATGCGGGTCCGGCGCACGGGGCCTGGGCGTGGATGGCGTTCGCGCTTGCGATCTGGGGCGTCATCCTCTGGGTCGCCTTCCATCGTCATTGACACCGCCCGGGCCATCAACACCTCCCAGGCGATTGACCCCGACCGGCCGTTGACACCGACCCGGCACGGCGCCGGGCCGGTGCACGGCGGCGTCCGACTCAGGCGGGGCTGCCCTCGACCTGGATCTGGAGCTTGACCCACATCTGAAAGCCGTATTTGTCGCCGAAATTCACGCCGTAGTCGCTGCGATCGAAGGTCGCCGAAGCGTCGGCGCCGCAGACCTCCTTGTGCGTCATCGGGCTCGGCATGCACTTGAACGAATCGATCTTGAGCGTGAGCGGCTTACTCACGCCGTGGAGCGTGAACGTTCCCTGTGCCTCGGTCGGCTTGTCGCCGTCCCACTTGCTGAACTTGCCGGAAAAGGTCGCCGTCGGGAACTGCGCCACGTTGAACAGCTCGGCGCTCTTCGCGTGCTCATCGAGCTTTGGGTTGCCGAAATCGACCGAGCTCATGTTCACGGTGACATCGATGGAGCCGGTCTTCGCCTGCTTGTCGTACACGACCTTGCCCGTGGTGTCCGTGAACTTGCCGCGCCACACGGACAGGCCGCCCATGTGATCCGCCGCGAAGCTCGGATAGGTATGTTTGGGGTCGAGCACGTAGGTGACGGGTGAGGCCATGGCGGCCGCCGTCATTGCCGCAGCAACTCCGGCCAGAACGATTCGCTTCATTGAGACTCCTTCGGTGTGTTGGCGGTCGAGTTAAGACCCGACTGCCTTTGGGTATACTTTCCCAGGGCCAAGCGCGTCTGATCGCACTCGGCCTGATCGCCGCGCATGATAGCCGATATCATCGCACCTGCTCCTCATTCCGGACGACGCATGGAACTCCTGGACGCCATCGATACTCGCGCATCCGCTGCACGGCTTTCGGCCCCCGGTCCCTCACCGGCGGATCTGGAACGTATCCTCAAGGCCGCCGCGCGCGCGCCCGACCATGGGCGGCTGCGGCCCTGGCGGCTCCTCGTGCTCGAGGGCGAGCAGCGTGAGCGCTTTGCCGAGGCCGCCGCTCTGGCGAAGCGCGCCCGCGTGCCGACGCTCACCGCGGATCAGGTCGGCGCCGAACGCTCGAAGCTGCTCGCCTCACCCACGATCGTGGTGGTGGGGTGCGCCGTGACGAAGGGCCACAAGGTGCCCGAGATCGAGCAGGTCATCGCGGCGGGGGCGGCGGCGGAGAACCTGTTTTTGGCGGCCCACGCGCTCGGGTTTGGAGTCATGTGGAAGACGGGGGCCGCCGCCTACGATGCGCAGGTCAAGGCGGTGCTGGGACTCGCGCCCGACGATCATATCGTGGGCATCATGCATCTGGGCACGCGCGCCCCCTGATACGAGTGGCCGTGCAGCGAGGCTGACTTGATCAATGCCCAGGCGGGCAGCCCCGGCGCCAGGGCGAGCTCGCGGGTGGCTGCCTGGGTCACACGCGCCAGGATCGTTGCACCGCCCACATCGACCGACACGAGATCCGAGTGCGCATCGTCCGCCTCGATGGCGGTGATGGTGCCGGACAGCTGATTGCGCACGCTCAGCTGTTCGAGGGGGCGTGTGGCGAGGATGACGTCGCGCGCGAGCAGCTGTACGCGCACCGGCGTGTCGCGCGGCCAGGGTTCGGCGGCGAGCTTGAGCTCGCCCCGTCCGACGGCGACACGCATGAGGCCGCTGCCCGCCTCGGTCCCGAGCACCCGCCCATCGACGACGGCGCCCACCGACTCGGGACCTATGAGTGTGCGCAGGCGCCGGTCGAGGCTGATCGTGCCGATGCCGCCCTCGGCGAGGACGTGGCCCGCTTGCATCAGCACGACGTGCGTGGCGAGTCGCAGCACCTCGTCGAACTGATGGCTCACGTACACCATCGGCAGCGCGAGCCGATCGCGCAGCGACTCGAGGTAGGGCAGCAGCTCCTCGCGCCGCTCGCGATCGATCGAAGCCAGGGGCTCATCGAGGAGCAGCAGACGGGGTTGCGAGAGCAACGCTCGAGCAATGGCCACCCGCTGTCGCTCGCCGCCCGAAAGCCGCTGAGTGCGCCGCTCGAGGAGCGCTTCGAGCTCGAGCAGCTCGATCACGGTCTCGAGGCTCACGAAGCGCGTGGCGGGCGCGCGCTTCAGCGCATAGTGCAGATTGCCCGCGACGCTCAGGTGCGGAAAGAGCCGCGCTTCCTGGAACACATAGCCGATCCGGCGCCGCTCGGCGGCGAGCGAGCGGCCCTGCGCCGTGTCGAGCAGCAGCTCCCCGTCGAGCTCGATGCGGCCGGCGTCGGGCTCGAGCAGTCCCGCGATGGCGCTGATCGTGCTCGTCTTGCCGCAGCCCGAGGGACCGAAGAGCGCCGCGACGCCGGGGGTCGGCAGCTCGAACTCGACGTCGAGCTCGAAGGGGGCGAGCCGCTTGCGGATCGCGACGCGCAACATTCAGGCGTGCGCTCCGCGTCCGAGCATGCGCCGCACGCGGCGCGCGAGCCACTCGGCGAGCAGCAGGCCGGACAGCCCCAGCAAAATCGACAGCGTGGCGAGACGCGCGGCGGCGTGCTCGCCGCCCGGCGCCTGCAGCGCGGTGTAGAGCGCGAGCGGCAGTGTGCGGGTGACGCCCGGGATGTTGGAGACGAAGGTGATCACGGCGCCGAACTCACCGAGCGCGGCGCAGAACGCGGTGACGGCGCCCGCGAGCACGCCCGGCAGAACGAGCGGCAGCGTGATGGTCGCGAATCGATCGAGCACGCCCGCACCGAGTGTTCTCGCGACTTCCTCGAGGCCGGGGTCGAGGCTTTCCATCGACAGGCGGATCGTGCGCACGAATAGGGGAAAGGTCATGACCGCGGTGGCGAGCGCGGCCCCGTTGCTCGTGAAGGCGAGCTGGATGCCGAGCACGCGGTCGAGCCAGGCGCCGATGGGCCCGCGCGTGCCGAACACCACGAGCAGCAAATAGCCGACCGCGACCGGCGGCAGCACCAGCGGCAGCTGTACGATCGCATCGAGCAGCATGCGGCCCGCGAAGCCACGCCGCGCGAGCAGCCATCCCAGCGCGAGCGCGAAGGGCAGGCTCCACAGCACGCTGCGACTCGCGACACTCAGACTGAGGACGAGAGCGTCCTCCTCGCTCGGACTCAACCAGGCCATTGTTACGGCGCTCTCACAGCAGATGCGGGGCCATCTACGCTACGGTGCGGGGCGGGATCAGCCACGCAGTATACTGGGCGCGCAGCTCTGGAGGATTTGGCTCGATGACCTACTACCGCGCCGCCGTGGCGCCAGCGGCGGCGCCCGAGCGAATCGGCGTATTGGTCGTCAATCTCGGCACACCGGATTCCCCCAGCTACTTGGCCGTGCAGCGCTACCTGCGGGAGTTTCTTGCCGACCGGCGGGTCATCAATACCTCGCCCGTGTTGTGGCTGCCGGTACTTTATGGCTTCGTGCTGCCGCTGCGCCCGCTCGCGACCGCGCGCAAGTACCGCAAGATCTGGATGCGCGAGGGCTCGCCGCTGGCCGTCTATTCGCGCGAGCTCGTGCACAAGATCGAGGCGCAGCTCACCGGCGATCTCGGCGACCGCGTGCGCGTCGTACTGGGCATGACCTACGGCAAACCGAGCATCGCGAGTGCGCTCAAGACGCTCGCCGAGCAGGCGGTGCGGCGGCTCCTCGTGCTGCCGCTCTACCCGCAGTACTGTTCCTCGACGACGGGCTCGGTGTTCGATCGCACCAGCGAGGCGCAGCGGCGCTGGCGCTGGGTGCCCGAGACACGCTTCATCAACGACTACCATCGCGACCCGGGCTATCTCGATGCGCTCGCGGCCAGCATCGAGGAGCACTGGCGCGCGGCGGGCGAGCGCTCACATCTGGTGCTCTCCTATCACGGCATTCCGGCCAGCTACGTCGAGAAGGGTGATCCCTATCAGACGCAGACCGAGACGACGACCCTCGAGGTCGCCGCACGGCTGGGTCTCAAGCCTGATGAGTACTCGCATTGCTATCAGTCGCGCTTCGGCCGGGTGCTGTGGCTGCAGCCCTATACCATCGACACGCTCAAGGCGCTCGCCGCGCGTGGTCTCAAGAAGCTCACCGTCGTCTCGCCGTCCTTTGCGGTCGACTGTCTGGAGACGCTGGAGGAGGTCGCTCTCGAGTACCGCGACGAGTTCCTGCGCCTCGGCGGCGAGCGCCTGACGCTGGTGCCCGCGCTCAACGCCAGCGACCGCCACGCCACGCTGCTCACCGCCATTGCGCGCCGGCAGCTGACGGGGTGGATATGAAAGTACATTAGATATGTATCGTAACTTAATGTTATTAAAATAAATGTTACTCCTGTCTCTGACCGCTACGCTGGCGCTCCTGATCTGGCTCTACCTCGTCTTCCTGCATGGCTGCTTCTGGCGCTCGACCCCGGAGCTCGCGCCGCGCCGCCCGCGGGAATCGCCGCCGGTCGACATCATCGTGCCGGCGCGCGATGAGGCCGAGACCATCGCTGCGGTCATCGCCTCGCTCCTGGCCCAGGCCTACGAGGGCGAGGCGCGCATCGTGCTCATCGACGACAACTCGACCGACGGTACCGCCGAGCGCGCGGGATGCGCCCCAGGTCTCGAGGTGATCATGGGGCAGCCAAAGCCGCCCGGCTGGTCGGGCAAGCTCTGGGCGCTCGCCCAAGGCATCGCCGCGAGCCGCGCGCCGTTGCTGCTGTTGACCGATGCCGACATCGTGCACGAGCCCGCGCATCTTTCGACCGTGGTCGCACGGCTCGAGGAAGGCGATGCCGATCTCGTCAGTGAGATGGTGGCGCTGCGTTGTACGAGCCTCGCCGAACGCGCGCTCGTTCCGGCCTTCGTGTACTTCTTTCAGATGCTCTATCCGTTCGCGCGCGTGAACGATCGGGGCTCGCGGCTCGCCGCCGGCGCCGGCGGCACGATGCTGATCCGGCGCTCGGCGCTCGAGCGCATCGGCGGCATGGAGGCGATCCGCGGCGCACTCATCGATGATGTGGCGCTGGCCCGCGCGGTGAAGCGCGGCGGCGCGGTCTATCTCGGGCACTCGGGACTCGCGCGCTCGGTGCGGCCCTACCCGCAGTTTCGCGATCTATGGCGCATGATCGCGCGCACCGCTTTTACGCAGCTCGACTATTCGGTGCTCCTGCTCGTGGTCACGATTCTGGGGCTGCTGCTCATCTGGTGGGTGCCCGTGCTGGCGCTCGTGTTGGGTACCGGATGGGTGCGCGGCGCCGGGCTCATAAGCGTGCTGCTCGCTGCGCTGAGTTACCAGCCGACCCTGCGTCGCTACCACTGCTCACCGCTCTGGGCACTCGCCTTGCCGCTGATCGCGCTCTTTTACCTGGCGGCCACGCTCGGGTCCGCCATCGACCACTGGCGTGGCCACGGCGCGCGCTGGAAGAGCCGCGCCTACGGCTGAAGGGGCCAGGTGCGATCGAGGATCGCCTCCTCATCGATCGCGGCCGTGCTCGCGCCGAACACCGGACCCCAGCCGCTGTCCCGATCGAGCCGCGTGCGGCAGAAGCCCTCGGCGGCCGCGGCGGCCCCGGGTGCGGTGGGTGCGGGCGCAGCGGATGCGGGCGCAGCGGATGCGGGCGCAGCGGATGCGGGTGCGCCGGCTGCGGGCGCGCCGGCCGCTGCGCCCTCGAGGAGGAGCTTGGCTTGCACGAGCACCGTGAGCGCGACGCACAGGGCACGCGCGTGCGCCTCGGAGGTGTGCTCCTCGCGCAAGGCGCGCGCGAACCGCTCGAAGGACCGATCGTAGTGCGGCTCACGCCCGCGCGCAGGCTCGAGCTCGGCGAGCAACACCTCGCGGCTGGCGGGCGTGCGGGCGAGGGCGCGCAGCACATCCAGGCACATGATGTTGCCCGATCCCTCCCAGATCGAGTTCACCGGCATCTCGCGCACGATGCGCGCAAGCGGCAGCTCCTCGGTGTAGCCGTTGCCGCCGAGCACCTCCATGGCCTCGCACGCCAGCTCGCAGCCGCGCTTGCAAACCCAGAACTTGGCCGCCGAGGTGAGCACCCGGCGAAAGGCGAGCTCCTGCGGTGATTCGGCATCGAAGGCGCGCGCGAGCCGCAACGCGAGCGCGGTCGCGGCCTCGGATTCGAGCGCGAGATCGGCGAGCACGCTGCGCATGAGGGGTTGCGAGCGCAGCGGCGCGCCGAAGGCGCGGCGATGTTGCGCATGGTGCAGGGCACGCACCAGCGCGGCGCGCATCAGGCCCGCCGTGCCGATGACACAATCGAGGCGCGTGTAAGTACCCATCTCGAGAATGGTGGGGATGCCGCGGCCTTCCTCGCCGAGCAGCAGCCCCCATGCCTCCACGAACTCCACCTCGGAGGAGGCGTTGGAGCGATTGCCGAGCTTGTCCTTGAGGCGCTGCAGGCGGATGCCGTTGCGCGTGCCATCGGGGAGAATCCGCGGCATGAAGAAGCAGGACAGTCCTGCCGGGGTTTGCGCGAGCACCAGATGCGCATCGCATTGCGGCGCCGAGAAAAACCATTTCTGCCCGCTGATGCGATAGGAACCGTCGCTCGAGCGCACCGCGCGCGTGATGTTCGTGCGCACGTCCGAGCCGCCCTGCCGCTCGGTCATGCCCATCCCCAGGAGTGCGCCGCGCTTCTCCTCGATGGGCAACTCGCTCGAGTCGTATTCGAGCGTGAGCAGGTGGGGCAGCCACTCGGCGCCGAGACGCGCATCGCGCTTGAGCGCCGCGATGCCGCCATAGGTCATCGTCGTCGGGCAGAGCGTGCCGCTTTCGACCTGCGCCTGCAGAAAGTAGCCCGCGGCGCGCGCGACATGGGCACCCGGAACCGCTCGATTCGAGGGCGTCATCCACGGTGAGCAGTGATAGCCGCGCGCGACGATTCCGCGCATCAGGACATGCCAGGACGGGTGGAACTCGATGCGGTCGATGCGCTCGCCGCGCACATCATGGGTATGCAGGATCGGCGGGTTGCGATTGGCGAGCCGAGCATGCTCGCGCTGCTCCGCCGTGCCGAGCGCCGTGCCCGCCTCGCGCAGGGCGGCCTCGTGGGCCTCTCCCCCCTCGCGCCGCAGGGACTCCTTCAGGACGGCATCGGTCGAGTAGAGATCGTAATCGGGCAGCGGCGGCGTCTGGTTCATGCCACGCCGGATTCTACGGTTTCCGGCGCCGCGGGCTGGGTTTCTTGCACGGTGGGCGGAAGCAGTGATAAATTCGGGGTAAATGAGCCTCAAGGCCCTCAAGTTCACCTCCCCGCTTGCGCTGCTGCTGCGCCGCTAGGCGCTCAACTCCACGCGCCATCGGTCGGCGCCCACAAGACCGAAGCCCACATCAACCAAGAGCACGAGCCCTTAAACCTAAGGCTCGAGCACGTTTGAGTTCCGGACCCGACTGACGAGATGAGCCATGCTGCGTAACCCTTCGAGCAAGTATCGAGCCTTTGCCCCGATCGATCTCGGCGACCGTCACTGGCCGAACCGGCTCATCACCGAGCCCCCCGTCTGGTGCAGCGTCGATCTGCGTGACGGCAACCAGGCGCTGATCGAGCCCATGGACGCCGCGCGCAAGCGGCGCATGTTCGACATGCTGGTGCGCATCGGCTTCAAGGAGATCGAGGTCGGATTTCCGGCCGCCTCGCAGACCGACTTCGACTTCGTGCGACAGATCATCGAGCACGACCTCGTGCCCGAGGACGTCACCATCCAGGTGCTGACGCAGGCGCGCCCCGAGCTGATCGCGCGCACCTATGAATCGCTCGAGGGCGCGCGGCGCGCGATCGTGCATGTCTACAACTCGACCTCCGTGGCGCAACGGCGCGTCGTCTTCCGCATGGACCGCGCCGGCATCATCGACATTGCCGTGCGCGGTGCGACCGAGCTGCGTGAGCATGCCGAGCGGCGTCGCGGCACCGAATGGCAGTTCGAGTACAGCCCGGAGAGCTTCACCGGCACCGAGCTCGATTTTGCGGTGGAGATCTGCGATGCGGTCAACGCCGTGTGGGAGCCCACCCCGCAGCGCAAATCGATCATCAATCTACCGGCGACCGTGGAGATGGCGACACCGAACGTCTACGCGGATCAGATCGAATGGATGTCGCGCCACCTCGCGCGTCGCGACTCGCTCACCTTGAGCGTGCATCCCCACAACGATCGCGGCACCGCGGTTGCCGCCGCGGAGCTCGCGGTGATGGCGGGGGCCGAGCGCATCGAGGGCACGCTCTTCGGCAATGGCGAGCGCACCGGCAACGTCGACATCGTGACCCTCGCGCTCAATCTATACACGCAGGGGGTCGATCCGGCGCTCGACTTCTCCAACATCAACGAGGCGGCGCGCTGCGCGGAGGGCTGCAATCAGCTGCCGATTCACCCGCGACACCCGTACGTCGGGGATCTCGTGTTCACCGCGTTCTCCGGCTCCCATCAGGACGCGATCAAGAAGGGTCTGGCGGCGCGCAGCGCCGTGGATGTGTGGGACGTGCCCTATCTGCCCGTCGATCCGTCGGACCTCGGCCGCTCCTACGACTCGATCATTCGAGTCAACAGCCAGTCCGGCAAGGGCGGGGTGGCGTTCCTGCTGGAGCGCGACTATCAGCTCGTGATGCCACGCCGGCTGCAAATCGAGTTCAGCCAGGTGGTACAGGCCGCCGCCGACATCAGCGGCAAGGA
>Ga0181537_10003337_pt1 | contig 13757 bp, 12 predicted proteins | sample PEATcosm2014_Bin_39_FD_119765 | JGI IMG/M metagenome (GOLD analysis project Ga0181537, IMG submission 119765) | Peatland microbial communities from MTU Mesocosm Facility, Houghton, MI, USA - PEATcosm2014_Bin23_10_metaG | ecosystem: Environmental > Terrestrial > Soil > Wetlands > Peat | place...
GCCGCGGCCGCGGCGGCTAGCACTTAAGCGAACGCGGCCGCCAGCGCCTCGCCGATGCTCGCAACCGCGTGCAGCGCGATGCCGGCAGGCGCCGCGCGCGGCAGGTTGTCGCGCGGCAGGATGACGCGCTTGTAGCCGAGCTTCACCAGCTCGCGCAGCCGCTCCTCGCCGTGCGCCACCGGCCGCACTTCCCCGGTCAGGCCCAGCTCCCCGAACACCACCGGTGCACCGGGCAGCGCGCGGCCGCGCAGGCTCGAGGCCAGCGCCAATGCCAGCGGCAGATCGGTCGAGGTCTCGGCAATATCGATGCCGCCAACCAGATTGACGAACACATCGTAGTCGGCCAGCGGCAGCTCCGCGTGCCGGCTCAGGATCGCCAGCAGCATCGACACGCGATTGACGTCCACCCCCTGGGCTACGCGGCGCGGCGTGGCAAAGCGGCTGCGATCCACCAGCGCCTGCACCTCGATCAGCAGTGGCCGCGCGCCATCGCGCGCCACCATGACGACACTGCCGGGCATCGGCTGCGGGTGGCGTGACAGGAATATCGCCGACGGGTTGCGCACCTCCCGCAATCCGCTCTCGCTCATCGCCAAGAAGCCAAGCTCATTGACCGCCCCGAAGCGGTTCTTGGTGGCGCGCAGCATGCGGTAGCGGCTGGCGGCGTCGCTCTCGAAATACAGCACCGTGTCCACCAGGTGTTCGAGCAATTTCGGCCCCGCGATGCTGCCGTCCTTGGTGACGTGACCGACGATGATCACGGCGCAGCCGCTGGTCTTCGCGTAGCGCACCAGAGCGGCGGTGCAATCGCGCAGCTGCGGCGCCGAGCCCGGAGTCGACTCGCATGCCGCCAGCTGCATCGCCTGGATCGAGTCGATCACCAGCAGCGCCGGCGTGCGCTCGGCTGCCAGCGCAAGGATCGCATCGAGCGCGCCGTCGCACACCAGCACAAGCTGCGGCGCGCCGAGCCCCAGGCGCCTGGCCCGCAGGCCGATCTGCGGCACCGATTCCTCGCCGCTGGCGTAGATGATGACGCGCTCGGCCGCCAGTACCGCAGCCACCTGCAGCAGCAGGGTTGATTTGCCGATACCCGGCTCGCCGCCCAGCAGCGTGACCGAACCCGGCGTAAGTCCGCCGCCAAACACCCGGTCGATCTCGGCCATGCCGAGCGACAGCCGCGTCAGCGTGGCCGCATCGTTTGCGAGTCCTGCCGGGGAGCTGGCGGTAGCCGCGGCAGCCGCCCGTTCGCGCGCCGCGCGTACCGAGCTCACCGCTTCGAGGCAGTCCCATTGCCTGCAGTGCGCGCACTGGCCCTGCCATTTGAGCGCTTCACCGCCGCAGGCGCGGCAGACATACAGGGTTTGAGTTCTCGCCACGGAGGTGCATGCTACACCGCGCCCCGGCAACTGTGATCAGGGCCGCGCATTGGCTGGTCCACGATGCTAAGTTAGGCATTCCGATCAATGCCCTCGGAGCTCACGGCTGCGCGCAGCGGTGCGCTCGCTCAGGGGCGGTTGGGCATGAGACTTAAGATCTATACAAAGTGTGACGCAGTTCAAGTTTTGATGAAAAAAGGAATTATGCCGCGCGCACGGGGCCGCATAAGCCTCAAGGGCAAACTGCGTTGTGTGGGCCAGACCGACACCGGCCGGGTTCGCGATCACAACGAGGACACCATTGCGTACGACGCCGATATCGGCCTGCTGGTGCTGGCAGACGGCATGGGCGGCTATAACGCCGGCGAGGTCGCGAGCGGCATTGCCGTCAAGACCATCGTCGGCCTGGTCAAGGATGCGGTCGAGCGCGAGGACCTGCGCATCAATGACTCCACTGCCGGGCTGACGCGTGCATCGATCATCCTGCGCGATTCGATCCTGCGCGCCAATAAGATCATCTTCCAGACCGCGCGTACTCAGCCGCAGTGCGAAGGCATGGGTACCACGGTAGTCGGAGCGCTGTTCTTCGACAACAAAGTGTCGATCGCCCACGTCGGGGACTCGCGGCTGTACCGGCTGCGGGGCGGGGCACTGGAGCAGGTCACGATGGACCACTCGTTGCTGCAGGAGCTGGTGGATCGGGGTTTTTACTCACCGGAGGAGGCGCAGCGCGCCGCCAACAAGAACTACGTCACCCGGGCCCTGGGCGTCGAGTCGAACGTGGATGTGGAGGTCCAGGAGCACCCGGTGCAGAAGGGCGACCTGTACCTCATCTGCTCGGACGGCCTGTCCGACATGGTCGAGGACGACGACATTCACTTAACCATAAGCACCTTTGGTGCTAACCTTGAGACCGCCACTAAGCAACTGATTCAGTTGGGTAACGACAATGGCGGCAAGGACAACATCTCGGTGGTGGCGGCAGAGATCCTGGAATCGTTTCCGGCCCCGCGTGGAATACTCGACAAGATGTTGGGCTGGTTCAGCTCAACCTGAAGGCTGAACACACTATGGCTAGGTTGATTCTGAGTCTGGATGGGTCCGTGCTGGCGGAATACAACATGAACAAGGAGCGTTACACCATCGGACGCCTGCCTGATAACGACATTCGCATCGATAATCCGGCGGTGAGCGGCCACCATTCGCTGATCATCAACATCCTCAACGATTCATTCCTGGAGGATCTCAACAGCACCAACGGCACCTACGTCAACGGCAAGCTCATCAAGAAGCACGCTTTGCAGCACGGAGATGTCGTCACGGTCGGCCACCACCAGCTGCGCTTCGTCGAGGACGATGATGCGCATCAGGACGACTTCGAGAAGACCATGGTGATACAGCCGTCGGCGCGGCCGGTGGAGAAGCTTCGGGCCACTACCCAGCCAGATACCTCCAGCACCACGCAGAGCCGGCGCGCGCTCGCCAATGGCGGCGCCCCGGTGTTGAAGAAGGCCAAGCTGCAGGTGCTGTCGGGCGCGTTTGCCGGCCGCGAACTCGAGCTTACCAAGGCATTGACGACACTGGGCCGGCCGGGGGTGCAGGTCGCGGCGATCACACGGCGCTCCGAGGGCTACTTCATCGTGCACGTGGATTCGGATACTTCCAACAACCCACCGCTGGTGAACGGTGCGCCGATCGGCGAGCAGGCACGCAAGCTTGCCGACAACGACGTGATCCAGCTCGCCGGCGTCAAGATGGGCTTTTTCGAGGGCTGAGCGCCGCCGTCTCTGCTCAGCGTGCGCGCGCGCGCCGCTCCGGTCGTTCGGCGATACGCTCCTGCAGTGCCAGCAGCAGGTCGTGGCGCAACACCTCCCCCTGCAGCACCGGGCTCCAGTGACCCGAAACCACCGGCAGCTGCTTGCAGCGGTTGGCAATAAAGACGTCCAGCGCGTCTCCCAGCAGCATCTCGGGCACCAGCACCGGCGGCGCCGCCTGCATGATCACGCCGACCGTCACATGCGGATCGGTCGGCTGCGCGCGCGCCTCGCGCCGCAGGTCGTGGGTGAATAGCTGGCCGACCAGCTGCTTCTGCGAGTCCACCACGTAGACGCTGTAGTCGCCGCGCGGCGCCAGCCGCTCGAGCACGCCGGCCAGCGGCTCATCGCGCTGCAGCACCAGTCCGGGTGGCCGCACCAGCGCCGAGATCTGTCGCAGCCGCCATTCCTCCTCATCCCCTGACGCGTTGGCCTTCAGCACCCGCGTGTAGACCGATTCGCCACGGCGGTAAATGCTCGCGACGTAATGCGCCGTCACGCATGCCAGCATCAGCGGCAGCACCACCTCGTAGTCCAGCGTCATCTCGAAGATCAGCAGGATCGAGGTCAACGGCGCGTGCGTCGTGGCGGCCAGGAAGGCGCCCATGCCAACCACGGCGTAGGCCGCCTGCTGCGAAGTCAGGTGCGGATCGACCCGGTGCAACACGTGGGCGAACAGCGCGCCGAAGGCCGCGCCCATGAACAGCGTCGGTGTCAGGATGCCGCCGTTGGCCCCGGAACCCACCGATGCTGCGGTACTCACCAGCTTGGCCACCAGCACAAATGCCAGCAGATCGAGCGCCAGCTTGTCATTCAGCATGTCGTTCACGACGCTGTAGCCGTTGCCCCAGACCTGGGGCACGGCGACCGAGATCACCCCGACGATCATTCCACCAAGCGCCAGCATGACCGGCAGCGGCCAGTCCAGCCGGCGGAACGACACGCGCGCGCGCTCCAGCAGCGCCAGGTACGGCGGCGCCCCGTGTCCCAGCAGCACGCCCAGCAGCGCGTACAGCGCGAGCTCCCAGGAAGCGCCGAAATTGATATGCGGCACCTGGTACACCGGCCCGTAGCCCAGGAAGTGGCGCGTAGTCGCGTCCGATACCACCGACGCCACGATCAGCGGCCCGAAACTCTCCATCGCGATCGACCCCAGCACCACTTCGGCGACGAACAGCGCGCCGGCAATCGGCGCGTTGTAGGCAGCGGCAATACCGGCCGCGGCGCCGCAGGCCACCAGCAGGCGCAGTCTGGGCACCGGCGCCCGGGTCCACTGGCCGATCTTCGAGGCCACGGTTGCCGCCATCTGCACCAGCGGACCTTCGCGACCGATCGAAGCCCCCGACCCGATACTGAAGAACGAGGAGGCGGACTGCAGCAGAGCGGCGCCGCCGCTGAGCTGGCCATTGCCGACGGCCACCGCTTCCATGTAGTCCACGCTGCGCGTCTGGCGCAGCACCCGCTTGCCCGCCCACAGCAGCGTCCCGGCCACTACCCCGCCGATGGTCGGCACTGCGATGCGCGCCCACCACGGCAGCAGCTCCGCGGTCTCGACCAGTCCGGCGGAAGAGCCGGTCAGCAGCCGCTGCACCAGGCGCACGCCAGCGCGGAATGCGACGCCGGTGAAGGCGCCGCAGACGCCGATCAGCGCCGCCCAGAACACAATGCCGCTGAGCTGCTCGTGCTTGGCGGCAATCAGTCCGGCCCGCAGCAGCCGCTCGGTACCAGCGAACAGCCGCGTACCGAATTGAACGATGGCTGCCACGCGCGTGCGCTCAGACCAGCTCGATCGGCACGCGCTGGCTGACGCCGCACAGCAGCTCGTACGGGATGGTGCCGGCGGCCGCGGCCAGCTCCTCCACCGCCAGGCGCGTACCCCACAACTCGACCCGATCACCGACCCCGACCGGCGGCAGGTCGGTGATATCGGCCGCGATCATGTCCATCGACACCCTGCCTGCGATGGGCGCGCGATGCCCACCGATCAGCACCGGCGCGCCGCTGGGAATGCCGCGCGGCAGCCCATCGCCATAGCCGGCAGCCACGATCGCCAGCCGCGAGCGACGCTGTGCCCGCCATACGCCGCCATAGCCGACGCGCTCGCCGACGTCGACCTCGCGCACGGCAATCACCGTGCTCTCGAGCGTCATCGCGGGCCGCAGGCCGAGCTGCGCGCCGCGCTGCGCGGCAAACGGCGATACGCCATACAATGCCAGCCCCGGCCGCACCCATTGCGCATGGCTCGCGGGCAGCGCCAGTATGGCGGCCGAGTTGGCGATGCTCAGTTCCGCATCGAGACCGTCCAGCAGCGGCCGCAGCCGCTGCAGCTGCTGGGCGCTGCTGCCGTCGTCGGCCTCATCGGCGCAGGCCAGGTGGGTCATGATCCGCAGCTGCTGTGGCGCCGGCTGCAGGCGGCGCAGGCGCGCCCAGGCGGGGCGAAATTCCTCTGGCCGAAATCCGAGCCGGTTCATGCCGGTATCCACCTTGAGCCACAGCGGCGGTGTCGGCCCGGCGAATGCTTCCAGCAGCTCGATCTGCAATGGCTGGTGTACCACCAGGTCGAGTTCGAGCTGCGCCGCCTGCGCCAGCTGCGCCGCATCGAACACGCCCTCCAGCAGCACGATGCGCCGTCGCAAGCCGTTATCGCGCAGCGCGACCGCCTCCTCCAGGCGCGCGACCGCGAATGCGTCGGCGTCCGCCAGTGCCAGCGCCGTCGGCACCAGGCCATGACCGTAGGCGTTGGCCTTGACCACTGCCATCACGCGACTGCGCGCTGCGCGCGCACGGATCGCCCGCAGATTGGCCCGCAGCGCGGCGCTGTCGATGCGCGCGCGAATCAGCCGCATCACCGCAATACGCCCTCGGCGTAGGTGTCGGGTGCGTAGTTGACGAAGCGCGTGTATTGCCCCTGGAACGTCAGCAGGAACGTGCCGGTCTCGCCGTTGCGGTGCTTGGCCAGATCGATCTCCGCCATGCCTTTCCTGGTGGAGTTCTTGTCGTACACCTCATCGCGATAGATCAGCAGGATCATGTCGCTATCCTGTTCGATGCTGCCACTTTCGCGAAGGTCCGACATCACTGGTTTCTTTTCATTGCGCTGTTCGACCGCGCGATTGAGCTGGGACAGGGCAATGACCGGTACCGCCAGCTCTTTGGCCAACGCCTTCAGCCCGCGCGAAATCTCGGCGATCTCGGTGGCGCGATTCTCCTTGGTGCCCGGCACCTGCATCAGTTGCAGGTAGTCCACCACCACCAGGTCGAGTCCGTGCTCGCGCTTCAGCCGCCGCGCGCGCGCGCGCAGGTCGGTCGGCGTCAGCGCCGGCGATTCATCGATGAAGATACTCGCCTCGGACAGCTGCCCGGTCGCCGCGGTGATGCGCACCCAGTCGTCGTCGGAGATGCGTCCACTGCGGATGCTGTTGAGCGGCACATGGCCGATCGAGGCCAGCATGCGCGTGACCAGCTGCTCGGCCGGCATCTCCATGCTGAAGATCGCCACCGACGCCTTGCTCTCCGGGCTCACGGCGGCATATTCGGCCATGTTCACCGCCAGCGTGGTCTTGCCCATCGAGGGACGGCCGGCAATGATGATCAGGTCGCCGGCGCGCAGGCCGCCGGTCTTGTTGTCGAAATCGGTGAATCCGGTGGCCAGCCCGCGCAGCTTGTCCGGATGGCTGTGCCATTCATCGATCTTGTCGATCAGCGGCGGCAGCAGCGCGCTCACGCGCACCGCGCCTGAGCCGGTACGCACGCCCTGCTCGGCGATCTCGAACACCAGCCCCTCGGCACGATCCACCAGGTCGCGTGCCGACAATCCCTCGTCGCCGAAAACCGAGGAAGCGATCTCGCGCCCGGCCTCGATCAGGCGTCGCAGCAATGCGCGCTCGCGCACGATCTGCGCGTAGCTGCGGGCGTTGGCGGCGGTCGGTGTATCACCCGCCAGCGTACCGAGGTAGGCGAGGCCTCCGGCATCGGTGAGTCGTCCGCGCCGCTCGAGCTGCTCGGACACCGTGACCACGTCCGCCGGCCGACCGGCCGCGACCAGCTCGCCGAGCGCCTCGTAGATGAGCCGATGATCGGGGCGGTAGAAATCCTCGGTGGTGACGATATCGGCGACCTGGTCCCAGGCCGTCTTGTCGATCAGCAGTGCGCCCAGTACCGATTGTTCGGCTTCGACCGAATGTGGTGGAACCAGCCCTTCGGCGCCCGCGCTGCCGCCGTCGCGACGTGAGCGCAGAGGAGTACTCACGCGCCCGCGCCCGCCGGTCTCAGCCCGCTTCTTCGGCGACGATAATGACCGGCAGCTCGATCTCCACGTCCGCGTGCAAGTGCAGCTGCACCAGGTGCTCGCCCACGGCTCGCAGTGGTCCGCCGGGCAGGCGCACTTCGCTGCGCGCCAGCGCATGGCCGGCGGCGGTCGCCGCTTCGGCGATGTCGGCGGTGCCGACCGACCCGAACAGCTTCCCCTCGGAACCGGCCTTGGCAATGATGCTGAGCCTGAACTCCTTGAGTGCCGCGGCACGCTGCTGCGCGCGATGCAGTTCCTCGTTCGCCGCGCGCTCCAGTTCGGCGCGCCGCGCATCGAAGCGGGCGACGTTCTCGGCCGTCGCCAGCGTCGCCTTGCCCTTGGGCAGCAGGAAGTTGCGGCCGTAGCCCGACTTCACCTTGACGCGATCGCCGATGTTGCCGAGGTTCGCCACCTTCTGCAGCAGGATCAGTTCCATGGCCGCGCCCTCAATGTTGGTCGGTGTACGGCAGCAGCGCCAGGAAACGCGCACGCTTGATCGCCGTGGCCAGCTGGCGCTGGAAGAAGCTCTTGGTACCGGTGATCCGGCTCGGCACGATCTTGCCGGTCTCGGTGACGTAGTTCTTCAGCGTCGCCAGATCCTTGTAGTCGATCGAGGTGACGCCGTCGGCCGTGAAACGGCAGAACTTCTTGCGCCGCGTAAAGCGGGAAACTCTAGGTTCGGCCATCACGCACCCATCGCAGCTGGTTCATCTTCCATCTCGTCATCGCGCTCGCGCCGCACCTCGCCTTCCTCTTCGGCCTTCGCCATCGGCGACGGCTCGGTCAGCGCGGTCTCGACGTTGGTCACCAGGTGGCGCAGCACCGCGTCGCTGAAGCGGAAGGCGCCGGTCAGCTCGGCCAGCGTCTTCTGATCGCACTCGATGTTGAGCAGCACGTAGTGCGCCTTGTGCACCTTGGCGATCGGGTAGGCCAGCTGGCGGCGGCCCCAGTCTTCCAGCCGATGCACCTTGCCGTTGCCGGCAGCGATCATGCCCTGGTAGCGATCGAGCATGGCCGGGACCTGCTCGCTCTGGTCCGGGTGGACCAGAAATACGATTTCATAATGCCTCATGTATCCTCCTCACGGGGTTATGCCGCCCACTCGAGGCTTGCTAGGGAGCAGTGCGGCAAGGAGCGCCGGCAGACTAACAGCAATGCGGTCGCCGGGTAGTCGAAAAAGGCGCGCAAGGATACAAAAAGACTCCCGGCGGCGCAACGGCGATGGCTGGAACAGGGTTTAGCGGGAGAATTCTATGGCACTTGAGCACTGGCTGGCGTTTGCGGCAGCTTCCGGCATCCTGCTGGCCATTCCGGGCCCGACCGTGCTGCTGGTGATCTCGTACGCCCTTGGGCACGGCCGGCGCCCTGCCGCGGCGATTGTCGCCGGCGTGGCGCTGGGCGATCTGACGGCGATGAGCGCCTCGATGGTGGGCCTGGGGGCGCTGCTGGCAGCCTCGGCGGCGCTATTCACGCTGCTGCGCTGGATCGGCGGCGCCTACCTGATCTACCTCGGCATCAAGCTGTGGCGCGCACCGGTCGGCGCTGCAGGCATGCCCGAGGCGCCTTCGGTCACGCCGCGGCGCATGTTCTGGCATGCCTACGCGGTGACCGCGCTGAATCCCAAATCGATCGTTTTCTTTGTCGCCTTCGTGCCGCAGTTCCTGCTGGCCAGCCAGCCGTTCTGGCCGCAGGTGCTGGTGCTGGAGACGACGTTCGTGACGCTCGCGATAGCCAACGCGGTGCTATATGCGCTGCTGGCCGCCTCGGCACGCAGCCGGCTGCGCCAGCCGCGCGTGCAGCGCGCCGTCAACCGCACCGGCGGCTCGATCCTGGTCGGCGCTGGCATGTTTGCGGCGCTCTGGCGCCGCGCCAGCCCCTGACGATCAGCCGCCTTCGCCGCGCTGGCGCAGCGCCTCGTACAGCAGCATGCCGGCTGCCACCGAGACGTTCAGGCTCTCGACCGCCCCGCGGCTCGGCAATCGCGCCAGCCAGTCGCAGTGGCGGCGGGTGAGCTGGCGCAGCCCCGCGCCCTCCGCGCCCATCACCAGCACCCGCCCGCCGGTCAGGTCGATCTGGTGCGCGGGCTGCGAGCCCTGTGCGTCGGCGCCCACGATCCAAAGTCCCGCGCCCTTCAGCAGGCCAAGCGTGCGCGCCAGGTTGGTGACGGTGGCGACCGGCGTCGTCTCGGCGGCACCGGCCGCCACCTTGCGCGCGCTGGCATTCAGCGGCGCAGCGCGATCACGCGGCACGATCAGCGCCAGCACGCCGCAGGCGTCGGCGGTGCGCAGGCAGGCCCCCAGATTGTGCGGATCCTGCACGCCATCGAGCGCCAGCAGCAGCGCATCGGGTGTCCTGATGACTGCATCGAGCAGCTGCTGCTCGCTCCAGCCGGCCAGCGGCGCCACCTCGGCCAGCACGCCCTGGTGCACCGCCTGCCCAAGCCGTGCCTGCAGGCGCCTGGCGTCCACGCGCTCCACCGCGCGACCGGCGGCGTGCGCCAGGCGCTCGATCTCATCGGCTCTGGCATCGCGACGATCCTGCTGCAGATACACCCGCGACACGCGCTGCGGGTCTCGCATCAGCAGCGCACGCACGGCGTGCAGCCCGTAGACCACTTCAGTCCGTGGCGAGCTCAAGATCGATCATTCCTTCCACCGGCTTCACCGCAGCGACCACTACCCGCAGCCGCACACCTGGCGCCAGGCGGCGCTTGCTGCGTTCACCGATCCATTGGCCGCCATCGCGCGCCATCTGATAGTTATCGTCGCGCAGCGAGGCCAGCGGCAGCAGGCCATCGACCCCCATGGCCAGCAGCTGCACGAAGCAGCCGAACTCCATCACCGTCGTAATCAAGCCGTCGAACGTCTGCCCCACCCTATCGCGCAGATAGACGCACTTAAGGAAGGTGCCGACATAGCGATCGGCCTCATCGGAACGGCGCTCGAGCCGCGACAGGTCCACGCCCTGCGCGGCGAGATCCTGGGGGGCGACGGGTGCATTGGGCGGCGAGGCATCTGCTCCGGCCGCGCCCAGCCGCGCGCGCAGTGCGCGGTGAATCATCAGGTCCGGGTAGCGCCGTATCGGCGAAGTAAAATGCGCATAATCCTTCAGTGCCAGCCCAAAGTGGCCGATCGGTTCGGGCTGGTACAGCGCCTGCGCCATCGAGCGCACGATCAGCGACTCGATGAACGGCCGGCTCTCGGCATCGCGCACCCTCGGGGCGATCGCCGCCAGGTCGCTCGGTTTCACCGGATCGGGCAACTGCAGCTCGATGCCCAGCACCCGCAGCGTGCTGCGCAGCGTGTCGAGCTTCTTTTCATCGGGCGCGGCGTGCACGCGAAACAGCGCCGGCTGGCGCTGGCTGCGCAGCTCCTGTGCCACCGCGACGTTGGCCAGCACCATGCATTCCTCGATCAGCTTGTGCGCATCGTTGCGCGACTTGAATTCGATCGCGCGCACCCGCTCGCCGTTCTCGATGACGAATTCGGCCTCCGGCGCATCGAACTCAAGCGCGCCGCGCTTGCGCCGTGCCGCCTGCAGTACGTGATAGACGTCGACCAATGGCAGCAGCGATTCGAGCAGCGGCGCGAGCGCCGCGCGCGCGGCCGGCAGGCCGAGGAACAGCGCCTCGTGCGCCTGGTTATAGGTCAGCCGCGCAGCCGAGCGCATCACAGCCGGATAGAACGTGCTGTGCTCGAGTGCGCCACGCCTGGAGATCCGCATGTCGGCCACCATGCACAGCCGGTCCACCTGCGGCTCGAGCGAGCACAGGTGATTCGACAGCGCCGTCGGCAGCATCGGCAGCACGCGCGTCGGGAAATACACCGAGGTGCCGCGCGCGCGTGCCTCGGTATCGAGTGCGCTGCCGGGACGCACGTAGTGACTGACGTCGGCAATCGCGACCAGCAGGCGAAAGCCGCCGGCCGCCAGCCGCTCGGCATACACCGCGTCGTCGAAATCCTTGGCATCGGCGCCATCGATCGTCACCAGCGGCAGCGAGCGCAGGTCAACGCGCTGCGCGGCCTCCTGAGCATCGACGCTCTTGCCCCAATGCGCGGCCTCGCGCAGCGCGGCGGCCGGGAATTCAACCGGCAGTCCAAAGCGCGCGATCGCCGCCTCGGTGGCCAGCTGCACCGGCCGCTCGGGATCCAGGCGCTGCTCGACGCGCGCCTCGCCCTGTTGCGACTCGCTCGGATATTTCAGCACTCGGGCGATCACCCAGTCGCCGGCCCGCGCCTGCAGCGGATTGTCGGTGACCGCGCACAGCAGGCCGAGGCGCTGATCGGCCGCGCGCACCGCCAGCCCACGGTAGCCTGCCTCGAGGGTGCCGAGAAACGCCTGCACGCCGCGCTCGACTACCCCTATCACCTGGCCAATGTAGCGACCCTGGCCATCGCTGCGCACTTCGATGCGCACCCGATCGCCATGCATCAGCCCCTTCATCGCCGGCGGCGGCAGGAACACCGAGTCGGTGAGCGCCTCGGTGCGCACGAAGCCGTAGCCGGCGCGATTGGCGCTCAGCAGCCCTTCGGTCTGCATCAGCACCGGCTGGCCGCCATCGGACTGCTGGCCGCCGCGGCGCGTGCGCAGGTGTGCCGGGGCGGCCGTCTTGCGTCGGCCGCCGGAATTCGATGGCCGCTGCTTTCCGCTACGCCTCAATTGACAGTCCCCGACCCCTTCCGTACATTGCGCCGCCCACCGAACGCCCAGGTGGCGGAATTGGTAGACGCACTAGTTTCAGGTACTAGCGGGGTAACCCGTGGAGGTTCGAGTCCTCTCCTGGGCACCAATTAAATCAAAGAGTTGCATATAGTCAGTATAGTATTGTTTTACACAAATTGCGATGCCGGGTTTGCCGCAGCACCGCTACAGCGCGCCGCCGCCGTGGCCGCTGATCGCGCCAATGGGCCGCAGGCGCGACCAGGCGCGCGAGCGCCAGCGTAAGAACAGCGTGCTGCCCAGGACCATGATGTAGATCAGCACCGCAATCCAGCCACCGATCGCACCCCACCCCAGCTGTGGCAGGAACCGCACCCAGCCCTGGCCGGGCAGGAACGTCAGCGCGTGTGCCAGCGGCACGAATAGCAGCCACGACAGCGCGATGACCAGCGCGGCCGGCACCACTGCGTCGCCAGCGCCGCGCAGGCACATCGCGCTGCCCAGGTTCACACCATCGAAAAAGTGATATCCGGCCGCAATCCACAGCAACTGCGTGCCCAGCGCCACGGTCGCGGGCGCGTCGGCATCGTGGGCACCAGTGAACAGCGGCATGATGACAGGTCCTGCCAGCGCCAGCAGCACGCCGATGCCGCCCATGTAGGCCGCCGCCAGCAGGATCACGCGCGAGCCAACCCGGGAAGCCCACGGGCTACTGCCCGCGCCGATCGACTGCCCGACCAGCGTGGTACCGGCGAGCGCAATGCCATAGCCGGGCATGTAGGCCACCGATGTCAGCATCATCACCACCTGAGTGGCGGCACCGGCGACCGTGCCCAGGCGCACCTGCATCATCTGGAACAGGGCAAAGCCGAGCATGTCCGCTGCCGGCAGCAGACCCATCGGCACTCCCAATCGCAACTGCTCGCGCAGCAGGCTGGCGCGCGGTCGCCAGCTGCGGTGCGTAAGGTAGCGGCTGCGTATATCGGGCTGCTGGAAGATCACCAGCGCCAGTACCAGCCCGAGCCCCTGCGCCAGCGTCGTCGCCCAGCCGGAACCGGCGATACCCCAGCCGAGCCTGAAGATGAACAGCTGGTTGAACAGCGCATTCGCCAGCGCGGTCACACAGGTCACCAGCAGGGTAGCGCGCGGGTGTCCGATGCCGTTGAAGAAGCCGAACATGGCCCATACCGCGGCGCCGAGAAACGCGCCGCCGACGCGCGGAAACCAGAAGTCGCCGGCCAGCCGCGTGATCTCGGGGTCGAAGCCCAGCGGCGCCAGCAGGATTCGCCGCGCCGCGCCACAGCCGATGAACAGCGGCGCCACGCACAGCGTGCCCCAGAGCGCGGTCCACACCGCCTGTCCGGCCCGCTGGTACTGCTGCGCACCCTGCGCCTGCGCCACCATGGTCTGTACGGCGGAGCCGACGCTGCCCAGCACGTACATCACCACCAGCACCAGCCATTGGACCGCCCCCACAGCCGCCAGCGCCTTGGTCGAGATCCGGCCCACGAACCACATGTCGGTCAGGTTGAGCACGATCTGCACCGCGCTGTTGGCCATCAGCGGCAATGCCAGCGCCATCACCGCGCGCCCGTCCACGTGCACGCGACCGTCGGCGCC
>Ga0181537_10003338_pt1 | contig 13756 bp, 14 predicted proteins | sample PEATcosm2014_Bin_39_FD_119765 | JGI IMG/M metagenome (GOLD analysis project Ga0181537, IMG submission 119765) | Peatland microbial communities from MTU Mesocosm Facility, Houghton, MI, USA - PEATcosm2014_Bin23_10_metaG | ecosystem: Environmental > Terrestrial > Soil > Wetlands > Peat | place...
ATCCTTTCGCTTTCTCGACATCCAATAACAGCCGGCATTGTTCAGCGACAGCCAGTCAACGGCGGGGGTATTCGTGGGGGTACCTGAGCAAACCGCAACGACGAAACAGCTAAGATTGCCCGCTATTTCGTAATCATTATGACTCCAACCCGGGGAGCCAATAAATCAATGGGTTATTAGTTCGTTGTGCATCCGCCATCCTGGCACTTCTGTCTCTCGTTGCACCATGGTTGCACTAGCGCATGTCGCCCGACGCCGGCATCCGGTCAATTCTTCCGTCTAGGCGAATGGAACAGCTTTCGCGACTGCCGGCCGGCGCTCCAGAGGCCGTGACACGACGATATCATCGACAGCCGTATGATCGTTTTCCCAACAATCCTCGGCCCTGACGGCAATCGTCTGGTCCAACAGCGGCTCACGCATCCAGCCGTGTACCTCGACACCTGGGCCGTCCGGCTGTTCGCTGAGGATGAACCTGTTCTCGGAGATCGTTTTCGGAATGCGCTTCTGCGAAGTGGGGGCACCCTGGTGCTCTCTCACATCAATGTCGGCGAGTTCACGTACGACGGCGCAAGGCATGCGCGGCGTGCCGGGCAGTACATCGCCGAGCTCGGCCTTCAGCTCTTCTTCTCAATGTTCGACCCATTCCGAGTGATCATCGCCGAGATACCCGTCATGGTGCGCCAGACCACTGAATCCCCTGCCGGCGACCCAGAATTGACATCGCCCGGATCCGGATGGAGATGGCTCAATCACTTCTCGACGGCTTTATGGCGCTTCGAAATCGGATCGACAGTGAGCCCGAATTCGCGAAATCCGCACTAAGCGAAATCAGTAATTCAACGCGCCCGCGGTCGACACAAGCGCTTCTTCGAGCAGTTATGTACAGGCTTCAGGGCGATCGGGCGCTACAGTTGACGCTGAATGATGCCTTGGATCTGTACCACAGCATCGTTCCCGTCCCGAATGTGACTGCGCGCTCGATTAATTGCGTGGGGCCATGCGGGATGCTCCCCGTTGGCCGAGATCCACTTTTCTCATCTGTGTGGCGGTACGACAGGTGACCCGCTTGGCATTCGTCCTTGAGTCACCGCTAGGTACCCTGCTCACGAGCCAGTTCCAGCAAGCGATCGGCGCCGATGTCGAGATCGCCGGGCCACACCACGCTATGACCGCCTTGGCTAGCAGTGGCGCGCGCAAACATCGGGGGATCACGCAGCGCACGCAAACCTTTGAAGCGACGCACGGTCGCCCGAAGATCGACAGAATGATCCTCACCGTTTACCCAGCGAATGTGCAGTGTGTACTCACCGATCGCATTTACGCTGGCGACCCGAACCAGGTCCCGCTTGTCCTCGCCCATTGCTCCTTTCCCGCTACCGCCCTTACAGCCCTACCTGTCTTCCAGCACCCCGGCGGGCACTCGGACCGTGTCCCTGCTCGGGGCTCGGAAGCAGATTAATGGCCTTCGGTCTGTTGCAACTTATCTGCAAGCCAGAGCTTTATCAGAGACTGCCGCGTCACGCCGAGACGACGAGCCTCGCGATCGATTGACCGAACCATCCACGCCGGAAAGTCGACGTTCACGCGCTTTGCTTCAGCATTGATACGGCGCGCCTGACCTAGGTCCAATTGGTCAGTGACCTTTTCACCAGCATCAAATTTGCTATCAAATGTCTTCGCTTTCATAGAGGCTGATTTCCTCATCACGGGATCGTCTCACGGAGATGAGGCGAATGTTCTCGCCCCGACGAGTGATCACAGCGGACCAGTGCCGGCCTGCTATCGTCCCAATCGCCAGCCAACGAGGTTCATCCGTGACGCGTGCTGGAATTTCCACGAGTCGCGGGTCAGTCCACAATGCCCGTGCTTCCTCAAAATCGATGCCATGCTTCGCCTTATTCGCGGAGCTTTTCTCGGGATCGAACTCAAAGTCCATTGGCGCCGTTATTATACAATAACGGTATATTTATTATACCTAGACAGGCCCGCAGCTGGCACAGTATTGGCATACCAGCCGCCTCAAAACCACACGAACTGCCGCGACGCAGCGCACCTAAGTAGTTGAGTTAATTGGTGCTGTTGTGCGGCACTTGGCTGCTATCCTCCTCATCTATCGCGATAGCTGACATGACTCAGTCCCCGACGCTCCGCCCGCTGCGGTCTTTGCGGCGCCTCCGGGCAATGAGCGTGCGACGGCGCAGCTACGCAACGATGTCGCGTGGCGCCCGCCGAATTTCAGCTGCAATGCGCGCGCAAATGCGCCCAATTCCTGGCGCAATGGTCCGCGAGCTGCAGGCCGCAACGGGAAGGGGCCGGATTGCGCCGGATCGCCCACTGCATACCGCTTGCCGGCTCAGTGACTGTGCCGGGGCACGCCCTTCGTTTGCGCCAGTCGCTGGTATTTGACAGCCGGCTCGAGCACCGCGCCAGTTTCAAGCTGTCCGACGCTTTGGCGCTGCAACTCCTGCCAGGGCGTCTGGCTCTCAGGGTAGCGATAGCCGCCGGCCGCTTGCAATGCCTGTCGACGCCGCGCCAACTCCTCCTCGGACACCAGCATGTCCGCGGTGCCACGACGCAGATCGATGCGAATGCGATCGCCGGTCTGCAGTAACGCCAACCCGCCTCCCACGGCGGCCTCGGGCGAGGCGTTCAGGATTGACGGCGAGCCCGAGGTACCAGATTGCCGCCCATCGCCGATGCAGGGCAACTCATGAATGCCGGCCTCAATCAGCGCCGCTGGCGGCTGCATGTTGACCACTTCCGCGGCGCCCGGGTAGCCGATCGGACCGGCGCCTCGAATCACGAGCAGCGTGTGCACGTCGATCGACAGCGCCGGATTGTCGATGTTGGCGTGGTAGTCCTCCGGCCCGTCGAACACGACCGCACGCCCTTCAAAGGCTTCCGGATCGGCGGGGTTGGACAGATACCGCAAGCGAAAATCATCCGATATGACGCTGGTCTTGAGAATCGCCGAGTCGAACAGGTTGCCTCGCAGTACGCGGAATCCAGCCTCGGCAACAAGTGGCTGCTCGAAACACCTTATGACGCGCTCATCACTGCTGCGCGCGGCGCGGCAGTTGTCGCCGATCGTGCGTCCGTTGGCGGTGAGGGCCTGCTCTAAAATCAGGCCATGCCGCAGCAACTCGCCCACGACCGCGGGCACGCCACCGGCCCGGTAGTAGTCCTCCCCCAGATACTCGCCGGCGGGCTGCAGATTCACTAGCAGTGGTACGTCGTGGCCGTGAGTCTGCCAGTCGTCGATCGAGAGCTCTACGCCTATATGACGCGCGAGCGCATTGAGGTGGACCGGTGCATTCGAGGACCCGCCGATTGCGGAATTGACGCGGATGGCGTTGATAAAGGCCTCGCGCGTCAGGATGTCGGAAGGTTTGCGGTCCGCCTTCACCATCTCGACGATCTGCCTGCCGGTCAGGTAGGCACACTCCTGCCGATCGCGGTACGGGGCTGGTATCGCGGCCGAACCCGGCAGCGACATCCCGAGTGCCTCGGCAAGAGAATTCATCGTGGTCGCCGTGCCCATCGTATTGCAAAAACCGGTGGACGGCGTTGCAGCCATCACCATGCGCATGAAGCCGCCACGATCGATGTCGCCGGTCGCAAGCAACTGGCGCGCCTTCCACAGAATGGTGCCCGAGCCGGCGCGCCTGCCCTCAAACCAGCCGTTGAGCATAGGTCCGACCGAAAGCGCGATCGCAGGAATATTGACGGTGGCCGCGGCCATCAGACACGCAGGCGTGGTCTTGTCGCAGCCGATGGTCAGCACCACGCCATCCAGCGGATAGCCGAACAGCAGTTCAACCAGTCCAAGATAGGCAAGATTGCGATCCAGCCCGGCCGTCGGCCGCTTCCCGGTCTCCTGGATGGGATGCACCGGGAACTCGATCGGAATGCCACCGGCCTCGCGAATGCCATCCTTGACGCGCTGCGCGAGCGTCAGGTGATGCCTGTTGCAGGGAACCAGATCGCTGCCGGTCTGCGCAATACCGATGATCGGCCGATTGGATTGCAGTTCAGCTATGGAAAGCCCGAAGTTGGTATACCGCTCCACGTACAGGGCGCTCATGTCCGCGTGCGCCGGATCGTCGAACCAGCTGCGCGAACGCAGCCGGACAGCGCCCAAGGCACCGTCGGCATCTGCCGAACCTGAATCTTTCGCTACTTTCGACATACAGTCTTACCCACCGCGTGCACCGCATCGAGTTACGTCAAACACCCTGATCCGCCCCTGATCTGTCAACGAACACGCTTAATCGCCGGATGTCTACGAGTTCCATCGTGGAACGATCCGAACAGCTTGTCCAAGGGGATCAGCAAGTTGTCGCCGTAGTTCACCTTGAAGAACTTATGATGCAGGTAATGGTAGTAGTTGTCCGCGTCCATGGAGTAATCCCCGATGACTACTTTGCCAAACCCCGAATGACCATGCACCGGCGCCAATCCCACGAGCGCGGTGTAGAACAGGGCATGGATCGGCGTCGAGGGAACGACCCACAGCAGCAGCGCACCGGAGAAGTAAATCAGATGCTCCACCGGATGCATGGCGAGCCCGGACCAGGGGCTCGGGTTGACATTCCTGTGATGCAGATAGTGCACCGTCCTGTAGAGCGGCGCCCAGTGTATGGCGCGGTGAAACACGTAGAAATGCAGAGCGTGGAAGAACGGCAGGATGAGCATAAGAGCGGCGCAATAGACGGGTGCGTGCGACCAGCTGGTCACGGGCGCGATGCCGCGCGCCTGCGCCCACAGCGTCAGCACCGCGTATGCCGACCACATCGGCACGCCCGAGCCGAGCGTCCAGAATACGTTGCTCGCGGTCGGCCGGCCGAACAGAAAATTGCGGTCCTCGATCGCCGGCCAGCGTGCGTTGTACTTGAAGCGGACTCCCTGAGCACGCCGACCGTACAACCGCCGGTGCCAGCAACCATAGACGGCGACAGCGGCCAGACTGTTGAAGCCGACGACCAGCGCGATCCAGCCGGGCGAAAAACGCCTCAGATCCGCGTGCACTGCCAGCAACGCCGCCCAGAGCGCCAGCGCGAGCAGCGCGTATAGTGCGATCCATGGGAAGTAGATTCCCGGGAACCCGAACAGGTATGCCAGAACTCTCTTCGGCCGCGGGGGCCACTCGAGCACTGGCGGTACGCTGACCGGCTGTTCCGGTATCCATCCGGCGGCTGCGGGCTCCGGCACGTTATCTGGCGAACCCATGCGCTGCGTCCTGATCTACCAACCGGTGGAAGTGAACTTGGCGCTTGTCGCATGACAGCGAATCGATTTGCGCCTGCAAGTCCTTTGAGCAAAAGTGTGCGTCTCACCATGAGGGATGTCAACAAACGGATGCGTCGATGACCCGAAGGCCATCAGCGCCATGAACTTTAAGCGTCTCGCTGACCACACTCATTGGATCGTCGCTGCGGCCCATGCTGCAAGTTCCCACCGGAGTTCTGCGAGGCACGTAGTCTCTGCGAATGCCACCCGAGCGACCAGAGATCGATTCCCGCCAGAATCAGGCATTATTCCCGGCAGCGGTGGATGTAGTGGCGACTGTGTCGGAAGGTGAGTCATGAGTGAATCGCAATCCAAGCTGCCAGTGTCACAACTGACACACGGGTTACCAGAGACCGCGGCCGTGATCGGCGTTGCCATCGTGAGCATCCTCCTGGCCGCGCACTTTCAGCTCACCGAGACGCTGTACGCACTCACACGACATTGGGAGTACTTTCAACTCGACGAGTTGCCGGTCGGACTGCTGGTGCTCGCAATAGGCCTGATCTGGCTGTCGTCGCGGCGCCATCGACAGGCCGATCGCCAACTGCAGGCCAGGCGCCTGGCGGAAGCACGGCTGGCCGGCGTGCTGGCGGAGAATCGCAAGCTGGCACAGGAATATCTGCGGGTACAGGAATTCGAGCGTAAGCACATGGCGCGTGAGTTGCACGATGAACTGGGGCAGTATCTCAACGCGATCAAGCTCGATGCCGTGGCCATCAGTGAAAGCCACGGCGCCGACGCGCAGTTGTCGGTTACCACATCGCTGTCGATCATTCGCAGCGTCGACCACGTGCACGCGGCCGTCAGCGACATGATCCGGCGCCTGCGGCCGGTGGGTCTGGATGAGCTGGGGCTGGCCGCCGCGATCGAGAACTGTGTCGATCATTGGCGCCTGCGGCTGCCCGATACCCGATTCTCCCTGACCATTCGCGGCGACCTGCATTCATTGCATGAGTCGCTGACGCTTACACTGTATCGTCTGATCCAGGAAGGCCTCACCAACATCTACAAGCACGCCGCTGCACGGCAAGTCGACATTGCGGTGGCAAGGCGCGAATCAGATCACGCGGGTGCGGACCAGTTGATGTTGACCTTAGTTGATGATGGTCGCGGCATGGATCCGCGCGCCCCGACGTCGGGATTCGGTTTGAGCGGCATGCGCGAGCGAGTCGAGATGGCTGGCGGCACATTCCAGTTGCAGAGCGCGCCGGGCCGCGGCCTGTCCTTCACGGTCACGCTGCCGGTACAAGAGGAATCTCCATGACCACCGCCAAATCCGATCGGGTCACGGTATTGCTGGTAGACGATCATGCAGTCGTGCGCGAAGGCTACCGGCGGCTGCTCGAGCGCCAGGGCGACATCGTCGTGATCGGCGAGGCGGCCGACGCCACCGAGGCGCAGGCGATGTTTCGCGCGCTGGCACCGCAAATCGTCGTCATGGACATCACGTTGCCGGGATTGAGCGGCATCGAGGCGATGCGGCGGATGCTTGACCACGAGCCCGACACCCGGGTGCTGATCTTCAGCATGCACGAGGAGATCATCTTCGCGAAGCGTGCATTGCAGGCGGGCGCATTCGGCTACGTGACGAAAGCCAGCGCGCCCGGCGTATTGGTGGAAGCGGTGCATACCATCGCCAGCGGCAAGAAGTATCTCAGTGCAGCTGTGGCCCATGCCCTTGCTCTGCGGGCCGACGCTCTCGATACAGCGGCAACCAACGGCTTGTCGGCACGAGAATTTGAAGTATTGCGGCAGCTGGTACACGGCCGCTCGATCAACGATATCGCGCGCTCCATGGGCATCAACCCCAAGACGGTCTCCAACCATCAATCCGTGATCAGGCAGAAGCTCGGCGCTGATTCGGCGGTGCAGCTATTGAGCATAGCCAAGAAGTTGGGATTGTGATGGGCGCTTGGCTTATGCTTGCGTCCGCAATCTAGCTTGGCGATGAGGCAGCATTCCCATGTATAAGCGTAATCACCTTGTCCGGCTCTGCATCGGCCTGGCACCGGCGCTGATCCCGTGGTCGTCGCTGTCGGCGCAGGCGGTAACGGGGCAGAATTATCAGATCTTCGTTACCAACGAAAAATCCGGCGACGTCACGGTCATCAACGGCGGCGACCTGAAGGTCGTGGCCACGATTCCGGTCGGCAAGCGCCCGCGCGGCATCCAGGTGAGTCCCGACGGCAGGACGGTCTATGTGGCCATGAGCGGCACTCCCATTGCGCCGCCGCCGATGCTGGATGCTCAAGGCAATCCGATTTTCCAGCGAGGAAAAGACGACGACGACGATACTGCCCACTCCGACAAATCCGCCGATGGCATTGGCGTGATCGATGTCCTGCAAAAAAAACTGACCGGCAAGCTATCCGTGGGTTCGGATCCGGAGGAATTTTCTCTGAGCAAATCAGGTACCGAATTGTACGTTTCCAATGAAGACGTCAAGGCAGCCAGCGTTATCGACCTCGCCAGCGGAAAAGTGACCCATATCATTCCTGTCGGGCAGGAACCCGAGGGCGTCGCCACAGCACCTGATGGCAAGAGCTTTTATGTGACCTGTGAGGCAGGCGGAGAAATATACGTGATCGACGCATCCAGCTACAAAGTGCTGGGGCACTTCACCGTGCCGCTACGCCCGCGCAGCGTCGATTTCCTGTCCGGAACGGGGATTGGATTCATACCATCGGAATCGGTCGGTCAATTGAACGTGATCGATACCGTCCATTACAAGGTCCTGAGGTCCATAACCCTGCCTCCCGGATCGCGGCCGGTACGAGTGCGCGTGGCGCCGAATGGCCAAAAGGTTTATGTGAGTAACGGGCGCGCCGGAACCGTGTCGGTCCTCGATAGCCACTCCTATGAATTGATCGACACTATCAAGGTCGGCGCCCGTCCATGGGGAATCGTCATCTCGCCCGATGGCAGATACCTTTATGCGGCCAACGGACCATCCAATGACGTGTCGGTCGTAGATCTTCAGACCGACAAGGAAACTACGCGCATTCAGGCAGGCCAGAGTCCGTGGGGCATTGTCATCGTGCCGAACCCGCGTTAGCCGCGCGGCCTGGCTAGGGTCCGACGATATAGACTTCCTGCGCAGCGATGCTGCGCTTGAAGCCGTCCTTGAACGCCCGGGCCCGTAGAATTATGGAGCCGGTAAGTTGAATTGGAGCCTGGTACAGAGGGTCTGAGGCGTCCGGATCGCTCCCATCCAGAGTGTAATGGATGGCGGCGCCGGGCTCACTGTCCCGCAGCGTGATCTCAAGCGGCGCATTATAGGTTCCCCCCGGCCGCGACAGCGCCGGCGGATCAAGCACGGGCCGGCCCGGCAGGCTGTTAATCCACTGGCCAAGCAGTGCCACCCCCTTTTGGTCAATGGTTTCGCGTGCCAGCGGCGGCATCCTGATGTCACCGTCCGTATTAACGCGCATAAAGGCAATGGAGCGCCAGATGTCGTGCGGTGAGATCACCCGTGGCCTGTCGATGCCCTGATCGATCAACACCGGACCATCGATCAAGCCCTGCTGGGCAAGCGGGGTGGTATAGCGGGCATCGAAATAGGCGACCGTCCCGCCAGGGTGGTGGCAGTGCGAGCAATTGGCGTCAAGATATGATCGGGCCCGATCTTCCAGGCTGCGGCTGGTATCGTCCGACGCTGCCATCGTCGGAAGACCGGACAGCTCAGCCGCCGGAATTGTCGGCTCGAACAGCCCGACGTGGTTCCAGCTACGCAGCTCATTATCTGTGACTCCCGATGGGTAGCTGAGATCGCGATTCAGTTGCCGCGTCTTGACCCCCAGGACGCCGCCTGCACCGGTGGTGTGACAGGTTAGGCAGTCCTTGCGGCTCGGGTAGTACCAGGTCTGGCGGCGCAACTCCCCGCTAGCGGTCTTGATCGGGATTTCCTCCTCCACACTGTCGGGCAACAGATCCGCATCGCTATCGTCGGCGCGCCATTTATAAGTAACCCCATACACTCCGCCCGCGCTATCACGTACCAGCAGGCGTGTCTCAAGGCGCCGCTTGACGCTCGGATCGGCTGCGTCCGTCGGCAGGTCGAAATTCTTGACGAATACCGTGCCTGCCGGAAAGGTCCATTGCCCATTCGCTGAAAATTTTATCTTTCCATCTGGAATGGCAACCCAGCGGGACTTTGAAGCGCCGTCAGACCAGAAGGGCACCACGAGCTCGTACGGTATCAGCGCCTTGCTGGGAATCCGATGGCGCGTATCGCTGAACGCCCCGGTTTGAGACAGCAGCGGCGGAATCTTGCCGTCCGCGCGCGAAGGCATATTGAGGTAGGGTTTGGCGGCAACCCGATCAGCGAGCCCATAGGACCTGGTGTCACCCGGCGAGTCCGCCCTCGCGGCTGGCAGCAATCCAATCAACAGGGCGATGAGCCCCGTCGCGAGATTTCCGTGACGAACCTGTGTCGCGCGCTGATACATTCTGTTCCCGTTCTCGCACTGCCAGTAAATCCCTGCCACCCGGGGAGCATTTTATGGTCCACCGCTCGCACGCTCAATCGCCGCTGGCGCAGTTCGACTGCTGCGAATATGACAGGTTCCCGCCCTATATCGGGATTAATCCCCAGGACCGGGCCGTGATCTGCCTGTGCGGCCAGTGTTGGACAGCAATGAAGACTCGCACGCTCGAGCGTGCCGGTTTCAGGCGACCGCGGGAACAGCAGCCGGAATTGTGAAAGCAGCGGCGTCGACTACGAGTCTGTGATCACCCCTTGGGCTTCACAGTGATCGTCGCCGCGCCGGCCGCGAAGCCCTGATGATGCCGCGCTTCGACCGAGATGGCGCGCGTGGCGAGCGCCGTGACTTCGGTAAAGGTCTGCTGCATCTTTCCGGCCGCATCGCGCCCCTCGACTCCCAGCTCCAGCAGATTGACTTTCTTGTCAGTCAGGAATGCCAATACCAGCGTCGGTCCCACCGGCTCAGACGCCAGCAGGTCGAAGTTCATGCTCGGTGTCGGAAATTGAAACTTGCCGGCGGCTACCTCATTGGTCGGGGAAAACTGGTTCGGAAACAGAACCGTGGTGCGATCCTGGCTATCCACCGTAACCACATTGAGAAACCCGGGCCTTGGCACATCGGCGGTCAGGACGATCTGATCACCGACGCCTACTTCCGATGCGCGGGCCGTAACGGTCAGTGAGTCCCCCTGCTTCGACAGGCTTTCCAGCGCCGACCAGGTCGGCCCGTTACCGCCGCGCAGCGGGATCAGCTGCAGCTCGCCCTTGATGAGACGCTGGTTGCCGTCCGTGGTCGGGTGATGACGCGATTGCTCCGAAGTATTTTTCTCTATGTACGCTGCGGTGGATGATCGCAGCTCCTCGACCGTGGGATTGTGCGCATCGCGCGATGCCTGGTCTATGGAATCGACCACTGCAAGCGTAAACAGCCCGCCGTGCTGGGTCGCAATCGCGAACTCATCGTCACGCGCCGCCGACAGCGCGGCGTAGTTATCCGCGCTGCTCCCCGTCCGCAGCGCTCGAGTGACGCCGGTTGGCGCGCCAGGGTAGCTGAAGAATTTAATCGCGCCGGTCGCCTCGCCAAGCCGCTGGTTGCCAAGCACCAGTGAGCGGGTGGCGGTACCGCTGTGACAGGCGTCGACCAGCACCAGAATGTGTTGACTCGGGATCGCAGCCAGCGCCGCTCCGAATTCATAGCCTAGAAGTACGTTGGCGAGGCTGGCGTGACCATTGGTGCTCGCGCGGCGCACGTCATGCAGCACCAGTGCATCATCACTGTCGCCGGCCCGATCCGCCCTGGGATCAGGTACCCGGGTGCCGTGGCCACTGAAGTACACCAGAACCCGATCTGTCGGGCCGACACCGTCGCGCAGCCAGCCTGTCAGCGCCTGTTTCACGCCAGCGTAGGTAGCCTGCTCGTTAAAGAGCACCTTGGTATCGGCCGCTGCGAAGCCCATGATCTGCGCCACGTGCTTCATATTTGCGATATCGAGGTCGATACCAGGTAGATCGTTGCCCGGCAATTCATAGGTGCCGACACCGATCAGCAATGCCTTCGATCCGGCGATGGCCGGACTGGCACAGTCGAACGCCAGTGTCGCGACCGCCGCGATCGCCAGCGCAATGTGCCTCATACCGGACGCCTCTCTGTCCCGATTAAGCAGCCGGCGCCGGCGCAGCGACACTCAAACATCCGAGAAACTGCAATTATCATGACTATCCGGAAGCTTACTATAACCGGCTTGGCGCTAGCATGGCCGGCGCGCGACAAGCGGATATATCACCGAGCGGGGCCTGCTCGAGCACATCGCAGAGGGCAGCCTGCCCGTTGCGACGGGCTAAGTCGGGGCCGTTTCCGCTCCCGCATCGCCGGCAGCCAGCCCACTGCTGTGCTCGAACGGCCGTGCAGCGAGCATGTACAGGCCACCCAGGATCAATACCGCGGCTGACGTCACGATGACGGCGTAGTTGCTGTACCACGGGTCCGCGGGGCTGCGCGGCCACGCCATGTCGACGATCGCCGCGATGCCATAGCACAGCGCCAGGACATTCACCGCGCCGCCCCAGCGCCCCAGCGTAAAGGCCCCCGCCGGGCGCCAGCCGCGCGCGCGCGCCATGAGAGCTCCAAGCACGATCATCTGGAATGCCAGGTAGATGCCAGTGGCGGCGAAGCTGATGATGGTCGCGATCGCATTGGACAGCCACTGTCCGGCCAACGCAATCAGCGCCGGTGCAATGCCGGCCGCCAGCAGCGCCGCGGCGGGCATGTGGGTATGCGGTGACAGCCGGCTCAGGACGCGGCTGCCGACGATCATGCGGTCGCGCGCATAGGCGAACAGCAACCTGCTTGCGGCCGCCTGCAGGCTCAGCAGGCATGAGATGAAGGACACCATCACGATGGCAATCACCGCGCGTAAGCCGAACTCTCCCAATGCCGCTCGCAGTGTCGTGGTCACCGGGTCCTTGTCGCGGCCGCTGACCACGGCGCCCACATCCGGCACCGCCAGCACCAGCGCCAGGCACACGAACATCGCCGCTGCGCCGCCCACCACAATGGTCATGATCATCGCCCTGGGGATGGCGACGCTCGCATTCGGCGTTTCCTCGGCGACGTCGCCGCAGGCCTCGAATCCGTAATAGCAGAACATCGCCGCCAGCGCCGAGGCCAGGAATGCAGGCAGGTAGTGGCCGCTTGGCGCAACGTCGCGCACATCCAGCAGTGCATCGAGCCCGCGATGGCGCGCGAACGCCAGCAGGAATGCGCCCACCAATCCGGCACCGATCAACTCGCAGATGAATCCGAACATGGCCAGCCGGCCGAGCAGGCTGGTGCCGCGCAGATTGAGCACGGTGCTCAGCACGATGAGGCCGATCGCGATGCTGGTGTCCGTGCCGGCAGTCTCGGGCAGGAAGAACAGTTGCGCCACGAATGGTGCTGCGCCAGTGGCCACCGCGGCGACACTCACGCACAGTGCGCAACCGTAGATCCAACCTGCCATCCAGGCCCAGCGCCGGCCGACCAGGCGGCGCGCCCAGGGATACAGCCCACCGGATATCGGGAACTGCGATACCACCTCACCGAATACCAGGCAGACCATCAGCTGGCCGATGCCTACCAGCAGGTAGGACCACCACATCGGTGGTCCACCGCTCGCCAATGCACTGGCAAAAATGGTGTAGACGCCGACCACTGGCGACAGATAGGTGAACCCGAGGGCAAAGTTCTCCCAGATCGACATGCTTCGATCGAACTGCGGCGTATAGCCGAGCGCCCGCAGCTGCGCGGCGTCCGCGTCGGTCACATCGCTATCTGTCATTCACTCAGAATCGGTACTTCAGGTCGACACCGATGGTCCTGGGCTGGTTGGTCGCCACGCGAATCAGCGACGCAATGGTGTACGAGAATCCGGTGGTATTGATGCCCAGCTGCGCGCGCTTGTCGGTCAGGTTGTCCGCGAACAGAAACCCCTCCAGTCGCTCACCGATCAGCCCGAAGCGCAGGCCGAGCAGGTCATAGGGCGGCAACGTGCCGTAGGTGAAATCGATGTCGGTCGCCTCACCGACATAGGAGTTGTTCACCCGGGCCACGAATTTCAGGTTGCTGCTGATCGGCTTGGTGTAGGTGAGCGAGGTGGTTTCCGTGTACTTCGGCACGTTGAGCAGTCCCAGTCCGGGCTGGAAGAACGAGTCGGCCTCCTCCAGTGCCGCGTTCACCGAGGTCAACTGTGCGTGCGTGTAGGTGCCGGTGACACCAAGCGCCAGTTCCGGCGTCAGCTCCGCGGTGATCTCCAGTTCCGGCCCATAGGAGGCTGCGATGCCTGCGTTCTCCGACAGCGGGTAGCCGCATGGCTGGTTGACCGACTGCTGCACCTGCGACCAGCGGATGTAATACACGTCTGCATTGACGATCAGGCGGTTGTCCAGCAGTTTTGCCTTCTCGCCGACCTCGTAGTTCCAGATGCTGTCCGGACCATAGGTCTC
>Ga0181537_10003340_pt1 | contig 13754 bp, 14 predicted proteins | sample PEATcosm2014_Bin_39_FD_119765 | JGI IMG/M metagenome (GOLD analysis project Ga0181537, IMG submission 119765) | Peatland microbial communities from MTU Mesocosm Facility, Houghton, MI, USA - PEATcosm2014_Bin23_10_metaG | ecosystem: Environmental > Terrestrial > Soil > Wetlands > Peat | place...
ACCTGATCGAGGCCTTGATCGCGCGTCATCTTGGCGAGCATCGAGCCAAACAGATTGGGATTGCACATGAACCCATAAGGGTTCTGGTGATGCTCGTTGGTGCCGAGGCCGTCGAAGCCGAGCTTGGCCGCCAACATCAATTCGTCGATCGACCAATTGTAATAGTCGGTCACTTTGTTGGCGTCGCCGTATTCCCACCACGGCGTATCGATCCAGGACGATGCCAGACCCTTGGGTGGAAAATCCGCGGGCAGGTCGCGGTAGGGCATGAAATGAAACATCGTGACTTTCATGGCGCTCACTCCCTGTATTGTCGCTCAAGCGGCCGCAGCCGGGGCTTGAGGCGTGCCCTTTGGGCTATTGGTTCTGGGCGATCATAACTCCATTCCGAAGACAACGTCACCGCTTGGTAAATCCGAAAGCGACAATTTGCGTCTCGCATCACCGCGAGTGGGCCGCGCATAGGCAGACTTTGCGCGCAGGACGTGCGGTGCCGCCGGTCCCTGCGCCGGCGCCATACGGCGCGCAGAAGTGCCGAAACCCCGCGGTCTGCCGCGGTTTCCTCGGCATCCGCCGCATCCGTACAATTTGAAACAAAATAGAATAGTTCAACTTTTATACAATACTTCGGAAGTAGATCGCTCGTGTTTTGCCACGTCTTGATGCTCTTTTACTTCAAATTGAAGTGCTTCACTTAGCAGCGCCGCAAAAGCTTTGTGCGAAACGTGACCCTGACGAGACGGGAAGGGGTCACAATGAACACGGTTGCAAAAGCAATCCTCAAACGCGGCGTGGCCGCCGGTATTGTCGCCGTGGCGCTGTTCGCCTCGCCGCGCGGTAGCACGGCCGACGAGCGTCCGCAGTTTATCGCGCTCGGCGACGTGACGCGCGCTCCGATCGGCTGGGTCGAGTTTTGCGTCGAGTACGATCCGGAATGCAAGACCAAGCCGTCGATGCCGCGCGACGTGGTGCTGTCGACACAGTCTTGGAAGGATCTGCAGCGCGTCAATCTGTCGGTGAACACCACCGTCAAGCCGATGACCGATATGGATCATTGGGGCGTGGTGGAACGCTGGAACTATCCGGACGACGGTTACGGCGACTGCGAGGACTATGTGCTGCAGAAGCGCAGGATGCTGATGCGGGAAGGCTGGCCGCGCGAGGCGCTGCTCATCACCGTGGTGCGCGACAAAAATGGCGACGGCCACGCCGTCCTCACCGTCAAGACCGACAAAGGCGAATTCATTCTCGACAACCAGACCGACAGCATCGTGCTGTGGTCGGACACCGGCTACCGCTTCGTGAAGCGCCAATCGCAATCCGATCCGAACGTTTGGATTTCGCTCGGCGATCCACGCTCGGTGCCGCTCACCGCGACATCTCGCTGAGGCGAAAGGAACTACGCGACCCCGGTCACGTCCCCACCCCTCCCCGTCCCCAGACCGGGTTCGCGCGCGGCCGGCTCTCCCCCAGGAGCCGGCCGCACCTTTTTCGGGGGGACCACGGTGGACACGCCGGTCGGCGACAGCCGCGGCAGCTGATGACCCGCGATGAATGTTTAGCGATGTCTTGCTAATCCGGTTTCGGCATCAGGATCGCCCAACCGACCTGAAGTATGCTGTCCCCGCGGCGTGGCGGCAGCGTAAAGGACGTGCCGACCTCGGCTGAGCTCGCGACGGCGGAAAACTGCGGCGGCAAGTGCGCGACGTCGCTACCGGTCCACACCACCATTGCGCCCTTGGCGCGCAGGTCGTTGAGGTCGATCCACGGGGCCCTACGCGGCAGACCGTCGATCAGCACCTGCGGCTGGTCCGGCGAGTAATGCGCGAGGTTGCCACCGTCCCACATCGAGCCGATGACGTAACTTAACTTTTGACCAGTCGCGGCATGAAAACGCTGGGTCAACTCGGCTGCAAGTCTGTCTCCGGGGTAAAATACAGCACGGTACCGATGGTCGACTGAAGGCAGCACGGAATAGTTCACAATGAATGCGGCGGCGAAGGTAGCGAAGACGAAAGCCCATGCCGCAACGACACGCTTCATGCGGTCGGTGTCGAGCACGGCGCGAATGACCATTACAATCCACAGGCCAAGGAACAGCCAGAGCGGATAGCCCCACATGGAGACGGTGCCCCGTCCGCTCAAAGCCGTCAGCGCGATCATGACAATGCCGGGCCCGAACGCGATGGCCGTCACAATGCGGTAGTCGAAAGAATCGGCGGCGGTCTCCGATCGGGACAAGGCCCGCGGCCACAGCAGGGATGCCCCGATAAATAATGACGGCAGCGCGAAGAAGACTTGGCTCGCGGCGAAATTCGCCGGATGTAAAAAGTGGTCGAACCAGCCGCGCACGGGCGAGGCCCGCGCCTGGCCATAGGCCAACGGCAAAAAATCCGTCTGAAAGAGCCACACGAGGTTGGGCCCGATAACGATGAGCGCAACGACGAGAGCGAGGTAAGGACCCGGCGTCGCCAGCGCACGCCGGGCGTCGCGATCGAACAGCAGAAAAAGCGTGTAAGTCAGAACCAGCAGGACAATGAAATATTTCGCCCACAATCCGCCGCCGATGGCGAGCCCAAGCAACAGCCAATGTCCTAGGCGTCCGCGCTTGAGCGCGGCATGAAAGGCATAACCGGCGAGCGCCCAGAATGGCAACTGAACGACGTCGTGATTGAATTTGCCGGCCGTGTACTGAAAGTAGTGCATTCCATCGATGATCAGCACGGCAACAAGCGCTCCAGTCGATCCAACGAGCGGTCTTGCGGTCGACCAGACAAGCGCAAAGGCGACGATCACCGCGGCCTGGGCCAGCGCATAATAGGTCGCATCGGTTCCGAACAGCCGGTACATGATCTCGACCAGCCACCATGGCAGCGGCGGTAGCTTGTCGTAGCCAATTTGCCATTCGCGGCCATAAGTGAGCGCCTCGATGAGATCGAGCGGCAAGTTGGCGTAGAGGAGCGCGGGCAGCGCGGTCCAGACAATGAAATGCAGGGCCAAGAAAGCGCCGAAAGCGGTCCTTGGCTGATTCTCTATCCAGCCGATCAATCCAGAGGCCGGCGCTCCCTTGGGCGCCGCCGTAGTCGTCAAGTCGGCTGCCGGCGTGGGCGTGGATAAGCGGGCCATCGAAGAGTTCACCAGCCGCCGATGGAAGGTTGATGTCTTCGAAGCTCGACATCGGAGCGCATCTTGGAGCCGTCGTCCGCGTACCCCAGATCACGCGCAAGAGTGACCTCCTCAGGCTTGGGAATGCGCTTGGCGCGCCGGATCAGCCACAGCACTCCGGCAGTGTCGAGGATGCCGACCCAAAGCCGATTCCACAGGCCGTAGTGCGAGACACCATGCCGGCGTGGCCGTTCGAGGACCTCGACATAGGCGATATCGAAGCCCTCGCGCCGCATCAGCGCCGGCACAAAGCAATCGAGTCCGTCGAAATACGGCAGCGACCTGAACGCATCGCGCCGAAATGCTTTGATGGCGCATCCCGAATCGACCGTGCCGTCCTTAAGCAGAGCGCTGCGTAAGGCGTTGGCGACGCGAGATTGCAATTTTTTAAACACCGTCGTCTGGCGACCGACGCGCTGACCGGCAACAAGGCCAAGACGCGGCGCGCCTGCTTCAAGCTTGGCGATAAGGGTCGGAATCACGGCGGGATCGTTCTGACAGTCGCCGTCGAGCGTCACGACAACCGGGGCGCGCGCCATTGTAACGCCAGTGCGTAGGGCAGCCGACTTACCGTAGGATTCTTCATGCCGGATTTGCCGCAGCCAGGGCCGTTTCGTCATCAATCCTAGCAATTCGGCTTCTGTCGCGTCTTCGGAGCCGTCGTTGACGTAGACAACTTCAAAGGCGCGGCCCTTCAAAGCGGCAGCAATTTCCGCAACGAGAGGGGCAATATTGCCGGCTTCGTTCTTCACCGGCACGATTACGGATACGGCCGGATCGTGCTCATTTCTCCGCGACATGCCAATCCTTCGTTCGGCAGGTCGCCCCCAACGGGCAAACATTCCCACCTTTAAGGATTCACCGCAATAACGACGGAGCGACGTGTGAGTTACGTCTATGCTAGGCTTGCAGCCATCGGATAGGGATGGCGTTCGCCAGCATGGATCAGTCGGAAGCGGCCGAGCCCGTACAAGCGATCGAGCACTGGGCGCAGTTGTCGGCGCAATGTGAAAAATCCGGCAATTATCTGGGCGCCTGCGACGCGGCTTTGCTTGGCCTCGAGCAGCATCCGCAAGCGCGTGAGTTGCAATACCGCGCGATCCTCAATCTGTCGCGCACCGGCGCCAACCGGCGCGCCAAGCAATTGTGGGCGCGCTATCGATTGCAGCCGGATCTCGATCATGCGGCCGAAGACAAACTTGAAGAGAACATAGCAGCGCTCGGGGCGCGGCTCGATCGTGAGGACGCTTATGCGGGCGACGCCGCGCAGCGTGCCGTGAGGCTGAGACAAGCCGCGGAGCACTACGAGTCCGTCTATCGCCGCACGGCTAGTCCTTTTCTCGGCATCAACGCGGCGGTGCTTAATGAATTGAGCGGTTCGTCGGCCCGCGCCAAGAACATCGCGGCGCGGATCGTAGAAGCCTGCGCGAAGACCAAACCGCAATCCCAGGAAGACTCCTATCAACTGGCGGCGGACCGCGCCGCAGCAAACCTGCTGCTCGATAATTTGAACGGCGCGCGAGAGGCAATTGCGGAAGCCGCCGCCCTGTCGGCGAATGCCGCGTCCATAGCGTCCACGCGTAAGCAACTCATTCTGATCTGCGATCACAAAAGCATCGATCGCACCGTCTTGGCGCCGCTGCGCAATCGCACCGTCGTTCATTATACCGGCCACATGATTTCAGCCGCAGGCAAGCAAGGGCGTTTTCCGGCGCACGCGGAAACGCACGTCGCGGCGCAAATCCAAAACGCACTCGCCGATCACAATGTCGGCTACGGCTACGGCTCGTTGGCTTGCGGCGCCGACACGTTGTTTGTCGAAGCATTACTGGCGCGCAACGCCGAGGTCGACGCGGTGTTGCCGTTCGAGAAGGACAGTTTCCTCAAAGAGTCGGTTGCCCAAGGCGGTGCGAACTGGGTGGACCGCTTTGCACAATGCGTGGCGCGGGTGAATGTCATGCGCGCCACAGAAGGCGAGTTTCTCGGCGACGCGGGTGTATTTGCCTTTACGTCGCAACTCGCAATGGGATTGGCGATGTTGCGCGCCCAGCAATTTGCCGCCGAGCCCATCCAGTTGGCGGTCTGGGACGGCCGTGAAACGGCGGAAAAAGCCGGGACATTCTCGGATATCCGGGCATGGCAGAGCCATGGCTTTCAGAGCATAAAAATCAACAGCGAAAGCAATCTTCCAGCCGTTGCGCCAAAAGCCGCGGCCAGCCCGCAATCGCAATCTTCGTCGCCCGTGCGCAAAATCCGCGCCATCATGTTCGGCGACTTCCATGGCTTTAGCAGGCTCTCCGACCGCCAAATGCTCGCGTTCTATGACCACGTCATGTCGACATTGGCGACGGTTCTTGACAAATTCGGCGCCGACATTTCAACGCGCAATACTTGGGGCGACGGAATTTTTGTGGTGTTCGGCGAACTGAGCGCAGCGGCGCGGTGCGCAATGGAAATCCAATCTGCGCTGGCAAAACTCGATTTCCGTTCGATCGGCCTTCCCGCCAATCTTGGCCTACGCCTCGGCTTGGATGCCGGCGCAGTCTTCGAGGTTCAAGATCCGATTTTGAAATCGATCTCGTACACCGGAAGCCATATCAGCCGTACCGCGCGGCTCGAGCCGGCCACTCCACCTGGCGAAGTTTATGTCACCGAGCCGTTCGCCGCGCTCTTTACGCTGCTCCACGACAACAACCTCATTTGCGAATATGTCGGCATGATGCAGGCGGCAAAAAACTACGGCCGGTTGCGGACGTATCTGCTCAGGCATCGCAGCTTGACGGACATCGGCCGCCCGGAGGCGGATTGAGCGAACCCAGATCTACCCGACCGGCTTTAGCCCTTTGGCATATTGTTTGAATCGCTGGACATAAATTTCGGCACCGGCGGCGATCATATTTCTCGCCGTTTCGTCGAGCGCGCGGACGGCGCGCGCCGGCGAACCGACGATCAGCGATCGGTCCGGAAACGTTTTGCCCTCCGTGACGAGCGCGCCGGCGCCGACCAGCGAGCCTTCCCCGATGCGGGCGCCGTTGAGTAAAATCGCGCCCATGCCGATCAGGCTATTGGCGCCGATGGTGCAGCCATGCAGGATGACATTGTGGCCGATCACGCAATTGGGCCCGATATTCATCGGGAAGCCAGGATCGGTGTGTAGCGTCGCATTGTCTTGGATCTGCGAACGCTCGCCAAGTTCTATCCATTCGTTGTCGCCGCGCAGCACAGCGCCAAACCAGACGCTGGCGTCGGTCTTGAGCCGCACTTTGCCGATCAGCGTGGCGTTGGGGGCGATCCAATAGCGGCCTTCTTCCGGCAGTTCCGGTCGGTGGCCGTCGAGTTCGTAAATCATGCAGGAAGCAATATCAGACGGCGAGCAGCGCTTGAAGCGCCAAGACTACCACGGTTCCCGACATCAGGCTCCACAGTCCGGCGATGACGGTGGCCACCATGACGATCTCGGTGCGGCGGCCTTCGATGCGACGGCCGCGGACGGTGTTGCGCATGATGATGAAAGGCGCCGAGAACATTAAAAGCGGAATCGCAGCAAAGCGTCTCGCGACCGGTCCCACTTCAAGAAGCCGGAAGCTCGGAAAGTGCTTGCTGAACAGGCGATAGCCGCTCGCGCACAGCCCCGCGAATGCGAAACCAAAGGCGAGAGCGAAGAATGATTGGATTGTTTCCGGCGAAAGTGCCGGCAAGGCTGCGAGCATCGTGGCGTTTCCTTCCGGGAAAGCCATTGCAGAGGATGCCGCGCGCCGCTACGAAATGCTTAAAGAAAGGTTAACGACGGCAATTAGGGTTTTAACGCCCGGAGCTTAGCTTATGGTTTCCGCGATACGCTCTCTCGTTTTAGCGTTGGCAATAATCGGCTTCGCCGCGGCCGCACCGCGGGATGCGGCGGCGCTTAACATCGTTGCGGTCGGCGCCAGCAACACGTCCGGCTGGGGCGTCGGCGCGGACAATGCCTATCCGGCGCAATTGCAGGCGCTGCTGCGAAAAAAGGGCATCAATGCCAACGTCACCAATGCGGGCATCCTCGGCGACGTCACCGCCGGCATGCTGGGCCGGCTCGACGCCGCGGTGCCCAAAGGCACCGACATCGTCATCCTGCAGCCCGGCGCCAACGACCTGCGCTTCTTTGGCACCAAGGCGGCGCGCGCCGCCAATATCGCCGCGATGGTCCAGCGCCTGCACGCGCGCGGCATTCGCGTGATCGTTTATGACCCGGACAAAATCCCATCGGATTTCTACCAATGGGACGGCATCCACTTTAATGCCAGCGCCCATGCCCGGATCGCCGCGACGCTTGCCGCGCAAATTTCCGCGCCGGCAAAACCAAGCCCGGCGCCGCCCACGCCCAGCAAACCCTAGCGCGCCGCTGAGCTCCGTTACGGGTCCCCTGCCCACTTCGCGCCCGTGCGATACTGACCGTTGATTCGCAGCAAAGCGGCTTGGCGGCATGACGGCTCACGCGGTTCCCCGGAGCAAAACACGCGACAGCAAGCGTGCGGCATCGCGTTTGCCCGTCGCTGTCATGGTTCTGATCGCCGCGGCGGTCGTGGCGTTTGTGTCTTACGTGTTGTGGCCGACCTGGCCGGGTGAGCCGGCGGCGCTTGACGCGCCGGCAATTCCGGTCACGGTCGCGGGCGTGCTCTTTGACGTGCCGCCCGCGGCAATCCGTGAAGCGGTCCAGCGCTTTCCCGGACAACAAGAGCGTCTCGATCTTGCCTTCGATTGGCCGTCGCTGACGCCGCCAGCGCCGGACGCAAAGCCCGCCGACAAGACAGCTCTGAACGCCGAAAATGCCGCCGCGGCGGCCGCCGAGCCCGAGAAGAAGCGGCTGTTCGTCACCATTGCCGGCCTCGGCGCCGAGTTGCCGCCGCTCGACCGGTTGCGCACCATTTATCCGCGTTACATCGAGGCGCAAGCGAGCGCCGGCCCGGACGGGCTCGCCATTCTGCCGTTCCGCGCCGGCACGCCCTATGACAGCGAAGATCTCGTCTATCTCGGCGCCACTCCGGAGCAGTTCTTCGCACTTTGCACGCGCCCCGGCCGCGCCGTGCCCGGCACTTGCATTCACGAGCGCGCGCTCGGCACAACGGAGATGTCGTTCCGTTTTCCGCGCGATTGGCTTTCCGATTGGCGCAATGTGGCCGCAAGCTTCGACCGGCTCATCGCGCAGCTGCACCCGCCGCCACGATGAAATCGGTTATTGATCGAGATCGGTCGCGAGAATGGCCATCTGGAAATTATAGGAGAGATCGTCGTCCTCGTCGTCGACGAACAGCACGCCGATGAACTCCTCGCCGATATAGACTTCGGCTGAATCATCCTTCTTCGGCCGCGGCACCACGCGGATGCGCGCATTGCCGAACAGCTTCTTGAGATAAGCGTCGAGCTTTCTAACGACTTGAACGTCCACCGCGTGTCACTCCTCTGCGTTCCGCGTACATGCGGCGACAGCATCAACAATCAAGGATTCAGATTTCGTCTTGGAATATCTGGTCCATGGTCCGCGCCGGCTCCGGGCAACCGGCAACACCGACCACTTTAGCAGGCACGCCGGCCACCGTCACATTGTTCGGCACCGGCTTGACCACCACAGAACCCGCGGCAATGCGCGCGCAATGGCCGACCTCGATATTGCCGAGGATCTTGGCGCCGGCGCCGATCATCACGCCGTAGCGGATTTTCGGATGCCGATCTTCGTGTTCCTTGCCGGTGCCGCCCAGCGTCACGTCGTGCAGGATCGACACATCGTCACCGACTGCCGCGGTCTCGCCGACGACGAGGCCCGTGGCATGATCGAGAAAGATGCCGCGGCCGATTTGCGCGGCGGGGTGGATGTCGCATTGGAACACTGCGGATGAACGGCTTTGCAGATACAGCGCGAAATCGCGCCGCTCCTTTCCCCACAGCCAATGCGCCAGCCGATAGGTCTGGATGGCATGGAAGCCTTTGTAATAGAGCACCGGCTCGATCAGGCGGTGGGTCGCCGGGTCGCGGTCAACGGTCGCCATGATGTCGGCGCGAAACGCTTCGCCAATCGCCGGGACGTCCTTGAGCGCATCGGCGTACGCTTGCCGGATCAGTTCGGCTGACACCGCGGAATGGTCGAGCCGCCCCGCCAGCCGGTGGACGACGGCCGTTTCCAGCGTCTCGTGATGCAGGACCGTCGAATAGATAAAGGAGGTAAGCTCGGGCTCGCGGCGGACCACGTCTTCGGCCTCACGGCGGATGCGCGCCCAAACCGGATCGACCTTATCCAGTGCCGGCTTCGCCTGATGTTGCGCCATCGATATGTCTCCCGGACGGGCGTGACCTTCTATCATATTGGGCGGCGTACCACCCAATACCAAGGGGTCCGAGTTTATAGGTCAAAGGCCTGAAAAATCAGGCCGTTGGCCTAGTTAGGGCTTATTCGGCGAGGAATTCCACCACCGCAGCCTTAAAGGCTTTGTCGCCAACCGCAAGCATGTGATCGCGGCCGGGAATCACAACGGCTTTGGCTCCGGGAATAAGCGCCGCGAGTTTTTCCGGGGAGCCGGCGATCGGGTCGGCGCTGCCGACCGCCACCAGGACCGGGACGGCGATGCGGCCGACTTCATCGCGGCTGAGCGTTTCGCGGGATCCCCGCAAACATGCGGCGAGCGCGCGCAGGTCCGATTTCGTCAGCTCAGCAAAGGCACGAAACATATAGGCGGTCGGATCGGTGACCTCGGCGAGCGACGATGCTTCGAGCGCTTGGGCAATCGTCTCCGGCAATCCCACCCCTTCGACCAGCCGAATGCCGAGGCCCCCGAGGACAGCCGAACGCACCCGATCCGGATGCGCGAGCGCCAGGAACGCCGTGATCCGTGCCCCCATGGAATAGCCCATCACGTCGGCGCGCGGCAGGCCGAGATGATCGAGTAGCGCGCGCACGTCCTCGGCCATGACCGCGCTGCGATAGGCCGCCGGATCGTACAGTTTGCCCGAAGCGCCGTGGCCGCGGTTGTCGAGCGCGATGACGCGCCGGCTGGCGCGCGTCAGCGTCGTCACCCAGCCTGGACCGATCCAATTCACTTCCTTGTTCGACGCAAAGCCATGAACGAGCACGATCGGCTCCCCCTCGCCCTCGTCGAGAAAAGCGATCTCTACGCCATCATGAGTAAAACTCGGCATGACTGACCATACGATCCAATCGGCCGGCTCGCCAAGCGTCATGCCGCAAGCATGGTGCCACCGCCGCCGGATCGGGCTAGGCTAAGGTACAAAACTACAAAATCGGGAGGATCACATGCCGCGGATTTGGCTTTTATGCTTTGTCGCGCTGTCGGCATTTTGCGGCGGCGCCGCTCTCGCCCAGCAAATTTCCGACGACGTGGTGAAGATCGGCGTGCTGACAGATTTGTCGGGGCCGGCCGCCACAGCCACAGGTCCCGGATCGGTGGCGGCTGCGCAAATGGCGGTCGACGATTTTGGCGGCAAGGTCTTGGGCAAGCCCATCGCGCTCATTTCCGCCGATACCCAAGATAAGCCCGACATTGCCTCCGGGATTGCCAGGCAATGGTACGACACGGAGCAGGTCGATCTGATCGTCGACGTGCCGGTTTCCGCGGTTGGCCTCGCCGTGCAGCAGGTCGCCAACGACCGCAAGAGGCTCTTTATTACCCATTCGACTGGAACGGCCGATTTTCACGGCAAGTTCTGTTCGCCCTATTCCATGCAATGGGTGTTCGACACGCACGCGCTTGCTGTCGGCACCGCGCAAGAGGTCACAAAGCGCGGCGGCAATAGTTGGTTTTTTCTGACGGCCGATTATGCATTCGGGCATGCGCTGGAACGCGATGCCACGGCAGTGATCGAGCAGAATGGCGGCAAGGTTCTGGGTTCAGTCGCGCATCCGTTCGCCACGCCCGACCTCTCCTCGTTCATTCTCCAGGCCCAGGCCTCCAAAGCAAAAATCATCGGCATCGCCAGCGGTCCGCCCGACAACGTCAGCGCCATCAAGCTCGGCGGCGAATTCGGCATCTTCCAGGGCGGTCAGCAGATGGCGGGGCTGCTGGTGCTGATTACCGACGTCAACGCGCTCGGCTTAAAGGCGGCGCAGGGCCTGCTCCTGACAACATCGTTCTACTGGGACATGGATGAACAGACCCGGGCCTGGTCGAAGCGCTACTTTGCCAAGATCAATCACATGCCGACGATGTGGCAGGCCGGCGTCTATTCATCGGTCACGCATTATCTCAAAGCCGTGCAGGGGGCCGGCACCGACGATCCCCTCAAGGTCGCTGCCAAGATGCGTGAGACGCCGGTAGAGGATTTCTTCTCCCGCAATGGCCATCTGCGCGAGGACGGTCTGATGGTGCACGACCTCATCCTGGTGCAGGTCAAGAAGCCGGAAGATTCGAAATATCCGTGGGATTACTACCAGATCCTCACGCACATCCCCGGCGAGCAGGCTTTCGGAACGCCCAATCCGGCGTGCCCGTTAGTCAAGCCGTGAGCGTTCGGGAAGGCGGCGCCGCCGTGCAGGATCGCTCCCTGCGCGCGGCGTCGGCTTTCGATCTCAAGAAGCTCACCGCGGAATTTCTCGACGATCCCTATCCGACCTACCGGGCGTTACGCGAATTCGCTCCGATCCATCGCATGCCGGACGGCTCTTATTTTTTGAGCCGGTATGACGACTGCCTCACCGTGTATCGCGACACGCAAACGTGGAGTTCGGATAAGAAGCTCGACTTCAAGCCGAATTTCGCGGACAGCCTGCTGTACGAGCACCACACGACAAGCCTGGTCTTCAACGATCCGCCCTATCACACGCGGGTGCGCAAACTTTTGGCCCCGGCATTTACACCGCGCGCTTTGCGGGCCTTGCAAACGCGTATCGAAGCTCTTGTCGATCGCCTCCTCGATGCCGCCGCCGAGCGCGGCGAAATTGATCTCATCGCGGATTTTTCAGCCGCCATTCCGATTGCACTGATCGGCGACATGCTCGGCATTCCGCAGCATGAACGCGAGCCGTTGCGCGATTGGTCGCTTGCGATCTTGGGCGCCTTGGAGCCGGTCTTAAGCCCGCAGCAGTTCGAGACCGGCGTCGCGGCGGTCGCGGACTTCAAGGCTTACCTGAACGATATTATCGCGGACCGCGTGCAAAACGCCGCGAACGACCCTGCGGAAATCCTGTCGAAGCTCATCGCGGCCAGCAGCTTTGTTCCGCAAAGCGGCAATGATGAGCGGATGTCGCAATTGGAGCTCATCCATAATTGCATCTTTCTTCTCAATGCCGGGCACGAGACCACGACTAATCTCATCGGCAACGCCGTCGATTTGCTGCTTCGGCATCCCGACGCCATGAACGACCTGCGCCGCCATCCGGAGGCAATTGAAACCGCGGTCGAAGAGTTCTTGCGGATGGAAAGCTCGAACCAGCTCGGCAACCGCCGGGCCGCGAAGGACACGACGCTCGATGGGGTCAAGCTTGCCGCCGGCACTTACGTCCATATCGGCATTGGCGCGGCCAATCGCGACGGCGCGCAATTTCCCGATCCCGATCGCCTCGATATTCGCCGCGACCCGAATCGTCATCTCGCCTTTGGCACCGGAATCCACGCCTGCGCGGGAATGTCTTTGGCGCGGATGGAAGCGCAGGTCGCAATCGGCCGGCTGCTGGCGAGGTTTCCGCGGATCGAGCGATCCGGAACCTTCGTGCGCGGCGGCCGCGCGCGGTTCCGCGGTTTTCGCCATTATCCCATCCGGGTGAGCGCGGCATAGCTCGCTGGAAATCGCGGCTGCCGCCCGCTATGATGTCAGACGAACAGGAAGCGAATAGCGAAACCATGACCGACACCATCGTTCCGCACTTTCATAACGACCTGGGCGTTGCGGTCATCGAGATCGGCGCCAGGGAATTCATGTGCGTCGGGGCGCTGCCGCCGTTCGATCATCCGCACGTCTACTGCGATATGGGCGGCGACGCCGAATATGTCTGTCCCTACTGCTCGACGCTCTACCGCCACAATCCGGCGCTTGCTCCCAATGAAGCCCGGCCGGCGGAATGTGCCTTTGATACCGCTGCCTGACGCTTGGCAGCTCACCCTTGGTGACACCCTCGCGCACCGTCATCGTGGCCGGCGCCGGGATTGGCGGACTTACGGCTGCACTGGCGCTCGCCCACAATGGCTTTCGTGTCCTGGTGCTGGAGCAGGCCGAGCGCCTCGAGGAAACCGGCGCCGGTATCCAGCTTTCGCCTAACGCCACGCGGACATTGATCGAGCTCGGCGTCGGCGACCGGCTGCGGCCGCATGTTGTCGCACCATCGGTATTGCGCGTACTCACCGCCCGGAGCGGCCGCGAAATCGTACGCATTCCGCTCGGCCAGGCGGCCGAGCGCTACGGTGCGCCGTATTGGATGATCCATCGCGGCGATCTGCAGGCGGCGCTTGCCGCGGCGGTGACGCAGGAAATCAACGTCACCGTCAAGCTCGGCATGCGCATGGATGATTTCGCCACCCATCCGCACGGCGTCACCGTCTCGGCCGGCGGCGCCGCGGGCGTGTGGCACGAACGCGGCCACGCGCTGATCGCGGCCGACGGATTGTGGTCGC
>Ga0181537_10003341_pt1 | contig 13754 bp, 8 predicted proteins | sample PEATcosm2014_Bin_39_FD_119765 | JGI IMG/M metagenome (GOLD analysis project Ga0181537, IMG submission 119765) | Peatland microbial communities from MTU Mesocosm Facility, Houghton, MI, USA - PEATcosm2014_Bin23_10_metaG | ecosystem: Environmental > Terrestrial > Soil > Wetlands > Peat | place...
CCGGGCAGTCTTTCATAATCAGTCTCAACCGACCTTCTATTCCGGTTCTATGGCGTGTGGCGCGGGGAACGTCGCATCACACTTTTGCGCGCACTTCTATACACAACATCCTCCTAGCTGCCGATATTGTGAAGGAGGGACTATGATATCGCCTGCCAACATAAAGGCCGCTTGCGTCTGGATCATGGTGGCGCTGGCCGGACCGGCGGACCTTTTGGCCCAGCGGTACACGTTTCGGCAATACGGTTCCGCCGAGGGTTTGTCCAACCTGTCGATCAACTGCCTTATTCAGGATCGAGTTGGCTTTATATGGGTGGGCACCGATAACGGACTCTTCCGGTACGACGGGGACGCATTCAGCCGCATTGGGCGCGCGGAGGGGTTACCGAATACCGAAATTCGAAGCCTGGCTGAATCGCCGGAAGGTGTTCTCTGGGTAGCGACCGCGGGAGGGATTGCACGCCGCGGAGCAAGTGGATTCCAATCGGTCGATACCGGCGACCCGGACCCGGTCCGCGCACTTGCTTTCGATAGCCTTGGGCGACTTTATCTGGAATACGTTTCCGGGATCGATCGCGGAATACCGGAGGGCACGAATTCGTATCGCTTCAGCAAGGTGACGTCTGGCCCCACTCACGGCCTGTTCGTAAACGGCATGGATCTCTGGTTTGGCAAGGAGGGTGGCGTATGGCATCTAGCGGGAGACAAGGTAGACCCGGTTGGATCGTCCGCGGGCCTGCCTGCCGATGTCTGGGATTCTTTTGCCCAGGATAGCCTCGGCAATTTTTGGGTGCGAAGTGCGACCCGGCTTTACGAGCTGCCTCACGGGCAGACGCGGTTTGTGAACCGTTCGGCGGGCATTCCTCATGCGCCGGACAGCCGCCTCTACGCGGATAGCCATGGCGGGGTCTATATCTCGAGCGATTCCGGCGTAATGATTCTGGAGGGGGATCGCCGAACCTTGATCGACTCCGAGCATGGACTCCCGGCGGATGCCGTGGGGCCGGTTCTGCTGGATAGCGAAGAATCGCTGTGGCTGGGAACGTTTGGAGGCGGGCTGGTGCGCCGCCTTGGCCATGGAGAGTGGCTTTCATGGAAAAAGGACGATGGCCTGGCGCACAACGCCATCTGGGCGATTTTACGCGATGGCAAAGGATGGGTATGGGTTGGCACCAGCGGTGGACTTAGTATTCTTGGCCCGGATGGGAAAGCCTTGCGCTCATGGACGAGCCGCAGCGGACTGACTGGAGATCGGGTTCTGACTCTTGTGCAAGGGCCGGCGGGAGATATTTTCGCTGGAACGGACCCTGGAGGAATCAGTCACTTCAGCAAGCAGGGCATCCTGCTGGGAACCTACGGGCCGCGGGAAGGCTTGCCGGCTATGACAGTTATTTCGCTGGCCATCGACTCCGAACAACGGTTGTGGGCCCTGGGGTCCGGCGGCTGCTTCCGGGCGTCACTCCGTTCCGTTGGACAAGTGAGATTCGAACGCGTCGAAATTCCCGGCGTCTCCGCTGGGACGGTCTATCTCAATGCGCTTATCGGCGAAGGAGGCACCGTTTGGCTTGCCTCAACAGCCGGTCTGGTCCGCTTCGAGGACAACCGCTGGAGAGTTTTCAAAGTAGCCGACGGCCTAATCTCCAACGCTCCCGCGGTTCTGGCTCAGGGGCAGGGCGCACTCTGGCTGGCCTATCGCGATTCCCTGGGGATTACCCGGCTGCGGATCACTGGCGATCGCCTCGAAGCAACTCGCTTCACCAAGCAGGATGGGCTATCTTCCGACGAAGTTCTTGCACTTGCATTCGATTCCTCAGGGCGTCTTTGGGCGAGCACGGACAACGGGGTCGACATGTTCGAACAAGGCCGTTGGCGCCACTACGGCAGGGAGGACGGCTTGATCTGGGAGGATACCGACAGCTCCGCTCTGTTTGCCGATGGTGAAAACAATGTTTGGGTTGGAACTTCAGGGGGATTGTCGCGGTATGCCGCCCCGCATTATCCCATTCCCGATTCTCCGCCGGCTGTCGTTTTCACTTCTGTGCACGGAGGTTCGCAGGAGTTTAATGCCGGCGACCGCCCGGAGTTACCGCACGCCAATAGTTCCATCCTGGTGCGATTCAGCAGTTTGAATTACTCCTCGGAAGCCCACACCCGGTTCAGGTACCGATTGCGGGGTTATGAGAGCGCGTGGAACGATACGCGCGAACGGGCCATTCACTATGCCGGCCTTCCGGCGGGCGACTACATCTTCGAAGTAGTGGCGGCGGGCGCAAACGGCGTATGGGGTACGGCACCGGCGCAGTTCGCTTTTTCCGTCAAGCCCGCGTGGTGGCAAACATGGTGGTTCTTGCTGGGTTGCCTGGTCGTGACGTTGCTGCTGGGAAACACGCTATGGCGTTTTCGCGTTCATTTGCTGCTGGCAAAGAACTACTTTCTGGAAGCGCAGGTCGCGGAACGGACAGCTGAATTGGTGAAAATCCAGCGCAACCTCGAAGAGATGGCCTATCATGACCCGCTGACCGCCTTGCCCAATCGACGCATGTTTACCGAGAGGCTTCGCACGCGATTGGCGCTGGGACGCCGGCATGGGAAGCCCTTCGGGCTGCTGCTGATGGATCTTGACCACTTCAAGCAGATTAACGACAGCTTCGGACACGATGCCGGGGATGCGGTATTGATCGAGACGGCATCCCGGATTCGGTCGGTGCTGAGGGAATCCGATTGCGCGGCACGTTTGGGCGGCGATGAATTCGGGATCCTGCTGGTTTCCGCACCGGACAAAGCCGGAATCGAAACCGTTTGCCGGCGAATCATGGACAGTTTTGGCGAGGGGATACCCTTCAGAGATCAGAGTCTGAAAGTCACATGCAGTGTTGGCGCGGCCATGTTCCCCGATGACGGCGAGGTGGAGGAAGGTCTCTATAAATCGGCGGACCTGGGGCTCTACGACGCTAAGCGGACAGGGCCAAACCTCTTTTGCTGGCGTCCGCCGGAGCTGGCAGGTTAGTTGCATGTGCCTGCCAAAACAGGTGTTTTGTGGGATGGGCGAGAGTTGCGTGCACGTGACGCGGCGGGGGATGAATGGGTGGGTTAAGGCCCACCGCTTCCAGCCCGGTTCGTTTGGTTGGCCTTTTCGGGGCGGCTGAGCAGCCTGGGGAAGAAGGCAAACATCGCGGCAGAATCTCCGAAGACATCCGCCGCGGGCTAAAGAGGCTGCTGAAAAAGGCGGACTTTGCGTTAAAGTTGGCGAAAGATATCCCGCAGGGGCTGAAGCCAGACCTTTATTTTGTGCGACTTACGGCACGACTGAAGTCGTGCCCTGACACAAAGCTCTGGAAACAAGATACGGAATCTAGTCTTTTCCGCTCGATGGGGCGAGTAAAGCCCAGCGTTGATTCTATTGCTCTTGCAGCATCCGCCGCGGTGGAAAGACGTGCCCTGACGATTCTCGATTCTTCCAAGGAGTTTTTGACCAAGCTATGAGGTCGTGCCCGGCTACAAAACAAACCTCAGGATTTGGACCGGGTAGCCTATGCTACAGGCGACTCGTGAGTAGCCTGATCCAACTCCTGGGAGGCGCACTGGGCGGGAGGGTGGGCGAATAGGTCGCCCATGACCGGGATCAATAGCTCGAAGTCTTCGATGGGCAGTGGGGAGCCAAACAGGAAACCCTGGAATGCATCGCAACCGAGGCTGGTGAGGCATTCCAGTTGGTCCTCTGTTTCAACGCCTTCGGCGATGACTTTCCTGTTCATGACCTGCCCGAGGGAGATGACCGATTGGGCGATGGCGCGGCTGCTCAAGTCCTCGACAATGTCGCGGACGAAGGAGCGATCGATCTTGAGTTGATCGAGAGGCAAGCGCTTCAGATACGAGAGCGATGAATAGCCAGTGCCAAAGTCGTCCAGGGAAAATCCGATGCCCATGACCTTGATCTCGGTCATCTTGGCGATGACACTCTCAATGTCGTCCACCAGCATGCTCTCGGTGAGTTCCAGCTTGAGCCGTGCCGGGTTGGCGCCTGTACGGTCGAGCGCCGCCATTACGCGGCTGACAAAGTCGGATTCGCGCAGTTGGCGTGCGCTGATATTGACGGCCACCGTGAGGTGCTCGGTTCTCTCCCGGTTTGCCCAGGCCGCGATCTGCCTGCATGCGCTTTCAAGCACCCAGTCACCCAGGGGCAGAATGAGGCCTGTTTCCTCGGCCAGGGGAATGAATGCGCCGGGGCCGAGGAAACCGCGGCGGGGATGATGCCAGCGGATCAAGGCCTCCGCGCCTACCAGGCGACCGGCCTCGAGCTGAGGCTGGTAATAGAGTGTGAACTGGTTGGCCTGGATTGCGAGGCGGATATCCGCTTCCATGGAGGCCCGGGCATTCATCGCATCGCGTAATGCGGGGTCGAAGAAATGCATGGTACGGCCGCCATTCTCCTTGGCCTGGTACATGGCAATGTCGGCGCGCTGCAGCACGTCGTCGATGCTGTCGGGAAGCTCTCCGATGACGGTAATCCCGATGCTGGTGGTGCAGTGGCATTCGCGGGCATTGACACGGTAAATCTGGCAAAGGAGGGCGAGAATCTTCTCCGCGACCAACTTCGCTCGAGCCGCGGCCTCTTCAGGCAGCCGGCTCAGTCCTCCGAGGATCACTACAAACTCATCTCCGCCCAATCGCGCCACTGTATCGCTATCGCGCACACAGGCAATAAGGCGCCTGGCGACTTCCTGAAGGAGCATGTCGCCTGTCTTGTGACCGAGAGTGTCGTTGAGTGCCTTGAAATTGTCGATGTCGATGAACAGCAGCGCACCCATGAGCTTGCTTTGCGCGGCGGCGTCCAATATCTGCGTGAGTCTATCGGCGAGGAGGCGGCGGTTGGGCAGATGCGTCAGGGGGTCGTAAAACGCGAGCTTTTTGATCTGCTCCTCCGCCGCTCTGACCTCGGTGACGCGGTCCTCGAGTTCAACGGTTCGCTTCTTCACCTGGGATTCAAGTTCGCGGCTTCTCTCGAGCAAATGCCTCTCGCGAAGCCTGTCGCCGGCAACAAAGACAAGGATGCCGGCCAGAACGCAGAGCGATGTGAACCACCAGGTTCTCCACCAGGGCGGAAGGACCCGGACGTGGATCCTGATGGGCGGCGAGAAGGAGTTAAGGCTCAGGTTGCGGGCCATGGCGGTGAACGTATACTTGCCGGGCGGAAGGCCGGAGAAAACCGCAATACCGTCGCGAGTTTCGATCCAGTCGGAATGGGAATCTTCCATTCGATATTCGAAGGCTAACTGGCTGCGATTGCGCATGGCCGGGGACGAGAGGTGGAAACTTAAAGGGAGCGGCGACCACGGGAGCTCGATGGCCTCGGCGAGCGGGTAGCTCTGGCTTCCGCGCTGGATGCTGGTGAGTTCGGCACTGAGGGGAACCGGATCGAAGGCGCGCTCCGGATGCAGAAGGTGGGCAATTCCGCCGCTGGTTCCAATCCACAGGGAGCCATCTGCCGCGACGGTCATCGCTCCCTGGTTGACGTCATTCCAGATGAGGCCGCTTTCCTGGGTGAACTGGCGCCACTGCTGCCCGTTCCAGGCCAGCAGTCCGGCGTCGGTTCCGAGCCAGACCCATCCGCTTCCATCCACAGCGATGGCCACCGGCGTCTCAGCCTGGAGCTCCGCCGGCAACTTCAGTTGCCAGGAATCGAAACTATCCTTTCCTGATTCTGGTCCCGGTTTGATCCGCCATGTTCCGGTTTGCTCACCGGTAATCCAGACGCTGCCGTCCGCGGCACAGGCCATATCCAGCAATACCCCTGAGGGCCGGTGCTCTCCATGAATCTCAGGGAGGGACCAATGGCCGGTCTGAAGCCGCAGCAATTTGCTGGTGGTCATGAACCAGACCGCGCCGTCAGGCGATTGACAGGCGGCGTTGACCTGGGGTGAGGCTCCCAGAAGCAGGGCCGCGGCCTTTTCCGGCTTTGGGGCTGCCGTAGATTTTCCAGCATCGCGAACGAAGATGCCCTCGTTCGTGGTAAAGAACACGCGGCCCGCCCTGTCGCTTGTTGAGCGGGTAATCAGAGCGGGAAGCGTTGCGGCCTGCTTTGTCTTGCCGGTCCTGGAATCGATAGCAAGAACGGCGGCTGATTTGGTTCCCCCCCACAGTGTGCCGTCTTTGTTTGTGCCCATGGTGTACAACGGTCCGAAGGGCCAAGACGGCAAATGGGTCAAGGAGCCGGCGTTACCGGTCCGAAGGTCGATCCATGCCGGCCCCTTATCAGTTCCGAAAAACACCCGATCGCGCGAGGGTACGATCGTCCAGACATCTGTTGAGGGCAGAGTTGGGGTATCGTTCCATCCCTCCCAGTTTTCGTATCCGACCCAGTCGAACAGGCCATTCCCGCGCGTCGCAATCCATAGGTCACCCGCCGCATCGAAGACCATGTGTACAACATCGCCGGTGAACTGCAGGCCGTTTTCCTTTCCAATGTTTACCCAACGGCCTCCATCCCAACGTGCAATTCCGTCTTCTGACGCGCCCAACACCCGGCCCTCCCGGTCTTCGATAAACGGGGCGTGTCCAAATACGCTGCCGGCGGTCGAGCCCGGAAGGCTCCGATTCTCAAATCGCCTGGCGTTCGGCGGCAACACGGCAAACTGACTCTGACCCCGGGCCCACAGGGTGCCCGCACGATCCAGAAACACGCTCTCCCACTGAACGTCCGCGAGTCCCTGCTCATTTCCCCATTCTGTAACCTTGCCGGGCGGCGGCCGAACCCCGCTTCCCGCGTCCAGTTCCGTCCAGGAACAGAGGCTTTTGCCGCATCCGATCCAGACCTGAATGTCCGCGGCGGACGAGTGAACTACGCTAACGCTGGAAATCTGCGCCAGATCGGGAAGCTCCTTTACCTGGTTGGCGGAGAAGACCGGGAGATACGAGACCATGCGGTTCCGATCGTCGTGCTCCAGCCGGAAAAGGCGTTTTCCGGCCACGATCAGCAGATGGTGCGCATCTTCAACAACGATGTCGTTCCAGGATGCCAACGGAATTGGATCGCGCCCGGCAGCAACGAATCGATGCCCGTCCCAATGGTAGAGGTTAGCCAGGGTCGCGGCCCAAACCGTGTCATCGGGGGCCACGAGAACGGCGCGGACATTGAGCTCGGCAATCCCCTGCTCGGGGCCGAATCGCTCAAAGTTCGAACCCAGAAAGCGATAAACGCCGTTCTCAGTGGCCACCCAGAAAAACCCGTGGCGATCGGTGGCCAAGTCGTTGATGGCAAGGTTCTTGAGCCCCTCAGCCTGCCTGAAAGCGCGAAAGACGTACTGCTGCGCCGACATGGCGGTAGACAATGCCAGCCAAAAGGCCAAAAGCCGAATTGCGCCGGATCTTGCCAAATTTTTCCGTGTGCACGTAAATCTAGCCCACGGCCCCTTGAAGTATTGATCGGCACAATGGGTCCGGCACTAGAGGATCGAGGTCGTCAATTTCTGTGCAAAGCCGTCTTTTTCGGAGAATCGGGACGGTGGAGATAATTCCCCGGCCGACGGCGCCAATGAGTGGAGCGAAGCAGATGAAAAACCCGGGCCCGAAGGCCGCGATCTTTGGAACTCTTTTTCAGGGGGTTGAAGCCGCCGGCTCCCTCCGTTTGAAGACAGCATCCTGGTTTATAGCTTCTTGGAGCCCGCATGGACTGCGATACCGACAAGGGCCAGGGCCACGGCGCCCCATAGGGCCGGAATCCAGCCGGTGACGTGGAAGCCGGGTACGAGGTGGGACGCAAGCAGGATCATGGCCGCGTTAATTACCAGCAGGAAGAGACCCAGCGTAATGATGGTGATGGGGAACGTGACGATCTTCAAAACGAGGCCCACGGTCGCATTGAGCAGGCCGATGACGAGCGCCGCGATCAGCGCAGGCCCCAGGCCGAGGACGGTAAAGCCATGCAGAAAATGGGCGATTACCAACAAGGTGAGCGCACTCAATATCCAGTGAATCAAGAGCTTGATCATTCTTTTTTCTCCTTTTTGCAGGCGGGTTGGACTGCGGGTTCTCCGGCAATTGCCGCGGCTGCGGCCACTAGTACTGGGGCCACTAGCTTTGATGCGCCGTTTGCGCGCGGGTAGTATGGCTGCAGACCATTTTCTCCAGGCGCGGGCTGTAAAGGCTGAGCAAAAGAGAGCAACCTTCCGGCGGCGGCGGGGTCCAAATTGAGGAGTTTCCGCGCGCCTTCCACCGCGCATTGATTGCATTCTATGCTGGCTCTTCGAGTTTTTCGATTCACGGGCTTCTGCGTTACTTTGCTGACGGTTCCCGCGCTGGCCCAGCAGGGCAGCGGTGCGCCGATACCGGACATACGCGTGCTGATGAAAGAAGTGCAGGAGCATCAGAAGCAGCTGGAAAGGGTGCGTGAGAACTATACCTACTCGACCGCGCAGACGACGCAGGACATTGACGGCAGCGGGCAGGTGAAGAAGACGGAGACGGAGGAGGGCGAAGCCTTCTTCGTGAACTCCCACGAGATTGAGCGGACGGTGAAGAAGAACGGCCAGCCGCTGAACGACCACGACCAGGAGAAAGAGACGGAGCGGGTGACCAAGGAGGTGGAGAAGGCGGAGAAGACTCCTCCGGGCCAGCCGCTGGAAGGGCAGACGATCAGCGTGAGCCGGCTGCTGGAGATCATGGATGTGCGCAACCCGCGGCGCGAGACGTTTCGGGGGCGGCCGTCGATTGTGTTCGATTTTGCGGGCCGGAAGGACGCGCAGACGCACGGGCTGGCGGAGGATGCCTCAAAAAAACTTCAGGGGACGATGTGGGTCGACGAGGCCGACCGGCAGGTGGCGCACCTGGAAGTGCGCTTTGTGGACAATTTCCGTGTGGCGGGAGGCTTGTTTGCGAGTGTGGAAAAGGGATCGAGCTTTCGTTTTGACCAGGAGCTGGTGAACGGCGAGATATGGCTGCCGACGGGCGCCGAAGCGAATATGCAGGCGCGCGTGCTGCTGGTGAAGAATATGCGGCAGCACTTTATGGAGCGGGATTTCGATTACAAGCGCTTTCATGTGGAGACGCAAGCATCCGCGGTGCGGCAGTAGCTTGCGGGAGTCTCGCACTGGGATTCACCGCGTCCCACCCTTGCGCTAGAAGTAAGGCGCAAGAATGGGGCACGGACTGTTGTGGGCTACCTACTAGCCGGGAAAACAGAAGCGTGGATAGGGTGGGGCGCCCATTCTTTTCTCGAGCGTCAGTCGTTCTTATGCGCTGGGTGGGGGTGGGGGCGGAGGTGTACCTTGGCCGTTGCCACCGCGGTCATGTTCTATGTGCTGCTGCGCGGCGGCGAATTTGCCCTTCTGCTCGTCGGTGAGAAGCGCGGAGATTTTGGCGTCGGTGTCCTTGCGGACCCCCATCATCTGCTCGCGGGTTGGCCGCGCGCCGTTCGCGTGCAGGGCTTGCATATTTTCATGGCGCTGCTGCAGCAGAGCTTTTATCTGGGTTTGCTGGTCGGGTGTGAGGGCCAGCGCTTGGGTGAGGCGGGCCAACTCCCATTGGGCGTCAGGCCTGCGGTGGTCCATTTGGCGCGCGGGAGGGCCGGACGGCTGGTCGAGTTGGCCGGACTGGGCCCAAAGCGCGCAGGAACCGGCTGCGAGCATGGCTACGAGCATTGTCCGCCGTGCCATGGAATTTCCTTTTGTGATGCTACTCATGATGCGATGCTCCTCCCCGTTAGGGACTGACTGATTGAGAACATCTTCGCCGGCGAAGTGCTCAATTAGCTAGACGTGAGATTAGCAGATTGCGATGACGGGCGTCCTTTAGAGTGGAAGCATGTTTGTGCGGAGGATTTCGATCCAGCGGGTGGATGCAGCGGGGATGCGGCATGAGTGCCCTATACGCTGGGTCGACAACTTCGCCATGCGCAATTTTACCAATGACACGGTTTTCGACGACACATTGCCGGCGGGGGATGGAATGCTCGAAGCGGGGCACCGAGTGCCGCTGGAGCGGCTGAAACCGGCGATGGAAGACTGGTTTCGCCGCAAGGGTTATCTGAAGCCGGATGAGGGGCTGGAAGTGGTTGAGGTGGAACGGGGGCTGGAGAGTAGCGGCTGCTAGGCGGTGACTACGGCGGACAGGGTGGGGTTGTGCCAGAGGTGAAACTCAGCTTCGCGGCGGGCTTTGAGGCCGGTGCATTCCTTAAGGCCGATGTGGTCCCAGGAGAGCAATTGCGCGGCGGCAGTGCTGTAGCGGCCGATGTTCAGGTCGCGCAGGAGGGTGGACGCGGCGAGCTTTTGCGAGCCGACGTTGTATACGAAGTCGACCAGCGCGTCGAACTGGCCCTGCGTGAGGGCAACCCGGACCAGGCGAATGACGGCCTGTTCGGCGCTGCGGATGTCGTTGAGCAACATCGCGGTTGCCTGTGGCTCGTCAATACCGTTTGGAAACGACTCCGAAGGGAGAATGCGATGGCCGTAGCCGATGGTGGGGATGCCGGCTCCATCCAGATACGTGCGATTGCGAAAGCCTTCCGATTTCTTGAGTAAGTCGAGTCCTGCCTTGTCAAATTGCATTGTGCTCTCCTGAGGTGGGGCGCAAAGGTGACGCCGATTTCACGCTAGCAGGTTGGATGAAATAATCTGCAAAAGCGGGTGTATGTTGTGCTTCCAAGTTTTTGGAGTGTGGCGGGGCGAACGCCCACTCATCGGTCGCCGCGGCGACCGATGAATGGGGCACGGCCTTTGCAGACGTCACTCAGGAGTTTCTTATTGGTCGGTGTCGGGGCGTTTGTAGGGTTTGGTTAGCCATTGGCGGGCTTCGTTGACTGCGCCCTGGGTGTTGTCGTTGGTCTGCACGGCGAGGCGGTACTCGCTGACGGCGCGATCGCGCTGGCCGGTGATGTCGAAGATCTTGCCGAGGGCGATGTGGCTCCAAACCTCGGTCCAGCGGGGCTCTCCGTCGCCGCGGAGAGCATCGCGGTAGGAGTTGACGCTGGCCTGATAGTTGCGCTGGGTATAGAGCAACTCGCCGATGCGGTAGCTGGCCAGGGAGCTTTGCGGATTGGCTTCGAGGGCCGACTGGTACGAAGCCAGTGCGCCGGTCAAATCGCCCTGTGCCACGAGCTGCTGGCCTTTGAGGATGGCGATGCGGACCTGGAGATCGGGCGAGGATTTGAGGACCCAGTCGTTGGGATCGATGGCGATGCGGCGCGGGCGGCCGAAGGTGTCGACCACGTAGGGCTGGGACGTGCCGACCACGTCGATCTTCTTGTTTTCCGTCTTGCCGTCGGTCTCGACACGCAGATCGACGGGCATGCGGAAGAGGTCGAGATCCTGGTGAATTTCACCGATGGTGCGGAAGCCCTTGTTGTTGCCGAGGCGGAAAACCTCGTATTTATCGGTGAACACCGGTGCGCCGGTGCTGTCAATCCACTGCGAGAAGAAGGCGAGCAATTGCTGCTGGCTTTGCTCCTCGGCCACTTTTTCAAAGTCAGTGGTTCGGATGCTGGCGTCGGTGTACTGGCTGAGAGCGCCTTTGAGGATGGCGAGGAACGTCTTGTCACCGACTTCCCAACGCAGCATGTGGAAGATCATGGCGCCTTTTTCCAGCGTCATGGATTGGAATTCGGGGCTGAAGGGGCTGAGGCGGGAGATGCTGGAAAGGGGAACGGTGTCATAGGCCAGCGCTCCGGCGGAAACGTCTTGAAGGGCCGCATGCATGGCGCTTCTTCCGCTCTCGTCCTCCAAATACATCAGCTCTCCGTAGCGGGCCATGCCGTTCATGATCCATGCATCGTTGAGGGTGCGGGGGCTTACTTCAGAACCCCACCACTGGTGGGCGATGGTGTTGGCAAGGAGGCGTACGCCGCTCTTATCGCCGACGCGGGAACCGAGGATGGCAGCCAGCTCCGGGGCCCAGACGGCGGGAAGGGTGTCGTCAGGGATTTCGACGACGTTGAGGCGGCTTGACTCCGGCGCGCCAAAGCTGTCAGTGAAGAAGTCGAACTCTTTTTGCGCGGTCTGGGCCAGGGGGTTGCCGGAGGACTGATGGGAGACGGTGAGGTAAACCTTGACGTTGCCCGGTCCGGTGGAAACCGGGTCGACGTAGCGGCCGGCGATGATGGTGCCGGGAAAACCGGGCTTCTTCCAGTCGAAGTTGTACTGATCGCCGGGCTTGCCGTTGGCCAGGGTCACGGACGTTGGTTTCCCGGTGCTGCCGCTGGCGAAGACGCGCATTCCCTGGGGTACGCGGAAGTGAATTTCCGCAGTGAACCGGTCAGTGAGGTAGCCGGTGGAGGGGAACCAGCGCGCGGGATAAAGCAGAAAAGTGATGGGCTCCTGGATGGCGGCGAGCTTGAGGCCCTCGATGGGGCCGTCTTCGTTGCCGGTGATGACGCCCTCATAGACAAAGGTCCAATGGTTGACCTGACCCTGGGTGAAGGGCGCGGAGGGGGAGACGCGGATGGTGCCGTCGGCCGTGCGCTCGCCGTTGAGGGTTTTGCCGCTGTCGTCGGTGATGGTGGTGATCTTGAGGGCGGGGTGAAAGCCGAAGCTGACCAGTTCCATGCTTTCGGGCGCGGTGAAGGCGACCGTGGTTTTCGCCGACAGGTGGTGGGTAGCGGTGTCGATTTCGGCGTCTATTACATAGCCGGTTATATTCAGGGCAGAGCGCTCCGGGCGCTGCGCGGCGAGAGGGGCCGCGATGGCGAGACCGAAAACCAGGGCTGCTGCCACAGTTGCGGTATGGGAGAAGCCGGACCTGAATCCGGAATTGAACCCGGAATTGAATCTGAATCCGAACCTGGATACAAGCTGTGTTTTCCGCTTCAACGAACTCATAGCAGTCATCATCGCACCGCAGCCGATCTTGTGGAAGTTGTTCCGCGCGCCCCAAGCGGCGGAATCAGGATTTTACGGTATTCACTTCACGGGCTCGAGAGCCCGCGCTGGGGAAGCCGTTTCGAGCTGGGCCAGGGTGATGGCCGCAACCCGGTCAATGGAACCTGTTTGCCGCTCACGACCCGCGGGCCGGGTGTTCAGTACATTCCGAATGGCCTTGAGCTCCTTCATCATGGACTCGCGAGGAGCGCCGTCGGGTAGCAGGCGCGCAATTTGTTGGACGATATTTGATGCGGTGAAGTCATCTTGAATCAATTCTGGTACGACGCGCTTGCCGGCGATTAGGTTGGCCATGGCTACGTGAGGGACCGTGACGACGCGTTTGGCGATGGCATAGGTGAGCGGGGAAACGCGGTAAACGACGACGAAGGGATTGCCGATGAGGGCCGCTTCCACCGTGGCTGTGCCGCTGGCTACGACCGAGGCGCGGGCGTGGTGGAGGGCGGCTGCGGCGTCTTCCACCAGATGTACGGATAAGCCGGGCGCGTGGATTGCGACGAGCTGGCGGACCTCCTCGCGCTGTGGGGCGTTGAGGGTGGGGGCGAGGGGGATTAGGAACTGGTATGCGGACGCGCCGGATTCAGGTGTGCTGGGCGTTGTGGGCGGCAGATCGCGCGCGGCCTTGAGGATTTCAGGGAGGTTGTCGCGAATTTCTTTGGGGCGGCTGCCGGGTAGGAGGCCGATCCAGGTTTTCCGGGGGTCGAGGGCGTTTTGGACGGCGAACTGCTCGCGGGTGATGGAGGGCAGGGGCTGCTCGGCGAGGGGATGGCCGACGAATTCCGCCTGCACGCCGCGCTGGCGATAGAACGGCTCTTCGAAGGGGAAGATGACGAGCATTTTGGTGATGTACTTTTGCACCAGCTTGATGCGGTGCTTTTTCCAGGCCCA
>Ga0181537_10003342_pt1 | contig 13752 bp, 14 predicted proteins | sample PEATcosm2014_Bin_39_FD_119765 | JGI IMG/M metagenome (GOLD analysis project Ga0181537, IMG submission 119765) | Peatland microbial communities from MTU Mesocosm Facility, Houghton, MI, USA - PEATcosm2014_Bin23_10_metaG | ecosystem: Environmental > Terrestrial > Soil > Wetlands > Peat | place...
CGCCGCCCACGCCGGCGGCCGTCCTCTCTCTCTCCGATCTTCGCCTGAAAGATGGAACCGCTGCGCTGCCTCCAGTCAACGAATCCCTGGCATCGAAGGTACAAGGCACGATGGGGACCACCCTGGCCCAGACTCCCTCTGCTGAGGCCGGCAAAGGCGCACCCGGCGCCAAGCCCGGCGAAAACGGCACCAGCCAGAATGCGGGGGCGCCCGGAAACCACCCCGGCACATCCTCGGCGGGCAAGCCTGAAACCGCTTCGCCCGCGTCTGGATCCGAAACCGCCCCTGATGCAATGGGAAGGCTTACGTCCACGCCCATCGCTCTGCCCAAAGACGGCCATTTCGGCTCCGTCCTTGTCAATGACGCGATTGAGCAGCAATTCCCTGAGATGGAAGGCATCTGGAGCGGCCGCATGGCCTACACCGCGTATCTGCACGTCGGTCTCTCCAAAAGCTGGATTATGCAGTACTCGCTGCCGGCCAACGCAGAGGCCGCCGCCGGCGGCTCAGTCTCCCGGCTTGAAGCGCCATGGCCGTATAACATTGTGCGGCCCAACTTCGCGCCCGGCTCCATTGACGCCGACGCCTTGATGATCCGCGGCTATGTCGATCCGTCCGGCCGCTTTCAGGATCTCAGTATCGTCTTCCCGCAACCCTTCTCGAGCGCGCAGTTCGTCCTCAACACGCTGAAGCAATGGCAATTCCGGCCCGCCACGCAGAATGGTCAAGCGGTCAGGGTTGAAGTGCTGCTCATCATTCCCGAAGAAATGCAATAGGCGGGCCGTCGCTTCTCGCTATCCGCACCCCCCGCTCCACCACGCAAAAAGGGCACGGACTTAGCGTCCCTGCCCTTCACATACTGCTCCGAATTCCTTGCCCTTGATCCATGCCGTTGGAAATCAGCCGCGGCCCCCGCTGTTGTTGGCGATGAAAATCCCCGCCAGCTGCGTGATGGCCCGCCCTTCTAAAACGCGCTGGCCGGGATCAATCGGGAATTCGTAAGGTTGTTTGCGATCGCCTGAAAGATTCCGCCGATGGTTTCGAATTGCGCCTGGGTGTTCACCAATGCCGCGCATCCACCTGTGTTGTCGGAATAGAATGTGTTTGAAGTGGAGGCCATCGCAGCGATGGCGTTGCAGGGCTGGCCCGAATAGGTCCCGCTTGGATATCCTTCTGCGCCATACGTCGAGCCCGACGTGATCGTGACATGCTGGTCCGTCAGGCAACCTCCTGAAGTCTCCGAACCCATGGCGATCGTGTAAACGGTGGTTCCATTCTGTGTTGCGTACTGCGCCGCCTGCACCGCTTGCCCGCACTCGCCCAGCGCGGATGGATATGTGGCCAGGTTGTAGCCGTTTGGGTTGGTTGTCGACGTCCCGGTTCCGTTGAGGGGCGGGCCACTACAAGTGCCAAGATGCGACGCGCCGGTGTACCCCGGACAATAGAGGTTTGTGGCACTGCCGTCTATAGAGACACCGCTGTATGTAGAGGTAGTGTTCGCGACGCAGGTGCCCGATGAGTTCACCGCCGGGCAATTCGCCGCGACGAGCTCGTTGCCATGGCTGCAGCTGTTATTTCCGCCGTCCGTTGCGTAGGCTTGGGTGTTGCACGCAGTTGCGTCGCCGTCGCTCAGGATGATCATGATGTTCTGCGAGCCTGGGAAATGTGACTGCTGGTTTGCCAGCGCCGTCTGCGCGGCGTAGATTGCCTGCGCGTAGTAAGTTCCCTCGCCGCCCGGCGCCTGAAGACCGTTGCAAGTACCGGATGTTTCGTACCCCACCGCCGAGGAGAGACCGTCGCCGCTGTAAAGCGTGGTGGCGCCATCGGAATTTCTGTAACCGTCATCGAATGCCTCCACCTCGTACGTGCCCGCGAGGTTGTTGACCGATGTCGGCGTGGAGTTCAAGACCAGATTGCCGCCACTTGTCGCCACATTGGGAAACGAGTAAGGCGTGATCAGAGGGTTCGAGGTGGGGCAAGTGGTGTCGTTCGAACTGTAATTCGTGGATGTGGTGATCTCGACCGCCGGAAATACAAACAACGCCACGCCGTCAACATAAGATGAGTTTCCGGGGCAGATTTGGTTGAGCGGACAGGGATCCATCAGTTGCAGCATCGTCTTAAGCCCTGTAACCGCGCATTTGATCTGCGTTGCCCCAGTTCCACAACCGTCGCCCGTCGGTGCTGATGCGGTCATCGAATTCGTGGTGTCCATGACGACGGCAATGTTGTATGGGATGTTTGATCCACCCCTCATAGCCGCGTACGAGATTGCCGTGAGGTGGAAGGTAGGGACTCCGATCAGTCCGCCAAACCACAAATTCACCGTCGCCGTCTGCGTTACCTTAAGCACGTTGCAAGTTGTAAGAGCGCCGCCGCAGGAGCCGGAGGTGGGGCTCTGGCACGACACGTTCAGGGAGCTCGATACGGAGCTGGAGCAAGCAAACGTCGCTGAGATCGTGGCGCCTGTAAGCAGGGTGTTCGCGTTTAATCCGGTTGGGGTGCTCGAAGTGTCGGAGCTGTATCTGTAAAGGTTGTAATACGCCGTGCCCGCAGCCGGGCTGCTCGAGGTGCCGATATTCGGCATGGCTTGTCCCGCCGCTACCGCCGCCGCATTGGTCGACGCCACCAGCCTCTGGTAGCTGTAATAGACATGGCCCGCCTCGATCGCTGCTCCGCCTAGAGTCGTCGTTACCAATATGCTGACCGCCATGACAACCGATGATTGTCCGCGCTGATTCCGTAGGAACTTGTATAGGAACGAAAGTCCGTGGTGTTTCATTGGGAATCCCTCCATTGCGTGAGCCAGCTCCCTAATAAGCAAGCGCCGCTTCTGTCGCTTTCAGTGCGCTACTCGGCGTGAATTTAAGAACGGGCAGCCAGGAGTAGCTATAACTGACCGTAAGAACGACCGGCGTGTTCGGACCTATCGCAGTCGCAGTGTCGGAGGAGCCATCGCCCGCCGTCGCGCAAGTAAACGCGGTTGACGACGCTTCCGCGGTTGGACCCGACGAGTGGGAACCACCGGAAGCGTCAGTCCAAGCCAGGGTGAAGGTGAGTTTCGTCGACGTCCAGTTCGGCAATGCGCTCTCAACAGCTGCCGCGGCAGTCTCGCACGGGTCGGAGACCAACCCCTGGTTTGCGGCCGTAAGTTGCACCGCGGTACTAGTCGCGTTGCCAAGTTGCTGCAGGTTATAAAAAGCCAGCGAAAACGACGCCGCCCCGGTCAGCAGCGTCAACATAACGGGCAGCGAAATGGCGAGCTCAACCAGCGAGGTTCCCTCTTCGCTTTTCACGCCCTTCGTCCGCATGATCCGTTGCGCGAGCCGGAGGGCTTGCCTGGTGATACCTCTGCGAATGTTCATCGTTCCACCTCTTGCGCGGCGATTCCTAGCTTCGGATCTCCGCCGCGCGGCCAATCAAAATCTTTCCCGATGCCGGCTACATCTCTCATCGGCGCTCTTCCAATAGCCCTTGAAAACGCACGCGTTCCTGCACCCGGGTCTCTGTTCAGCTGTTCTGCAGAAGGATCCCCATTCGGGGCTCCCGGCCGGTGAGATCCGGCACACGTCGGCCTATGCGCTGGGAGCGGGGAAAATCGGGAGCTTTCGTCTTTGTGCGATTCCAACTTGCGACCTCACCGCCAAAACTGCGGCCTCTTCGGGACCCTGGATATTATCTATATGATCCTCCGTCTCTGGAGCGGGGTATATGCCCCATTGGTGGAATGCGGGCGCGACATTCGTAACAGAACAACTCATTACTATTCAACTGGTTACGTAGCCGGGAGCTGTGCCGGTCTCCAGACACGTGCACCGCCGGCCTCTTGACCGGCTATTGTGCGGGGGCCTGCCCTGAGATTGCCGAAGGGTCCACACTCACACCGATCGGAGGCGATCATGAATTCATGCGGACTGAGCACTCGCGAAAACAAAAAAGGCGCGGGCATCGTGCCCGCACCCTCTTGCGTTCTCCCTTTTGAAGCGCTCTATACCTCTATACGTTGTGCCGCTGGGAATGATCCGCGGCGTGTTCATGCTGTCGGCAATGGCGATGAAAATCCGCGTCAGCTGCGTCTTGGCCCGGATGCGATTAGCATCAGTTCTGAATTTGAAATGAGGCGCGATGACCTCAGGAACCCCCTAAGGTTTAGTCGGTGACTTTGCAGTTTTCCTGGTTTTCACCCGTTCTCGAAACGGCCTCAACTCCAGCAGTTCCTCGACTACATATGCGCCCGTGGTTCCGTCTGAGAACGTCACAATCAGCCCGTCGTCGCCATCGACCTCGGTGGTTAATATTTGTATCGGTCCTGCCATAGTAGGGATGTACTCTTTTTGGAGCTCTGAATTTGTCCAATTTTGCTCAGTAACCCAAAATAGATACAGAAGCGCGGCAGATTCAGCGCTTCGCGCTCAGGAATGTCGCAGGAACTCTGTCTTTCCCGGAGCCTCTAGACTCACCAGGCGTTCCTCGAGCGAGGCAACGAAATGTTCCCTGGCGGCTACCAGTTCTTACTGCAGAATTACGTTTTCCGACGTGGCGCTCATCGTCATGGCAGTGATTTTGAGAAAAGGCAAGAAATTAAATGTATAGCTAACCGTGACTTTTACGAAGCAGCCTTGACTATTGGTCGTCGTGCAAGCGGAGCAACCCGACGAGCAGTCCGGCGTGGTTCCCGGCCAAAGATACGTACTGGTCTCGTTAATCGTCACATTGCTTTGCTTGATCGCCCCGGTCGACAAGCTTTGTACATAGTTTTGGATATCACCGGCGGAGGCGGTGCAGCCGTATGCCATTGTGAAGCTCGGAGGCGCCGATGACGAACAGTTTTCGGTCTCGTATTCACTCCAGGTATGGCCGTGGACTTCGGCGTAACGCGAGCCCTGCTCTGCCGCGTAAGTCACAAAGTGGTAGGCGTACAACGCATATCCCCATTGGTAGACACCGAACAAAAGGAGAAAGAGGAGCCACGCAGTCATGGCGAATTCCGCCAGTTCTGAACCATGCTCTTCGCGCGCAAAGCGGGATAATTTCTGCATGCCGACTCTCTTTCCCATCGATCGCTCTATCCTTTGCCCTTTCGCGCCACTGCCGGATGCCTGTTGGGCCCGCTTTCCTCTGCTCCGGCCGGCGGCCAGGATGAATCTCATATGTCTAGCCCCCAACCGTTAAAGATCTAGTTGGTGCGCATCGAAGCCGAGCTGGAAAACGACATCGTAGAAGCAACCGCGGGCCAAGGGAACAGCGGCTTATAGGTCGCAGTCACCGTTACGTTCACGCGGTATACCCCGGTCATGCCCGTACACGCTGGCATGGCTCCGGAACCCGCGCTGTAGCTGGTGCCGTCTGAGCATTCGCGACCAAAGGTAGGAGTATTGACTGTCAGGCCCGGCACATTCGGCGCGTTATCCTGGGCCACAGTCTGCATGCCAGCCGTATCGGCCGGATTCTGAACCCCGTACGCCACCGCGGCATTCGCTGCGCCCTGAACCTCCAGCACCAGGTAATAAGCCCGTCCCAAATCGACAGCGACTGCCATCAGCAGCATGAAGAGCGGCAAAACTATCGCCAGTTCCACAAGACTGGCCCCGCCGTCGCCTCGCCATAGATCGAATCGATTTCGTATCTTCATAAGCTACTCCGCAAGCGCAAACGCCCCCAACGTCTGACTGGAACCGCCGCCGAGGTATCCTCCGGAACCGTTGATCTTGAAGTTTTCGCTATCGTCAACGATCATGCTGTTCACATCGAGAGCCGTGTTGGTGGCTCCGTTGTTGATGGTGACGCCCGAGCCACTGTTGAGCGTGAGCTGCTGAGTGGGGAGATAAATGACTCCATTAAAGTAGGACGCCGTGCCGGTGTCGATCGTCAAACCTGAGCCGTTGCCGTTCGCGTACCAAAGCACCATATTCGCTACGTTGCCATTCGACGTGTAGCCCGTAGAAGGAGCCGTCAGCGTGACAGTGCTATTGCTGTTCATCTGTAGAGTGCCGCCGTTGAAATAGAGCGTGACGCCCGCTCCCCCCACCGCGCATGTCGTGCACTCAAGCGTCGCCCCGCTGTCGACGTTGACGGAGCCGTTAAAGTAATAAAGGCCGGGAGAAAGATTTACCGTACCGCCGTTGATGTTAAAGCCGGAAGCATAATAACCCGGGCTCAGGGCATTAGTACCTGAATTGAACGTGGTGGAACCAGAGTATGTGGTGCCTGGCTGGCTGGGCGCCGTCAGCGATGCCAACGGATCGCTTTCCGCAGTCGTCGTGTGCGTCGGCTGGGTCTCTGAACTCCCCAGGGTCCACGTGCAGCTGCTGTTGCAGTTGTTGGGACTCCATGATCCGTAATAAAGGAAATCCGACGCGGTCACACTGTCGCCGTTGTCGGTCTGAAGGTTTCCACCGTCGTAAATGCCGCAATTGACCAAATCAAAATTACCGTCGGAGCTATTGAATGCGAGTGATTTCGTGTAAATGCAATTACCGCCCCCACTTGAGGTATCAATATAGGAATCGCCCGCTTCCGCGCGCGCCGTCAGTTGCACGGTCGGAATCCCGATCACGGCGCCAAAGAATGTATGTAGCTTCTCGGTGAGCACCACCTCAGCCATATGCACGTTGCCGTAGTTGATATCGTTGGCTGTCGATCCCAATATGCACGGACCCACATTAATAATGATGGATAAATTCGTCGAGGAGGTGACGGTGCAACTCGATGTGGGCGTAAGGGTCGAGGTGGTAATTCCGTCTTCCTTCAAAGCCACCGCCGCCGCCGTATTCATGTTGGTGCAAACCGTGTAACCGCAGTTGCCAAGCTCCAGGCCTGCCGCGATCGCCGCTGAATCCGCCGCGGTCTGCAATCGGCACTGTTCATATTGGAAGAGGCCTACGTCGGCCGCCAGCGCCATCATGCCCATCAGCAGCGTAAGGCACACCACGGTCAGCACCAGCGCCTGGCCGCTTTCTTCACGCAGAAATCTCATCGTTTTCCTCCCGGTGCGGCCGTCGTTTCCACGTACATTCTGCCGCACGTACGTTCCAGACGCCTCAGCCGCCGCGCGGAGCTTGTCACTTTGCCCGCTTCAGCTGCTCCAGGAAACGCTCGAATTCCTTCCGGTCCACCGAATCCAGAATCGGCGCTTCGCCGCGGCGCCGGTCACGCTCATCGGGCAGAACAAACTGCAGACCCACGCCATCGGGTCCCCAACGCACGGCCCGCGATTGCACGGCGATGGAACGCTCGGCGACTTCCTCGCCCAGGTCGTTCCGCTGTAGCGTCATCAGAACCAGAGTTCCCGGATACCAGCGCTCTTCGGTCACCACGTATAGTCCCGTGGAACTGATGTCGCGAATGCCGTGCGCCGCCGGCGACGAGCCGTTCCAGTAGTACGCGGCCAGCCCCGGCGTAGGTACGCGCGGAGCTTTGCGCGGGTCCGGCGACCACCAGCGCTGCAACCAGCTGCGTTGTTTGAACGCCTTGGCGCCCGGCTGCGACAAATCCATCTCGTACGTCTCCGGCGCCGCTTTGTCTCCGTGTCCGTTCCGGTTTTCCAGCTCCAGCAATCCCGGGCCGCCGCTCCACAGAGGCTTCTCACGCAGCAGCACCGCGCCGGCAATCACCGCGCTGGCGATCGACGGCACAGCTCCCGTTTCGCTGGATGGATTGTCCAGCCGTTGCAGTTGCCGCCCCATTTCCTCGGCGACGCACAGCACCAGTTGATCGCCGGCCTGGGTCTGCGACGAGTAAATGGAGTGCGCCGGCAGGGCCAGCACGCTGTCTGGCTTCGGCTTCGACGAACTCACCTGAAAAGTGGGAAACGACTCCACCGTGTCGATCACCCGGCAATCTTCGTCCAGATAGATCAGATCCAGTGGCGCGGGCATTGCGGCCGCAGGAATTCCCCGGAACGGGGTCATCCACACGCCCTCACCCGACTTCAGCGGCCGCTCCGACATCAACTCGCCCACGCGCGTCGATGGCAGATCCGCAGCTTTGACCTCGAGCCCAAGGAAGCATTCCCGGGTTTGGTTATAGGCGCAATGTGTCCGCGATTCCATGTTCCTTTTTTCCCGTGACGACTCTGCAGCAGCTCCTCTTTCTCTCTGCGCCGCAGCCGCTTCGTCGAATCCTTCCAGAAGCTCCATACAACTAGGCCCTCGCCTGTCGCGCATGTCCGGGCGCGAAAAGAAAACACTTCTCCTGATCCGCATTCCGGCTGCCCTGACTGGATGTTTGCCGCATCCTGCCAGGCCCCCCGGATCTGCGAATTGTTCTACTCCTGCCGTGGCGCTTGTTTGCTGCCGGCACCCACGGACTCTAGCGCCCCGCCTACTTGACCCTGGTGCGACGCCGTTGAACCAGAACCACCAGAATGATGACTGCCAGAACCCCGGCAATAATCCTGATAAGCGTGGTGTTGTCCATGTCGTACTCCCCTTCCTGCCCTCTATTTGCCGTTTAACTTGCTAAAGGACTCAACCATAACAATCGCGGCTGGTCCCAGTGTAACCAGAAATAGCGCAGGAAAGATGAAGAGTACCAGCGGAAACACCAGTTTCACCGAAGTCTTGCTTGCCATTTCCTCCACTGCCTGGATGCGCTGCACGCGCAGCGAATCAGAGTGAACGCGGAGCATTTTCGCAATGCTCGTTCCAAATTGCTCTGTCTGCACCAGCATCGAAACCAGGTTACGGACGCTCTCTACGCCGGTGCGTTCTGACAGGTTTTTCCATGAATCCGAACGGGCTCGTCCGGCGCGCTGTTCCAGCACCACAATGTTCAGCTCGTCGCACAATTCCGGTTGCGACTGGGTTAACTCCTGTGCCGTCCGCGCCGTCGCCTGGTCCAGGCTCAGCCCAGCTTCCATGCAAATGACCAACAGATCCAGTACATCGGGCAATCCGCGGTTGATTTTCTTTTGCCGCTTCGCGATCATTTTCCCAAGGTAGAAGTCCGGTCCCAGAAAACCTACGCCCAGTGCCAACAGGTAAACAAAAAACGGGCCAAAATTTGCCAATCCCGTCACCAGTGCGATGGCCGCCAGCACAATCGGCGTCGCCACCTTGGTGCCGTAGAAAATCTTGACCGCCGACTCGTTGCGGTACCCCGCGCGCGTCAGCCGTTGCACGATGATCGAAACTTCCTGCTTGCTCTTCGGCAACAGGTTCTCGACGGACCCCATCAGGCTCCCGATCGAGGACTTGGCCTGCTGCACCACCGAGGTGATGTTCTTTTCCTTGGGGCGCGGATTAATCGCTTCGCTGATGCGCTGCAGCATGACTTCGCGGTAGAACAGTAGAAGTCCGCCGCTGCCGATCAGCAGAAACACAGCCAGAAATGCAAGAATTACAAACGTCATCTCTCTCCCCTACACGTCGATGTTGACGATCTGATAGATCACGAAGCCGCCTAGGCAGATCAGCCCGGCAGAGCCCCACATCATCTCGATGCCGATCTTGCGATGCCACAGAATGCTGATCATTCCCGGATCCACGAAATAAATGCCAATGCCCAGTACGATGGGCAGGCAGGTAAGGACCAACCCCGTAAGCCGCCCCTGCGCCGTGTGCACCATAATCTGCCGCTTCAGGCGGAACCGCTCTCGAATCACATGCGAGGTCTTGTCCAGCACCTCGGCCAAATTGCCGCCGCTCTCCTTCTGAATCAGGATCGCGGTCGATGTGATCTTCATGTCCTGCAGCGGAATCCGGACCAGCAGGTTTTCCAGCGCTGCCTTCATCTCCAAACCGTAGTTCTGCTCTTCAAAGCAGATTTTGAACTCGCCCCTGATGGGCTCCGGGCACTCCCGGGAGACCAGGGCCATCGCTGCCAGGAGGCTGTGCCCCGCGCGCAGGCCGCTCACCATCAGGTCCAGCGCCTCCGGCAGATTCTTCTCGAATGCGCCAAAGCGCCGGGCGCGCTTGAACATCACCCATCCGAAAGGAAGCCCGGACAGCACCAAGCCCCCAACCAGCGCCAGAGGAACCGATTGAAACGAGAGGTACAGGATGTACAACGGCAACGCAAAACATGCCGCGGTCATGATCAGCAGACGTCCCGGACTCCAGTCCAGTTGGGCCTGGGCCAACATCTTGTGCAGATAAGGCGCAAGCTCGAAGTTGAGCAGCTTTTTGTTCAGCCACGGAATACTGCTCAGCGCCTCGTCCTTGCGCAGGTCCATGCTCTGCTGCCGCTCCACTTGCTTGGGACCGGTCTTCAGCACAGCGTCCAGCTGCGCCACTGCCTGCTTGGAGCTATTGGAGGGTGCTGCGGCCACCAAAGGCAGCGCGATCATCGCAAAAACGCCGATAAAAACTACAACGGTAATCATTCCCATCTCAGTACCTCTCCTTTCTCCTTAGCCAACTTGCGTTTCTTTATCAAACAGGCTAGGCGGCAACACAATGCCTGCCACTCGCAGCCGCTCCAGGAAGCGCGGACGGATGCGGCTGGGCATGAATACGCCGATCACCCGGCCATCCGGTCCGATCCCTTTTCTCTGGAACGTAAAAATCTCCTGCATGCTGATCACGTTCTCTTCCATACCCGTAATCTCAGAAATATTCGTGATTTTGCGCGTTCCATCGCTCATACGCGTGGCCTGCACCACGATGGTGAGGGCCGAGGTGATCTGCTGCCGCACTGACTTCTCGGGCAGGTTCATATTCGTCATCGCCACCATCGACTCCAAACGAGAAATTGCGTCGCGCGGAGTGTTGGCGTGAATCGTCGTCATGGAGCCCTCGTGGCCGGTGTTCATGGCCTGCAACATATCGAAGGCTTCCTCGCCACGGACCTCACCGATGATGATGCGGTCGGGGCGCATACGGAGGGCGTTGATCAGCAGTTGCCTCTGCTTGATGGCGCCCTGTCCTTCGATGTTCGGCGGCCGCGTCTCCAGGCGCACGATGTTCTCCTGCGCCAGCCTCAATTCGGCCGCGTCCTCAATCGTTACCAGCCGCTCGTTGTTGGGAATGTACTGCGACAGAATGTTCAGGAATGTAGTTTTGCCGGCGCCGGTTCCACCTGAAACCAGGATGCTGATGCGCGCCCGCACGGCCGACGACAGCACTTCCATCATCTCCGCCGAAATGCTCTTCAACTGCACCAGCTGATTCGCGGCCAGCGGACCGGTACCGAAACGGCGGATGGACATGGACGGCCCGTCCAGCGCCAATGGAGGAATAATCGCGTTGACGCGCGATCCGTCAGGCAGACGGGCGTCCACCATGGGCGACGACTCGTCCACTCTGCGGCCTACCCGCGAAACAATGCGGTCGATGATCTGCATCAGGTGCCGGTCGTCCCGGAACGAGGTGTTCACCTTCTGCAGCAGGCCGCCCTTTTCCACGAACACGTGGTCTTTGTCGTTGACCAGGATGTCGGAGATCTTGGGATCGCGCAGCAGAGGCTCAAGCGGACCCAGCCCGAAGACTTCGTCCAGCAGGTCGGCATGAATCTTCTCCTGCTCGTCGAAGTTCAGCGGTACCCGCTGGTCCGACATGATCTCCTTGACCAGTCCCGAGACCGCCTGCCGCGCCTGGCTTGAATTCACGCGCGACAGCTTCTCCAGATCCAGTTTCGAGATCAGCGTGCGGTGAATTTCCGCTTTGTACGTTTCCAAATTCAGCAGTTCCACGTGTACCCTTCCATGCAGCCTTAAGTTGCCTTAGTCCGTCATCAGAACAAACGGAAGCCCTTTTTCTTCGTCTTCGCCGGGGCGGCGTCTTGCTCCCCCGTAACGGCCTTCGCCATCTTCTTGATCTGCCGCGTAATCGGAGAATCTTCCATCACCAGCGGCGTGGCATGAATCTGCATCTTCCGCACCGACGCGAAGTCGTTGGGAATCTTCCACTGCGCGGGCCTGGTCAGCGCCTTGTTGATGTGCTCCTCGGACACGCCCATGGTCCGCATCTCAAACCGGTTGATCACGACTTCCAGTTTCGGAACCGACCCTGAGAAAAACTGTGAGATCAGACGGTTCGAGTTGCGCAGCTCTGGAATGCTGGCTTGCGTCACCAGGTAGACCGTGCTCGCTTCCTGGTACGCTGCGGTTCCCATCAGGTCCAGCTTCGATCCCAGGTCCAGCACGACGTTGTCAAACTCTTGCCTCGCCACCTGGATCAGCCGCTCGATTGACCGGTCGCTGGCTTGGTACGGAACAAACTTCCCCGGCGCCGCCAGCAGCGAAAGCCCGGTGCTGTGCTTCACCAGAAGCTGGGAAAGAAAACGTGCATCCAGCCGGTCCGCCGCATCCAGTGCGTCGATCGTCGAAAACTCGGCCACGATACCCAGATTCAGCGCCGCATCGCCCAGCGGTAGATCCAGATCGATCAGTAGAGTCTTTTGGTTTTTTTCCAGGGCCAGCGCCACGGCCAGATTGCAGGCCAGCATGGTCGCGCCCGCGCCGCCCTTGGCGCCCATCACCGTCAGCAGTCTTCCTGCCGCCTTGGCCTCATTCACTACCACCGGCCGTCGCGCGGTGGCCCGCACCAACGCCTCCGCCATCACTTCATTCGAAATCGGATAGGTCAGAAACTCCCGCGCCCCTGCCTGCATGCAGCGCACCAGCATCTCTGAGTTTGTGTTGTCCGAATACACCATCACCGTCGCCCGGCCGTTCGCCCCGATACTCTCCACCAGGTCCAGCGCATACTCCGGATTGCTGCCCAGTTCCACGATCACCGCGTCGTAATTCCCCTCCAGCATCTTTGTTACGTCGTCCATTTGCGGCGGATAGCTGGAAAACTGGCAAACTTCATTTCCACCACAGAGATTCAGAACCGCCACCGCTGCCGAGCGCTGTGTCTCGTTGGGACTGATCAGCGCGATGGAAAGCGGCGAGCCGTTGATCGTCTCGCTGTTGGCATTCACCAGGTGAGGGGAAAGATTGGAGGCCACGTTACCTGTGCTCCGCGCCGTGGTGTTCCCTTCCGGCGCAGCGGTCGTGCTCGTCTCAATCTCGTATCTGGTTTGGTGTAAGCTGGACATCGAATTCCCACTTCCCTCAGTGCGCAAAGAATGAAATAAACGTTCCGATTGCAATGGCTGGCGCGTACGGCATCTTGCGCCGCAGCGGATTTGCTAACACAGCCTCGCCGCGCTCTTGTTTCGAACCAAATGCCAGGTCGCCGGTGTGCTGAAAAAGCTCCTTCAGGAACCCTCCCCAGGCCGCCCAGGCCAATGCCATTACTCCGCCCGCCAAACCGGTGAATACCAGGGCGTAAATCAATTGCATCGGGCCGATCCAAGCCCCGATCGCCGCGCACAACTTCACATCGCCGGCGCCCATCCCGCCCATAAAGAAAAGAGTTCCGTACAGCAACAGACCTAATCCCGCTCCGCCCAGACTGTGTCCCAGGCCATGCCAGCCGTAGAGAAAGCAGGAAACTGCAACCCCCACAACGAAGAAAGGAAGAACCAGCCAGTTCGGGATCCGTCGGCTGCGAAGATCCGTAAAAGTCGCCACGCACACCACAGCCAGAACCATCAATGTGGGCCACTGTGTCAGCACATGGACCATCGCGCGACTTCCTTCCTCCGGATTACCGGTTTCATCGCTCTATACAGCAATTCTCCAACCAAACTTTTGCGCCCTAAATCCCCTTTGTATCCAGGCAGATACCTTGCACCGCCGCAAAAGGTGTGCACGGCTGTATACGCCAGGCAGCCCTCGTGGAGTACCCCGTATACACTCTGACGCTTGCCTGAACCCGCTTTTTGAGCCTCGCCGCACTCTATCTAAGTATATGAAAAAAA
>Ga0181537_10003345_pt1 | contig 13749 bp, 10 predicted proteins | sample PEATcosm2014_Bin_39_FD_119765 | JGI IMG/M metagenome (GOLD analysis project Ga0181537, IMG submission 119765) | Peatland microbial communities from MTU Mesocosm Facility, Houghton, MI, USA - PEATcosm2014_Bin23_10_metaG | ecosystem: Environmental > Terrestrial > Soil > Wetlands > Peat | place...
AAACCGCTCAAGTAGCTCACGGCGTGACTTTGACGACCCCGCGGCGGATTTGATCGAGTTCCAAGCTCTCGAACAGGGCTTTGAAATTGCCTTCGCCGAATCCTTCGTTGCCTTTGCGTTGAATGATCTCGAAAAAGATCGGTCCGACCATGTTCTCGGTGAAGATTTGCAGCAGGATGCCGCCGCCGGTTTCCGGCGCCCCGTCGATCAGCACGCGGCGCTTGCGCATCTCCTCGACATCGTGGCCGTGGCCGGGCAGGCGCTGGTCGATCATATCGAAATACGACTCGGGCGTGTCCTGGAAGCGGATTCCGTTGGCTCGCAATTTATCCACGGTGCCGAAGATATCGTCGGTGGCGAGCGCCAGATGCTGAATGCCCTCGCCTTTGTATTGCTTCAAGAACTCTTCGATCTGGCTGTGTTCGTCCTGGCTTTCGTTCAATGGAATGCGGATCTTGTTGTCGGGAGCGGTCATCGCCTTGGAGAACAGGCCGGTGGCCTTGCCTTCTATGTCGAAGTAGCGGATTTCGCGGAAGTTGAAGATGCGTTGATAGAACGCCGCCCAATGCGACATGCGCCCACGGTTTACGTTGTGGGTGAGATGATCCAGAGTGTGCAAACCGGTGCTGTTTTGGTCCCTGGCTGCGCCCGGAGTCGGCGTGAAGTCCACGTCGTAAATTTCGTGCGCGCCGTAACGGTCGACCAGGTACAGGTTCGAGCCGCCGATGCCTTCGACGGCCGGAATGTTCAGTTCCATCGGGCCGACGGGTCCGGTCACCGCTTTGGCACCGCGGCGCAATGCCTCTGCGAACGCCAGTCTCGCATCCTTGACGCGAAATGCCATGGCGTTCGCCGAAGGGCCGTGTTTGGCGCGAAAGTCCGCCACCTGGCCGCCGGCGTCCATGTTGAGCAGGAAGTTGATGTCTCCTTGAGCGTAGCGGCGCACGTTCTTCGAGCGATGACTCGCCATGTGGGTGAAGCCCATGGCGGTAAACAGCACGGCGAGCGCCTCAGGATCGGGACCCGTGAACTCGACGAATTCAAAACCGTCCAGCCCCAGCGGATTGTCGCGAGGATCTTCCATTGGCGCCTCCCGAAGTAGTACCATTTGTTACTATATACTCATCTTCGCGGATTCAGCGATACGGTGCCGGCGCACGCGCATGGACAGTGTATCGATCACCCGGCGGCCACCGTGATGAGCGCCACGCCGGCGCGCCTGACCATGCGGGCATCCGCCGCTGCGAGCCCATCATCGGTGATCACCGTGTCGATGCTGTCCCAACCGCATACCGCCTCGCCCGAGGGCGATTGAAACTTGCTGCTGTCGGCCAACAGCACGAGGCTCTTCGCACGCGCCATCAGGCGGCGTTCCGCACGCAACAAGATGACGTCGGTTTGCATCAAGCCTTCGCGCCCGACGCCGGCCGCCCCGATGAACATGGTCGACGCCAGGAAGTGAGCGGAGCCATCATCGTCAAACGGCGAGAGGACGATATTCTGTTCGCGAAACAACGTGCCGGCCGGCAGCGACACCCGCGTCTTCTCCTGATGCAACAGCGCCGAGACGATATGCAATGAATTGGTCAAGACTTGCAGACTCAGGTTCGTGAGGTGCGGACACATCTGCAGCGTGGTCGAGCCGCCGTCGATGATGATGGACTCGCCGGGCGCGCACAGCGCGGCGGCCGCCTTGCCGATCGCGCGTTTGGCGGCGGCATGTTTCTTCACGTTGTCGTGAAACGGCACGCCCACCAAACCCGGCGGAGACTGCGGTACCTTCGCCCCGCCGTGCACGCGCACGATCCGTCCTTCGGTCGCCAGGCGCTCGAGGTCGCGTCTCACGGTGGCGGGGCTCGCCTTGATGTGCTGATCGAGTTCTCGAAAAGAGACGAAGCCCCGGTTCTCGAGCAGGCTGAGTATCGTCCGTTCGCGATCTTCGGCATGCATCATCAGACGATGCCCGCCGACCGGCTGGTTGCCTTGCGCGCGGCAGCTTTCATGGCCCGCCAGCCGCTCTCGCGGAACGCGGCGATCGGATCGATGGCGCCGCCGGCCTCGTAGCGCGCCATCGCGACGATCGGCCGGGCATCGAGGCAATACGCGTCGCGCAGGGTGCGAAAGGCCATCAAAACGTCGTTCGATTGTTGATAGTCCGACAGGGCCTGGCGGTCGACCATGAGCGCCTTGGTGAATGCAACGCCGATCGACTCGGCGGAGGACAGCAGGCTTTCCACAGGATCCGTAATATTGTGCGATTGATCGATCATGTACGCAGGCTCGAACGGATGGCGGTGATCCTGTTCGGCGATCACCAACTCGTTGAAGATCAGAAACAGCTGATGCGGATTGATCGAACCCGCATCCAGATCGTCATCACCGTACTTCGAATCGTTGAAATGGAATCCGCCGAGCTTGCCGAAGGCGTGCAGGCGCGAGACAATCTGTTCGATATTGACGTTGGGCGCATGGTGGCCCAAATCGACCAGGCATTTCGCCCTTGCGCCGAGTTCCTTGGCGGCCAAAATGCTCGATCCCCAGTCGGAAATGACGGTCGAATAAAATGCGGGCTCGTACAGTTTGTGTTCGATGAACATGCGCCAATCGCCGGGAAGCGCGGCATAGATCGCCTTGGCGCTGTCCAGATATCGATCGAGCGAGGCGCTCAAGGACTGTTGACCCGGAAAGTTCGTGCCGTCGCCGATCCACACGGTGAGCGCGCGCGAGCCGAGCTGCCGGCCCAACTCGATGCACTCGATGTTATGGGCCACCGCCTGGTCGCGCACCGCCGCAGAGGTGTGGGTGAGCGATCCGTAGCGATACGAATGCGCCTGATCGCTTTGATCTTGAAACGTGTTGGAATTGACCGCGTCGAAGCCAATGCCCAGCTGTTCGGCGCGGCCGCGAATACCGCGCGCATCGGCAATCCTGTCCCAGGGAAAATGCAGCGAAACGCGCGGCGTCGTCCGGCACAACTGCTGAATGACGGCGCAGTCCTCGAGCTTCTCATCGAGGTTGCCGGGCTCTCCGGCCAGCGGGAAGCGCGCGAAACGCGTGCCTCCGACGCCCGTTCCCCAACTGGGCGTCGCGAGTTCGAGACGGGCGGCGCGCGCCTTGATGGCATCGATGGCAATCCCGCGATGCGCAAGCGAGCGGGAGAGGGCGCCGTATTCGTCGTGCAGAGCTGCCAGACGAGGCGCGTTGTGGCGCCGGATCAGGTCGCCATCGAGGGGCGGTTGGTAGTTCGTCATGGGTGCCTCATCGCGTGAACGCCAATGCGTTGCCCGCATCTACGTTGATGATATTGCCGGTCGATTTCGCCGACGCATCCGAAGCCAGATAATAGATGGCTTCGGCGATGTCTTCCGGAAGAACATTTTGTTTGAGCATCGAACGCTTGCGGTAGAACTCTTCCAATTCCTCGCCCGCGTCGATCCCATAGGCGCTGGCGCGCTCCCTGCGCCAATCGCCGTCCCAGATGCGCGAGCCGCGGATGACTGCATCCGGATTGACCACATTCACCCGTATGCCCGCTTCCGCGCCTTCGAGCGCCAGGCAACGAGCCAGGTGAACCGAGGCAGCCTTGGCGGAAGCATACGCGGATGCATTGACGGTGGCCGCCAACGCATTTTTCGAGCCGACGAATACGATGGCCCCTCCGTGCTGGAGGCGCAGCAGCGGAAACGCGGATCTGGCGCTCAGGAAATAACCTTGGGCCAGCACATCGAAATTCTTGCGCCAAATCTCCACGGTGGTTTGCTCGATGGAGGCGGAGGAGGCGAGGCCGGCGTTTGCCACGAGAATATCGAGGCCGCCGAACTCGCGGGCACAAGACTCGAATGCCGCCTGAACCTCGGCTTCGCTCGTGACATCGCACACCGCGGAGCGGATAGGATCGCGGCCGAACTCTGCAGACAGGTGCGTTTGCGCGGCTTGCAGTGCGTCCGCCGCCCGATCGAGCAACATGACGCATGCCCCTTCGGCAAGCAGGCGGCGCGCCGCCGCCGCGCCGATGCCGCCGGCGCCGCCCGTGACCAGCGCGATGCGGCCGTCCAAAGGGCGCCGCTTCGGCATGCGCCGCAACTTCGCTTCCTCGAGCGCCCAGTATTCGATGGCGAAAGCCTCGGACTCGGGCAATCCAAGGTAGTCGCCGATCGCGGTCGCGCCGCGCATCACATTGATGGCGTTGGCATAGAACTCGCCCGCGAGGCGCGCGGTGGTTTTGTCGGCTGCGAAGGTGAAGCGGCCGACACCGGGCAACAACAAGACCACCGGATTGGCATCCCGCATCGCAGGATCGCTCGATCTGGCACAACGCGTGTAGTACTCGGCATAGCGTCGGCGATAGGCCGCGAGCGCGTCAGCCAAGTACCCATCATCGGCAATTCGCCCCGGATCCAAGGCGAGAGGCGCAATCTTGGTACGCAAGAAATGATCGGGACAGGAGGTCCCGGTTGCGGCCAGCGTCGAGAAATTCCGCGAGCCTGCAAACTCGAGCGTCTCCGCATCGTCGCTAAAATGGCCCACCTTTGAGCCCGCGCCGCTCATCAGGCTGCGCAGCCGCGGCATCAGCGCGGCTGCGATGGCGCGGCGCTCCTCACTGGTCAGTGCGGCCACGATCGGGCCGCCGAAGGCCGGCGACTGCGCCAGCCGGCCATTCAGGTAGGTCGCGGCGCGCGCGATCAGGTCGATGGTGTTGTCGTAGCACTGGCGCGAGGTCTCGCCCCAACAAATGATGCCGTGCCCGGCGAGCATCACGCCCTTCAATCCAGGATGGGCTTGCACGTACTCCTTGAGCCGCACTCCCAAATCGAAACCCGGCCGCTGCCAGCCGATCCATCCGACGGCGCCGCCGTAGATTTCGCGGGTAGCCGACTCGCCGTTGGAGGAGGCGGCCAGGGCGATGACGGCGTCAGGGTGTACATGGTCGATATGCCGATGGGGCAGCAGCGAATGCAGCGGCGTGTCGATGGACGCAGCGCGCGAATTCAAATTGAACGTGCAATGCGGCAGATAACCGACCATTTCATCCTCATGCGCGACACCGCGATACAAGCGCTGTAGTTCGACGAGTTTGCTCATGTAGAGAGTGGCGAAGCCATCGAGCGCCATCGAACCGAGATCGCCGCCGGAACCCTTGACCCACAAAACCTCGACCGGCTGTCCGGTCAGCGGATCCTGCGCGGTGAGCTTGGCCGATGTGTTGCCGCCGCCGAAATTGGTCACCGTCAGGTCCGAGCCCAGCAAATTGGAGCGATACAACAAGAGATCGGCGGGGCTCAGGTTCGCGGCATGCGTGTCCGACCAACGGTTCGCCGGAATGAGAAATGGGATGGCAGTCGCGTTCATTGGACCTCGGCGGGCATCGGGTGATTCGCCCAAGAATACAAATGCGGCTTGCAAAAAACAATCAAAATCGGTAGAAAGTAATCAATATTAATCATTTGCCGGAGTACTTCGTGGGCTGGACGATTGTGCTCGATGTCGGAAAGACACTATCCAAGGCGACGCTTTGGGACGAGAGCGGCGGCTTGCGCGCGCGGCGGTCGCGCCGGAATGCTGCCGTTGCCGCCGACGGTTATAGCGCGCTCGATGCGTACGGCATCGAGACCTGGCTCGAAGGCGTGTTGAGCGAATTCGCGGCGCGCGGCCCGGTCGAGGCCATCGTGCCGGCCGCTCATGGCGCCGGTGCGGCGATCGTCCGCGACAACCGCTTGCTGTGTGCGCCGCTGGATTATGAATGGGCGGGAGTCGCCGCCGGACGCGAACTCTATGACCGCCAGCGTGATCCGTTCGCGAACACCGGATCGCCAAATCTGCCGGCCGGATTGAACCTCGGGGTGCAACTTCATTGGCTCGGCTCGCGAAGCGCGGGGATGTTCGCGTCGGGCACGATTCTGCCGTGGGCTCAATACTGGGCATGGCTCCTGTCGGGCGTGGCAGCATCGGAGTTGTCGAGCCTCGGCTGTCACACCGATTTGTGGCAACCGTTCGCGCAGGCACCGTCTGCGCTGTCCACGCGCCGCGGTTGGAGCGAGCAACTCGCCCCGCTGACTCAGGCGGGGTCTGTCCTCGGTTGTCTCGCGCCGGATTGGGTGCGTCGCACGGGGCTCGCGCCGAGCGTGCGGGTCATTTGCGGCTTGCATGATTCGAACGCCGCGTTCCTGTCTGCGCGCAGTCATCCCGGCATTCAAGGAACCGACGCGACCATCCTGTCCACCGGGACCTGGTTCGTGGCGATGCGCGCCGCCGCTGCTTTGGATTCTGTCACGGCGGCGGAACTTCCGGAAACGCGTGATTGCTTGATCAATGTGGATGTGTCGGGGGTGCCGGTCCCCTCGTCCCGGTTCATGGGTGGCCGCGAGATCGAATTGCTCGCCGGACGGGAGGAAGCGGCGGCGCGCGTTTCGGGCAGCGGCGCCACCGACTCCGCCATCAGAGCCATCGAGGCCGGGGCGATGTTCCTGCCGGCGGTGGTTCCGAATGTCGGTCCGTTCCCGGCAGCCGCTTCACGTTGCGTCGGGGAGTGCGGCGGCGGGCTTGAGCGCATGGCACTCGCCCATGTCTACGCGGCCATGGTCGCCGATGCGTCGTTGGATCTGATCGGCAGCCGCGAATGTCTCGTCGTCGAAGGACGCTTCTCGCAAGCCGCGGTGTTCGTGCAGACTCTGGCTGCACTGCGGCCGGCCACCCGGGTATTGGTGAGCGATGCCGATGATGCAGTCGCGCACGGTGCGCTGCGCCTGCTCGACCGACACCCGCCATACGCGCCGCTTCGAGAAATCGCGCCGCTGCCGGTGCAGATCGATGTCTATCGGCAGCGTTGGCGCGAGCTGGCCGCGGCATGAACTCCAATCCATTGCTCGGGGTCCTGTTTCACTGGGTCGGCGGATTGTCGTCCGCGAGCTTTTACGTACCGTACAAAGGCGTTCGCGGCTGGTCATGGGAGATATTCTGGCTGACCGGCGGCATCTTCTCCTGGCTGATCGGGCCCTGGTTCTTCGCCGCGCTGCAGACGCATGATCTGCTGCGAGTTCTCCACGCGGCTCCCAACTCGACGCTCTTCTGGTGTTACTTGTTCGGAGTACTGTGGGGATTCGGCGGGTTGACCTTCGGGCTCACCATCCGCTATCTGGGAATGTCGCTCGGGATGGCCGTCGCCCTGGGGTTCACGACGGCATTCGGGACGTTGGTGCCGCCCATCTTTGCCGGGGAATTCACCGAAAAGCTGCTCCAGCCGTTCGGCGGCCGGATCGTATTGGGCGGCATTCTCGTGACACTGTGCGGCATCGCCATTGTGGCGACGGCCGGGCGCCGCAAGGAGGCGGAACTCGTGCCCGAACTCAAGAGCGAATCGATCGGCGAGTTCGACTTCCGCAAGGGGATCCTGGTCGCGACGTTCTCCGGTGTGATGTCGAGTTGTTTTGCATATGGAGTCGCCGCGGGCGCTCCCATCCGTGAACTCGGCATCGCCGCCGGAACCGGTCCGCTGTGGCGCGGCTTGCCGGTCTTGTGCGTGGTTCTCGCCGGCGGCTTCACCACCAACTGTCTCTGGTGTCTCGTGCTCATCGTCAAGAACAAATCCGCCGGTCAGTGGCTCGGCCGTCCTGCCGTAAAGCCGGGACCGCCTCTCGGCCGCAATTTTCTGTTGTGCGCACTCGGCGGTCTACTGTGGTATTTCCAATTCTTTTTCTACACCATGGGCGAAAGTCAGATGGGGCGGTACGGTTTCTCATCCTGGACGCTGCACATGGCCAGTATCATCATTTTCTCCACCCTATGGGGATTCGCGCTGCGGGAATGGTCGAGCGCGAGCCGCCGCACCCGGACGTTGGTGTGGGCGGGGATCGCGACCCTGATCGGCGCCACGGTCATCATCGGCTGCGGCAATGCGCTCAATCGGTGACACAATGCGTTCCGGGTCTGTCGAAAAACAAGGTTGACAGTATGCGTGTGGCCGAGGCGATCAGCGGGCGGACGAGTTGCCGCGCATTCACCGATCAGCCGGTGGCGGTCGAGACCATTGAGCGGATTTTGCAGACCGCGATGCGCGCGCCTTCGGGCGGCAACTTGCAACCCTGGCACGTGCACGTGCTCGCCGGCGAGCGCATGCGCGAGTTCAGGGCGCTCATGGCCTGCAAATTGGCGGCTCAGCCGACGGGTGAGACCAGCGAATACGACGTTTATCCGCCGCAGCTCAAGGAGCCCTACCGGTCGCGCCGCTTCAAATGCGGCGAAGACCTGTACGCCACCATTGGGATCACGCGGGACAACCGGCCTCTGCGATTGGCGCAGTTCGCAAAGAATTACAATTTCTTCGGCGCTCCCGTCGCGCTGTTCATCTCGGTCGATCGGCAAATGGGCCCTCCGCAATGGGCCGACCTCGGCATGTTCCTGCAAAGCGTCATGCTTCTGCTGCACGAGCAGGGGCTCGGCTCATGTGCTCAAGAATCATGGGCCACATGGCCGAAAACCGTCGGCGATTTCATCGCGCTGCGTCCCGAACTGATGCTGTTTTGCGGCCTGGCCATCGGGTATCGCGATCCCAAGGCTCCCATCAACCAGCTGCGCACGGAGCGGGCCGCGCTCGCGGAAACCGTGACCATCGTTTAGCCCGCGGGCGCCGCAATTACACCGTCGATCCACTCCGCAAGCGCCTGCGTCAATTCGGCTCGCACTTCCTCGTCGTTGCGGCCGCTGCGGGCGGGTACGTGGTAAGAGTGATCGGCATCCGGCAACAGTCGCAGACTGGCGGCGTTTCCAAGTCGCGCGATCACCGCCTGCAGCAGCGCCGGATCGGCGAACGCATCCCGTGTGCCCTGCAAGAAAAGAAGCGGCAGATCGATTTCAAATAAATGCTTGGCGCGCGCCTCGGCGGGCTGCTTCGGCGGATGCAGCGGAAAGCCAAGGAAAACCAGGCCGCGGACATGGGCCAGGGGGCTTTGCGCCTGGGCCTGCGATGTCATGCGGCCGCCGAAGGATTTGCCGCCGGCGAACAAAGGCAATTCGGGCATCGCTTGATGTGCGGCGGCGGTGGCGGCCCGCACTGTCGCGTGGCACAGAGCGGGCGGATCCGGCCGCCGGCTGTGGTTCTCCATATACGGAAATTGATAGCGCAGCGTCGCGATTTTCAAGACCAGAAGCTCGCGGGCCACGGCCTCCATGAACGGATGAGTCATCCCGGCCCCGGCGCCATGCGCGAGCACCAAACACGCCCTGGCATGCGGTGCCGCCGACAGCAAGGCGGAGACCCGGGTCCTTGCATCGACCGTGATCGTGCCCGGTTTTGGGTCAAACTGTGTCACCCGGGCGAGTATGCGCATTCGCAGAGCAGCCGTGAAGCGCGTCGCGTAAGGAGCGAGGAGCGCGGGTCGGGGGGTCCAGTTACCGGCTTCGCCGCCGATAACCAGGTGCGGCCCGGCCGTCCTGAGGCTGCACTGCAGCACTCGGTTGCGCTGCTGCACACAGGCCAGAGGGAGAGCGATCAGAAATGAGTAGCGCGTCACGTTCGACATCGCGCGCCGATCCTATTTTCACATCGTATGTGGCACTGGCCAATGGCTTGGTCGGAGATCTCACCGGCGTCTGCTTGCTCGATGCATCGCTCAAGGTACTCGGGCAGGAAGGCGAGTTGAGCGGCGAGCCCGTCACGAAGTGGATCCGCTCTCTTGGCTGGACCGACTCGCATGAAATGGCCCCGGCCGCGAGCGCCCGCGCCGTGCCGGAGTGGTGGACCGCAATTCCCCTGGTACAGCCCGACGGGAGTCTGCTCGGCGTGTTTTGCGCGAGCCAGCACGTCGCCGCGGCGCCTGCGCAGCCGTCGAGACTTGCGGCGCAACTCGCGGCCCGGCTCAAGCCCCTGCTCGATTGCATTCAGCGCGACCTGGCGGGCGCGATCCCGGTGCGCTCGCGCATCAATTCCCTGACCGAACGCTCGGCCGAACTCGAGTGGCTCTTCAACGTGACGAGCAATCTCAAAGGCCCGGTCGACGGCAAGAGAATCCTGCAGGAGCTGGTGACGGAGGCGACCTCGCGGCTCGAAAGCGGCCTCGGCATTCTCTACGTTCCCGACAAGCGCCTGACGGTCAAATGCGAGAACGACAGTGCCGCGGCGCCGTCGTTGCTGACGGCGTGGACGCAAACGCGGGAACACCTCATCACGTGGGCACAGCGTCAGAATCGACCCTTGGTGGTCAACAACGTCGGGCGCGCGAACAACAGCATCACACGTTGCAAAGTGCTGTGCGTGCCGGTGGTGCGCGAAACCGGCCGCGCCATCGGCGCCCTGGCGTTCTACAATTTGCCTTGCGCCGCCAACTACTCCAACCGCCAGGTGTTTCTCGCACGCCACATCGGACGTCAGGCGGCGAGCCTCGAAGCTCAATTCGATCTGATGACGGGCCTGTACACGCGCAGCGGTCTCGACCAGATGTACCTCGGGCTGCCGGAGACCACGGATTTCGCCGAAAGCAGCGTGATTTATCTGGATGTCGATCACATGCACGTGGCCAACGAGCTGCACGGTTTTGAACTCGGCAACGAGCTCATCGTCCGCGTGGCCGACTTGCTGTCGGCACCGCTGTTGCCTGACGATGCCCTGGCGGCACGAATATCGGGTGATCGATTCGCGATCATTTTGCCGCGCTCGGGCTGCGCCGCCGCCATGCAGATTGCGCAGGCGCTGCAGGGCGCCGCCTCGCGCCTGGTGATCGGCGCGTCGAGCGACGCCTTCGAGGTTTCCATCAGCTGCGGCGTGTCGGCTCTCGTGCCGATGCCCGAGGCACTGGCACGGGCCATCGCGGCGGCGGAACTGGCCTGCAAAACCGCCAAGAAGCACGGACGCAACCGCGTCGAGCTCTATGCGTACGAAGACGGGAGCATGATGCGTCGGCACGCCGATGCGTTGGCGGTCGGCCAATTGCGCTCGGCCCTCAAAGCCGACCGCCTGCTGTTGTACGCTCAGAGAATCGCTCCGCTGCAGACTCATAGCCTCCCGGGAGGCTATGAAGTGCTGCTTCGGCTGCGGGACGTCGACGGTACGCTGGTGTCGCCCGGGCCCTTGGTCGAGGCTGCTCAGCGCTATCAATTATTGCCCTCCATCGATCGATGGGTGGCGCAGCGCGCATTGCAGATGCTCGCTCCCTATCGCAGCATGTTTGCAACCCGCGGCCTGGCGATGTCCATCAACGTATCCGGCCAGTCCATCGGCGATGAGACATTCATTCTCAAGTTCGCGCAGCTGCTCAAAAGCGCCAACCTGCCTCGGGACTGCATCAACGTCGAGCTCACGGAGCAGGCGGCGGTCACCAATCTTGCGAGCGCGAAAGCGATGGTGACCCGCCTCGCGACGCTGGGCTGCCGCTTCGCGCTCGATGACTTCGGTACGGGCGCGAACTCGCTGACGTATTTGAAGACCCTGCAGGTCAACCGGGTGAAAATCGACGGCAGTTTCGTCCGCGACCTGTTGACCGATCGAAACTCCAGAGCGACTGTCAAGGCAATCGTGGAGCTCGCGAAGGGTCTCGGAATCGAAACCGTGGCGGAGCACGTTGAGGATGAAGCGATTTCACAGGAGGTCAGGCGCCTGGGGGTCGACTACGCGCAGGGATACGCGTTTGGCCGGCCGGAGCCTCTGAACGAAATTCTCGAGAGCCTCGCGCATGATGAGTCGCGGCGCCTGCATCGGCTGTTCCTCGAGACGTGAATCGCGGCCGGTGATGGAGCTAGCCGCAGGCCTGCACGGGCTGCAACTCAACCCGCCGATCGAGAACGTCGCTCGCGTCGTCTTTGCCTGTGCCGATCAGGTTGTCACGCGACCCGACGCCCGCTGCCATGGTGCGCTTGGCGAGCCCGGGTTCAGCGCCCTCGAGCCGCGCCTGAATGTACTGCGCGCGCAGCAGCGATAGGCTGTCGTTCAACGCGGCGGAGCCGGTCGGGCTGGTGTGGCCGGTGATTTGCAGGCAGACATTGTTCTGCGCCGCTTGCGCGGCGATCTGGGCAAGCCACATGTCGTAGACGGTGCTGAATTTCGCGTCCTCGGCGAAGCGTACCGATCCGGGTCGAAACAGAAACTTCACCGCGAGCTGCTGCCTGCGCAACCCGAAATCGACCAGATCGCGGAAGGCCGAAACCGCCTGCGCGGTGCGCTTGAGCTTGGTCAGCGACAGATACAGGCCGTTGTAAACTCGAAGCTGATCTCCGGAGGGCGTTTTGCGCGCGGTTTCGTACAGATCGAGCGCCTCGCTATAGCGCCCCTCGTCGTAGGCATCGCCGGCCTCGCTCAGCAACGCGGCGGTGAGCAGTCCGGCAACGTATTCAGGCTTGATCGGCGAGCCGACCGTGGTCTCCTGGCAATTGGCGACGTATGCCTGAATGCTGCGGTCGCGAATCCATACCGGACTCTCCGCAAAAATGGCGGTTGGCGACGCGTTGGCGTCTGCCATCCGAACCCGCGCCACGGCTTTCGCCACTATCTTGCCGGTGGCGAGATCACCCATCACCAGACAGAACCAATAGGACTCCCGCGGGCCGACAGGCTTCATTTGCGCGTTGACCGGGGTGAAGGTGCCGACCAGAAAGCGTGGTTGTCGGCTGAGACTCGCCGACGTGATGCCTTGCACCTTGTAATTCGGGAAGTCTCTTTTCACCAGTGCGGTAATGCGTTCCTGTATGGACTGCGTCGCTCTCGATTGGTAGCCGGTGACACCATCGATCAAGGGATCGATCACCACGGTCGCGGCGCCGCCATGCGGAGGCGGCGCAGAACGAAACACCTGTTGCGCGGCATTGGCGACCGCTTGATCGAAGGGCAGTATGGGGGGCGCCGTTGCGGCTGCGCTTGGCGCGGCCTCGGCCGCGGCGCACATCGCGGCCCACCGCGTGCAGAGTGCAGCGAGCGAAAGGGCCATGAATTCGCGCCGTTGTCGCCCACGCACCGTCGTGTCATTGCCAGTTTCTTTCGACATACGATCCTACCCGCGGTCCGCAGGTGGCGATCATCTTACCTAGCGGCGACGGCTGCGGTCGATGCCGGCGGTCAAATGGTGGAAGTTTTGCAGCAGCGGCACGGACAAGTTCAAGCGCACCGCCTCGCGCACCGCGTGGCCCAGGGTCTCGTCGATCTCCAGCGGCCGGCCGGCGTCGAGATCCTGCAGGGTCGAGAGACGGTGTTCTGGCGCGCGACTCTTGAGCTGCTCACCGGCAGTTTGAACGATGGCGGCCGCCTCGGCCTCGGTCAGGGAAATGAGCGTCGCAACGGGCAGCGGCGAACGATCGGAGAGCGGAATACCGCGTGCCGCCGCGAGAATGGCCACTTCACGCACCAGGCGAACCAAGATCAGCGCCAAGTCCGGATCGATCAGATATTTCCAGGTCACCGCCCGTGTCGCGACCGCGAGCACCATCATGCCGACCCAGGCGGCAAACTTCGACCATTCAAGGCTTTCGATGTCGGGTACAGCGCGGGCGGAGACCCCGGCCGCATCGATGTGCCGGGCAATGTCCGAAGCCCGGACAGTGTCACCGCCGCCCAGTTCGCCGATGCGCAATATTTCGTTGCGCGTGAACAGCACGTCGCCGGACGGCAGCAACTCGCCGCTGGTATCCGCCAGCGCGCCGAGCACGCGCTCCTTGCCCCAGACCGCGGCCAGCTGGTCATTCTTCATGACCCCATTTTGAATGGAGAAGACGGCGCCCACCTGCACGTGGCGAAGAGCGGCGAGGGCCGCTTGCGTGCCGAGCGCCTTGGTC
>Ga0181537_10003346_pt1 | contig 13744 bp, 8 predicted proteins | sample PEATcosm2014_Bin_39_FD_119765 | JGI IMG/M metagenome (GOLD analysis project Ga0181537, IMG submission 119765) | Peatland microbial communities from MTU Mesocosm Facility, Houghton, MI, USA - PEATcosm2014_Bin23_10_metaG | ecosystem: Environmental > Terrestrial > Soil > Wetlands > Peat | place...
ACTCTCGAACGAGGTTTGAGCAGCGGCTTTGCTGGCCGGTGACGTGCTTGAGCTCGACCGTCCTCGTGAACGGCTCCGGGCCGGGATAGTTCACCTGGAGGACGGGCTGCACGAACCCGCCTTCCGGCACTGCGGCCGCGTCGAGCTCCTCGAGAGCGTACCGGGCCGTGCGGTAGGGAAGGGGCCCGAACTTGCAGTCGAAGTACTCGTCCAGCGGGCCGGTGTAGATGAGGTGCCGGTGGCGGATCCGCGGCAGGACCTCCCGGTAGTCGGTCTCAAGGCGCAGGTCCGCCTTCGACGCCTCCAGGATCGCCTCGAACATCGGGTGGTAGCCGAGCCGGGGGAGGGCCTGGAACTCGTCGCGGAAGTACCGCTCGTCCAGTCCGGTGTGGATCGGGATGCGCCTGCACACGGAGGCGTCAAGCGCCTCGGCTGGGCGCCCCCACTGCTTCTGCGTGTAGCCCTTGTAGAAGAATTCGTAGAGGTCCACGCCCACGGCCGAGAGGATGGCCTCCTTTGAGTTCGCCGGCGAGGCGATCGGGACCGCGCTGCGCGCGAGGTAGGCCTTGAAGTCGTCCTCCGTGGCGGCGGGATTGCGGCTGAACTGGCGGAAGGTGCCGAGGTTGATCGGGAAGCTCCAGTAGGTGCCCCCGGCGAAGACGTTCACCCGGTACCTCGCGTCGTTCCATTCCGTGAAGCGGCTCAGGTACGCGCGGACGAGCTCGGAGTTCGTCCTGAAATAATGCGGGCCGTAGACGTGGAAGAAGAGCCCGTTCCGGTCCTTCCGGTCGTGGCAGTTGCCGCCGATGTGGTCGCGGCGCTCGACGACGAGGCAGCTGCGGCCGAGGGAGCCGAGCCGCTCGGCGAGGACGAGGCCCGAGAGCCCGGCGCCGACGATCAGGTAGTCGTAGCTCTCGCGCATGCTATCGGCCCAGCCTGTAGAGGTCCCGGTGCAGCCGCACCGCCTTCGGGGCGAAACCCCAGATGCGCACCGTAGGGTGGCCCCCGATGCGGTCCCTGAAATGGATCGGCACCTCCACGAACCCCTCGGGCTCGAGCAGGAGGGCCATCGCGATGTTCGCGAGGTTGAAGTCCGGCGGGATGCGCCGCGCCGCGGCCGCGGCCTGTTGCGCGCGGTAGAGCCTGAAAGGCACGTTGGTGTCGTTGAGCCTCGTCCGCCGCGCCACCTTGAGCGAGGCGCGCAGGACGAAGCTGATGATCCGGCGGGCCGCCCCGTCGTCCCTGCTCGTCCTGCGGCCGTAGACCGCGGCGGCCTGATCCCTCTTCTCCCAGACGGACGCGAAGCCCCCCGGATCGCATTGGCCGTCGGAGTCTATCTGGAACACGTAGGTAGCCCCCATCGAGGCGGCCTCGATGTAACCGACGAGGCAGCTCTGCCCGTGTCCCCTGTTGGCATGGCGGTGGATCCGAAGCTCCGGCCACGCGAGCGCGGCCAGTCGCGCCGGCGTGGCATCCGTCGATCCGTCGTCGATCACGAGGATCGTGAAGGTCCCCGCCCCGACCGTCCTGTTGAGCTCCGCCCGCCATTCCGACAGCACCGGCGTGATGGCGGCCTCCTCGTTGTATACGGGAACGACGAGAACGAGTTGGGTCGGTTTCATGGGCACGTGGAGGCTCGTTTCGCCGGACGGGCGGTCGCGAGAGGCTCGCAGCCCCCGGTTAAGTGACGCAACGCCAAAGCTCGCCCGCGCCGCGGCGCGGGCGAGCCGAAGCCATTGATTCAGGCTTTTTTAACGGCCGCCCGTGCGGGCACTACGCAGGCTGCGCGAGCGGGGGGTAGTCGATGTAACCCTTCGGTCCGGGCGAGTAGAAGGTCTCGGGATGCGGCTCGTTGAGCGGCGCCTTGAGCGCGAAGCGCCGCGGCAGGTCGGGGTTGGCGATGAAGAGGGTGCCGAACGCGACCGCGTCGGCCTCGCCCCTCGCGAGGACCTCCTCGGCCGACAGGCGCGACAGCTTCTCGTTCGCTATGTAGACGCCGCCGAAGGCGGCCCTCAGCTGGGGCCCGATGCGGCCGGGTCCGAGCGCCTCGCGCGCGCAGATGAAGGCGATCCCGCGCCTGCCGAGCTCCCTCGCCACGTACCCGAAGGTCGCGAGCGGGTTCGAGTCCCTCATGGACTGGGCGTCGCCGCGCGGCGCCAGGTGCATGCCGACGCGACGGGCTCCCCACACGGTCACGACCGCGTCCGTCACCTCGAGCATCAGGCGCGCGCGATTCTCGATGCTGCCGCCGTACGCGTCCGTCCGGTGGTTCGAGCCGTCCTGCAGGAACTGGTCGAGGAGGTACCCGTTCGCCCCGTGAATCTCGACGCCGTCAAATCCCGCGGCCAGCGCATTCTCCGCGCCCTTCCTGTACGCCTCGACGATTCCGGGCAGCTCCGCCGTCTCGAGCGCGCGCGGAGTCACGTAGGGCCGCGGGGGGCGCACAAGGCGCACAAGCCCTTCCGGAGCGATCGCGCTCGGGGCGACGGGGAGGGCCCCGCCAAGGAAGGACGGGTCGGAGACCCGCCCCACGTGCCAAAGCTGCAGGAACATGCGCCCGCCCGCGGCGTGCACGGCGCGGGTGACGAGCTTCCATCCCTCGACCTGCGCCGGGGACCAGATGCCGGGCGTGTCCGCGTAGCCGACCCCCATGGGGGTCACGGACGTCGCCTCGGAGATGATCAGGCCGGCCGAGGCGCGCTGGGTGTAGTATTCCGCCATGAGCGCATTCGGGATGCGCTCGGCGCCCGCCCGCGAGCGGGTCAGGGGGGCCATGACGACGCGGTTGGGGAGGCTAAGGTCGCCAAGGGTGATCGGATCGAGCAGGTTAGGCATCGGGTGTTCGCGCAAAACACGCAGAATTGCGGAAATGTCGAGCGCCGCCCCGCGCGCCTACTCCGAAAGCAGCTCTGCGCCCTCGAGCGCGAGGAGCCTCGTCTTCGTGCGGACGCCCCCGGGCCCGGAGAAGCCGGTCATCCGGTCGCCGGCAGAGACGACTCGGTGGCAGGGGACCAGGAGCGGCCAGGGGTTCGCCCCCAGCGCGGCGCCCACCGCGCGCGCCGAGCCGGAGCCCGGCGCAAGCGCGCCGGCAATCTCGCCGTACTCCCTCGTGAACCCCGGCTTGATCGCCCGGGTCTGCTCATACACGGCGCGCTGGAACGCGGTGACCCGCGGCCAGTCGAGAGGCACGTCCGAGAAGTCGTGGAGGTCGCCGTCGAGGTGCCTGCGCACGCGCTCGATCACGCGCCGCACCCATTCCGGAGCCACCTCCTCGCCGACGGCGATCGCGCCGCGCGAGGCCACGCGTGCCTTCGTCTTTTCCGCGGTGCCCTCCGGCAGGTGGAAGCGAGACACCAACCCTCCCTCCCATGCGATGGCGCATGCCCCGAACGACGTTTGGAAAACCGTGAACGGCATCAGGCGGGGGCGACCCAGCACACGCAATAGGCCTGGAGGTAGGTGATGACGCAGATGAGGAGCAGGAGAAGGAGCGAATGCCGGAGCGTGAATCGGAACAGCGAGCCCTCGCTCCCCACCATGCCCGTTGCGGCGCAGGCGACCGCGAGGGACTGCGGCGAGATCATCTTTCCCATCACGCCTCCGCTCGTGTTTGCCGCCGCCGTGAGCAACGGGTTGATGCCGAGCTGCTCCGCCGCCGTCTTCTGCAGGCCGCCGAAAAGGACGTTGCTGGACGTGTCGGAACCCGTGAGGAACACCCCAATCCAGCCGAGAACGGGGGATATCAGCGGGAAGAGCCGGCCCGTCCGCATCGAGAGGAGCCCGAGGCAGGGCGTCATCCCGGACGCATTCATCACATAGGCGAGGGCGAGCACAGAGGCGATGGTCACGGCGGGCAAGCGCATGTCGCGGAGCGTCCTGCCGAAGGTCCGGGCGGTCTCGCGGGGGCTCAGGCCGCAGGCCAGCGCCGAAAAGAGGGCGGCGACGAGGACGGCGGAGCCGCCGCTCGCGACGTAATCGAGCTTGAACTTCGCAGGAATCGCTGCGGCCGTCGCGCTCGGCTGCGGCCTCGAGATCGCGTTGTCGAGGCCCGCCACCGGTATCATGAGGGTCGTTCGGTTCAGGACCGCCTTCACCGGCGGTGCGCCCCAGACGAGGACGATCGCCGTCAGCGCCAGGTAAGGGGACCAGGCCCGCAGGACCTGGGACCGCGTGTACCCGTGACTCCCCGGGACCGGCGCATCGTGCTCAAACCGGAACACGGACCTCGGGCGCCAGAACCTGAGCAGGACGACAAGCGCGGCCATCGCGCCAAGCGATGCCAGGAGGTCGGGGAGGTAGGGCCCGAGGCGGCTCGCGACCTGCCACTGGAGCAGCGCGAAGACGCAGCCGCAGGCGCCGACCGCGGGAAGGACCTCCACCGTCTTCCTAAGGCCGGCGACAATGAGGACAAGATAGGCCGGTATGATGAGGGAGACGATTGGCAGCATGTGGCCCACGACCGCCGACAGCTTCATCAGGCCCGCCTCGTTCAGGCCCATCACCCCGCCCATCGCGACGATGGGGATGCCGATCGTCCCGAAGGCGACGGGCGCCGTGTTCGCGACGAGGCATATCGCCGCGGCGTAGAACGGCCGGAAGCCCAGGCCCGCGAGCGTCGCACCGGCGATCGCGACCGGCGCGCCGAAACCCGCCGCGCCCTCGATGAAGGCCCCGAAGCAGAAGGCGATGAGGAGCGCCTGTATGCGGCGGTCGGGCGTCACGTCGGCCAGAGACGCCCTGATGACCTCGAATTGCCCGCTCTTTACGGTGATGTTGAAGAGAAAGAGGGTCGCGAGGACGATGAAGAACACGGGGAAGAGTCCGAACGCGGCCCCATGGACGGCGGAGAGGAGGGCGAGGCGGGCGGGCATGCCCCAGACGGGGACGGCGATGAGCAGCGCGGAGGCAAGCGCGAGGATCGCGGCCCCGTGCGCCCTCATGCGCAGGAGGGCGAGGCAGACGAAAATCACCGCGAGCGGGACGGCCGCGACGCCGGCGGAGGCGGCGACGCTTCCTGCTACCGGGGCATAAGCCTGCGTCCAGGGCATCGTTGGGCGGCCCGAGCTGCGTCAGGGCGCGCCGGGGAGCTCGCGGATCCTGATGTTTCGGAAGGCGACCATGCCGGTGTGGTCCTGGAGGACGATGTGAATTTGGCAAGGAAGGCGCACAAGCCCGGTGTCGGCAACTCCCGAGTTCCAGCCGCGTGATCGGTTTCTCTTTGCCGCGGCGCGCGCGCGCGGCCAAACCTTCCCGCCGTGGCGCAAGGAGCGACAATCGGGCATTGGCTGGTCAAGCAGGAGCCGGATGGCTACCCGTGGGAGGCGTTCGCACGCGACGGACGAACGTCATGGGACGGGGTCCGCAACTACCAGGCGCGCAATAATCTCAGGGCGATGGGCGTCGGGGACCCCGTCCTCTTCTATGCGAGCGGCGAGTCCAAGTCGGTGGTCGGGATCGCCAGGGTGTCGAAGGCCGCATACCCGGACCCGACGTCCGAGGAGGCCGCCTGGGTCTCCGTGGAGCTCGAGGCGGTGCGGAAGCTGGCGCAGCCGGTGTCGCTCGCGCAGATCAGGGGCGACCCCGCGCTCAAGGGGGTCATCCTCGTCCGCCACACGAGGCTCTCGGTGATGCCGCTCTCCCGCCCGGAATTCGAGCGGATCGTGCGCCTGGGCGGCTAGGGCGGGTCGTCCGGGAACTGGCCCCCGTCGGGGGGCCTTCGAACGAGCCGTCCGGCCTCCGGCGCCGCCGGGACCTCCGCGGGCTCCGGCTTGAACGGGGCCGTCGGCGCCAGCGGGCGGCCGGACGAGGTCCGCAGGACTCCGTCCCGCGACGCGACGTCCTCGACCCTGTAGAAGGCCCCCTCCCGTTTCAGGAAGGCGTCGAATTCGTCGCGGGTGAAGGGCCGGCTGCCGCGGCGCCCGAACACGACCGTCTGGTTCCCGGATTCATCCACGACGCGGTCGCGGTCCAGTCCCCTGCCGACGGCAACCGCCTCGCCCCGGGTGGGGTAGGTGGCGATGAGCTTCGGATTCGGAGGCGGGCTGAACCCCATGTAGCCCGGGACGTTCTCCGGCGAGATCATCTGGAGGACGCGCAGCCCGTTCCGCCCGTCCGCGACGAGCGCGTACATCGACGCGTTTACGGAGCCGACCTGGACCGCGCGCGTGTCGTCCATCGCGCCGCCCGCGCTGAACATCCCGGCCAGCCGCGGCGCCGCCGGGTTCCTGATGTCGACGATGGCGAGGCCCTCCGCGCCGTCAGCGACGTAAAGATAGGTCCTCGCGGCGTAGAGGCCCTGGGCGTTCCTGAGGGGGACGGTGGCCGCGCCGGCGGGCCGCGGGTTGTCCGGTTCGGACAGGTCGAGGACCTTCACGCCGTCGTCGTCGGTGACGAAGGCGTAAAGGAACTGGACCGCGATCCGCCGGGGATTGTGCAGGAACCCGGCCGGGGCCTGGCCGACGATCCGAGGCCTCGCGGGATCGCCTATGTCAACGACGATGAGCCCCGCCTTGCAGGTCACGTAGAGGCGGGTCCCGGCGTCGTACGAGTGGGTCGCGCCGTCCAGCGCCCCTCCCGGGTTGAACCGCGTGACATCGGACTCGCGGAAGAAGTTGTTGGTCGGGTCGCCGTCGAGGAGCGTTCCGGCCATGACGGTCACAAGCCCCTCGTAGCGGTCGGTCACGTAGACGTACCCGTAGACCGGGCTTATCGGCTGCTCCTGGTTCTCGGGGCGGTGCGTGCGGAGGGGGTCGACGCCCAGGGTGCTCGGCAGCGTGACGCTCGTGGCGTACCTCGTCCGGACCCATAGGCGCTGCCCGAGCGGCGAGACCGGGGCTGACGTTATGCGCTCCGAGAAGCCCTTGTTGTCCACATTGGCCACGTCGAAGACCTCGAAGCCCCCGGGGCCGTTCGCCGTGTAGAGGTACTCCCCCCTGAGCGTGAGGTCCCTGATGTCCTCGCCGTCGTGGTGCGCGGCCTCCTTCAGGACGCCCCGGTTCACCTCGACGTGGACCCGGTAATCGTCGGGGTACGCCAGGCGCTGCAGGTGGCTCCCGATCGGCGCCTGGGGCTCCTCCCTCTCCGTCCATGCCACGGCGTCGATGCCGCCGCGACCGGAGCCCACGTAGGCGTACCGGCCGAAGAAGTTGACGGTGCCCGTCCCGAACCCGAGGAGCTGCGTCATCCACGCGTTGTTGTCGTTGGCCGCGGAGAGGTGGCAGTCCGTGCAGTTTTTCGTCGTTCCTACCGAGCTTGTCGTGTGCGGGAAATGCGGGTTGAAGGCCTGCCCGGAATAGCCCTCGGCGGAGATCGTCTGCTGCTGCGAGTAGACCCACTCCCGGCTCCCGTTCTGCGAGCCGACCACGACGGCGCTCGAGGAGCGCAGGACCGCCAGGCGGTTGCCCTTGTAGGTCGCATCCCTGCCGAGCATGAAGACATCGTCGCGCACCACCTGCGGGTTGTAGCTCGTGTAGTTCTTCGTGGTCGTCCCCTCGAATTTGTTCGCCTGAACCCTCTTGTTGGCGCGCATCGGCAGGTGGCAGCCGAAGCAGCTCGTCGCCCAGGAGGTGTGGCAGATCTGGCAGGAGATGTTGGAATTCGCGTGGGCAAGCTCCCTCGAGAGGATCATCGGGGCCTCGGGAACCGAGCCCCAGGTGACGCCGTCGCGCCTCAGCGTCTTTGCGTAGGCCGACTTGGGATTGTACTGCGCGGACGACGGGTCGACGGTGTCCATGGTCTGGGGCACCTCCCACTCGACGTCGGGCGTCATCATCGAGCGCTGGAACAGCCGGCGGCCGACCCAGTAGAAGCGCGGCCCCCACGGGGTGGACCCCTTCGAGAGGTCCGCGGGGACGACGCGCCCGTCCTCGAAGACGCCGGAGTTGCCGGTCGTGACAAGGGTCGGCCTGCGGTCGATCGTGCCGTGGCAGTCGACGCACTCGATCGTCGTCGCGGCCCGCGGCTCGCCGTAGAGCAGCCCGTTGCCGTGCACGTCGGTCTGGAAATGGCAGTCGACGCACTGCATCCCGCGCGCGAGGTGGACGTCCTTCAGGTGCACCGCCTTCGAAAACTTGTCCGGGTCGTTGGGGTCGATCGGAGCGTCGTCGAGCGTCAGGAGGTTTCCCTCGCGGTCCTTCTTGAACACCGCACGGAAGACCCAGCCGTGGCCGTGGTAGTCGGCGAACTGGGTCTCCTTGAGCCTGGGATTCAGCTCGGCGACCCTCTCGAGGAAGTTGGGGTCTCCCCAGAGGCCGCGGGCGGCGGCGGCCTCGGGGTTGCGCTCGAGGGAGGCGGCCATCTCGGCCTCGGTCGGGTTCTTCTGGACCGCAGGGTACATGAACTCGCCGTCGCTCTCCTGGTCCCACCACGTGTAGCCGAGGAAGGAGTTAACGAACAGGTTCCCCTGGTGCATGTGGCAGGTCATGCACTGGCTCGACGGAATGCTGCGCGTGAACTGGTGCCGGATCGGGTGCGCCTTCTCGTGCTTGGAGATCATCGGGTCGCCGGTGAAGCTGAGGCCTTGGTTGCCGTACTTGGACCACCAGCCCGAGTTGGTCGGAGAGCGGTCGTTGGCATACACCACGTGGCAAGCGGCGCAGCCGGAAGAGCGGTAGTCCCCCGGGTGGTCGTTCGTGCCCATGAACCCGAGGAGCGGGTCGTTGAGCCGGGTCTTCTGCAGGTTGAGGAAGACCGGGTCGATTCGGTTGAGCGTCCCGAGGCCGCGCTCGGAGAGCCGGCGCGCCGGGTGCCCCGGCTCCTCGAAGGCGTCGGGATTGCCGATCTCCTCCTGCTTCTCGCCGCCCTTCTCGAAAATGCGCAGGATGTTGGACGGCTGGCCGACCTCGAAGCGCGGGAGCGGCTCGAGGGACGGCAGGATCCCGTGCAGGAGCGTCATCTCCGGCGTGACGCTGATGGGGCTCTCGAGGCGAAGCGCCTCGCCGTTGGCGCCGTAGGCCTGGCCGTAGCGCGCATTCTTGGACGGCGCGGCGCCGTTGTTGTAGAGGGCCGCGGCCCAGAGCATCGCCCCGTGGTTCATCATGCTGTAGCCCACGTGCGCCACGACCTCGCCGTGGCACAGGCCGCAGGCCTTGTCGGCGACGCGCAGGTCGGACGGGTTCACGAACCGTATGAACTCCGCCGACTCGTGGTTGAGGAGTACCGAGGAATCCGAGGGCTTGGCGGCGCTCTGCCAGAACACGGGGTTGCGCGGGGGGACGTGCGCCTTTCGCATGGTAAGGCCGGGCGTCGCGTTCCCCCCGTGGCAGTCCGTGCACCCGAGGATGACGTACGGCGAGGCGTGCATCTCCTCGATGCCCCCGTGGCACTCGATGCAGCCCGCGCTCTTGCGCCGGGCCTCCGCGGGGCTCTGGTCGACCCAGTTGGCCGGCTTCGGCGGCGGGGTCGGAGCCGAGGAGGACCGCGAGGCGGGCGCGACCGCGATCGGCGGCCCGAACACGCCCCCCGCCGCATCCGCGGGGGAGGAGGACTGCGCGAGCGCGCACACCGCGAGCGCCGCCGCGCCGAGGCCTGCGAGCATCCGCGGCGGCAATCCGGGTCTCTTGGGTTGAGGGTTCACGGGATGGCCCGGCTCAATAGGTGAAGGTTCCGGCGAGGATCGCGCTGTAGAGAAATTGGTCAACCTTGCCGCCGGAAGACGCAGGCGTGAAGCCGGGGACCGCCGGAACCGTGTTCGCGTAGATGTCCCGGTACCCGCTGCCGGGGAGCAGCACGCCGCAACCCGCCGAGATCACGACGTTGCTGATCAGGAACGGCCGCCACTGGAAGCCGAGGCTCAGGTCGAAGCCGATGCTGCGCCCGGCCTGGTTCGTCAGGAGGACCGTCTTGATGGGGTCCGCCGAGTCGAACTGGAGGTAGTTTGCGTTGGCGAAGGCCCGCAGCTTCGGGGTGATGTCCGCGTCCGCGCCGACGCCGTAGAGGACCAGCCCCGGGTTCACGAAGTTCTGCTGCCCCTCGAAGTTGCCGCCCGCCCGGAGGTCCGGGAGCAGGCTGAACCGCTGCTTCAGCGGCACCGAGGTTCCCCCGAGGTTGAAACTCTGGCGCACCCAGTAGCTGAAGGGGCCTCCCGTGAAGTTGGTGTTGTCGGCGATCGAGTCGAAGCCCGTGGCCTTGCCGTTCGCGGTGTCGTGGTCGCCCGAGGCGAGGAAGAACGAGGCTTTGTAACGGATCCAGTCGCGGTCGTAGCTCAGCTCAATCGCGGCCATGCCGGCCAGGATGTCGACGGGGCGCCCCGCGAGCCCGTTGAATTCGTCGCGGCCGGTCACGACGTAGAGGGCGTCGTCGACATTCCAGCGGCCCAGGTGGCCGTCCCCCGTCCACCCGAGGTAGTAGCTGTCGACCCGGTGCGGGCGCACGGTTCCGAGCGGGGCGGGCCTCACGAGGAAGCCGTTCGTGTCGTACTGGGTGCCGGGCTGGTCGAAGCTCGCGAGCACGCTGAGCTCCGTCGTGTAGCCCGGAACGAACGAGTCCTGGCGGTAGACGTTCGCGACGGCGACCAGCTGGCCGCGCCGCTGGAACGTGTTGAGCCCCGAATTCGTGTCCTTCTCCCGGAGGTCGAAAAGCGCGACGTTGTACTGCCACCGGTTGTCGTCGTAGTTGCCGAAGAACCTCGCGCCGAGGTTCGTGTCGTTGAACACGAACCCCCGAAAGTCGCTGTTGAAGGTCTGGTTCCCGATATCGAGGGCGCTGAAGTCGTAGTTCGAAGACAGGTCCGCCAGGTGCTTCTCGACGAAGGCCTCCTGCAGCGAGACATAGGTCTTAGCCCTCGTGGTCGACCGCGTGCCCTCCAGGCCCCCGGGAGCCGGCGTCAGCCCGCCGAGGAGGGAGCCCACGTCCCCCGGGTTGTTGACGTCCCCGTTGTCCGGGGGGGAGCCGATGCCCGACGTGAGGGAACCCCGCGGGTCCGGCGAAACCTGCTCCGTCTCCCGGAAGCTGACATAGTTGACGTCGAACACCGGTTTGATGTGCACGAGCCAGTCGACCGGCTTGAACGCTGTGTCGCCCTTGAATAGGTCGGCCTCGAAGGCGAAGTCCGACGTGAAGAGTTCGGACTGGCTCCCGCCGTAGAAGTTGAAACTCCCGGGATTCGCCGCGCTGTCGTTGCTGGGGACCGGGAGCTTCCGGTCCTCGGCCACGATGGATGCCGACGCCGTCAGCCTGAGGAACACGTCCTGCCCCCGGATCGGCAGGTCCCCCTTCAGCGTGCTCTGGCGGTAATAGTGCCAGAACTCGGGGTCCGAATGGAAGTAGGGCATCTCATCGGTGTCGCCCGCGGTGTAACGCCTCCACGGCTCGAAGCCGACGTGCCAGCGGTCCGGAACCGGCTGCGCGCCGGGGAACGCCCCGGGGGGCTGATCGGCGGCATACTTGGTGGGCGCGGCCCAGTCGCCCCGCTGGAAGACATTCTCGCGCACGCCGGGCCTCGGGAGCTTCTGCGAGTCGGGGACGGGCTCCAGGCCGTAGCCGCTCGGGGGAGGGGGTGGCGGAGCCGCGACGATCTGCACCCGTTCGAGGGGGCCGCGTGCCGGAAACTCCGCGGCGCCGCCCTGCGCGGCCACAGGGTTCTGGGAACTCTCGAAAATCGAGGGCTCCGCGGCCGCCTGCGCCGGCACGGAAGCCCCAGGGTCCGGGTTGAAGGTACTCGCGGCCGGCGACCCCGGGCTCTCGGGGACGCGCTGCACGCGCAACTCCTGCACGGCCGCGGCCCGGGGCGGCGGCGGAAGGGGCGCACCGGGATCGACCCGCACCGACCCCGGGGACGCAGGCGGGGGCCCCTTGTCGACCGTCTGGTTCGCGCGGGGCCTGTCCGCGGGGACGACGTCCGGCGGCGGGGGCCGCGTTGTCCGGCAGGCGGGAAGCGCCAGCAGGCCGGCGCCCGCTATGAGGAGCCCGCGCCTCATGGGAACGCCGCCAGCGAGTCCTTGAACAGCCCCGGGGGCGGCTGGTTGTGGTAGGCGTGGCAGCTCGTGCAGCTGTCGGCGGCCCCGCCCTTCGGGCTGTGGCACTTGGCGCAGCTCTGCCGCGTGGGAAGGATCACGTCCGAGGTCTTCTCGCTCTGGACCGCCGCGTGGCACTCGGCGCACGCCATTACGGCGTGCGCCGAGTGCCTGAACGACGCCCCGAGCAGCCATCGGTCGGGCGTCAGGGGCGGCGTGATGAGAGGCGCGGCGTTCGGCCTCCACGCCACCTCGTGGCAGAGGGCGCAGCCCCCGAACCTGGCCCGCGCGGCGCCGTGCGCGCCCGATGGGCCGGAAACCGGGCCGCTCCTGCCGTTGCTCATGAAGACCTCGCGCTCCAGGTCCTCGCCGCTGCGCTCGCGCTCCCGCAGCGCCTTCATCTGGCGCTGGACGAACGCCGCGATCTCGCGCTGCCCCGTGATGCCGAGCTTTCGCGAGGCATAGTCGGCGTACTGGATCGGCAGGCTCCGGAGATACGCGCGCACGTAGGCTGCATCGCCGTGCGGAAGGCTCAGTCCCGGGTTGCGCTCGTCGAAGTCGAGCGAATGGCAGGCGCGGCACGACTTCTCGAACGAAACCCTGGCCATGAAGGCGCCCGAGGCGTCCGGCCTGTGGCAGTAGGCGCAGTCGAGCGCGCGGCCCGCGACCAGCGGGATGTCGGGTCCCGTGAGGTGGAGGCGGTGGTTGAACCTGAGGGTGTTCGTGTCGGGGGACTTCTCGCGCAGCACGCGGAACTCGGGGTGGTCCACCGCGAAGCTCGTGATCACCTCGGTGTAGCCCTCGCTCGGGCGCGCGACGGGGTGGACGACGAGGCCCGGCGGGGCGCTCCTTGCGAAGAGGAACTGCGGGAGCGGCCGGCTCCTCACGCGCGCGGCCTCCATCTGCCTCTCGTCGCCGTGGCACGAGACGCAGGTCTGGCCGGCAACGGCCGCCATCGGCCCGGCGCCCTGGTGTTCGCGGTGGCAGACGGAGCAGGACGTGTCCCTCGCTACGTCCGCCTGGTGGAACGACTGCGCCGCGTGGCAGACGATGCAGGAGTGGTCCATCCGGGAGAAGTCCTTGGGATGCTCGCTGGTCAGGACCGTGAAGCGCAGCGACGCGCGCGACGCCGCGAAGGCGCTCACCGCCAGGTCGCCGAAGTCCCCGTTGGCGTCGGCATGGCAGAGCACGCAGCCCTTCCCGCCTCCCGAGCCCGAGGCGAATCGGGCGAATTCGGGCCCGGAGTGCTGCTTGGAGAGCGGACGGGGATTCACGAACGAGTCGCGCCTCGACCCCGACAGCCCGATCATCAGCGCGCCGACCGCCGCGGCGAACGCCGCGAAGGCGACCTGGCCGCGCCGTGAGCGGAGGCTGCGGACCGGCGTGCACCGGGCGATCGCGCGGCAGCACGTCCCGTCGGGCCTTGGCCCCGCCGCGCAGGCTCCGCCCCAGTCCGGCGGCCGCGTGCAGACCCAGGTCCCCTTGGTCTCTCCCGGCTTGAGGACCAGACGGGGATTGCATTCGGTCGTCGCCCGGCATTTGCCGCCCGGGCTCGGCCCGATCCGGCACGGGCATCCCTCCTCCGCGTTCCCGCAGACCCAATCCTTGTTCGGCCGCTCGTAGCGCGACGCGTCAAAGTCGGGCGTCGGCGCTCGTCCCTCGTTCATCGCGCACCCCCGGCGTACGCGTAGACGAGGACGACATGGACCGCGATGAAGGCCAGCATGGCGTAGGTCAGCGGGATGTGGACGAAGAGCCAGCCCTTGAGGACGAGCTGCATCGAGCGGTGGAGG
>Ga0181537_10003347_pt1 | contig 13743 bp, 9 predicted proteins | sample PEATcosm2014_Bin_39_FD_119765 | JGI IMG/M metagenome (GOLD analysis project Ga0181537, IMG submission 119765) | Peatland microbial communities from MTU Mesocosm Facility, Houghton, MI, USA - PEATcosm2014_Bin23_10_metaG | ecosystem: Environmental > Terrestrial > Soil > Wetlands > Peat | place...
CGATCAGGTGGTGCGCTATGCGGAGACGCATCACGTGAACAATCGCATCGCGGCATATATGCTGGCGATTGACCGCGTGGCCAATGCGCTGAAGCTGCGCGGCATTTACGCGTAAAGGCAAAATGGGACGGATGGGCGGCAGCCCATTCCTCTTTTCCTTTTCGCGATTACCGCACGACGGAAGTTGTGCCCTCCCCGGCATATCCCAAATTTTAGATTTTCGTGCTGGCGCGCACGAAGTGAAGTGTGTATGCTTCCGCTCCGCAGCGCTGGAAACCCGCCGACGCGCTTGCGACTGGCGCCCATGTTTGAACATTCGGTAATACCCGGTCACGCCAAAAGTGAGGACCAGCACCGTCGCGAAATTTGCGCTACGGGACGCTGGATGTACGAGCGGGGATACATCGTGGCCTGCGACGGCAATGTCTCCGTGCGGCTGCCGGAAAACCGAATCCTCACGACCCCCACGTGCATGAACAAGGGAGTGCTCAATCCGGACGACCTGGTCATCACGGACCTCGACGGCCGGCAACTCTCCGGCGCGCGAAAATTTTCTTCCGAGCTGGCGATGCACCTGCTGTTTTATCGCATGCGTCCGGACGTGCAGGCCATTTGCCATGCGCACCCGCCGACGGCGACGGGCTTTGCGGTTGCCGGCCGCGCGCTGGACCAGGCGCTGCTGCCGGAAGTGATTATTGGATTGTGCCAGATCCCGCTGGCGAGATACGGTACGCCGGGGACGCCGGAGCTGAGCGCGGCCCTGGAGCCTTTTGTATCGCATTACGATGCCATGCTGCTCGCGAATCACGGCGCGGTCAGTTGCGGACCGGATTTGTTGACGGCATTTTTCCGCATGGAGACGATCGAGCACTGCGCGAAAATCACGCTGGCGGCGGAGCTGGCCGGCACGCCCGAACTGCTTTCCGGGCGGGAAGTGGCCAAGCTGATGGCGGCGCGGTCGCGCTATTTTGTGGCAGCGCCTCCGGGCGGCGGCGCGGAGTTGCCCATCACCTGCGACAGCGTGGACAAAGAGGACGAGCCGGTTACGCTGACGCGCAACGAACTGGACGCGCTGATTGACGAAGCGGTGCGCAAGGATCGCGCGCGACGATAGAAAATTCGACGTGCGCTTCTTTTCGCGATGCACCCCGTGATGTATCCCGCGATATACTACCCCGCAATGGCGTGCCCCTGTTGAGTGACTGAATCCAGGCGGTGCGATTACCAGTAGAATGAGCCCATGGACAAGGGGCGCCTGGAAGCCTTCAGCGACGGCGTGATTGCCGTCATCATCACGATCATGGTGTTGGAGTTGAAAGTGCCGCAGGGCACGGACTGGGCGGCGCTGCGTCCGGTGCTGCCGGTGTTCTGCAGCTACGTGTTGAGCTTCGTGTACGTGGCCATCTACTGGAATAATCACCACCACATGCTGCAGGCGTGCAGCAAGGTGAACGGCCGCGTTTTGTGGGCCAACCTGCACCTGCTCTTCTGGATGTCGCTGGTCCCGGTCGTGACGGGCTGGATGGGTCAGAACCACGCGGCGAGGATTCCGGTGGGGTTGTATGGAACGGTGCTGCTGCTTACCGGAGTGGCTTATCTTTTGCTCGCGCGCGCACTGATCGCGCTGCATGGGCACGATTCGCCTTTGGCTGTGGCGCTCGGCAGGGATGACAAAGGAAAAGCTTCGCTGCTGCTTTATGCGGCGGCCGTCGCGGTATCGTTCGTGACCACAACGGGTGCGCTGGCGATTTACGCGTTGGTGGCGGTGATTTGGATTGCGCCGGACCCGCGCATTGAACGGCGCATCGCCGCTGGGGAAGCGGCGCGGCGCGAGCAGTGAAGTGGCGCACAAGAAAGAAGGACTTGTTTGAGGGCAGGTGCAGGCCGTGGCGAGGGATATCAAACTAAAGGAGCTCAAGTTAAAACGAAAGACGGTGGCCGTGCCGAGAGCAGAGTCTCCGGCGTATGCGTGCAAGGAGCTGTCGAAGAAAACTTGGGGCGATTTTGCGAAACTTTTCTCGCAAGGCAATGGGTGCGACCATTGCTGGTGCATGCATTTTCAACGGTTCTGCGGCCTGCCAAACGAGCAAAAACTCACCAGAGCCGAGCGCAGCGTAATGAACCGCCGAGAAAAGAAGCGGCTTGTTGATCTGGGACGAGCGCACGGAATTTTGGTCTACGCTGGAGGAGAGCCGGTGGGTTGGTGTCAATACGGTCCGCGCGAAGAGTTGCCGCGCATCGACAACAGCCGTAAGTACCGGTTGCCGGCGGAGAAGGCGCTTGCCGGTGGCGACGGACAAAAGTTGTGGAGAATCACCTGCTTTGCCGTGCTGAGGGCGCACCGCAAACGCGGCGTCGCCAGTGCAGCGCTGAACGCCGCGCTTGAAGCTATACAAAAAAAGGGCGGTGGCTTCGTGGAGGCCTACCCCATTTCGCGCTGGGAGTCCTACGCTTTCGGAAACGAATCCACGCACGGAACCGCTTCCATGTTCGAGAAAGTTGGTTTCGAGACGGTTACCTCATTTGGCAAAACGCGCTTCAGCACGCACGTCCTAATGCGCAAAACGGTGCCGCACGCGAAATCGTGAACGCGCTTTCCGCGCTGCGTGGTCTGCTTCGAGCCGTGCCCCCTGCCAACTACGGTTGCCGCCCGCCGGGCATTTCGCTGGTGTGCAGCGGCACGTTGATTTCGCGGACCGGCAAATCGATCTCCCCGGGACGCGCGGGCGGCTCCAGGCCGTCGGTCAGCAGCAATCCCTGTAAGGTGATGGCGTTTACCCACAGCTCTTCGAGCGCGGCAATATAGCCATCGTGCAGCTCAAAAAGCGTTTGCTGCACTTTGAGCACCTGCGGGTAGGAGGCCAGCATCAAGCCATATTTATTGGAGACCAGTTCATACGATTTTTGCGCACGCGGCAAAAGTTGATTGGCATATTGGTCCACCATGATGCGCGAATTGCGGTACATGCCCATCACTCCCGCGGAGCGTTCGCGCAACGTTAACTCCACGCGGCGCGCCTCGGCCTGCGCGCGCGCGATATCGCCGTGCGCCGCCTGAATGCTGCCTTGGTTGCGGTCGAAAATGTGCAGCTGTACTCCTACTTCCGCGAAACCGATGAGGCCCACGGAGCGGCGCACCACGGGATCGAGATACTCGCGGTCTTGCGCCAGCCCCGCGCGGAATTGCAGGTCCGGTATGGGCTCTCGCCGGGCGCGCGCCAGCACCGCATTGGCGCGTTCCACGCCCGCTTGCGCGATGCTCACCGCCGGGCTATCTCGTAGCAGCGATTCCATCGCTTGGGCTTCATCGACGTTCGGCAAATCGCGATCCAGGTATCCGACTAGCGTGCCCTGCTCCAGGCTGGGATTTCCCACCACCGCCGCCAGCGCGTGCCATTCCTGCTGCAGAATATTTTCCTGCAGCATCACGTCCATCTGCATCTTCTGCTGCTCCACTTCGGCTTGCAGCACTTCGCTTTCATCCGCCTGCCCGGTATTCCGCAACTGTCCCGCGGTCTTTACGGTCTCCGCGGCGATGTCCACCAGGTCGCGCTTCGAGTCCAGCATCTCCTGTGCCGCCAGCACGCGATAGTACGCAATACGCACGCCATTCATCACCCGCAATTGCTGCTCCTGCGCTTCCATCTCCGCGATGCGCACGTCGTGGCCAAGAACTTGTTTGCTCAGTCCCAGCTTGCCGCCGGTGACCAGCGGCTGGGACACAAAGACGCCTTGTTCCCCTCCCCCAAATGCGCCGCCGCGAATTTCGTCTCCCGCGTACCCCACCGTGGGATTCGGCGGCAACGCCACTTGCAGTTGGCGCGCTTTGGTCGCGGCGATTTCCGCCTTCGCTTCCGCCAGCGTGGGATTTTTCTCCAGCGCCATTTTTTCCAGATCTTCCAGCCGCAGCAGTTGGCCGACGGGATGCTCCTGCGCCCGCCCCATACTCGGCAACTGCGTCTTCACCACGGGAATTTCTCCGTGATGATGGTGGTGCATCATCTCCGGAGGGCCTTGCATCGCTGGCCCCTGCATTGCCGGCGCCTGGACCTGCGGCTTCGTGGAGGCGGGTGCTTGCTCTGCGGGTGCCGTCTGACCAGCGTCTTGCGCCCATGCTCCGTGCGCGCCCAGCGCAAGAACCGCTCCGGTGACCAGCAGCAGCGTTTTGGCGATTCGCTTCATCGGTGTTCTCCTGAATTCCTGGCTCGCTCTTATCGTTTGGAGTGAGGTCTCTTGCTTGGCTGGAAAGCAGTCTGCGAAGACTGTTCCTGCTCGCGATTATTCGTGGTGTTCGTGATCCTCGTGATGATGCGCGGGCGCCGCAGGTTTGGATTTCACGCCGCGTCGTTTCATATCCATGATTTCGTCGAATTTCTCCGGCGGCAGCACGCGTACCAACGTCATCATGCCCATCATGTTGGCGCTCCAATTTTCCGCCAGGCCGTAGGTCTCGGGTTTGGCCACCGCTTCGTCCATGCCCATGTCCATAAACGCATCCTGCGGGAAGCCGGCGACGGAATTGGCATTTTCCGCGATTGGGGCGTGGTGTACGTGCTCGAACGGCACACTGTTCGCGAGGGTCTGCATCTGGCTCAATGCCTGCGCGTCGTTGGTCGCGGCAGTCATCACGCTGCGATCTTCCACCACCGCGCCATTTAGCAGCAGGTCGGACATGCTGTTCATCATGTGATGTGGCAAGTGACAGTGCAGCATCCAGTCGCCCGGATACTTGGCCTCAAACTCGATGTCGCGCGCCTGCGCCACGCCCACCAGCACGGTGTTCTCGCGCCGCCAGGACGATTCCGGCGAGCGCCCCGCTTCCGTGCCGGTCACCATAAATTGATTGCCGTGCAAGTGCATGGGATGGTGATCCATGCCCAGGTTCACCAGCCGGATGCGCACCCGGCTCCCCAGTCGCGCCAAGAGCGGCGTCGTAGCGGGCGCCGCAACGCCGTTAAACGTCAGCCAGTTAAATTCCATATTCGCGGTGTTTGGCACATTACTGTCCGGCAGGATGGCCCACTCCTGCAAAATGATGCCGTAGTCGTGGTCCACGCGCGGTTCGTAGGGCTTCTCGGGATGCAGGATAAACATTCCGATCATGCCCATCATTTCCTGCATGGCTCCGTGCGAGTGGTAAAAATACGTCCCTTCCTGATGCAGCGTGAATTCGTACACAAAACGGCCGCCGGGCGGCACCGGCAGTTGCGTAACGTACGGCAAGCCGTCCATCTCGATCGGTACTTCGAGTCCGTGCCAATGCAACGTCGTCGATTCCGGTAGATGATTGTCAAAAATAATGCGCACGCGGTCGCCTTGATTGGCCTGAATTGTGGGTCCCGGGCAACTTCCGTTGTAGCCCCACACCTCCATCATTTTGAAGGGCACGATCTGCCGCTTGACCGGCTCGGCGATCAGGTGAAATTCCTTCACCGCGCCATCCATGCGAAAGGGCAGATTGGGCACGTCCGGCGTTTCCACGAGCAGCGGAGGCGCGTTGCCGTGCTCCTGTGCCGGACGCCGCGCCGGTCCGCCGCGCGCCGCCTTGCCCTGCGGCGCATCGGCAACCGCACGCGCATCCGCGGCGACCAGCGTCTTCCCCGATGCCAACGCTCCCGCGCCCGCCAGGAACTTCCACAAAAAGCCGCGCCTGCTGTTCATATTTTTCCCTTTCGATTGCGTCCACGCCGGGGATGGCGAAGCGCTCGTGATAGTAATTGGCACGGAACCCAGCCATGCGAAGCCCCGTGGCTGTCGCTTGAGCGTCTGGAAAATGGGTCGATTGTAGGAGTGATTTAGAGGCGAAGAGTTACCAGGAAAACGCTGGAAACGGATAGGCCGCGAGTGACGTCAAGCGCCCGGAAGCGGTGCCTGCCGCAACTCGCGTGGGAACTATTGATCGTGGGAATTTCGGAGGGAAGCGCAGGTGCTGGCGCTGCTCTTTCTGGGGATTCTCCCGGGGCGGCAAGAGAAAACGGGCGTTCTACCAGTAAATCGATCGGCTGCAAGCTCGCACAGTCGGACGCTCCCAGCAAGTTTTCGCCGGCCCTTGACGGGCACTCCGTGCAGACCTCGTCTGCCGACGCCCTTTCCGCCTGCGATACGGTACGATCCTGCGCCGCACCGGTCGTCACCCGCAAACTGCAACGAGCCGCACACAGCGAGGGAAGTCCGGAAGTTACCCCGAGTGCCACAGCCAGCAAAATCCCGATCCCTGTCTTGAGGCGCATCGGCTTTGAGAATACACCGCCGTTGCGCGCCATTCAACGCGCATCCGCCGCCCTAAGCGTGGGGATGGGACTTGTCGTAAATATCCATCAATTGCCGAATCGAGGCATGCGTGTATTTTTGCGTGGTGGAAAGCGATTGGTGCCCCAGCAGCTCCTGAATGGCCCGCAAATCCGCGCCATCCGCCAGCAGGTGCGTGGCAAACGCATGCCGCAGCGAGTGCGGATGTAAATCCCAATTCACGTTGATCAGCCGCACGTACTTTTTCACAATGCGCCCCACGGAGCGCTGCGTGAGCCGGCGTCCGGCATAATTTAGAAACACCGCGGTGGTGTGCGGCGCTGCTCGGCGACTGGCTCGCGTACCGGCGGTTTGCAGCAACAACTCCTCGCGCAGCGGCCAGTATTTCTCCAGCGCTTCCTGTGCCTTGCTGCCGTACGGCACGATGCGCTCCTTGTTGCCTTTGCCGTGCACGCGCAGCATGCGTTCTCGCTGATCCATGTCCGCCAGGTTCAGGCCCGTCAACTCGCTGACGCGCAGCCCGGCGGCATAGAGCAACTCTAGCAGCGCGCGGTCGCGGCGCAACAGCAATCCTTCGGTAACCAAATCGCTGCTCCGGCCCGTGCGTCTGGTTGCGCGCGTAATCGCCACCACGTTCTCGCCAGCGCCACCGACCGCGGGTGCCAATTGGTTCAGAAACGCATTCATCTCCTCCGCTGACAGTACGCTCGGAATCCGTTTGGGCAGCTTCGGCGTAGGCACCAGCCGCGCCGGGCTTTCCTTCAACATGCCTTCGCGCACGCAATATTTGAAAAACGAGCGCAACGACGCCAGCTTCCGCGCGATCGAGGACTTTTGCAAACCCTGATCGTGCAGATGCCCGACGAATTCGCGAATGACGTGGTGTGTAATGGCGGTGAGCTTGGGCGGCGATACTCCGGGCGGCGAAAGATAGGCCACGAATTGCGCCAGGTCTTTGCCGTAATTGGAAATGGTATGCGGAGACGAGTTCTTTACGGACTTCAGGTACGCGAGATAGCTTTCGATGGCCTGGATCATGGACAAAGTCACGCCGCAGCTTTATTCAGTATAGATGCAGTTTTGCGGCGGCGCGTCTATCGCGGCGGTGTGTTTCGTAGGCAGGAGCGCGAAAGAGGCAATCTGGGAAACCGGAGGCTTACGCAAAATTAGGACTTTACGCCTGCGGGCACGGGCTCTTCCTGTGGGGCAGCCGGTGGCGCGTTCGGTTCCGGCGCCAGCTTTTCCCAGTCGCATCCTTCAGTCAGGCAGGTGTGCACGGTCCCGATCTTCGACTTTTTCTCCACGATGAAGGGCGCCCCGCACTTCGGGCACGGCTCCGGGATCGGCATAAACGGCGTGGTGAAATCGCAATCGGGATAGCGCGAGCAGCCATAGAAAATGCGCGGGCGCCCGCGACCGCCCTTTCCCGCGCTCCCGCGCTTCACAAACTCGCCTTCATGGCACTTCGGGCATTTGATGCCCATGGTGATGGGCCGCGTGTACTTGCACTTCGGGTAGCCGGAGCATCCGATGAACTCGCCAAAGCGACCGTGCTTCTTCACGAGTTGCTGTTCGCACAGGGTACACTTTTCTTCGAGCAGTTCGTCGGGCTGCCGGGCAATGCGCGTGCCCTCCACTAGCCGCCGCGTGGTTTTGCAATCGGGGTAGCCCGTACAGGCCAGAAATACGCCAAAGCGGCCGCGCTTGATGGCCATCTCTTTCCCGCAATTGTCGCAATACTCGACCTTATTCTCGTCGCCCGGTTCGGAAGCCAACTCCGGCGCCATGTCTTGGATAAAATCGCAATCCGGATAGCGCGAACAACCGAGGAAAAATCCGAAGCTGCTGATGCGCTCGAGCAATTCGCCTTCGCCGCACTTCTCGCATTTCTTCCCGGTGGGAATGCCCGCTTTGTAGGAGATCATCTCGTCGCCCGCGCGATCCAGGTCGACGATGAACTTTTCCCAGAACTCCCGCACCGCGTCGCGCCACGGAAGTTTTCCCTCTTCGATCTCGTCCAGTTCTTCTTCGAGCCGTGCCGTGAAGGTCACGTCGAACACGTCGTCAAAACTCTTCACCAACAGGATGCTGACGCGCTCACCCAGCATGGTCGGCGTAAAGCGTCCCTGGTCTTTGCGCACATACTCACGTTCCACGATGGTGGAAATAATGGAGGCGTAGGTGGATGGGCGGCCGATGCCTTTTTCTTCCAAATCTTTTACCAGCGTCGCTTCCGTGTAGCGCGGCGGCGGCTCGGTAAAGTGCTGGTCTGGACGAATCTCATCCAGCCTCAGAATCTGGCCCTCCGTCACTTGCGGGAGCGCGTTGCCTTCGCCTTCGTCGCTCTTTTCGTCGTCTTCCCGGTCCGCGGCGGCCACCGGCAGTTGATACACGCGCAGGTAGCCGTCGAATTTCTGCACCGAGCCGCTCGCGCGGAAAGTGTAGTCGCCCGCCCTGATGTCGATGGTCGTCTGATCAAAAATGGCCGGCAGCATCTGCGAAGCTACAAAGCGCTGCCAAATCAGTTGATACAGCTTGAAAAGATCGTCATCCAGATACTTGCGCACATCTTCCGGCGCGCGGGCCGCGTCGGTTGGCCGCACCGCTTCGTGTGCTTCTTGCGCATCCTTCTTGGACTTGTAGTAGTTCGGCTTCTCCGGCAGATAATTCGAGCCAAAGCGTTCCGGAATCAGCTCGCGCACCTGCTGCAGCGCGTCGCTCGAGACGTTTACGGAATCCGTGCGCATATAGGTAATCAGCGCCACGGATCCTTCTTCGCCCAGCTCGACGCCTTCATAGAGCCGCTGCGCCAGCGCCATGGTGCGCTTCGCGGTATACCGCAAGCGGTTATACGCCGCCTGCTGCAGCTTGGAAGTCGTAAACGGCGGCGGCGCATTGCGCTTCTTCTCGCGCTGCGTGACGTTGGCTACTTGCCATTTGGCCTTTTGCACCGCCGCCACCACGGCATCCGCGGCTTCCTTATTATTTACGGCAATGTCCTCGCCCTTAAACTTCGCCAGCTTCGCTTCAAACAGCGGCGGCTGCCCGGCGTCCAGCATGGCGTGAATCGACCAATACTCGACCGGCACGAACGCGCGAATTTCCAGTTCTCGCTCGACGATCAACCGCAGCGCCACCGTCTGCACGCGTCCCGCGGAAAGCCCGCGGCGCACCTTGTCCCATAGCAGCGGAGAAACTTTGTAGCCCACGATCCGATCCAGCACGCGTCGCGCCTGCTGCGCATCCACTAAATTCTCATCCACCTGCCGCGGCTTATCGAACGCCGCGCGAATCGCTTTGGGCGTAATTTCGTTAAACGTTACACGGAAAATTTTCTTCGGATCGGTCGCCGGAATGGTGGTATCCAGCGGCTCGCTTTCCCACTTGGACTTGTACTTCTTCTTCGGCTTCGCCCCGTTCTTGCCGTTCTTCGCGGCGGCAGCTTCCTGCTCTTTCTCTTTTTCGGCCTCTTTGGCTTTGTCTTTCGCCCGCCCGGGAGCGTCCGCCTCCACGTAGCGTTCCGGCTTCGCTAGCACCATCGCCAGATGCGCAGAAATCGCTTCCCCTTCGCGGTCCGGGTCGCCCGCCAGATACACGGCGTCCGCGGTGCTCGCGGCTTTGCGCAAATCGTTGATCACTTTGCCCTTGCCGGAAATAATCTGCAGCGTAGGCTCAAAAATCTTGTCGTCGTTCAGCAAAATCGGCTTCTTGGTATAGACAATCTCCGACTTACGCGAGCCCTTTTTTGGCTTCCGCTTCTTGCGCCCCGAGGGATCCTCTCCAGGCAAACGGATACCGATATCTTTTTTCGGCAAGTCCATGACGTGGCCGATGGACGCTTTGACCGTAAAGTTGCGCCCCAGGTACTTATTTATGGTTTTCGCCTTCGCCGGCGATTCCACGATAACGAGCGAACGAGCCATCTTGCAGTTTTAACCTCTTACTACGCTTCCTACGCGGTCGGAACGCGGGTGGTGTGTCTTGAACGCTAACCGACGCTAAACACAAGGATGCCGCAACCGGGGTGAAAGATTCTTTTTCTAGAGCGGTGCACGCGAGCACGAGCCGCGTTTTCGCAGGCTAACTTGTTCTACAGCATGACTTTGCTGAATTGTTTGCCAGGCCACTGGCGCACGATGGATTTCATCTCCAGGTTGAAGAGCGTAACCAGAACCTCCGAAGAGTGCAACCCGGAGCGCTCCACCAGGTCGTCGACGGGGATGGGCTCGTCAACCAACAACAGCTCAAAAATGCTCTTTTCCATGGCGTTTAGCGCTTCCGTGGCGAGCAAGTTGCGCTGCTCCGCCAGCGGCTGTTCCGCCTGCACCAGCGCGGCCCGCACCGGCGTGGGCAGTTCCTCGATCACGTCCGCGGCACAGGTCACCAGCTTGGCCCCCTGCTTGATCAGTTGATTCGGAGCAAAACTCACCGGCTGCGTCACGTTGCCCGGCACGCCAAAAACCTCCCGCCCAAACTCCATGGCCAGCCGCGCGGTGATCAGCGAGCCGCTGAATTCCGCGCCCTCCACAATCACCACCCCTAGCGGCATCCCCGCCACGATGCGGTTGCGCACCGGAAAATTCTCCGGCGCAGGATGCGTCCGCGTCGGGAATTCGCTGATTATGGCGCCGCGCTCCAGGGCCTTCTCAAACAGCTTCTTGTTCTCTTTCGGGTAACAGACATCGATGCCCGTTCCGAGAACGCCGATCACCAGCCCGTTCGCCGCCAGCGCTCCCTGATGCCCAATCGCGTCGATGCCCCGCGCCATGCCGCTGACCACCGCGAGTCCCCGCGCCGCCAAATCGCGCCCGATACGCTCCGCCATCTGCGTGCCATACAGCGTCGGCCGCCGCGTCCCCACGATACTGATGCTCGGCCGGTTGAGGATCTGCGCGTCGCCGCGCACATACAGCAGCACCGGCGGATCGTAAATCTGCAGCAAACTCTGCGGATATTCCGCATCGCTCCAGTTGATCAGCGAGCAGTTCGGAATGGCGCGTACCGCCGCCAGTTCCTTTTCCGCGCGCTTAAACGCTTCCTTTTTAACAACAGCTTGCGCCACCGCGGCAGGCAGGTTGCACGATTCCAGCTGCGTCAGCGAAGCGCGAAAAATATTCTCCGGCGAGTCAAAGCGCTTCAGCAGGCGCGCGCTCAGGCGCGACGCCAAGCCAGGCGTCAACGCCAGTGCCAGCCAGGAGAGGGAGTCGTCCAGCCGCATCCGCGCAGCCTATGCGCTCGGTTATCGTTGTGTCAAGTAAAGGATGTGGAGTTTTCTAAGCGCCAGGTCGGACCGCCGGGATTTGCGCAGCGTCTTCGGCGAGGATGTCGTCGAGCGTGGCGACAAACAAGTCCGCATCCTGCTTCGTGAAGACCAGCGGCGGCCGTAGTTTTATCACGTTGTGATGCGGGCCGTCTGTTCCCGCCAGGATGCCGCGTTCGCGCAGACGATTAACGACGTAACTCGCCTGCTTCGGCGCCGCTTCGCGTGTTTCGCGATGCAGCACCAGGTCGATGCCCAGGAAAAGCCCTGCGCCACGCACGTCGCCGATGACTGCGTGCGCATTCTGCAACCGCGTCAGCTCGGCTTTGAGGTAATTCCCCACCTCGAGCGCGTTCAGTTGCAGCTTTTCGTCACGCAACACGTCGAGCACGGCCAGCCCCGCCGCGCAAGCCACCGGATTGCCGCCGAACGTGCTGAAAAATTCCATGCCATTGGCGAACGACGCAGCGATTTCTTCCGTAGTGATCACCGCGGCCAGGGGGAACGCGTTCCCGATCGGCTTCCCCAGAACCACAATGTCCGGGATAACGCCCTGCATCTCAAATCCCCAGAAATGCGTCCCCAGACGCCCAAATCCCACTTGTACTTCGTCGGCGATACACACCGCCCCCGCCGCGCGCACGTGCCCATAAGTCTCCGCCAGATAATTTGCGGGAAACACAATTTGCCCTCCGACACTGGGCAAAGTTTCCGCGATGAACGCGGCGATAGGTCGCCCGCCAGCTTCGGCTTCGCGAATCACGCCCGCCACCGCTGCGGCGTATTTTTCTCCCGCCCGCGCATCGTCGCGCCGAAACGCACCGCGATAATCGTCCGGCAGCGCCGCCACATGTACCCACGGCTTCTTGCCGCGGCCACCTGGGCCGTTAAATTTGTACGGGCTGATGTCGATGAGCCCGCTGGTATGCCCGTGATAGGCATGCTCCAGCACCACCAAGTCTTCGCGCCGCGTATGTTCGCGCGCCAGGCGCAGCGCCAGTTCATTCGCCTCGCTCCCGGAATTGACGAAGAAGCACACGCGCAACGGCGCAGGCAGCAGTTGCGTCAGCCGCGCGGCATAACGCGTGGCGTTGTCGTGCAAGTAGCGCGTGTTGGTGTTCAGCAGCGCCAGTTGTTCCTGCGCGGCGCGCACCACGCGCGGGTGGCTATGCCCCACGAGCGGCACATTGTTGTACACGTCCAGATACGCCTGGCCGGTGTCGTCGTAGAGGTACTGCCTCCAGCCGCGCACGATTTTCAGCGGCTCATCGTAAGAGAGGCTGAGATTTTTCCCCAGCAACTGGTTCCGTGCCGCCAGCGTTTCCTCGTATGTGGGCGGTAACGCCGGAAAATACTTCGCCGGAATATTCAGCAGCAGATTCGGATCCGGCGAAAGGTTCGTCCACAAAGCGCGTTCCGAAGCCTTGGCCACCCCAGGAAAATCTGTGCCCAGCCCAAACAAATCCGTGATGATTTGGAAATGCAGATGCGGCAGCCATCCGCCGTTTTCGTGAACGTCGCCGAGTGCCGCGAACTGTTCTCCTTTTGGTAGTGCCTGGCCGACCTTTAGATGCGCCAGCGATTTGCGCGAGAGGTGCCCGTACAGCGTGTAGAATTGCTCCGCGACATCACGTGCATCGCCTACGGTTTTCGCGCTCGCAGGGTGCATCGTGTGTTTAAGAATTACCACCGGCCCATAGTCGAGCGCAGCGGTGTTGTCCGCGAACGCTTCCACCACTCCCTCCCAAGGTGCGTGCACCGCAGTCCCCGCCGCGGCGAATAAATCCATCCCCAGATGAATGGTGCGATGTTCATCGGTGGGATTTCCGGAGGATTGAAACAGCGGCGCGTTGTAGACCAGTCGCGGCTCATCGTAGCGCCCGATGCCCAAGGCCGCCTTACTCCGATGCAACTCCATGTCGATGGCGCGGCCAAATTCCGGCAACGCGGCGTCCCGTGGACCAGCGCCAAGCAACGTGCTCGCCACGCTCAGATCGAAAACGTGCACGGGCGCTTCCCGCTGATCGACATGCAGGACTGGCGCAGCCGCTGCCGCGCTCTCGCGCAAATAGTTCGCAATCGCCGCGCTACGCGGATTCCCCGGCAAGCCGCAAGCGCTGCGCAGCGCATAGTGCGCAAAGCGCGGATGAATTTTGGCCAGCCGCGCAAGCGCCTCCCACGCCGGCGCTTCGCTGACCGTCATGTACGGATCCTGCGGGCGCAGCTTCTTCCGC
>Ga0181537_10003348_pt1 | contig 13742 bp, 12 predicted proteins | sample PEATcosm2014_Bin_39_FD_119765 | JGI IMG/M metagenome (GOLD analysis project Ga0181537, IMG submission 119765) | Peatland microbial communities from MTU Mesocosm Facility, Houghton, MI, USA - PEATcosm2014_Bin23_10_metaG | ecosystem: Environmental > Terrestrial > Soil > Wetlands > Peat | place...
TCCCTCCGTAGAGCTCTTACTCAGATAGACGCACAGCCCGAGTCAGATGGTATCGCATTTTCAAAAATGCTAGCGCCACAACCCGTCGCGCCAAGATTCGCGTTACGATGCAAGACAACGATGTACGACGCAGACCACAAATCCGGCCTCTCAACCCCTGCAGCAGGCGCTCAATATGCTCGGGTGTACAAAATCCTGTCCGATGCTATTGCGGCTCGCACATTCCCCGGATGCGCTTTTGGAGTCTTGGCCGGCGGCTCCGTCGCGCTCCAGCGCGCTTTAGGCCACTTTACCTATGAGCCCGATGCGCCCTCCGTGACGGCTGAAACCGTCTTTGACATCGCCAGCGTCACCAAAGTCGTCGCCACCACCGCGGCCGCCATGCTTCTCTATCAACGCGGAGCCCTCCAGCTCGACACTCCCCTCGGCGACCTGCTCCCCGGATTCGTGATTGGCAGACCCGACGGCAAGCTTGCCCGCCTCGTACAGATTCGCCATCTGCTGGCCCATAACTCTGGACTGCCTGGCTATATCGAGCTCTTTCGCGCCGCCTCAACGCCCGACGCCCTCCTGCGCGCCTGCCTGCAGCTTCCAATCGAAGCAGAGCCCGGCACACGAGCTGAATACTCCGATATTGGGTTCATCCTTCTCGGAAAGGCCATTGAAGTCCTGACGCGGGAGCCGCTGGATGCCTGGGCTGATCGTGAAATCTTTCAACCACTCGGCCTGCACTCAACCCGATTCAACCCGCCGCCCAGCGAGCGAACGCTGATTCCTCCCACTGAAGAAGACATGTCGCTGCGCCATCGCCGCATCCAGGGCGAGGTGCAGGATGAGAATGCCTGGGTTCTCAAAGGAGTTGCAGGCCATGCCGGGCTTTTCTCCAATGTGCCCGACTTGCTGCGCTTCGCTCACGAAATCCTGCGCGCATATCAGCCGAATAGGTCAGGCGAGAGACCGGTCCTGTTCACGAGAGAGACCGTCGAGACCTTCGCTCAGCCCCAGGAACCACCGGGCAACTCCCACGCCCTCGGCTGGGACACCCCTTCGAAAGATTCTTCCGCTGGGACTCACTTTTCAAAACATTCCATTGGCCATTTGGGTTACAGCGGTTGCTCTCTTTGGATCGATCTCGACGCCTCTGTCGCCGCCGTTTTGTTGACCAACCGGACCTGGCCCGATCGTAAAAGTCAACTCATACGTGAGGTTCGGCCGGCCTTTCATAATGCGTTTCGAAGCACCCTGGTAATAGCATGAAAGTCGAACGGCTCCCTCGGAAATTTATGGTTGCAGTTGCGCACTTAGAGATACAATAAGAAGCTGGGGACTGACTCGATGCTTACCAGCACGACGACGCAAGATGTGAGCGAAGCGCATATGAAAGAGGAAGCGAAGATAGACCCAGCTTCCCTTCTTCAGCAACTTACAACCGAGAGCCAAAACGAAGCCTCTCAAGGGTTTGACACCAAATCCGCACTTGAGATAGCTCGCATCATCAACCATGAAGATGCCAAGATTGCGGCGGCGGTAAAAAAGGCCATCCCTGAGATCGCGCAGGTCATTGACCAGGTCGCCCGCAGCCTTCGCGACGGTGGTCGTCTTATTTATATTGGCGCCGGTTCCAGCGGTCGCATTGCCGCTCTCGATTCCTCTGAATGTCCTCCCACTTACTCCACCGCGCCCGGCCAGGTGCAATACATCATGGCCGGCGGCCCCAAGGCTCTCGCCTCCGCAGTCGAGGTCAATGAAGATTCCGAAGAGCTTGGCCAGCGTGACGTTGCGCGCCGTCGTCCCACCCGCAAAGACGTAGTCGTCGGTCTCTCCGCTTCGGGCCGCACCCCTTACGTTGTCGCCGCCGTCGCTTATGCCCGCGCCCGCGGAGCCCACACCGCCGCAGTGACCTGTAACCACGGCACCCCTCTTGAAGCGGCCGCCGATATCGCCATCATTGCCGAGGTCGGCCCCGAAGTGATCTCCGGCTCTACCCGAATGAAGGCCGGCACCGCCCAGAAGATGGTCCTTAATATGATCACCACGGGCGCTATGACGCGCCTGGGCTATGTGTACGAGAACCTGATGGTCAACGTGCACATGCAAAATTCCAAGCTCGTCGAGCGCGGCATCCGCATTCTGATGAGCGCCTGCAAGATCGATCGTGCCACAGCTGTTGATACCATCAAGAGCGCCGGTCGCAGCGTCCCCGTCGCCCTTGTCATGCTCAAGGCCAAAGTGGACAAACCCGAAGCCGTCCGTCGTCTTGCCAAGTCCGACGGCAACGTCCGCCTCGCCATCGAAGACAACGTCCTCGAACTATAGCTTGGCCAAATTTCATTTCATCTGTTTGCGTCTTGTGTTCCCGCGACTGAACGCTCCATTTGCTTTCTGGCCTTGCGTTTAAACTAAAAGCCTGGGAGCAGCCCACCCTTCATGGATAAGTTCGTCATTCGCGGCGGCAATCCGCTCGTCGGCACCATCCGCGTATCCGGCGCAAAAAACTCGGCATTGCCCTGCATGGCAGCCGCCATCCTCACCGAAGAAACCGTCACTCTCGAGAACATTCCACAGGTCCGAGACATCGCCACGGAGCGAAAGCTTCTTTCCTCCATGGGCGCCGAGGTTGAGTTGGGCTCCGGAGCCAACGACCATCGCACCACAATTTGCTGCCGCACTCTCTCCGATCCCGTCGCAAAATACGAAATCGTTAAGACCATGCGCGCCAGTTCCCTTGTGCTCGGCCCACTGATCGCGCGCACTGGCATGGCGCGTGTCGCGATGCCCGGTGGCTGCGCCATCGGCGGCAGGCCCATTGATCTCCACATCGCAGGCCTCGAAAAGATGGGCGCGACCATTGTTCAGGAACATGGCTACCTCGAGGCGCGCGCCGATCGTCTCCGTGGCGCTCATCTCGTCTTCGACAAAATCACCGTCACAGGCACCGAAGACCTGCTCATGGCCGCCGTGGTTGCCGACGGCGAAACCCTCATGGAAAACTGCGCACGCGAGCCCGAAGTCACCGACCTCGCCGAGCTGCTGATCGCCATGGGCGCAAAAATCGACGGCGCAGGCACCTCCGCAATCCGCGTCCAAGGAGTCTCATCGCTCCGCGGCGCCAGCTATCGCATCAATCCCGACCGCATCGAGGCCGGCACATTTCTCATCGCCGGCGCCATCACGGCCGGTGACCTGACCGTCGCCGATTGCAATCCATCCCACCTCGGCGCTGTCATTGCCAGGCTTAAGGAAGCCGGAGCACGCGTCGACATCCTCTCGCCCGACGCTGTCCGCGTGCGCGCCGAGGCCAACCTCAAGGCCACCGACATTTCCACGGAAGAGTATCCGGGTTTCCCCACTGACATGCAGGCGCAATACATGGCGCTGACCACCCAGGCCGAGGGTGTAAGCACCATCAAAGAAAATATCTTCGAAAATCGTTTCATGCATGTGCAGGAACTCGTGCGCATGGGCGCCAACATCAGAGTCGACGGCCGCACCGCCACAGTCCGTGGGCCCGCAAAGCTTTCCGCAGCCGCCGTCATGTGTTCTGATCTGCGCGCCTCGGCATCGCTTGTGCTGGCCGCTCTGGTCGCTGATGGCGAATCAATCCTCGACCGCGTCTACCATATGGATCGCGGCTACGAGCGCTTCGAAGAAAAGCTGCAGCAGGTGGGCGCAGAAATCCAGCGCATGGGAAATGTATTTCCCTCAAAATCTGGAGAAGCCGCTGCCGATTGATTTTCGCGGATGAATCTGTCCTGCTAGCGCCAGCTAGCGGCAAGGTGCCAGCGCAGCCCTCGATCCGAAGCCTTTTGCAACACTCGCTCATACTCCTTCAGTTCAAGCACCACTGAAGGCGTCTCCGAGCCTAAGGCCGCCGGTGTCTCGGTCAGGAAATCAATCAGTGCCCGCACCGGTACCAATCCCTCTACACCAGAGAACCACTGCGGCTGCGGCAGATGTCGCGCCCAGGTCGGGTCGCCGCTTCCCTGCTCCAGCAGCAGCGCCATCGAGTTTTCATCGGCAGAAAAGAAATCCAAGAGCGGACTCACGCCGAGCGCCGCCGACATCCGGTGAAGAGCCTCTTCGTTTCGAGCCAGCGCATGGCCGTTAACGAAGATGTCATAGCCCGGGTCTTCCCCTTCCACGACGATGTAAAGGCTAGCCGCCATCGCACTGAGTTTAGTTCAGTTAAGGTTCTATCCAGCCCAAAAAGCTTTAGTGGTCACCCAGAAGATTACGTGGCAGGCCCATCCGTCTACGTTACGCAAGTTTCGCGGTCCGCCTCTGCTGGCACAAAAGAGCTATTCCAGTCGCGAATACCGCGGACTTTAGACTGAATTTGGCGGATTCCCCGCCCCGGGGGCTCGTGTGTTGGATTGGAGTAAACTGCCAGATCTGACCGCCGTAGCGCTTTTGACGTGTGCTTTCGCATCCGTCGCGCGGCGCGGGCACACCCCCATCTCGCGGCTTTGGCTTACGGGCTGGCTCTTGATCGCCACCCACTTTGCAGCCTTCATGTTCCTGCCATTCCCGGGATTCATCGGCCTATTGGCTGCAGATATCGGCCTCGCTTCCTTGGCGGCCGCCGGCGTGCTCTTTATGTATGCGTCCATCCCCTACCGTGCTGAGCCATCGAGCCGATGGATGCTGTTTACCCTTCTGATCACAGGCACACTTTATATTTGCCTCCTCAACGCAAGTCCCGCGGCCGATTGGGCATTGACTCCGGCAGCCCTGCTGTTCTCCATCGTTCCTGTGGTTGTCGCCGTTGCTGCAATGCGCAACTTTCATCATCGGTTGCGCTGGGTGTCTGTCGCCCTCTCGTGCGTCCTGTCTGTCTTTCTCTTGGCGGTTCAGCACAGGCCTGGAAATGGCGGCGATCTCGCCCTCAATGGCCTGCTCTTCACGGTGTATATCGGGTGCTCGCTTTTCTCCTGGTACGCATACAGGCGCGCGACCACCGGAGCATTCATTACCATCGCCGGTTTTCTTGCCTGGGCATCTGTGTTCCTCGTCGCTCCGTGCATGGAAGCTTTCTTTCCCAAGATTCAAATCGAGAGTGAAGTCTGGAATCTGCCAAAATACGTTGTCGCTGTCGGCATGATTCTCCTCCTTCTCGAGGACCAGCTCGAACACAACAAATACCTCGCTCTGCACGATGAGTTGACCGGATTGCCCAATCGCCGGCTCTTCCTCGACCGGCTCTCTGTCGCCATCGAGCGCTCCCGGCGCTCCAACACAAAGACCGCCTTGCTGGTCATCGATCTCGATCGATTCAAGCAGGTAAACGATAGTCTCGGTCATCATGCCGGTGATCTGCTGCTGCAAAAAGTGGGAGCCATCTTTTCCAGCCGAATCCGCAACTGCGACACAGTGGCCCGCACCGGTGGCGATGAGTTCTCGGTCATCCTCGAGGACTCGACAGATTGCGCGAGTGCTGAGTGCGTCGCCGAAGCTCTCCTCAGCCATCTCAACGCGCCACTTCAGGTTGACGGAAAGTCCGTTTTGATCGGTGCCAGCATCGGCATCGCGCTCTTCCCTGACGACGCGCCCGATATGGAAGCACTGCGCATCGCCGCGGATCTTCGCATGTATGACGAGAAGAACAGCAACCGCGAACTCCCCGGCAAACAATCCGCGATGAGAATCCCCCCGCACTCCGAGAGCGAAGGCTCCCTCGCGACCCACCTCCACGTCGTCTCCGACCGCACCAGGGCCTGATCGATCAAAACCTGCCACTGCGTGGGGCATTCGAGGGCTCTTCATCGCACAAGACAATCTCTGCACCAAAAAAGAATGCCCGGACAGTTTCATCCGGGCATTTCTCATTTTTCCGTTGTGAAGGCTAGCTTTGTCCGCCGCCACCAGGACGGCCGCCGCGACGACGGCGTCTACGCCGATTGTTGTTCGCGCCCGCTGGCGGACGTGGCCCGCCGGTTCCAGCAGGACCGCCCACGGGTACCGGAGTTCCCTCTGCGCGGTTGAAGTTCGGCTCGTTTTCTTCGTCGATCTCCTCGACTTCGCCTTCTTCCTCGTCGAAGTCGTCGCCACCTTCAATCAGAATCGTGCTCTGATTCGAACGCGGTTGGCGCTCATCAAACTCGTTCCTCGGTCTTTGCGGAGGCGGCGGAGCCTGTACCGGCGCTTCGCTCGACCCCTCTTCAGCTTCTGCAGGAGCAGATTGCGCCAGCTTCGCGCGCTGCTCCTTGATCAGTGCCTTGCGGCTCAGCTTGATGCGGTTGCCTTCGATTGCCAGCACCTTCACCATCACCTGATCGCCTTCGCGCAACTCGTCCTTCACTTCCTTCACGCGATGTTCCGCGATCTCCGAAATGTGCAGCAGGCCGTCGGTGCCGGGGAACAGCTCAACAAACGCGCCAAACTCGGCGAGCCGCACCACCTTCCCCAGATACGTCTTGCCAATCTCGGGAACCGCCGTGAGGTCGTTGATGATCGCGAGTGCCTTCTTCAGACCCTCGGCGTCGCTTGAGGCCACGCTCACGCGGCCCGTGTCGTCCACATCGATCTTCGCGCCTGTCTGCTCAACGATGCCGCGAATCGTGGCGCCGCCTTTGCCAATCAGATCGCGAATCTTGTCCGTGGGAATCATCACGGTCTCGATGCGAGGTGCGTACTGCGACCGCTCTGTATTCGGTCCCGAAAGCGCCGCGTCCATCTTGTCCAGCAGGAACAGCCGTCCGCGTTTTGCCTGCTCCATCGCCTGTTGCAAGATCTCGCGCGTCAGGCCGCCAATCTTGATGTCCATCTGCAGCGCGGTAATTCCTTTGCGCGTTCCGGCTACCTTGAAGTCCATGTCGCCGTAGTGATCTTCCGCGCCGGCGATGTCGGTCAGGATGGCGTAGTCATCGCCTTCCTTCACCAATCCCATCGCCACGCCTGCAACTGCGCCCTTCAATGGAATGCCCGCGTCATACAGCGCGAGGCTGGCGCCGCAAACCGAGGCCATCGACGAAGATCCGTTCGACTCGAGAATGTCCGACACGATGCGAATCGAGTAGGGCGACTCCTCTGCGCTCGGCAGCACCGCGCTGATTGCCCGCTCTGCCAGCGCTCCGTGGCCCACTTCGCGGCGGCCAACGCCGGTCATACGTCCTGTTTCACCAACGCTGAACGGCGGAAAATTGTAGTGAAGCATGAAGTTCTTTCTCTGCTCCCCTTCGTAGCTCTCCAACCGCTGCCCGTCGTCCGCCGTGCCCAGGGTCGTCGTCACCAGAGCCTGCGTCTCGCCGCGCGTGAAAAGGGCGGATCCATGCGTCCGCGGCAATACACGCGTCTCAATCGTGATGGGGCGAATCTCATCAAACGCCCGACGATCAGGCCGAATCCGATCCTTCGTTACCTGCTCGCGGAACAACCTCTCGCGCAGGTGTTCGTAATACGTCCCGAGTTTCTTCTTCGCGTTCGGATCATCTGCCGGCAGCTCTTTCGCGAGCTCGTCCTTAATCTGCTTGACCAACGCGTAACTCTCGGTCTTGGCGTGCGCCTTGGTGTCCAGCGCATCCTTGAGCCGGTCGCCGATCTTCGCCTTCAGCTCGCCATAATAAGCCTCGTCAAATTCGGGCGCGGTAAATGCGCGCTTCGCTTTGCCGGCTTTCGACACCAGCTCTTCGATGCCCGCGACAATCTTCTTGATTTCGCCGTGAGCAAACTCGATCGCCGCCAGAATGACTTCTTCGGTCTCTTCCTTGGCACCAGACTCGATCATCACGATGCCGTCTTTGTGGCCCACCACCATGATGTTCACCGTGGTGTTGGCGCGCTCTGAATAGGTCGGGTTGATTACAAACTCGCCATCCACACGGCCCACGCGAACAGCACCAACAATTGCATTGAACGGAATATCTGACAGCGCCAGCGCCGTGGCAGCAGCGTTGATACCGATCACGTCCGGATCGTTCTCTTTGTCAGCCGAGAAGACTAATGCAATAATCTGCGTCTCGTTTCTGAAGCCGTCGGGGAATAGCGGCCGAATGGGCCGATCGATCTGCCGCGCCGTCAAAATCTCTTTTTCGCTGGGTCTGCCTTCGCGCTTGATAAAACCGCCGGGGATGCGGCCACCCGCATAGGTGTATTCGCGATAATCCACGGTGAGAGGAAAGAAATCGATTCCCTCTCGCGGATCGGGGGATGCGACCGCGGTTGCCAACACCACGGTTTCGCCCGTGGTCACCAGCGCAGCGCCCGAGGCTTGCTTGGCCATGCGTCCGGTCTCAAAAACCAGCCGCTTGCCGCCGGCAAGCTCGACTGTTACTTCATGCTTCGTAGACATAGTGTCCTCGTTTCGTTTTTTTCGCTTGGGAAACTTGTGGGAGAAATGCGCCGCTCGGCGCCAGAATCTTGGCACACGCTAAAAAGGCGTCGTAGCGTTGCGGGTGTGCAACGGGTCCGGCGCCTTTTTGCTGGTTGTCTCACCGCGGAGCAAGCCCCGCTCAGTCGATAGCTCTGCCCGTGTGCCGTCAGCGGATACTCTCCGCCGGGTACACCATGGCCCCGGGTCCTGGGAGGAGCGGGGGCCGTGACCATTAAACGGTCTGGGCGCTTCCGATTCAAAGGTTGCTTTCTACTTACTTCCGGATTCCGAGCTTGCTGATTACGTCACGATACCGGTCAGAATCGTGCGTCTTCAGATAATCCAGCAGGCGGCGGCGTTTGCTTACCAGCATCAATAGGCCACGGCGTGAAGCGTGGTCCTTCTTGTGCGTCTTGAAGTGCTCGGTCAGCTCGCCAATCCGCTCACTCAGAATCGCGATCTGGACTTCCGGCGAACCGGTGTCCGTATCGTGGGTGCGGAAGCGTTCAATCAGGTCAGTTTTCTTAGCAGTCGCCAGCACGGCGTGTGTTACTCCTCTTGCGTTCTCAGTCCACTCTTAAGTGTCTACTGTGAGATTACCATGAATGCGCCATGCGGGGGAACCTGTCCCCGCCTTTGACCGGGCAGAGACGCGCTACCCCAGAACGCTGACCCCTCATGCGCTGTCCCAGTCTTTCCAATCAGATAAAGCTTGCCTTCCCTGATTACACCGGGAGAAAATCTGCGCAACACCTTTGCCTGCTGCCCACAAGTCCCGCGTCGGAGATTTCCCTGCGATCTCCAGCTTCGGCGAAGGTCCCTGTTTGCTGATGCCACCGATTTTGGCACCGGCAATGGAATCCAGGAGGATCGATGAATCTGCGACTTAGTCATTGGGCCACGATCGGCTCTGCTTTCTTGATCAGCTCAATCTGTTGCACGCCGGCGATTCGTGCCCATGCCGCCCCCACCCACGCCGGCAAAACGCGAACCTATTACGTTGCTGCCGACGAAGTGAATTGGGATTACGCTCCCTCCGGCCGCGACGAAGCCATGGGCATGGACTTCGACCCCATTGCCAAAGGCTATACCGAGCCCGGCCCGCACCAGATCGGCCGCATCAACAAGAAGGCCATCTATCGCGAATACACCGACGCCACTTTCTCAGAACTCAAGCCGCGCACTCCCAATGAACAATATCTCGGGCTGCTGGGGCCGATCCTGCGCGGCGAAGTAGGCGACACCATCAAGATCACTTTCAAAAACAATGCCACCCACCCCTACAGCATGCATCCCCACGGCGTGTTGTATGCCAAAGATTCAGAGGGCGCCGACTACAACGACGGCACCAGCGGAGCCGACAAGGAAGACGGTTGCGTTGCTTCCGGCGCCACCCACGTCTACACCTGGCAGATTCCCGAACGAGCCGGACCCGGACCCGCCGATCCTAGTTCGGTCTTCTGGCTTTACCACTCCCACTGCGACGAGCTGCGCGACGTGGCGTCAGGCCTGATGGGCATGATGGTGGTGACCAGGCGCGGCATGGCCCTTCCCGATGGCCGGCCCAAAGACGTTGACCACGAATTTGCAACCATGTTTATCGCCATCAACGAAAACGAGAGCTGGTATCTCGAAGACAACATCCGCGACCACACCACCGACCCCAAGGGCGTCAACCGCGCAGAATTCGGGGTCCTCACTCCCACTGGCATTGCCGGCACGATCGCCAACACCGGCTTCGTTTTCACCAACATCAAGTGGTCCATCAATGGATACATCTATGGCAACATGCCCATGATGACTATGAAGAAGGGCGACCATGTGCGCTGGTATGTGGCCACCCTCGGCGACTTCAATAATGCGCACACACCTCACTGGCACGGAAACACCGTGCTCGTTGCCGGGCAGCGCACCGACGTTTTAGTGGTGACTTCGGCGCAGATGATCACGGCAGACATGGTCCCTGACGCGCCTGGCATCTGGTTCTATCACTGCCACATTAGCGACCACATGCTGGCCGGAATGGAAGCCCGCTACGAGGTTACTGATCATTAGAGACGAGTCTCGCTCAATGGGTCCGTCTCGCTCACCCTGCCCTATTGCTCCGCCGCGACCCAGTAGTTCGCCCGTGCCACAATCCGCGCGCCATAATCCTGCGTGGTTCGCACCCTGATCGTGTGCAGCCCCGGCTTCGGGTCCGAGGGGCTGAACGTAATGAGATAGCGGTTATGCACGTGCTCCGACGCCTCCATTACGTTTTGTTCAAATGCCTTGTCGCGCGTAAACGTCGTATACTCCCCGCCGCTTTCCTTCGCCACTTCCTTCGCCACATTTTTCTTGAAGGCCTTCACCGCCATCACCAGCGTCGATACCATATTCATCGTGCGATCGTCGCCATTATCCTTCAGGTCGTGTAATAGCTCCGCCCTCGATGGCGAAAACGATATGCTCAGCACCAGCACATCCGACCCGCCGATTTTCTGAATCAGTCGTTCTGGTTTTGTATGCTTGCTGCCGTGATCCCGCTGTTCGCTGATCAGCAGCAGCACGCGCCTGAACTCCTTGGGCTGCGTCTCCAGTAAATCGACCGCCGAGCTCACCGTGTCGAGAATCGCCGCTCCTCCATCCCCCGGCTCCAGATGTTGCAGCGCGTCTTTCAGGTCGTCGCTTGAGTTCGTGTAGTCGTGAATCAAATGAGGCTTGGAATCAAATCCCATCAGCGCCACTTCGCTGCGCCGGTCTGACAAATACATATCGAGCAAAGGGGCAAGTTTCGCCACCTTGTCAAATTCCAGCGCGCTCACGCCTCCCTGCTCCACTGCCACAACAAGCGCTACCGGCGCGGTATCCATCTCCTCCTGCACGCGAATCTTTTGCGGCACACCGTTATCTTCCAGCACAAAATCCGAGCCTTTCAGCCCGTAAACAATGCCACCCCCACTCTTTTCCACCAAAGTGGGCACCAGCACTTCATTGGTCGTCACGCGAATGGTGGGAGTTTCACTCTGCTCTTCGGGCAGCGCCTTAGGCGGCTCCGCCGGCGGCAACTGCTGGCCGCTGCATAGCCGGCCGGCTCCGGCTCCAAACACCAGGCTCATCGCAAGGCAGATTGCGGGTCGGGAGATCATGCTCGGGCAAAGTCCATCTGCATTTGGACGCCGCATCTGCGCCACAGGATAGCCGCGCACTTCACGCACGCTTGCGGGCCTCTTTTTGCATGCGCCCCGTCCACGCCAAAAAGCCCAGCAGCTCCCACCGCGACGTCCACATGAATCCCAGTACATCTTTGGCGTTGAGCGTCTCCGCCGGTTTGCCGCTGTAGGTCTCAACACGCCATCGCAAAAATTCGCTGCGCCACGGCGTCAGTCGATGACCGCGGGTGGCATTCCAGATAAAGCGCAGGGGCGCGAACAAGCTGATCCCTCTCGCACTCAGTATAGATTGAGGCGCCTATACGCCTTCAGTGCAGCCTCCGGTGGAGTGGCCTTGGCCGCGGCAGGCGTCTCGGGCTTCTTGGCCGTTCCTAACACAGGAAGCGGCGACAGCACCACCGCAATCAGAACACTGGCCGCACCGCAAAGAAATCTAAACCTCACCGCCATCCCTCGTTCTCCGCCGCAAACTCCGCTCGTCCCGGCCCGCACACGATCACCCGCACGCACGCGCCGCCAACCGCCATCCGCACTTCAATCACCGCGCCCGTCACCGCGGGTTCCATCGCAATCGCTTCGAGCTGTTCTACCGCCACCGCCGTCCGCTCCTCGATCATCACCCTGTCGCCAGCCCGGATCACTACCCGCAGAGGCGCGTTATCGTTCGCCTCCGGCCCGGCCTCTTTTTCCCCTGGCGCATTTTTTCCGATCACCATCCGCCCCGGTCCGCCCGGATGTTCCCCGCGAAACAACAGCCAGCGCGTACCCGTTGCGGCATCGTCCCTCTCCGCGACCGCCCGCGCCGCGACGCCTTGCCTCTCTTCTGATGGGTTCCGATTCTGCGCCTGCCCCGGGATCCTCTGCACCGCGAGCAGAGCAACGCCCGCACAAAGAACTAGGTCCGCACACACCGTCATCCATCGGGATTTCCCTCTGCGCTGTCTCATAGCCCGCCCAACTACCGCGTCATATTGTTGACTTGCGAATACATGTCATCAGCGGCCTTGATCACTTTGGAATTTGATTCGTAGGCCCGCTGCGCCAGCACCATCTGCACGAATTCAGTCACCACATCCACGTTCGAATTCTCCAGATACCCCTGCTGTAATGTGCCCAGGCCCTCGGTCCCTCCGGGATTGCCCAACACCGGGTCGCCCGAGCTCAGCGTTGCCTGCAGCAGATTCGCGCCCATGCTCTCCAATCCTCCGGGATTGGGAAAGGTGGCCAGTTGCAACTGCCCCAGCTGCGAGGGATTCTGCTGCCCCGGCAAAGTTGCGTTCACGACCCCATATTGGGTGATCGTCACGGCCGTCGCATTGGGCGGAATCGTAATGGTCGGAATAATCGGGTCTCCATCCGTGGTCACGATCGTTCCCTGATTGTTCAGGTGAAACTGCCCCGCCCGCGTATAAGCAATCGTCCCGTCGGGCCGCTGCACCTGGAAAAAACCCGTTCCCTCAATCGCCGCATCCAGCGGGTTGTCGGTCTCATTCAGCGAGCCCTGCGTGTTGATCACTTCCGTCGCTGGAGCACACCACGTCCCTCACCGCGCCCGCATCGGGAACCTGAGGCCTGCGCGCGTGTTTCCACATGCGCAGCCACAGGCATTCATGCACGCGCACCAGGCGTGCTGCCGCGGGCCGCGCCACTTCCAGAGCTCGCGCCAGCGCATGTCCGGCCGCGGACTGCGAGACAGCCTCCACCAATTCAATCGGCGCAAACTTCGCATCCAGCATCCGCGCATGGGCCGCATGAAACTGCGTTTCCGCCACGATTCCGCTCTCCACCTGCAATCCCGTCATCTGCTCAATGGCCAGCGCCAGCACCGGGTCGAGACTCTCCTCAAATCCCAGGTACAACACTCGCCCTCCGGCCACGCGCAGCGGCAGCGCTCCAAACGCGTCCACAAACAGGCGCGGCATGATGGCCGCCATCGGTCCCGGGTCGTGAAACTCCAGGGTCAGGGCCGGGCAGCTCCACTGCATGCACAGCGCCCGCGTCACCAGCTCTTCGCTCACCGCCCGCTCGCGCATGAGCCACCAACCCAGCCGCCCCGTTCCCGCAGCCTTCTGCGCCTCCAGAGCCTTGCGTAGCTGGCTCTGCGTGATCCAACCCTGCTCCAGCATCAGTAGCCCCAGCGGAATCCGGTGCCGATGCACTTCGCGCGCCACGCCGCGTCCGTCCAGTTCCCGGGCTACAGCCGCGCCGATCAGCTGTTCCGTGCACTCCTTAGAACAGGTCCAGCCGCCCTCAAACACCGGCGCCGAACGGCTCCTCCATAA
>Ga0181537_10003349_pt1 | contig 13741 bp, 9 predicted proteins | sample PEATcosm2014_Bin_39_FD_119765 | JGI IMG/M metagenome (GOLD analysis project Ga0181537, IMG submission 119765) | Peatland microbial communities from MTU Mesocosm Facility, Houghton, MI, USA - PEATcosm2014_Bin23_10_metaG | ecosystem: Environmental > Terrestrial > Soil > Wetlands > Peat | place...
CATCGGACAGAAAATGATCGTTGTGAATGAGCTCGCCGTCGAGTTCCAGCACCCGCGTCTGGCAAAAGCCGCAGACGCCGCCGCGGCACAGATAGGGGACCTCCACGCCGGCGGCCTCGATGCTCTCGAGCAGGCTCTGGTCGGGCGGGACGTGCACGCGAAGCTTCGCACGGGCGAGGAACACCTCGAAGGCGTCACCCACCGGCGGCGCGCTGAATTGCTCCCAATGGATGTGGCTGTCGGGCCAACCGGCAGCCTGTGCGGTGGCGATGACGTGCCGGATCATGCCGGCGGGCCCGCAGACGTACACGTGGGTGCCCAACGGCTGGGTGCTCAGCAGCGTCTCGAAGGGAATCATCTGCGCTTCGCTGTCGTAGTACATGTGAAGCCGGCCGCCTTCGCGCCGGCGCAGCAGCTCCAGAAACGCGGCATGTTCGGCCGAACGCACCGAATAATGCAGTTCGTAGGGAACGGCTCCGCCGTGCAAGTCCTCGAGATGCGCGAGGAAGGGCGTGATGCCGATACCCCCGGCGATCAGCACGTGCTTGCGGGCGATCTTGTCGAGGCCGAACAGATTCACCGGATGCGCAATTTCCAGCCGGCTGCCGATCTTGATCGTGTCATGCATGAAGTGCGAACCGCCGCGGCTCTCTTCCATGCGGCGCACGCCGATCTCATACGTGTCCAGCTGCCGCGGCGAGCTCAGCAATGAATAGGGATTACGATGCACCCGGTCGGCGCCCTGCATCACGACGATGATGTGCGAGCCTCCGGAGAATGCCGGCAGGCTGCCGCCGGCCACCGCGGCCAGCTTGAAGTGCTTGATCAGCGGCGTCACCTGCTCGATACCGACGACCTCGACGGCGATGGTCTGAGCATCGTTCACAGAAACACCTCCTCGACGGCGATGGTCTGAGCATCGTTCACAGAAACACCTCCTTGAGCGGCGGCAGCTCGCCCGGTGCTTCGGCATCCACCATGACGCCCATGTAGGCGGCGAGGCGCCGCGAATAGTGGTCGCGCACCAGCAACCATCGCTCGCACTCGATGCAGCGTACGATATTGGTGCGCACGTTTTCGGTCGTGGCCCGGCAGTGGATGCAGTAGACACGCCGCGCCAGGGAGCCGCACTCCTCGGCGCGAATCTCATCCTTGTTGAGATTGAACTGCAGCGCGATTTTCATGACCAGCCCGATGAAGCTCTCGGGTCCCGCCACATACAGGCGGGTGCCCATCAATGATCGCGCCAGGGTGGCTCTGAATTCCTCGAGCAGCGCGGCGGTGCCCGAGAAGGCGCGCACGTCGCCGACCGACGCGGCCCTGAATCGTTCAACTTCCGGCGCGGCGATGGCCGGCACCGCGACGCTGGGCACCGCGACGCTGGGCACCGCGACGTTGGGCGCCGCGACGCTGGGCGCGGTGTCTTGCAGGCCGGCGCTCGCGTTGCCGCTGCCGGCATCAGGCACGTACAGCACTCGCGTGTTCTGCAGTGATTGCGCCGCCGTGGATTGCATCTCGGCGATCACCCGCAGCAGCGGGGCCGCGCCCACGCCCATCCCGACCATCAAATGGTAGCGGCCGCGAGTGTCCGCCTGCAGCGGTGCATAAACGGGCTTGCTCTTGATCCCGGTGACCAGCATGGGCTAGTACACGGCCAGCCGATGAGTGATCGCCACGACGCCGATACCGGCCGCCAGCACGACATAGGGCCAGATGCCGGCATGTTTGACGACGACGGAGTCCGTGTGGTGCCCCAAATCCTCGGCCATGTCGGGCGGAAAGGTGCCCTTGTCCTGTATGTAGTGCCGGAAAACGAATACCGGAACGATCAGCGCGCAAAATGCCAGACCGGTACTCAAGGTCCCGACACCATAGACATCGGCGCCGAATCCCATGAAGGCGAGATTCACGAACGACAGCGCCGCTCCGACGCCGAGAACCCACGTAGGCGCGCGCCAGGGCCGCTCCTGGTTGGGGCGGTCGAGCCGATGAATCCAACCGGCATTCAGATTGAGGAAATTGAAAATCATGTAGCCGACATTGGCGGCGCCGATCACGAATACGGAATCGGACATCAACAGCAGAAACAAATTGAAGCAAAGGTCGGTCATCATGGCGTTCGACGGCGCATGGTGCGAGTTGACCTTGGACAGATATTTGGGCAGCCATCCGTCGACGGAGGCTTGGTACAAGGTACGCGAGGATCCCGCCATGGAAGTGATCAGCGACAGAACCAGAGCCAACACCAGCATGATGACCACCACCGCGCCCATCAGCCGGCCCGCGTGGACCATGTTGGCCATGACGGCGGCGACGCCCATGCCGCTGTAGATATCCGGAGCGAGCATGCCGCCGTAAACGGGCGCGGACGTGACGTTGCCCGCGGCGTCCAGCAGGGCCGGCTGCACCAGGCTTCCGAGGCCCAGAAACCCCTGGAAGGCGAACGGCACGAGTGTGTAGACCACCACGCATAGCAGGCCAGAATAGAAAATCGCTTTGAAAGTATCGGTTTTCGGGTTCTTCAATTCCGAGGTGTAGCAGACGGCTGTCTCGAATCCGTACGTTGACCATGCGGCAAGGAACATGCCGCCCGCAATGACGGTCACGCCGGCCATATCCCAGCTGCCGTCGATCACCCTTCCAACGCCATCGTGCGCCAAGGGGAGGAGCGGAAAGAAATTGGTCTTGACCATGTCGCCCGTCACGATGGGAACCACGCCGATCAGGATCAATGGGATCATCGCCGAGATGCCGAGAATCTTAGTGGTGTTGGCCGAGCGCAGGATGCCGCCGTCCTGGATGGCTTTGACCGTGAACATGAGCACCGCGCCGAGCAAGAACACGGCGTTGACGCGCAGGCTCAAGCCGGTCTTGATCCATCCCAAGTCGACGAGGGTGATATGCCAGCTATTGACGACGGAGTCCGGCGCAAACAGAGCGTTCAAGATATAGCCGGCGGCAAACGCCGATCCGGTGGCTTGCACCGGCGACCAGGCGAACCAATTGCACCACACCGATATGGGCGCGATGACCTTGCTGTAGCGGACCCAGGCAATCGCCCCGTACACGGAAGTGCCGCCAGATTTATTCGGAAACAGCCCGGCGATTTCCGCGTAGGTGAAGGATTGGATGAACCCCAGTGCTATCGATACGGTCCAGATGGCCCACGAGAGCTTGCCGACGGTCGCCGCCACCGCGCCGATGGAGAACAGCACCAGGGGCGGCACGCCGCTCGCCACCCAGAAGGCGCCGGTCCAATCGATGCCGCGTTCCAGCCCCGCAGGCTGCGCCGGGACTGGCTGGGCGGCTTCCTCAGCAATCGAACTCATGGGTACCCCTCAAAACAATCGACGTAGTTCATCGGCAATCTCAAAGACGTCTCCCACGATGCCATACTTGGCCACGCCGAAAATCGACGCTTCGGCGTCGCTGTTGACCGCGACCACGGTGCCGACATGTTTCATCCCGGCGAGATGCTGGATGGCGCCGGATACGCCCATGGCGATATAGAGCTTGCAGGCGCTCGCCGTCTTGCCGGACTGACCGACCTGGCGGCTCTTCGGCAGCCAGCCCGCGTCGGCGATGGGCCTGGAGCAGCCCAGCGTCGCGCCGATGGCCTCCGCCAGTTCGCGAAATTGCGCGACCTTGGCCTCCTCGCCGATTCCCCGCCCGACGGTCAGAATGAATTCTGCGGCCGTCATGTCGACATCGTCGCCGGCGCTCAATTCAATGAATTCGCGCGCCGTTTGGCGGCTCTGTGCCGGTGGCGCGCCGAAGGCCGTGACACGCGGCGATGCGCCTTGCTCGGGCGGCTTGAATGAGCCGCCGCGGATCGCCAGGAGCACGGTGTCCCGGCCGGGAAAGTCGACCTCGACATTGACCTTCTGGCCATAGCCGCCGCGAGTGGCCACCAGTTCCCCGTCGATTCGCTCCACCCGGAAAACATCCGTGGCGAAACCGAAGGCATGACGCGCCGCGAGCGCAGCCGCATAGCCGAACGAATCGACGCTGTGAGCCACCAGCACCACCTGCGGTCGCCGCTCCGCGATCAAGGCGCCCACCGCGGATTCGAAGATGTCCGGGTCGAATTCCGCCGCGCCGATCTTCACGGTCACGATCTCGTCGACTCCGGCAACGCTCAAGGGGGCAACGAAGCGATCCGGTGCCTCGCTCAGGATGGCGACCGCCACCTCCTCACCGGCGCGGCGCAGGCCCGCGGCCGCGCCGAGTAGTTCCAGCGAGACCGGACGCAGTTCCCCGCGCCGCTGCTCCGCGATGACCAGAATGCCGCTCACGGGTGTACCTCTACGGGTTGAGGGGAGACGCTCATGCCGCGGCCCCCTTGAACTCGCGAATGATTTCAGCGAGGCGCGCGGCCTGCTGCGCGGCATCGCCGTCGATGAGCTGCGCGCGGCCCTTCTGCGGAATGTACATGCGGCGTACGCGCGACAGCGAGCCCGCTTCGCCGACATCGCCCGCGCCCAGAGCAACATCGGCGAGGGACCAGACTTCGATGGGCTTGGCCGCGGCCTGTTTGATGCTGCGCAGCGAGGCGTAGCGCGGGGTGTTGATGCCGAGTTGGATGGTGAGCACCGCGGGACACTGTATTTCGACCTCTTGGAGCAGGCCGCCCTCCAACTCGCGCCGCAGCACCGCTGACTTGGCTCCCGGCGCATAGGTCAGGCTGCTCACCACCGCCGCGTGCGGCCAGCCGAGCAATGCGGCGGCGGCGATGCCGGTCGAGGCAAACGACTGATCCGAGGACTGCACGCCGGCGAACAGCATCTGCGGCGCCTCGCGCTTCGCCACGGCCGCCAATATCCGCGCGATGGCGATGGAATCGGAGCCTTCGACCGCCGCGTCCCAAACCCGGATGGCGCGATCCGCCCCCTTCGCCAGGCACTTGCGCAGGGACTCATCGGCCTCCTCGGATCCCACGCAGACCACGACCACTTGCACGGGCTCAGCGGCCGCTTCCTTGATTTTGACGGCTTCCTCGAGGGAGAAATCATCCCATTCGTTCAAATCGCGAATGAGAAAGTCCGCATCGACGTCCCGCCCGTCGCCGCGGATCTGGAAATCCTCATCGAGTGCAGCGACCTGCTTGACGGCCACCAGGATCTTCATGCGGGCACCTCAGCCGCCAGGCGCGCGGGAATGGCTTCGCGAATGAGTTCTATGAGTTCCTTGACCACGAATTTACCCTCGTTACCGGTGGTTTTGAGCGCGTCCTCGAACATGGTGAGATCCTTTGGACAGCTCACCACATACACCTCGAGTCCCGGGATCGCCGCGGCCTCTTTCATGCGATTCTGCGCCGGCTTCTCGGCGCCCACGGGATCGGGGATCCAGATTCTGCCCCCGCCGGCCCCGCAGCAGAAGGAGTTCGCCTTGCAGCGCCCCATCTCCACGAGTTCGCAGCCGAGCAGCGCCAATAATTCCCGCGGCGCATCATAGCCCTTGTTGAACCGGCCCAGGTGGCAGGGGTCGTGAAAAGTCACGCGGTATTTCAGCGGGTGCGTCACCCGCAGGCGCTTCTCCGCGAACAATTGCCTGACCAGCGTCGTGTAGTGCTGGATCTCGTACTTGCCGCCGAAGTCGGGATATTCGTTGCGAATGGTATTGAAGGAATGCGGATCGGTGGTCACGACGGATTTGAACGACGCGCTCGAGAGGGCGTTCACGTTGGCGGCGGCCAGCACCTCGTACAGGCCTTCCTCGCCGACCCGGCGCACGTCGTTGCCGGCGTTCGACTCGCCGTCGTAGAGAATGCCGAAATCGACCCCCGCTTCGCGCAGCAGCGAGGCGAAAAGCTGCGAGACCTTCTGATTGCGCGGATCGAAGGACGCATAGTCGCCGACGAACCACAGCACGTCCACCGGCTCCTTGCGCGCGTCCTTGACGGGAAAGGGCAGCCCCTTGCTCCAGGCACCGCGTTTGCGCTTCGACTCTCCGAAGGAGTTTCCGGTCTTATGAATCGTCTGCAGCGTCTTGGTGAGCAAGGGATCCATGGCGCCGTCTTCGACCAGCTTGCGGCGCATCTGCACGATGATGGGCACGTGCTCCACCGCCACCGGACAGATCTCGACGCAGGCCATGCAGGTGCGGCACGACCACAGCGTCTCCATGGCCACCTGTCCGGGGCCCTTGCCGTGCACGTCGAGCTCGGCGGCGGCGGGCACGGCGCCGGACTCGAGCGTCGCATGCGCAAATTCGCGCAGGCTCAAGATCACGTCGCGCGGCGACAGCGGCGCGCCGACCGCGCGCGCGGGACAGGCTTCGTGGCAGCGGCCGCACTTGGTACAGGCATCGAGGTTGAGCAGCTGCTTCCAGTTGAAATCGGTGATCTTCGCGGCGCCCACCTCGACCTGGCCGTCGGCGACGCGCGGCAGCCTTTGCGCCGCCTGCGGGTCGCGGACCATGAGCGAGGCCGCCGCCGTGAAGATGTGTTTCACCTTGGTGTAGGGAATCAGCGCGATGAGCACCAGCGCGATCACTCCGTGAAACCACCAAAGCCCGTGGCGCAGCAATCCGGCTGCGCCCGCGCCCAGGCCCAGGGCGCGCATGCCCTCTGCCAGCAGCGCGCCGACCGGCGACCACCAGCGGGTGTCCCAAACCTCCGCGCGGCCTTGCAGCCACACCAGCCTCGCCGCCTCCAGCACGTAGCCCGTGCCGGCGATGATCAATAGACCCCAGAGAAACGCCCAATCCTCGCGGCGGTACTGCGGCCGGTTGAAATCCGGATCGCCCGGCGAACGGTCCGGCCTCGCGTAATCGAGCTTCGGCAGCCGCATCCACCCGCGCCGGTACATCATGAATACCAGGCCGGCGATCAGCGCGACCCCGGCCACGTCCAGCACCAGCGAAAACACCAGATAGAATTCGCCGTGCCAGAAGCGGATGCCGAACAGCGGCTCGAGAATGTCATATTCGAGCGTGATCGTGGCCGTGCCGGCGAACAGCAGCATGAATCCATAGAAAATCAGCCGATGCGCGTTTCCCGCCGCCCGGTCGCGGCGGTCGATGGTGCGGTGGTTGAGGACCTGCGCCAGCATGCCGCCGACCCGGCCCCACAGGCCCCCCTCGAGCTCGAGCGCAGCGCCGCGGCGGTACTTGCGGATCTGCACATAGGCGCCGTAGAAAAATATTCCTATTGCGGTGTAGCCGAGCACATAGAAGAGCCGCACCTCGGCCGCTCCGAATGCCTCGAACAGGATCCGAGTGACGGCATCGAAGCGGCTCACGGGAATACTCGGGCAGGCACCTTAGGTCTTGTACTCGAGCTCGAAGTTCGCGCCGGGCATGTGCGCCGCACCCCAGACCGCCACTTCGCGCTTGTACGGCAGAGGCAGCTGCGCCTTGCCCTCCTCGATTTCGCGCGCCAGCCGATGGCCGCTGAATGTGGCGTCGGCGATGAGCCGCGGTGCTTCGGCGTCGCCGATCACGTAGACATCCTTGACGCCGTTCTTCTGCCACTCGCCCTGACGAGCCTTGAGCCCGGCATGCAGGCTCGAGTTGGAATGCCGGCCGGTGACCAACACCAGGGAATCGAACTCCACCCAGCGCTGGCTCTTGTTGGCCTCGCGCGGCAGCTGGCCGCGGCCGCGATAGGTGCGCTTGGAGCCGTCGCCGAATATGTCATACACCTCCAGACGTCCGGGCTCGATCTTCGCGCTGAAGGCATTGTGGATCTCCTTGATGTGCAGCTCGTGCAGGCGCCGCATCATGTTCGGGTACTCGAGCGTGAAGTGCATGTAATTGGCCAGGTGCACGCCCGTGACCAGGGTGACGTCGTGCCCCGCGACTGCCAGCTTTTCAGCCAGGCTCGGCGCCATGAAGTAGGTGTCGGCATTCAGAATCACGACGCGTTTGCCGATGGCCTTCTTGCCCTCGAGCACCTGCTCCGGGGTGAGCTGGTCGGCTCTCGAGGCGTCGGCGCCCGCAATGGGGTCATGGGTTAGACAATTGGTGCCGTCCGTATTCCACGAGGAGCCGGTGGCGATGACGATCTTCTCGGCGCCGTAGGTGAGGGCGGCCTCCACCGTCATCGGTTTCTGTCCGAGCGCCACCTGGGCCTGCTTGTTCTTCTTAACGAGCTTGTTGATCTGCAGCTCGCGGTAGTCGCGGTGATAGCCCCATTCGCCGAGCCCGGGCAGCGTGATCACGGAATTCAAATGACCGCCGATCTTGGACTGAGTGTCGTAGAGATGCACCGTGTAGCCGCGCTCCAGCAGCACCCGGGCGCACTCTGCGCCCGATGGGCCGGCGCCGACCACCAGGATCGAATCGTCGGAGCCGCGCGTGGGAAATTTCTCCGGATGCCAGCCGCGCCGGTATTCCTCGCCCGCGGTGGCGTTTTGCGTGCAGATCATCGGCGGGCCGCCGATCTCCCAGCGCGAAATGCACACATTGCAGCCGATGCACACACGAATGTCGTCGTAGCGGCCTTCCTCGATCTTCTTCGGCAGCCACGGATCGGAGATGGAGGGCCGCGCCGCCCCGATGATGTCGGCGATGCCCTTGGTCACGATTTCCGTCATCTTCTCGGGGTCGGTGAAGCGGCCGACGCCGAGAACCGGCTTCTTCGCCACCTGCTTGACGAAGCGCGTCCAGGGCACCTGGTGGCCCTGCTGGTAGAATCTCGAGGGGCCCGCGTCCTCGCCCCACTCGGCGATGTCGCCCACGTCCACATCCCATAAGTCGACCAGAGGATCGGCGAGCGCGATGAATTTCATGCCGTCGATTTCGACTTCGATTCCCGAATCGCCGTACAGAGTGTCGACGGCGAAGCGGGTGGCGATGGCGGTGTCGCTGCCCACGGCGCGGCGCACCTTTTCCAGGGTCTCGAGCCAGAAGCGTGCGCGATTTTCCAGCGAGCCGCCGTACTTGTCCTTGCGCTTGTTGTAGTAGGGCGAGAGAAACTGCAGCGGCAGGTAGGAGTGCGCGCCGTAGACGTAGACGATGTCGAAACCGGCGTCGCGGGAGCGCAATGCGGCGTCCACGTAGTACTGCTGGACGGTGGCGATGTCGTCCAGGTCCATTTCCTTGCAATAGGTCAGGGTCTCGAATTCGGAGGCGTACTGGCTCGGTCCGCGCGGCGTCGCGCGCGACTCCATGCAGGGCGCGTGCGACGCGCCGTACCAGAGCTCGACCCCGGCAAGGGAACCGAAGTGATGGATGTGATCGGTCATGGCGCGCAGGTTGCGCACGTCGCCCGCATCCCAGATGCGCGCCGACAGGCGATGTGTATCGTCCGATTCAGGGTGAATCGAGCAATACTCCGTATTGATGCCCGCCCAGCCGCCTTCCGCCTTCAGCGAACGATGCGCGGCCTGGAAGCCCGGCTTGTCCGAGCCCGCGCCTATGCAATGCGGCACCTGATAGAACCGGTTGCGCAGCGTCTTGGGGCCGATTTTGATCGGCTGGAACAGGATGTCGTGTTTTGGATCGCGCGCCATACTCTTGTCCTCTGGCTTTGTAGCGGTGTTTATTCGGGAAGGACTCGCCCCCCGGGGCGAGGAACTCGTATCATATTCTCGGCCGAACGGTGCTGGCCAGGCGACCGGCGCGCCCGCGCATGGTTCGTAGCGAGGGACAGGCGCAGGCATTCGAAGTAGATAGCATGTCAGTTACTGTAGTGCAAATTAATTGCGTGCAGTGTAAATTGACCCGCGGACGCATGGAAGCCCCAGATTGGTTGACCCAAAGGACATCTGAAAGAGACCTCGTGTGGCGCGTTTACCAAAGAATCCCAGACCGGCCAAGGCGCCCATGGTCGCTTCGGTCAATGTCGGCCGGCAATTGGGCGCCGTCGCCCGGCGCGTGCGCGAGAGCCAGGATTTGACGCTGACGGATGTCGCGGCCTCCGCCGGGATCAGCGCCGGAATGCTGAGCCGATTGGAGGCCGGCCACGTCACGCCCAGCCTCGAGACTTTGGTCGCGCTGGCCGGCGCGCTCGGCGTACGGCCGGCGCTGCTGCTGCAGCAGGTGGGCGGAGACGAGGAGGGCGCGCAGCGGGTTCCCTCCGGCCAGGGACTCGAGGTGGTCCGGCGCGGCACCCGCCGCGGCCATACCTACCATCTGTTGGCGGCGCAGCGCGGCCCGCGAAAATCCTTCGAGCCCTTTCTCGTGACGCTCACCGACAGGAGCGAAGTGTTTCCCGGCTTTCAACACCCGGGTACCGAGTTCATTTACATTCTCGCCGGCTCGCTGACCTATCGGCACGGCAGTCATAGCTATCCGCTCGCGGCGGGCGACTCGCTGAGTTTCCGCGGCGACGTGCCGCACGGCCCCGAGACCCTGGACAAGGTGCCGATACGGATGCTGTCGATCATCGTCTACGATGAGGAGACTTGAAGGCTCAAACCCTGGGTGCAATTGAACGCCGACGCCAAGCAATACATGAATCGGATCCTCGTTCCCGCGCTCGCCGCCGGATGGCTGCTGTCGCCTTCCGCCATGGCGGCCTCACCATCGCCGATCAGCCCGGCGAGAATGTCGGCGACGGCCAAGACGCTGGCATCGGATGCGTTCGAAGGGCGTGCGCCAGGTACACCCGGGGAGGAGAAGACGGTGGAGTATTTGGTCCACCGGTTTCGCGCTCTCGGACTGCAGCCGGCAGGGGAACATGGCGGCTGGACCCAGCAGGTGCCCTTGGTTCACAACACGGCAGGCCTGCCCACGCGGCTCGAGGTTCGTGTGGGCGGGGCAATCGTGCCCTTGGTCGCCGGGCGCGACATCAACCCGCAGACGGTTCGCCCGCGCTCACAAATTTCGATCCGCGATGCGTCGATGGTCTTCGTGGGCTATGGTGTTGCGGCGCCGGAGCGGCAGTGGGACGATTTCAAAGACTTCGACTTACACGGCAAAGTGGCCGTGTTCCTCGTCAACGATCCGGACTTTGAGGCGAGCCCCGGGGAGCCCGTCGCAGGCAGATTCGGCGGGCGCGCAATGACGTATTACGGCCGCTGGACCTACAAATTCGAAGAAGCGGCGCGGCGTGGCGCGATCGGGGCAATGGTCATCCATGAAACCGCCGGCGCAGGCTACGGTTGGAATGTCGTCTCCAGCGACGCCGGCGGCACGTACGACATCTCTCGATCCGCCGACCAGGCGCAAGCCGTGTTGATGCAGGCCTGGATCGCTCGTGAGACTGCCGTCAATCTCTTCTCGAAGGCTGGACTCGACTTCGAGGTCTTGAAGCGTAAGGCGCGCGATCCGGACTTCCGGCCGGTCGATCTCGGCGACGCCCGCTTCAGCATTGAGATGCCGGTCAAGACCGAACTCGTGCACAGCCGTAACATTCTCGCCAAGCTGCCCGGGACCTCGCATGGGGACGAGGTCATCCTGTTCGGTGCGCACTGGGACGCCTTCGGGATCGGCGCGCCTGATGCTCGAGGACAAACGATAAGGCGCGGTGCCAACGACGATGGGCTCGGCATCGCCGGCGTGTTGGAATTGGCTCGTGCCTTCGCGAGGGGGCCGCGGCCGCAACGGTCGCTGGTTTTCGCAGCGTGGACGGCGGAGGAGCGTGGCCTCTTGGGATCGGAAACGTATGCGGTTCGCCCACTGTTCCCGCTGAAGAAGACAGCCGCCAACTTGACGATCGACATCTTGCAGACAGCAGGACCTGCAAGGGACGTCGTGCTGGTCGGAGCCGGGCAAAACGATTTGGACGACGATCTGGCACGGGCCGCCCGTGACCAAGGCCGCAGCGTCACACCGGATGTCAAGCCGGAGCGCGGACTTTTTTATCGCGCTGACCATTTCTCACTGGCCAAGCGCGGTGTGCCGACCCTACTGTTGATGGCACTTGGCGGCGGCGAAGATCTGGTTGCCGGCGGCCGGGCGGCGGGTGATGCGTGGGTCGATGATTATACGGCGCATTGCTATCACCAGCCCTGCGATGCCTGGAGTCCGAATTGGGACTTGCGCGGCGCTGCGGAAGATGTCGATTTGTTTTATAGGATGGGCCGCGATCTGGGCAATTCGCGGCGGTGGCCGCAGTGGCGACCCGATTCAGAATTCAAGGCGATCCGTGATCGGAGCGTTGCCGAGCGACCCTGAGTCGGCGGGCTCACCCGCTCCTCGGACAGAGCGTAGCTCTTGATCTTGCAATCAGCGCCGGTGTATTCCTTTTTCGCTGACACCTTATCGAGCCTCCCGGACCTACCCCAGCCGACAAATTTGTCCGAAAGAAACGTGTCCCAGAACTTCGCGTCCTTGGATTTCCAAGCCGCGTAGGCGCTCTTCTCGAGGGTCACAAGTGTTGGTCGCGACAAGCTGGGTAAGGAGCATCCGACGCCCACTTGGCGTCAGATCCCCGCAAACCACGCATATCCACCTTCAGGAGACGCCGAACCCAAACCCTTGCCGAATTTCCGCAGATCGTCCGTAACCGCAAGGCGGGTAATAAACTTAACGTTCTTGTACCCTAGTTGCCGCGGAACCCGCATTCGTAACGGCCCGCCATTCCCAACAGAAAGGTCACCACCATTCATTCCATAGGCCAGATACGTCTGCGGGTGCAATGCGTCGCCCATATCGATGCTGTCCCACCAGTCGGGATCAATCGAGAAGTAGACGACGTACTTGGCTTGCGGCTGAATTCCGGCCACCTCAAGTACATGCGAGAGAGGCACACCGGTCCACTCGGCTACATACGACCAGCCCTCTTCGCACGCCAACTGCGTGATCTGACTCCGCGACGGATAGCTCTTCAGCTGCTCCAACGAGAACGTTCCGGGCCGATCTACCATCCCATCGACGGTGAGCCGCCAATCCGCGAAACCACCCGCTTGGAGTTTCTTGAACGCGTCATTCAGCGGCGGCATTTCGTTTGCGAGTGGCGTCGTCGAAATCTCACTTCGTGCGAATTCACGCGCCATCGAGTGATTGGTCAGCAGCCGGTAGGAAGCATAATTCAGCGTTTCACCGGCGCCCCAGATTCCACCGTGGTCTGGCGGGATCAGCCCGTAGTTCTTCGCCAAGCCCGCGGCCACACCCAAACCCGCAATGCCCGTTGCTGCTGCGACTCCGGTTTTGATCAGTTTGCGTCGCGAGAGATCGGTCATTCGTCCTCCAGAGGTCCATCAATCCGACCTGTAATCATGGTGCGCATACGGCTGCGAAATCCAGCAAACCAAACCATCCCAACATGGACCAGGAGAAACAACAGCAGCGACACGGCGACGAAAAAATGAATGGTGCGCGCTGATTGTCGCCCGCCCAGCAAGGTGACGCTTGTGGGGAACGCCGAAGTAAATGCCGGAGACATCGCCAACCCCGTCCAGATGACCAAGGGAAACAATGCAAAGATCACGAACAGGTAACTGAGCCGTTGCAGCAGGTTGTAAGACCACGCCTCTGCCGCACTCGGACGCTCGAAGCGCAAATGACTGGCAATCGTCCTCCAGAGCGCACGCCATGAAACGTCTTCTCCACGCGGCAGCAGATTCTTGCGAAAATGTCCCGATACGAAGCCCGCAGCCACATAGACCAAGCCGGTCAACACCGCAAGCCAAGCAGATTGAAAATGCAGATACCGGCTCCATCCGTTCTGATCTGGCAACACATACCCGTATCCGGTCGGCACCAACGACCTTGACGACGGAATCGGCAGCTTGAACAACACCGGCGTCAACACATTCCCGTTCTCGCCCCAATAGAAGCGCGGATGAGAGATCAAAATCTCAATCCCGCTGACAAGCAGAGCTAGAAAAGACAGGGCGATGATCCAATG
>Ga0181537_10003350_pt1 | contig 13738 bp, 12 predicted proteins | sample PEATcosm2014_Bin_39_FD_119765 | JGI IMG/M metagenome (GOLD analysis project Ga0181537, IMG submission 119765) | Peatland microbial communities from MTU Mesocosm Facility, Houghton, MI, USA - PEATcosm2014_Bin23_10_metaG | ecosystem: Environmental > Terrestrial > Soil > Wetlands > Peat | place...
CCTTGCCGTGATTCTGCATCACCACCGGCAGCGCGCGCTCGTTCTGTCCGGCCATCGCATCCTCGGGCGGCAGGAATTTGACGCCGTAGCCCTGCAGCGTGCCGCCGAGCGGGACATCAACCTCGAGCGCCGCCTTCCGCACCGCCTCGGCGTCGAACCCGCCATATTTGCTGGTGGCGATTGGCAATACCTTGTCGAGCAGGATCCAGGTGTTGTTAAAGCCCATCGAGCAATGCGTCGGGACTTCCGTCGCGCTGGTCTTGGCCTTGTAGCCGTCGACCATGATCTTGATCAGATCGCCGATACCGGGCGCGAGTTTTGCCGGATCGAGCCGCTGCGCCGGCGCGGGATCGATGTTGCAGAAATTATCGACATCATCGCCAAAGGTTTCGCGCAATTTGTCGAGCTGGCTGTAGCCGGCACCGTTGCCGATCAGCATCTTGAATTTGAGGCCCGCCTCGCGCGCCTGGCGCAGAAACAGCGTGATGTCCGGGTTGTAGCCGGCATGGATGATGATGTCGGCGCGGGCGCGTCGCAGCTTGGTGATCAGCGACGACAAATCGGGCGTGCTGGCAGAATAGGATTCCTTGAGCACGATCGAGGTGAAGCCCTTCTTTTCCGCCCAGGTCACATCGCCCTGCTGCACCGCCGTGCCGTAAGGCCCGTCCTCGTCGATCAGCGCGATCTTGATGTCCTTCGGCTCCGCGGCAAGCTTGGTCTTGGCGTTGTCGGCGAGGAAGGTCATCGCGGCCTGGGCGTAGCCGTCCGAATTCACCGTTGGCCGGAAGATGTATTTGAAGTGCTTGTCCTTGAGCACCGGCACCGCGATGGCGCTGTTGATCCAGAGGATCTTCTTTTCCTCTTCGACCTTGGCGGCGAGCGGCACGGCCTGGGCGCTCGAATAGACGCCAAGGATGATGTCGACCTTTTCCTGGTTGAGCAGCCGTTCGGCCTCGTTGATGCCGACATCGACCTTGCTTTGCGAGTCCGCCGGGACCGGCTCGACCTTGTATTTGCCGGCGACGCCGCCTTTGCCGTTGACGTAGTCGATCGCGAGTTGCGCGCCGATCGATAGCGGCACCGAGCCGGCGCCGGCGAACGGACCGCTCAAATCGTGCAGCAAGCCAATGCGGATCGTCGGGCTTTGTGCGTAAAGACGCGGTGCCGGCAACGCCCAACCGGCGAGCCCGGCCCCCGCCAACTGCAATAACCTCCGTCTCCGCATAGGTACTCCTCCCGATCGAACGGCCCGCATGTTTTCGTGGCGGCGCGCACCTTTGAGGCAACCGTCAACAGTGTCAACTCGTATTGCCGCATTAGTGGATGGTTTGGCGAGGAGGAACCCATGCTGGCATCGACGTGGACGCTCGGGGCCAGTCGCTCTAGTCTTTCTGACCCTGGCCGCGAGGTATCCATGCTTAGCTCGGCCCGTGAAGATTTGCGCGCGCTGTTCTCGAAGAATTTCCTCTTCGGAACGCTTAGCGACAGGGATGTCGACGGGCTGCTGGCCTATGCGCGGCTTGTCCGCTATCGCGCAGGCAACGAGATTTTTGCGAAAGGGTCACCAGGCTTGAGCCTGATGGCCGTGCTGGAAGGCACCGTGCGGATCAGCGTGCCATCGGATAACGGCCGGGAAATCACCCTGAACTTGATCCATTCCGGCGAGATTTTTGGCGAAATCGGCTTGCTCGACGGCCGGGATCGAAGCGCCGACGCGATCGCGGCGACCGATTGCGAGCTGCTGGTGCTGAGCCGGCGGGACTTCCTGCCGTTCCTCGAACGCCGCCCGGAAGTCTGCATCAAGGTGATCGAACTGCTCTGTCAGCGGTTGCGGCAGACCAGTGAACAGGTCGAGGAACTCTCGTTCTGGCTGCTTGAGGAACGGCTGGCCAAGGCACTGCTGCGCCTGGCGCATGAGCATATGAGCCCCGCTGCGCCAGGTCGTCCGATTCACCTGCGCATCACCCAGCGCGAGCTTGGCAACATGGTTGGCGGGAGCCGCGAGCACGTCAACAAGCAGCTCCAGGGTTGGCAGAAATCCGGGCTCATCGAGATCGCTAAAGGCGAGATCATTCTGCGCGACCCGGGGGCGCTCGCCGAACTTTGCGATCCGTCCCGGGAGTTGTGACCCGGGTCACCAACACCGCGAACGCGCACGCCTACCTTCTCGCTTAAGCGGCATCACGCCGCACTGGCGAGGAGGCAGGGCATCATGTCCACGCAGAAATCCGTCCTGGAAAGCTCCGGCGCGGGGCGGCATTCCCGGAACGGCGCCAATCACGGGATACCCGCAAGCCTCGTCCCGGCGGAAACCGCGAGCGTCGTGCCGTTCCAAAATTGGCGGCCGACAGCGCCTCCCCTTGTCGCGGCAAGGGTCAATCCAGCGGCCGCGGGCCCGGAATTGCTGATGATTCTCCTGGTCAGCACCACCGCTCTCGCCTGTTATTTCGAGGCGTCTCGAATCTTCGCCGTGCACATCTCCCACTGGGTGATGCTGGCGATTTTTATCGCGGCGATAATATCGGGCGTTGCGGGTTTTGCGTTCTCCGCGATCTGCGGCGCGATGCTGTTCCACCTTTTGCCGGACCCGATAGCGGTCGTCGAAACGATGATCGTAAGCAGCATCGCCATTCAATGCATGAGCGTCATCACGCTGAAGAATACGCTCGAGCCGTGGCATTTGAGCCGATTTCTCGCCGGCGGCATCGTCGGGCTGCCGATCGGCATCTACCTGCTTACCCATATCAGCGGCTCTATCTACATTAAGTGCATGGGCGTGTTTCTGGTCGGTTATGGAGCCTATATGTTGTTCCGGAAGCCAATGGTGGTGGGTCGCGGGCGCTGTGCCGGCGATTACCTGGCCGGATTTCTCGGCGGCATTACCGGCGGGTTCGCCGCTTTCCCCGGCGCTTTCGTCACGATCTGGTGCGGCTTGAAAGGATTGCCCAAGGATCAGCAGCGCGGCGTCTATCAGCCATTCATCCTGATCATGCAGGTCTTGGCGCTGGCGGCGCTGTTTTTTGTCCAATCGGCGCATCGCTCGGCGCAGCAGATCGATCCGTCGACGATCGCTTACATACCCGCAGCGCTGTTGGGCACATGGTGCGGCATCGCCATTTTCCGCCGTTTGACCGACGTCCAGTTCGCTTGGTCGGTGAACCTGCTGCTGGTCGTCTCGGGGCTAGGGCTGGTCTGTTAACGTGGTCGAGGCGGTTTTCTGCGGCTAGGTCTCGGGCACGCCCGCCTTGCGCAGCCCGGCGAGAAATGTCTCTTCCTCGAGGGCGCGGATCGAGGCAGCCTCAAACGGCTGGGCGGCCTTGTGCGCCTCGATGCTGGCGTAACGTTTATCGCCGCTCAGCCGATGAGCCTCGGCGAGTTCCACCCTGGCACGTTGCAGATCGTCCTTCAGTGCGTAGGCTGAAGCCAGCCACGCGTAAGAACCTGGAAGCCTCGGGTTGGCGCTGCGAGCGCGTTCCAGCCAGACGATCGCTTCGTCTGTCCGCGACTGCAGCAAGTGGATCATCCCGATGCGCCAGTACCAGTTGGAGAGACGGGGATCTCGCGGGCTGAGCCGGATCGCCTGTTGTTGTGCCGGGATCGCTTCCTCGATCGCGCCGGAAAAGAACTTGCACAAGCCGAGCGCGGCTATGGCCACAACCCAGTTGCGATTGAGCGCGATCGCGGCCTCGTACTCGGGAATAGCGAGTTCGAATTGGTGACGGGCACGAAATATATGGCCTTTGACGAAATTCACGTAGCGATGGCGGGATGACATCGCCACTACCTCGCCGATCATGGCCTCCGCACGGTCGATATCGGCTGCCACCGTGTCAGAGACCTGATCGAGCACCCGTGCGATCAGGCCCAGCGCCAGCATGGCCCGCGCCTCGACAGAACTCGGATCGATGGTCAGAGCGTGCTCGAATAAAGCGATCGCCTCCGCAAAACTCTCTGGGGTCGATCCTCGGTAGTCGATTGCCGCGCGACCCCGCAGCAGATAGTCGACCACATCCGGATCCTCTGCCGGGCGTGCCGCCTCGGCGCCAATCATCTCGAGGTCGAGGGCCGCCGCAATTTGGCTGGTCACCTCGTCCTGCAGAGCGAAGAGGTCGCCGCTGTCGTGTTCAAAACGCTCAGCCCACACGTGCGCATCAGTTTCGGTGTCGATGAGCTGGGTGTTGACGCGCAGCCGATTGCCCGCGCGGCGGACGCTGCCGTCGAGTAGGTAGCGAACATTCAGCTCGCGGCCGATTTGGCGCGCGTCCACCGGCTTGTCCTTATAGGTAAAAGCCGTGTTGCGCGAGATCACGACCATGTCGTTGATCCGCGACAAATCGGTCGTCACATCCTCCGTCACCGCGTCGGCGAAGTATTGCTGTTCCCGGTCGTCGCTGAGATTGGCGAATGGCAGCACGACGATCGATAGGCGCGGCGCGCGAGGCTGGGGGAGGCCTAGCGAGTTCCCCTCAAGCATCGCCGCCGGTGGTGAATTTGCCAGCGGCAGCGAGGCGATCGTTTCGGCCCGCAGCGCGTAGGCATGCAGCGGGCGCGTGATGTTTTTGACGCTTTGCACCCCCAAATCATCAAACGCGTAGGGCAGCTTGTCGCGGACCTGCTCGTGGACCGCATGCGAGATGCAAATGCCATTTGGCTCGGCGAGACCTTCGAGCCGGGCCGCGATGTTGACCCCGTCGCCAAAAATATCACCGGTTTCGGCGATCACGTCGCTGACATTGATGCCGATACGAAACGCGACGCGCATGTCCTCCTCGACATCGGCGTTGCGCGGTCCCATTCCGCATTGCACCTCGACCGCGCAGAGCACCGCGTTGACGACGCTGGGGAACTCGGCGAGCATCCCATCGCCGGTGGACTTCACGATGCGGCCGCGATGCTGTTTGATCTTTGGTGTGATCAGCTCGCGCAAATGCGACGTGTAACGCTCATGGGTGCCTAACTCGTCGAGCCCCATAAGACGCGAATAACCCGCCACATCAGCGGCCAAAATCGCGGCAAGACGGCGGTTGGTGGCCATCGTTGAGCAATCAACATAGTCGCTCTGTGATTGGGGATAAAACTATACCGCACGATTGGCCCGAGAAGAAGCCTTGGGACGATGACCCGACCACAAGAGATATCGCTTTGGCGCCGCGAAACTTCTCTATCTTTGCGTGCTTTTGATATTTGTCCTGGGCACCCAGGGTATTAAGATGGCTATGGGGTGCGTTCGCCCTGTCGGGTCGGAGGCTCGATGCTCATGCCGTCCTCGATACGCAACTTGTTAAATCTGCCGAGCCGGATCGCCCTGTTGCTCGGCTTGGGCGCGCTCTCGGTCGCTGGCGCCAAGGCCGATACGGGCGGGGTGCTGAACCCCGATCGCGATAGCGCGCACGTGCCGCAACAAAGCGCCAAGCCTCTCGCCGATTTGGTGATCTGGAAGGAGAACGGCCGTATTTATGTCTCCGAAGGCGGTAAGCCGGCCGAGGAACTGCATCTCGGAAATACCGCCGAGGCGGAGCAATTGATGCAATTGCTCGTGCGGGAAGGAGCGACAGCAGCCGCGCCACATGTGCTTCGCGATCGGGTTATACTTGTCGGAGGAGGCGGCCAAGGGTTCAACCTGGATGTGCCGCGGCCGGGCGATCCAAGCCAAACGCGCCCGTCGACGCCCCGCAACGCCGACAAACACCCAGCCGCGGCGGTAAGAGCTAGTGAGCAAATCGGTGCGGCGCAACCGGCGAGCGGCTCTACCGGCAACAGCAAGTAAAGGCCCGACGGTTCTCGATCGGCTTTTCGACGAGAGGCTGCCGAAGCGGTTTCGTAGCGGTACGCATCGGCTGGCAACGCCGGAAGAGACGCTGGCGCGAGCGCGGCCGCATGCGGCGCGGATGGGGATCACGCGGCTTGGCAATATCACCGGACTCGACCGCATCGGCATTCCGGTCGCGGTGGGGGTGCGGCCCAATTCCCGTTCGGTTTCGGTATCGCAGGGCAAGGGGCTCGAACTGCCCCAGGCGATGGCGTCCGCCTTGATGGAAGCCTGCGAAGGCTTTCACGCCGAGGAAATCGGGCCGATCGAGCACGCGGCGTATCGCGATTTGACGGCCAGCGAGACCGTCGTAGATCCGGCGACGCTGTGTGCGGGTGCGCGGATCTTCGACCCGGCTGCGGCGATCGACTGGGTCGAGGGCCGTGACCTGCTGCAGAGTGGGCCGTGCTGGGTTCCCGCCGAGATCGTCCACACCGACTATACCTTGCCGCAACCCGACGGTTATTTTCTCGCCGGCTCCAATGGGCTGGCCTCCGGCAATCATCTGGTCGAGGCGATCAATGCGGCACTCTACGAGCTAGTCGAGCGTGACGCGCTTGCGCTGTGGATGGCGCGGCCGTTGCGGCAGCGCGCCGGCAGTGTTCTTGACATCGCTTCGGTCGATGATCCGGCTTGCCGCGGGCTCCTCGACATGTACGAAAACGCGCGGATCGCGGTCCGCGTCTGGAACGTCACCAGCGATATCGGCATCGCGGCGTTTCTGTGCGAAATCCGTGACCTCGCGACCGCCGATCCGCATGCGCTGCGGCGCTTTCATGGCTCGGGTTGTCATGCCGATCGCGCCATCGCGCTTTCACGCGCCCTGACGGAGGCGGCGCAGACCCGGCTGACGTATATCGCGGGCATTCGGGACGACCTGTCGCCGGCGGAATACGCGGCATCGCCGGGCGACGATATCCGGGAGGCGCTCCTCAGCGCGCTGGCTCGCGAGACGCCGCCTGTCGCCTTTGCCGCGGTGCCGAGCTTTGCCGCCGACGATCTGACCGAAGATTTGCGCTGGGCGTTGGGCCGGCTGACGGCGAGCGGCCTCGCGCGCGTCGTGGCGATCGATCTGACAAAGCCCGAAATCGCGATCCCGGTCGTGCGGCTGGTGATCCCGGGGCTCGAGTGGGACCCGCATCACCCGAACTACCAGCCCGGATTGCGGGCGCGCGCGGCGGAAACCGCATGAGCGTCGCGGTTTTCGCCGGGCCGTCATTACCGCCGGCGGCGCGGCCGGCGGGGGTGGTCGTCGAATGGCATCCGCCGGTGCGCCAGGGCGAGCTTTACCGGGTCGCGCTTGAGCAGCGCCCAACGGTGATCGGCGTTATCGACGGCTATTTCGAGGTGACGCCGACGGTCTGGCACAAGGAAATCCTCTGGGCGATGGCGCAGGGCATCCACGTTTTTGGCGCGGCAAGCATCGGCGCGTTGCGCGCCGCGGAGCTCGACACCTTTGGGATGCGCGGGATCGGCCGCGTCTACGAGGATTTCCGCGACGGCGCGCTCGAGGATGACGACGAGGTCGCGGTGCTGCACGGGCCGGCGGAACTCGGCTATCCGCCAGTGACGGAGGCCATGGTCAACATCCGCGCGACTCTGGCCGCCGCTTCGCGCGACGGCATCGTCGCTGCGGCTCTGGCCGCGGAGCTGACAGTGTTCGCCAAGACGCTGTTTTACAAGGAACGGACCTATCGGGCGATGATCGATGCCGCTTCCGTCTCGGGTAGGGCGGCGGCCGAATTATCCCGGTTCGAGGCTTGGCTGCCGACCGGCCGGGTCGATCAGAAGCGCCTCGATGCGCTGGCGATGCTGGACGCGATCTCGGCCCACCTGGCCGCCCGAACGCCGCCGCTCGCGGTCACTTACGAGCTTGCCGACACCGCTGCATGGCAGGCGGCGAGGCGACGGCTCTAACGCGCCTACCGACCCGGCGTCAAATAAAGATTGGAGAAACAAGCTTCTTTGCTTCCCAACTCCGTTTTGTTGCCGGACTGGTCATCGCCTGGGACGTCTCCGCCCTGATAAGCGCGATTGTTATAGAAAATAGTGAGCGCTAGGCTTTGTACCGGTGGGGTCGCGTGACGGAGTACCGAGAGCTCGAAAGTCTCCACGAAATCCTCGTCTGGGGATAATGCCGCGAGCGCACTAGCCCAGCGTCCGCTGGTACCATACAGTTTTCTCAAATCGGTAAAAAGATTTGCATCGTTTTGGCTATTAATATCCGTATACAAAGTCGCTACTGAAACATTCTCACCCGCATTAAGATGTTCATTAGTAGGATTAGTGGTTCCGCGAACAACATCGATTTGACCAAAAGTGCGCCATGGAGGTGGCGCGAATACCGGCCTCCTCCAAGAAACATAGAAATTACCCGAACAAAAATCACCAGGATTACCGGGAGTGCCGGGAGTGCCGGGGTCAAACGTGCCAGAGGGGTACGTACCGGCGGGCTTGAATTTATCGTACCAGAAAATATGCCCATATTCATGAGCGAGCGCTGCTAGAACCGTAATCTGAGAAGAATCGGCCGGATCAGCAAAGTTGCCGGGGAAGTATGCGCTCGACCAGTTGCCCAGTGTCCATTGCAACAACTGAGATTCGTACTGATGGAAAGGTACCGCAGACGGTCCCGGGTTCCACAGACTCGCTGACAGGCCTATGTAACGCTTTAGCGGAGTAGCGGGATGTGCTGGATCGAGCGGGGTCCGGAAGCCCCACGATTCGCCGCTGCTTCCCGGATCGATATAGATTCCGTCAAGCGAACATAGGGCGGTCCTTAGTGACATTGGTGCGGCGATGAATGCGGCCTTTAAATCCGCCTGCATCTGCGCAGTCGGCAGATTGGCGCCGTCGACGGTTGGAGGCGAAAAGCTGCTTGGATCGTAGTTAGGGGTAATCATGGCAACCAGCGGGGCGAAGGAACCCGGTTTTGTGGGGTCGCCAAGGATGCCTGGATCGTTCGGATTGCACCCTTGCGCGACAAGGGTTAAAGGCCGCAACGCCGCCCCGAGCGGCGGGGGTGGGGGCGACAGCGCAGGGGTGCAGGCAAAACAGGCGGCGATGATGATACCGGCGCAAAGAAGGAGAGCGGCACGGATCATGAAGGTTCTCCCTGTCGGTGCCAGCGGCGGCCTGGCATCGGGGGAGCGGCCGCACCGTTAGCGTTGGTTTATCGTGCGCTATTCTACCAAACCCTGCAATTTTTAATTGCAGTTTACCGGTCTCGCCGCCGCTCCCGATCCTCCGGCGATTTTCTAGTTGGCGCTTGGGCAAACCACGCCGCAGGGGTCGGTCGTCGGCCCGCTGCACATCGCCTGCGCAAAGCAATTGAGCTTTCGCGCCAGCACCGATCTTTGGCCGCAAGTACCCGGGATATCCTCGGCGATAATGGTGTCGATGATCGGGATGTTGATTTTGAAGCTGGTCAGCGGCGCCTTGCTGTTTTTCAGCACGAACAGTTTAAAGGTCTCGACAAAATCCTCATCGGGCGAGAACGAGGCGAAAAGGCTCGCCCAGCGCCCGATCGGCGGGCTCGTGCCCTGGAGGCCGTAGAGGCGCCGCAACAATGCCCCGGCTCCGCGCACATCGGGTTGGCCGGGTTTGGGCACGGCGTTCAGAATGTCCTGTACTTGAACGTCATCTGGTTTGTGCGTTCCGACGACATCGCCATAGGTGCGCCAGATGTTGGCCACGTTGGGCACCGACTGCCATGATTCCGAATAAAAGCCGCCGCCGCAAAACGCGCCGTAATTTGGCGCGGTCCCACGAGGATTGACGAAGGTGTCGTAATACAGGATGTGCCCGAACTCGTGAGCGAGCGCGGCGAGGATGGTCACCACCGGCATATTGGAGGGATCGTTCTTTGGCGGATGGTTGAGCCCCGTCCAATTGTTCAGGAGCCGATGTACGACGCCGTTCTCATACGTGCTAAAACTCGGCGCTGTCCCGCTCTGCCACAGGCTTAGCGACAGCGCGAGGTACCTTTTTCCATCCTTGATATTGCGAAATCCCCAGGAATCCCCGGTTGGCGCGATAAACACGCCATCCAGGGCGCAAAGCTGCTTTTGAAAAAAGACCGGTGCAAGATTGTAGGCGGCGGTCAAGTCGGTCCGAATAAAGCCCGGAATCGGGCCGACGGGAATCGGGGTCTGGCTTGCGTTTGTCGGGTCGAAAGCGGGGGATAGCATCCCGACATTGTCAAACGCGCAGGCCGCCGGCGCTGCCTCCGCCGCGCGTATCGCGAGAATGCCGCCAGGTTTCAGCTGTGCTGGAATGCAGGCAAGACACAATACGATAGCCATGCCGGCGCAGAGCCGAAGCACGCTGCGGATCATCACGGTTCCCCCGTCGTCGCCTCACGCCGACCCAGGGCCGAATGAGAGCCGGCGATATTGTCGCGATGATTGATCGTGCGCTTTTCCACCAACGGCAGCAAGGCGCTACTTCCCAGTTTGACCGGGCGCGGCGTCCGCTGGAGAGCCAAGCGCCGGGTTGCGGGCAAAAAAGCTGTCCGGCACCAGCGACACGCTGTGCCACATCGTCGGCATCACCGGCCAGTCCTCGGGTCGCGGTACATGGTGAAATCCCATTGTGTACCACAGCACGATATCGGTGTCGGTGACCGGCCGGTGTTGCGCGACATAAGCCGGCAAACCGTCGCCGCCCTTGCTTTGGTTCGGGTAGGGGCCGGCGGCATAAAGCTCTTTGGGGTCGTAAGCGGTGATCCATAACGGCGCGGCGGTGAAGCCGGCGCGGCGCTGGGGGAAATCGTCGGGCGAGAGCATCGACGTCACCGAATGTCCCGGGCGCAATTCATAGCCGGGATGTTGGCCGAGCGCGTTGGTCAGGTTCGGGTTGACGACGCGCCAGATTTCAGCGCCGCCATGCGCCGCGCCTTCGGGCGGTCCCTCTTCGGTGACGGTTTCGTCGATCACTCGCCACAAGCTTTGCCGATCGTTGCCGGCGCCGAGGCAATCCGGCACCAGCTTTTGTCGCACCAGCGTGTTGCCTTGGCCGTCAATATCGACATCCAGCCGAAACGACAGAAAATGGTCGTGATTGACCGCGGTCAGATGGGGCGCCACCAGAGTGCCATAGGCGGTATCGCGGCGGGCCGAGGGATCCGCCATGTCGCGCGCCGTCACCCCCTTGACCTGGTCGATCCCGGTGGCGCCGACATCGATGCGGATGACACCGGCCTCGTTCAGGACCCAATCGATGACATAATCGTAGTTCCCGATAGACGCGATCGAACGCAGCACCAGTTCCACGGCGGGGCGCCCGGCATAGTTCCGGTTGGCGAATTCGGCATGGCGCCATAGCGGGTCGCCGGTGTCGCGCTCGAACAGGCACATCCGCGATTTCAGGATCACCGGCTCGCCACTGTCGTCGGCCAGGGTCGCGTCGATGAAATCCGCATCGGCCGGGCAGTCGATGCCGGGCATCAACGGCGACGACAGCCCGCCGATCCCGTATTCGCCGGCGTCCAGGTAGGTGCGGAACGCCCAGCCGCCGTCGGGGTCCATGTAGGGGACGAACATCTCGGCGAGCGAGCCGCGGTACAGCACCATGCGTTCGCGCTCCTGGTCGCGGTAGCGCAGCAGCGACACGATCGGTCCGACGCGCCGGTCCATGCGAAACTGGAATGACCAGTTCTGCCAGCGCACCGCGCTGCCGTCGCGGCTGAAGCCGCGATTGGCGGCGGGCATCGCGGCGGCGGTCGGCGCGCCGCTGAAGCCGGCCGGGTCGCGGCTGACCGGGACGAACCCGCTGTCGACCACCCGGATCACCTTGTTTTCGTCGAGGTCGACGACCGCATAGAGCCCTTCGATCGGCCGCCCCCAAACATTGTTTTGACCGTTTGCGGTGTCGTAACAGACCATTTTCAGCAAGCGGCGGCCTTCTTCCGCCGGATCGGCAAAATAGCCCGCGGTGAGCGGCGCGCAAAATATCTGGTCGAACGTCTCGTAACCGCGTTTGCGCATCGCGGCCTGCCATGCCGCATCGGCCTGGGTGAGCTGCTGCGCGCGCTCCTCTTCTTCTTCGAGGATGCTGGTCTGGACATTCGCGACCGGCTGCCAGCGCGTGACGGTATGGCTGTCGAGAGCGACCACCCCTTCGTAAACGGTGCGTCCGTGGCGTGCCATCACAAAGGCCGAGCGCGGACTCGGTTGCCCGGGCTGCCAGGCGAGCACCGTTGCCTTGGGTGGTTCATCGAGATCGAGCAGCGGAAACCGCGTCTCGGCATCGGCATCGCCCGCGGCGCGCAGTACCGCGACGGCGGTGGTGATCTCGTCCGCGGACAGCGGGTCCAGCGGATGCGCCGAGGCACCGGGCGGCCCGCACAGCATCAACAACAACGCGATCGGAAGCGCGATCCGGCGTGGTCGTTTGATGTTCTTGTCCGTCAACGGACCGGCCGGCACAAAACCATCGGCGGTGGGCCACTCCGGAAAGCGCGAACATTAGAAATGATCGACCGGCAAGGCTAGCATGTCCGGAAACAACAGGCTGGCAACGATCGACAGGATCGTCATCACGAGCAGCAGCACGACGAGTTCCCACGGCCATGCCCGGACCGAACGGCTCGCGCGCTGCTTCGGCTCGTCTTCATGCCAGGGAAGTGTTCCGTCAAACATGGCTCACCCTTGGGCAAAAGCGGGGGTCGTCTCCGGGTTCATCAGCCCGAAGACAAACGAGGCGATAGCGAGCGCCGTCAGCACCGCGAATGGCGCCCAGGAGGGGACCGTTCCGCCCACGCTTATCCCCTTGGCTTCGGGCGGCGCCGCGACGACCAGCAACGACGCCAGCATCAAAACGGCCTCGGAGGGTGCGAGCGGCATCGGCCTGTCTCAAAAGAGGTAAAACGGGAGCCAGCCGGGACGCGTGGCAGGCCGGGGCTTGCGGTCGGCCGTCACACGCCGCGGCGCGGGCCGTCGACGGCTGTGCAGCCAATCCGAGATCGCGGTGAAGAGCGGCGGCGGCTGAACCGCGAGCGGCACCGCGATGGCGCGCGCAGTCATGGGTTGGCGGTTGCCGTCACGGCCTGTGCGGTTTGTGCGCTGCATGGCTCATCTCCCAGAACCATTGGCTTCGCGGCAAACATTAAAGCCCGTTGCTCCGGGCGAATGTGATGCCGGTCACGTAGGGCGTTTTTTCTGCGATCGAGGAGGTGGCGGCCGGGATCGGGGCGCGTTGTCCCTCGCGACGGCGCGCGGGCAAAACTTTACGATTCCTGTATTATTCCCAGCGAAAAAGGTAGAGCGGGCGAAACCGGGGGAACGCCAGTGCTAAAGCGCATCGGGCTTGGACCAAAAATCTACTCGGTGGTTATCCTGCTGTCGTTGGTGGCGACGTCGATCAGCTATGTCGGCGTCAACGCGATGCAGACCTACAACCGCCGCGTCCACCAGCTGCAGCATTACGCTCACGCGGCGATCGTCGGCGAGCAGGTCAACGGGCTGATTCTCGCGGTCGTGATGGATTCGCGCGGGGTTTACATGGCGCGGGACCATGCGGAAGCCGAGAAGTTCGCGCCGCTGATCCTCAAGAACCTCGCCATCATGAAACAGAAGATGGCGGAGTGGACCGATTTCGCCGAGCCGGAAGACATGGACAAAATGGACCGCGCCAATGCGCGCGCCGACGAGTTCATCAAGTTCCGGACCGAGCTGGTCCGCCTGTCGCGCGAGTCGACGTTGGAGGAAGCCCGCGCTTATGGCGATAACGATGCTAATCGCAACAACCGCACCGCGCTCAACCACGAGATGGAGAATCTGGCCGAGATCGGCCAAACCAACACCACGAACCTCACCGAGCGGACCCAGGCGTATTACGAATCGAAGCTGGTAGCGATGATCGCGCTGGGCATCGTCAGCGTCGTGCTCGCGGTGATCGCCGTGGCCCTGGTCGTCTATCACGTCACCC
>Ga0181537_10003352_pt1 | contig 13731 bp, 10 predicted proteins | sample PEATcosm2014_Bin_39_FD_119765 | JGI IMG/M metagenome (GOLD analysis project Ga0181537, IMG submission 119765) | Peatland microbial communities from MTU Mesocosm Facility, Houghton, MI, USA - PEATcosm2014_Bin23_10_metaG | ecosystem: Environmental > Terrestrial > Soil > Wetlands > Peat | place...
AGGCCCTGGGTGCCGGCTGGACGGTTTCGGAACCGGCGCCTGCCGCAACCGCAAGGCGTTGAGCCGCACTACGCTGAGCTGCACTATCCTGAGCTGCACTATCCTGGGCTGCACTATCCTGGGCTGCACTACCCTGGGCTGCGCGCCCCTGAGCCGCGGGCATGCATAATATCCATTCCGCCTTGCCTCAAGAAACCATCGGACAAAAGATGCGATGAAAATTTTCTCGTGGAATGTCAATGGGATACGAGCCGTTCTTAAGAAAGGACTTTTCCAGCCGTTTCTCGAGGCCTACCAACCCGAGGTCGTCTGTCTGCAGGAAACGAAGGCCGAGCGCGGGCAGTTTGAGATCGATTTGCCCGGCTATCGCGAGTACTGGAACTCCGCCGTCAAGAAGGGCTACTCGGGCACGGCGATCTTCTCCAAGCGGGAGCCGCTCTCGGTCATCAACGGGTTTCCGCGCGAGTTCTCGAAACACTATGCGTTCGCGGACGAACTGCAGCGCGACAGCGGCGAGGAAGGCCGGGTGATCACGGCCGAATTTGACAGATTCCATCTCGTGACGGTCTACACGCCGAATGCCAAAGACGACTTGAGCCGGCTGGCGCTGCGTTTCGAACATTGGGATCCCGCGTTTCTCGCCTATTGCAAGCAACTGGAGAAGACCAAACCGGTCATTTTTTGCGGCGACCTCAACGTCGCGCACACGGAACTCGATCTCGCCAATCCCAAACCGAATCGCGGCAAGAAGGGATTCACCGACGAAGAGCGCAAGGGCTTCCAGAATCTCGTCGATGCCGGGTTCGTCGACACTTTTCGACTCTTCACGCAAGGAAACGGGCATTATTCGTGGTGGAGCCATTTCGCCAATTCACGCGCCCGCAACATTGGGTGGAGAATCGATTATGTGTTGGTATCGTCAGCGTTGCGCGGCGCCGTGAAGGCCGCGGAGATTCACCCCACCGTGATGGGAAGCGATCATTGCCCGGTCAGCATCACCCTCGATGCATAAACCTTCGATCGCGCATTGGCACGGGCGCGCGCTCTCCGCCGTGCTCTTCGACCTCGATGGTACGCTGCTCGATACCGTGGGCGACATCGCGCTCGCGCTCAATCGGGTGCTGACCGAACACGGGCTTGCGTCCTTGCCCGTGCCGGACGTGCGCCAAATGATCGGACGCGGCGCGCCGATGCTGATCGAGCGCGCCCTGGCCGCGCTCGGCCACACCGTCCCGGCGGCGACGCAGAGTGCCATGGTCGAGGGCTTCTTTCATCACTACGGCGAGCTCGAGGAATTGAACCAAGATGCCGCGCAGCCCTTCCCGGGAGCGGCCGAGTCGATTCGCGCCGTGCACCGCGCGGGCTTGCGCACCGCGGTGGTCACCAACAAGCAGCACCGCTTCGCCGACGCGCTGCTGCGGCGCCGGGACCTGTCCGAGTTCGTCGATGTGGTGATCGGCGGGGATACCTGCGTGCGCCGCAAGCCGGACCCGCAGCCGCTGCTGTTTGCGTGCGAGTCGCTCAAGGTGCCGGCCGCCGCGGCGCTGATGGTGGGCGATTCGATCAATGACGTGCAAGCGGCCCGCGCGGCCGGCATTCCGGTCGTCTGCGTAACCTATGGCTATAACGAGGGCCGGGATCCGCGCACGCTCGATTGCGATGCGCTGCTCGACACGCTGGCCGATCTTCCCGCCTTGCTGCATCTCGGGCCGCACGTGGGGTGATCTCGCAGCCGTTGCCGCTGCCGGCCGCCGCGCCCGGCAGGATCGGGCTGTCCACCTCCGCGCTCGCCAGGCTCGGTCGAGTGCTCGACGATGAAGTCCGGCGCGGGCGCGTGCCGGGCGCCGTCGCACTGATCGCCCGGCGGGGCCGGATCGGCTACTTCGAAAGCTTCGGGCTGCGCGATCCGGCATCCGGCGCGCCAATGTCGAAGGACACCCTGTTTCGCATCTATTCGATGACCAAACCGGTCACGTCGGTGGCCGCGATGATGCTGTGGGAAGAGGGCGCCTTCCTGCTCGACGATGCCATCGCCCGATACCTGCCCGATCTCGCCGATCTGAAAGTCGCGGCGGAGGTCGACGGGCGGATCGACCTCGTGCCGGCCCTTCGCCCGGTGACCATTCACGATCTGCTGCGCCATACATCCGGCATGACCTACGAGTTCCGCGGACGCGGACCGGTGCACCGCATGTACACGGGCGCGAGGATCCAAAGCCGCTCACAAAGCAGCGCCGCTCAGGTTGCCGCTCTCGGCAAGTTGCCGCTGCTCCATCATCCGGGAACACGTTGGGAATACGGCCGCTCGACCGACGTGATCGGCCGGCTCATCGAGGTGCTGTCGGGCGAGACTCTCGGGGCCTTTTTCGAGCGGCGGATCTTGGGGCCGCTGGGGATGGTCGACACCGCATTTCACGTGCATCCCCGGGATCACGTCAGACTGGCGGAAGCGTTTGCCAAGGATCCGGACACCGGCGATACGGTGCAGCTGCAGAAAGTGCGTGATCCGCCGACGCTCGAATCGGGCGGGGGAGGGCTCGTGTCGACGGCGGGCGATTATGCCCGTTTCCTGCAAATGCTCTTGAACGGCGGGACGTTGGAGGGGGTGCGGCTGCTCGGCCGCAAGACGATCGAACTCATGACGGCCGATCACCTGGGGTCCATCACCGGGGCGCCGGACCTGCTGCTTCCGGGTTATGGCTTCGGCCTCGGATTCGCCGTTCGACAGCATGCCGGCATCGCCCAGACGCCGGGGTCCGTCGGCGAGTACTTCTGGGGCGGCCTCGCGGGCACCACGTTCTGGGTCGATCCCCGGGAGCAACTGTTCGCGATCCTGCTCCTCCAGGCGCCGGGCCGGCGCGCGTATTACGCGGCGCTGTTCCGGGATCTGGGGTATGCGGCGATTGTGGACTAGGGGAAGCCGGATCAACGGCGCCCGCAGGCCCTCGTCCGCCAAAGGACCCGCGTCACATTCCCCGCGTGCATCGGTGAATCAGGCCGCCGCACGCCTGAGAGAGATGACCTTCGTCACGGCAGGGCGGCGATTGACAAGACAAAATTGCGGTATGTGCTGGCCCATTGCGGTCTGAATATGACCGATTATGCGAAAAAATAGCGGTTTCGACCTGATCGGGGCCATCCTGCTGTGCGTCGCGTTCGCGTCCGGCGCACGCGCCGACCCGATCTCGGCGGATAAGCTCGAAATGCTCGAGTGGTCGGATCCCGAGCGCGCCGCGCAGGTGATCGATGCGGCAGGACCGCCGACGCCGGATGGTTCGGCAGCGGAAATCGAGATGCTGGAGATCCGCGCAATGGTGTTCGCGGACATCAGCCGCGATGCGGATGTCGATACGATCGTCCGGCGCCTCGACACGATTGCGCACGACGGCAATCCGTCCGCCATCCGCGCCGGTCACTACGTGCGCGCGTACTCGTCCCGTCTGCACAGCCAGTTCGCGGCAGCCGAGACGGAGCTGAAGCGCATCGACGCCGGTTCGATCCCCACCGACACCGAGCGGTATCGGTTCTTGATGCTGCAAGGCTATGTGTCGCGAATCCTCGGACAGGATGAAGCGGCGCTGCCGTACCTGGAGCAGGCGCTGGATCTTGCCAACAAGATGCACCACGAACTGCGCACCTTGCACGCGATGTTTGCCCTTGCCCGGGTGTACACCGACACCGGCAATTTCGATCGCGCGTCGGTTCAGCTGGATGCGGCGCGGCGTCTGTCGACCGAGCTCAATGACGAAGCGGCGCTGGTGGAAACCGAAGAGTGCGTGGCGGACATCGCGGATCGGCGCGGCGATCGAGCCGAGGAGCGGCGCGCCTCGCTCGCCGGGCTCGCGCACGCGAAGCGCTCCGGCAGCAGCAAGTGGCTGCAATTGGCGCTGCTCAACCTCGGCGACTCCTATTTGAAAACCCGGGACTTTGCCGAATCGCTCAAGTATTCCAAGCAGGCGCTGCCCATCATGCTGCGCACCAATCAGCGCGACGACGAGCAGGTGACGCTCTTCAACGAGGGCCTCGCCTATATCGGACTCGGCAGCATCAAGGTGGGTGAGAAACTCGCGGAAGGGGCGATCACGCAGGCCCTGGACGGCAGCGATCTGTTGGAGGCGAAGGAATTGCTGCGCGAATACGCGGATGCCCTGGAGCACGCGGGCTATCTGATGATGGCGATCCAGGTTTATCACCGCTACGACGAGCTCAGCGAGAAGTTCATGACGAATACGCGGCAACGCGCCTTTCTCGAGCTGTCCGCGCAATTCGACGATGAACGCAAGGCGCGCGAGCTCGAACTCCTGCGGCGCGACAACGCACTCAAGGTGTCCGAGATGCGCGGACAACGGCTGCAGCAGCAGCTCATCCTCGCCGGATTGGTGTTCATCGGCTGCATCTGCGCGGCCCTCGGCTGGGCGTTCGCGCGCGTCAGGAAAGCCAACAAACTCTTGCGCTTCAGCAGCGAGCACGACCCGTTGACCGGGCTGTCGAACCGGCGCTACTTCAACGAGCGCGTGCTCGCAGTCGACGGCGGCCGGCCGGCCGGCGGCTGCATCTTGCTGGCGGATCTCGATCACTTCAAGCGGATCAACGACACCTACGGGCATCCTGCCGGCGATGCGGTGCTCGCCGTGATGAGTCAGCGGCTGTCCGCGGCGCTGCGTGAAAACGATAAGCTGGTCCGGTGGGGAGGAGAGGAGTTCCTCGCGGTGCTCGGGCCCATGTCGCCGGCCCAGGCGGATTTGATGGCCGAGAGACTGCTGCTCGCGGTCCGCCGCGAGCCGGTATCGTGGAATGGGCAAACGATCCAATGCACCATCTCCATCGGCTACGCCAATTTTCCGATGGCCGGATCGGCGACCGACATTTCGTTGGAAAGCGCCATCAGCCTGGTCGACAAGGCGCTGTATGAAGCCAAACGCCGCGGCCGTGACCGGGCCTGCGTGATCAAGGTCGTCAGCGCCCGCGATGAGCATGAGTTGACGACCATCAGTTCGGAGTTCGAGTCGGCGACGACGGACCTGCGGGTTCAGCTCGTGGAGATTCGCGGCGCGGCCTAGCCGTGATCATTTCGTGAACGATGCTCGTTAGGCCGCCGGGTCAGGAAGGGATTTCCCCGACCGCCGTAAATCCGTCCCTGGAGGCTGCGGAAAAAGCATCCATGTTTTTTACGCTCGGGGAAATCCCTTCCTGACCCGGCGGCCTGTCGGGCATTCGGTCGTTCGTGAATGATCACGGCCAGGCTTCGTGCGCTATAGTGCGCGCCAATGAGCGCGGATTCCGAAATGCTGTCGCGGGCGCTGGCGAGGATCCGGCAGCTGGAATCCGAGATCGTCGAGATCGCCGATCGCGAACGCCGCCGTTTGAGCGCGGAACTGCATGACGGCCTGGGTCAGGAGCTGACCGGCATCTCGCTCATGCTGCGCGCCCTCGCCAAGGGCGGCGGAGCCGCGACCGTCGCTGCGCAGCTCGAGGAAATCATCGGCCTCGTGAATCGCACCCTCGAGGGCGCCCGGAGCCTGTCGTTCGGCCTGTCGCCGGCGACCATCGACCGCGGCGGTTTGCCGGCCGCTCTGCAGACTCTCACCGCGTGGTCGCGCGAACACTATCAACTCGATGTCCGCCTGCGCCTCGCGCCCCGTTCGGCGCCGCGCATCGCCGCCGCGGCCGCGGGTCACCTCTATCTCATGGTGCAGGAGGGGATTCGCAACGCCGTCAAGCACGGGTCGGCGCGCCGCATCGTCGTGACGCTGCGGAGCAATCGTGCCCGCATTGGCTTGTCGGTGGCCGACGACGGCGCAGGAATCGCAAACTCGGGCGAGCGCGGACCCGGGATGGGGCTCAAGATCATGCAGTATCGCGCCTCGCTCATCGGCGCAGTCATGCGCATCAAGAATGTGCCGGTCGGCGGAACCCGGCTGGCTATCGTTTGCCCGCAGGATGGCGGCCGGGAGCCGAGCGCAGGAACATCGTCGCAGCAGGCCTCAGTCCGATAGCCTCAGCAGGACCCTGATTCGCGCCGCGCTATAATGATCCGGCTGGTCTTCCAGGGAGGCACGAAGTGAGTACCGAGGAGTTGTTGCACCGTTTGACGCCGCTCGCGCGGCACGATTCCCGCCATATCGCTCATCAGCAGAAATTCTCTTTTGTGTCGGCCTTCGTGGCGCGCAGGACCGAGACCATCCAGTCGATCAATATGCCGGTCGCCGGCTTGTTGGTCGTGCTCGAAGGCATGAAGAAAATCTGGTGGGCGGGACAGATGTTCTCGTATGGCCCCGGCACGGCTTTTGCGGTACCGACCGGTGCCTATGTCGATGTCGTGAATGAGCCCGACAAGCGGTCCGGGGTTTACCGCGCACTGTTCCTGGGCTTCTCCGCCGGGTTGCTCGCGGAGGCGCGCCGCCGCTGGTCGGCGTTGGCCGCCGGGCATCTGGCCGACGATCCGACGGTCGAGATCGACGCGGCGCTGGCCTCCGCCATCCTGCACACGAGCGAGGCGCTCGCGGGCGACATCGCGGTCTCCCACCGGGTCACCGAGCAGCGGATCCTGGAGGTGCTCTTGTTGATGGCCGAAGCGGGCGCCGCGCCGCTGCGCCCGGACATCAAGACCTGTTCGATCACCGAGGCCGTCAGGTCGATCGTCCGGGACCGTCCGGGCCATGCCTGGGCCGCCGCCGCGGTGGCGGCGGAATTATGCAAATCCGAGCCCACCTTGCGCCGCATGCTGCGCCGGGAAGGGACCGGCTTTCGCCAAATCGTCGCCGATGAGCGGATGCGTGCGGCTCGCTCCATGTTGTTGTCGGGCCGGAGCAGCGTCGCTGACGCGGCGGTCGTCGCCGGCTATAGCTCTCTCTCGCATTTCGCAAAACGATTCCACAGCACTTTTGGGTGCCTGCCCTCGCAGATTCGCGCCGAGAACGGCAACGAGATCGTCAGCCCTCCCGTGACGGCGCCCATCAGACAGGCAGGCTCCTAGAGCAAGTTAATTGAAATGGGCGCGCGATTGATCGTTGCGGGCCCGACACCGATCACCCCCGCACGATATCGTCCCGGCAAATAAAGTCTGCCCGCGACGCGGCAGCGCTTATGTCAACAGGGGGGACTGCCGGATGATCAAGACCACAATCAATGGGTATGGCAATGGGTATGGCAACGGGTACTTGGGAATCGCCGGTGCGCTGTCGGCGATGCTCTGCTGCGCGGCGCCCGTCGCCGTGTTTGCCGAACCTGCGGACACGACATCGGCCAATGCGACCGTTAGCGGCGAGAACAGCGGCAGTCTCGAAGAAGTCATCGTCACCGCCCGGCGCCGCTCCGAGGATCTGCAGCAGGTGCCGATTTCGATCGCGTCTTTGAGCGCCGAGGACCTGCAAATTCGCGGCATTGCCAACGTCGAGCAATTGGATCACGCGATCCCGAATTTCTCTCCCGCTCCCTACAATTTCTTCGGCACCGAGCAGGCGAGTTTTCGCATGCGCGGCCTGCCGAGCGTCGGCGTCTACGTCGACGGCATCGCCTACCAGGAAGAGTTCGGCTATTTCTCCGACCTGATCGACATGGACCGGGTCGAAGTGCTGCGCGGGCCGCAGGGAACCTTGTTCGGCAAGAACACCTTGGGGGGCGCGATCCAGTTCATCACCAAGGAACCTGCCGACGCGTTCGAGGCGCACGCGTCGGCGACGGTCGGCGACTATCATCGCTTCAACGTCTCGGCCGTGATGGACCTGCCTTTGAGTTCGACGCTGCTCACCAAAGTGACCGTGGGAAAGGTGACCCGGGACGGCTATCTGCCGAGCGTCAGCGTCAATCAGGATTTTGGCAGCCAGGACAATCTGGTCGCCCGTTTGGATGTGCTGTGGAAGCCCTCAGATAATTTCAACGCCCGATTCATCATCGAAGAAAACGACATGGGCACCAACGGCAACCCGACCACGGATTGGGAGCTGAGCCCGGCGTGCAGCTTTCCGCAGCCGAACCTCACCTGCCTGTACAACGGTGCAAGCCAGTTCGGCGCGCCCCTGAAGGTGAATCAAGCCTGGGTTTACGGGGCCACCAACACTTTCGCGACCGCCAGCAATTACGATGGCCCCGAACTGCACACCAACGCCACCAACTACAAGCTGATTCTGAACCTCAAGTTGAACGACAACTGGGCGCTGAAGGCGCTCGGCGGTGCGCGGGACCTCAAGAGCGAGAGCTTCGAGGACTTCACGAATATCCCGTACCACATGTTCGAGGGCGAGAACACCAACATCATCCACGAAGCCACGGGCGAGGGTCAGCTGCTGTTTACGAGCGATCGCCTCTCGGGCACCACCGGTGTCTATTACTACAATGATTTCCGGCGCTGGCGCCGGGAGAACTGGTTCGGCAACGATGTCGATCTGGCGATAAGCCCCGCGAACAACGCCGCCGCCAAGGACTTTCTGGGAATACCGGCGTTCGTGCCGGTGCCGGTGTTCATCCCCAACATCGATCAACTGTATTTCTATCACATCCACGGCTTCGCCGGATTCACCGAGTGGACCTACAAGATCACCGACCAGCTGTCGCTGACCGCGGGCGTGCGCTACAACCATGACGAGCCCGAGGTCGAGGGCTTCCTGCCGGATCAGCCGATCCCGGTGGTGTGCTGTGTGCCGAGCACCAGCGTGACGCCGAACGGTGCCGGACCGGTATTGGGAGTCTCCAACGGGGTGTATACCGACACGGCGCCGCGGTTCTCCATTCAGTATCAGTGGACTCCGGCGATCATGACCTACGCGACGTTTGCCGAAGGCTTCAGCGCGGGCGGCGGCACGCAGGCCCCGACCGGTGTGCAATCGTATTCGCCGGAAAAGCTCAAGAACTACGAGCTGGGTCTGCGTTCGGATTGGTTCGACCACACCCTGCGCTTCAACACATCGGTGTTCTACAGCCAATACACCGATGTGCAGGCGACGGAGAACGAAGGGTTCTTCAATGTGACGATCAACGCCGGCAGAGGAACGGTGAAAGGCGCGGAAGTCGAGGGACAATGGCTGCTGACGCGCGCGTTCAGCTTCAACTATGGCTTGGGCTATCTGAAAACCGGCTACTCGGAATATCCCGCGGACAGCGGGATCCTGCCCGGCGCGCCGTTTCCGTACGCACCGAAGGTCTCGGCCGATGTGGGTGCTCAGTTCGATACGCCGCTGCCCACCGGCGCAGGTCTCACGCTGCGCCTCGATGAGGGCTGGACCAGCTGGGTGAAGTCGGGTTCGGACAGCAGCGGCGTGTACATTCCGTCCTATGGACTCCTGGGCGCGCGGCTGATCTATCACCCGCCCAACACCAACAAGTGGGACGTGCAGCTCTACGGTTCGAATTTGCTCGACAAGTTCTACCGCTTGAACGGCTACTCCATCCCGGCATTGGGCCTCGATACAGGAACCGTGGGTCTGCCGCGCATGTACGGCCTGACGGTCAACAGCAGATTTGAGTGATGCCCCCGTGATGCCTTGGGGAGTGATGCCTTGGGGGGTGACGCGATCGGGTAGCAAGACGCCGCACCGGGTGTGGTGCGGCGCGCTCGGGGCGGCGCTGGCCGGCCTTTCGGGAGCCGCCGTGCTCGCCGCTGCGCAGGGTCTTGCCGCGGCGCCGGAAGCGGCGGCGGTGCCGCGCCTTCAGGTGGCGGTCGGGGGACTGACCGCGGACGGACGCCTGCCGGCCAGTGCGGCGTACTGTCCACCGGCCAAGATGGACCCCTCCGAGTACAACATCAGCCCGAGCGTCTCGTGGTCGCGCGGTCCGCCGGCGACACGCTCGTACGCGCTGATCATGACGGACCTGGATGTGCCGAATGACTTGAGCCTGATCAACAAACCCGGAGTCACGATCTCGGCCAATACGCCGCGGGTGCCGTTCATCCATTGGGTGCTCATCGACATCCCATCCTCGATCACGGCGCTTGAGAGAGGCGCGGAAGGCAACGGGTTCGTCCCCAAGGGTAAGCCCATCGGGCCGACGCCCCATGGATTGCGCGGTGCCAACGTCTATTCACATTTTTATCCCGCGGGTTCCGAACTGGCCGGTATCCGCGGCGGCTACGACGGTCCCTGCCCGCCGAAGAACGACAGCCTGCCGCATCGCTACGTCACGCGGGTGTACGCCCTGGATGTAACCACGCTCGGCCTTAGCGGTGTGTTCTTCGGAGAGGATGCGCTCAAGGCCATGCAGGGGCACGTACTGGCCGTGGGCGAGTCGGAAGCCAAATACTCCGCGAACCCGTGAACCAACGCACATGTCGAAGATCGTTGCGAGAACCGTCGACTTTCTCGAGCTCTTCGCGGCGCAGAAGCGACCGCTGTCGCACACGGAGATCGCCCGCCTGCTCAATATTCCGCCGTCGAGTTGTCACGACGTGCTGCGGGCGCTGTTGGCGCGGGGATATCTGTACGAGCTGACTGCGCGCGGCGGCTACTATCCGACGCTGCGCCTGTTCGAGATCGCGAAAACCATTGCGGACCATGATCCGGTGGCGCAGCGCGCCGAGGCACCGTTGCGAACGCTACGCGACAGGATCGACGAATCGATACTCTTGTCCAAGATCAACGGGCTCACGGCGACTTACCTGCTGTCCCTCGAGCCCGCGCATCCATTGCGCTTTCTCGCCACGGTCGGCGAAACCTTGAGCAGTCTGCATGCCACCTCGGCCGGCAAAGCCTTGCTCGGAACGCTTGACGCCGGCGCCCTCGATGAGTTCTTGAGCAGGACGAAGCTGCAAGCCTTCACCGCGCACACCCTCGTGTCGAAATCAGCCTTACGCAGCGACCTCGCGGCCGGCAACCGGCGCGGCTGGTACCTGAACGACGAAGAGAGCCAGATCGGTGTGATGACGGTGTCGGGCAGATTCAGGTGGACTTCGGGTGTCTTTGTCGTCACCGTCGCCGGGCCCAAGCCGCGCCTCAAGCCGAAGCTCACTGAAGCCGTGTCGCTCTTGACCAGCGTTTGCAAGTCGCTGGACAGCCCCGCATCCGAGGGCGTAGTGCGCACGATTGCCGTGCACGCCCGTCCGTCGCGAGCACGACTCACAGGGCCTTGAGGGGGCCTTGAGGGGGGCCTCAAGGGCGGGTTCGCGCCTCCAATAGTTTGCAGACGCTCGTCAACAAATCCGCGGCCTGGCGCAGTTTGGGAGCGAGGCGCGAGGTGGGGCCGGCGATGGTGACGATGTAAATCGCGGCCGTCCAGGTGAAACGCGCCGAGAGGGTCGTAACGCCTTCCAGACTCTCTTCGCGATTCAAAAACCAGCCGCGGCGGTTGCCGGCGGCGAGCTCTTCGCGCAGCGCCGCTTTCGAGGTGATCGTGTGCGGCGTCAGACTCGGCAGAGTCGCGCTCTTCAGGTAGGTGCCGAGCGCCTGTTCGTCCAAGGCGGCCAGCAGCGCCTTGCCGGCGGACGTCGCATGGATGTGGCGGACACTGTCGCCCACGTTGGCGAGATATCGCAGCGGATGCGAGGGTTCGATCGACAATAGATACGTCGCCCCGAGTCCGTTCACCTTGGCGAGGAGTATCGATTCGTCGATCTTGTCGCGCAGCGTTCGCAGCAGCGCATCGGCGCGCAGCGCCACCGGATCGTGATCCGCGATGGTTTTCGCGATCTCGAAGAGCCGCAGCGTCGGATAGAAGCCGCCGCGCGCGGTCAGTTCGTATAAATAGCCACGCTTCAACAGCTCCTGCAGCACGTCGTGACAACTCGACGGCGGAATATCGAGCAGCCGGGCGATTTCCGACGAAGGCAGCGGCCGCTTTTGATCTGCGAAAATTTCCAGAAAATCGAGCGTTCTGGATACGATCTTGGACATTCACCCAAGCTTGGCACGAAACGGGAACCGCCTACAAGAGATCGCGCGGAACCGTGGCCTTGTTCTCGCGCTCGAAGAATACCGTGTCCCCCTCGAGCGCGCGCACCGTCTCTTCGATCACGAAGGCGTCCGGAGTGGAGGTGAGCCGGAACGACGAGTAGACGCTGCAGTTCCAATCGCCGCGCTTGAAGCCGCCGTTGCGCTCGCCCTGCCACACACAGCTGTTGTTGTCGTTCTGCGTGATCGATAGCGTCTCCTTCTGGCCCAGGAGGCCGGAGATGGTCGTACCGGTATCGGGCACCTCGTACGAGAAGGGAGGCGGATCCTGCCGTACTTCGTACCGGCCGTCGGCGTCGGGCCCCGATTCCTGCAGCGGCGAGCGGCGCGGGGCGGGTTTCTTGTCGGATCGCAAGATCGGAATCGGAAATGCCGGATCGCGGACAGGTGGCCGCACGGGCAATTCCAGGCTCGAGGCGCCGTGGGTGATCTTCAACGTGGCGATGCGCGGCGATGGCCACACCAACGGCCAGAGACTCTCCGAGACGGCCAGGCGAATGCGGTTTCCGGCTTTGAAACGGTGCGCAATCAAGGACAGATCGATCACCACATCGTAGGCCGTGCCGGGGGTCAGCGCCACCGGCTGCGCGTCGCCGTTTCGATGCGTCAAATTGAGCAACCCATAGGTCACCAGCCATGATTTGCCCTCGGGAGTGACCTCGCACAGACGCAGCGCCAATTTGGCGACCGGTTGGTTGGCGGCGACGCGAATGCGCGCGATGGGGTGCCCCAGTATTTCGATGTCCGCCTGCAGGGGCGCGCTGTCGAACAGCAGCGACTTGAGGTCGTCGGGGGTTTGCTCGCCGGGCATGCCTTCGGGCGGGAAGGGCAGCCATTCCGGTTTCTGCAATCCCACGATCTTGTCGCCGACGTAACTCACCTCGCTGCGCGCGCCGATCGTCGGCGACAAGCGTCCCTCATCCAGATACCACGTGCGGGCCTTGATGCGCGGCGACGGCCAATGGCTCTCCGCAACCCAGCGGCCGGGGGTGTCCATCGGATAGATCTCGGACGAGGTTTGGTAGGGCATATAAGCCCGCAGCATGGGTTCATCCATGATGCCGGTCGGCTCGCCCGCCAGCCAATGCTTCCACCAGCGGACCTCCTCGTAGGCCCAGTCCAAACTCGGCCCCGGACTCGAGGCCTGCGGATAATTGTGCGCCCAGGGCCCGATCAGGGCTTTGCGCGGTGTCGCCACGTTGGCGAGTATGCGGGTCACCGTATTGACATAGGTATCCACCCAGCCATCGACGATGTAGACCGGGCATTTGATCGCCCGGTAATCCGTGGACACGGATCCATGCCGCCAGAATGCATCGTCTCGTTGATGCGAGAGCCACTTCTGCAAGATCGGCGGAGACGCATCGAGCCGCTGCTGCCATTGGTCCCGCCAGCTGTCGCCGACGATGGCCGGGTCGGGGGGCAGAGCCATGACCGCCTTGAATTGAACGCCCCATTGCAGATCGGTGAGTCCGAGTGCGCCGCCGATATAATGCGCATCGTCCGTGTAGCGCGTGTCGGTGCAGCACATCGGCATGATGGCCTTCAGAGCCGGCGGCGCGAGTGCCGCGATTTGCAAGGTGTTGATGCCGCCCCAGGAGATGCCGCGCATGCCGACCGAGCCGTTCGACCACGGCTGACCGGCGAGCCAGGCGATCACTTCGACGCCGTCGTTCAATTCCTGATCGAGATACTCGTCAACCAAGATTCCTTGAGAATCGCCGGATCCGCGGGCATCCACGCGGGCATAGGCGATGCCGTATTGCGCCAGCTGTTGTCCCCACACATCGTCGTACGGCCGATACAGATCGCGCTTACGGTAGGGGATGTATTCCCACACGATCGGCGCAGG
>Ga0181537_10003353_pt1 | contig 13729 bp, 8 predicted proteins | sample PEATcosm2014_Bin_39_FD_119765 | JGI IMG/M metagenome (GOLD analysis project Ga0181537, IMG submission 119765) | Peatland microbial communities from MTU Mesocosm Facility, Houghton, MI, USA - PEATcosm2014_Bin23_10_metaG | ecosystem: Environmental > Terrestrial > Soil > Wetlands > Peat | place...
AGAAAGGCGAAGGTGAACGCCCAGGTGCGCAGTGCCTGCAGGGGCGCCACGAGGCCCGGCACCACATTCTTTTTGTAAGCCGCATAGTCGTATCCGCGCGCGATGAGGGTGACGATGGCCGAGGCGATCAGGAAACCCAGGACGAATTTCGGAAACCGCCGCCAAATCTCGGCGGCACTGCTGCGTCGTTGAATGCCGGTATTCTCCCAACGCGCGGTCGCGATCAGCGACAGCACGAAGGCCCAGACACCGATCCAAACATCCCTGCCAATGACCTTCATGAGCGTGAACGCGGCGACCGCATTGTCCGCCGTGCCGCCGATGCCGGGAATGTGGCCCGCGTAGCCGCCGTACGTTTGGGCGGCCGCGAGCCCGGCCGCATCGGCGAATTCCGACGTGCCGATCCAGGCGCCGGCGACGCCGGTCGACAGGTGCAACGCGCGCGCCGCCAACGGCAACGCAAAAATCATCACGATGGCCCACAGGACGACCAACGAAATCGCAGTCGATACTTCCTCTTTTTTCGCGCCGACCGCACCGCCGATGGCGATGGCGCCCGACACGCCGCACACGGCGCCGCCGGTGCCCAAGGTCGCAGCCAGGCGCCGGTCCAATCCGAAGCGCACGGCGCTGAAATAGATCACGCCGAACGTGACGAGCGAAACGATGGCCGCCTGCACGATGGCCACCGGGCCGCCCCATGCGATCAAGGTGAGCGGCAAGGCGGCACCCAGCAATACGATTCCCGTCTTTATGTAAAATTCGACGCGCAACGCCGGAGCAAGCCACCGCGGCGTACCCGCGGTGTTGGAAATCAGCAAACCCAGTCCAAGCGCCACCAGCGGCGGCTCCAAATTGTAGTGCGCCGCCTGATCCCACAGGCCGAGGAAATAAATGGCAGCCGAGGCGACATAGATCACGGCGAACGCAGGCAGGAAGCGCGTCAGCTTGATCCCGAGTGCGGCCGCGCCGCTCCCCAAGGCCACCGCCCAGAAAACGAACAACGCTGCGTACTCGACGCCATGCGTTTGCAGTTGCGCGGCCGCGTTGGAAAAATGGCTCCACTTTTGCGGGGCAATTGCAATCCACTTGATGCTGCTGCCTTCAGCGAACAATCCCACGGCAACCGCCACGAGCCCCAAGCCGATCCAGATTGCCCACCAGTCTTCCTTGCGGAAAAGTTCGTTGCGCGCGGGCGCATGCGCCGCGAGTCGAGAAGAGGCTTGCGCGATTTCCGCCATGAGAACTCCGCAGGAATGGACACCGATCGGGATACGCTAGGCCGAGGGTCGCCGCGCGTCGAATAGCGAGAACGCATATCGAACGTCCCGCAGGTTATAAGGGGCATTTTTTGTAAATAATACAATGCCTTGACCGCGAATCGAAATGAACAAGTCGGCCTCGGAGGCAGGCAAGTGCGGATCCGGTAAGCTTGGTGGATGACACTGCGAACCGTTGCGGCCCGGCGCTACGTGACACCGCTGCGCGAGGGAGGCTCGCTTCCCGCCATCATCGAGGCCGACGATGACGGACTCTATGTCCTCAAGTTCCGCGGCGCGGGGCAGGGCGCCAAAGCGCTGGTTGCCGAACTTCTGGCCGGCGAAATCGGCCGCTTGGCCGGGCTTCCGGTACCGGAAATCGTCCTGGTCGAGCTTCCCGCGGAGCTCGCGCGCACCGAACCGGATTCCGAAATCCGCGCTCTCATCGGCGCAAGCGCCGGATTGAACATCGCGCTCGACTACCTGCCGGGTTCGATCAGCTTCGATCCCTTGATCTACGAGCCGGATGCGCTCTTGGCATCGAGCATCGTCTGGTTCGATGCCTATGTATGCAACGTGGACCGCACGGTGCGCAACGTCAACATGCTGCTGTGGCACCGGCGGCTTTGGCTGATCGACCACGGCGCGTCGCTCTATTTTCATCACGCATGGGCCGGCGGCGAACGGCCCGCGCGCAACCCGTTCGCGTTGATCAAGGATCACGTACTGCTCAAGCAGGCGGGCATGCTGGCGGAAGTCGACAGCCGGATGCGGGCGCGGCTGAAGTTGGATGAGCTGGCAGAGTTGGTCGGGTCGATCCCGGATCTTTGGCTCGAGAACGCTCCCGGGTTTGCGGGCGTTGGGGCTCAGCGCGCGGCGTACCTCGATTTCTTCGTCTCCAGACTGCAAAATTCCCATCTATTCGTCGAGGAGGCGATCCGTGCCCGAGCTTCGCACTTATGACTATGCGATCGTGCGCGTGGTACCGCGCGTCGAGCGCGGCGAGTTCGTCAACGCCGGCATCATCCTGTCCTCGGATATGGAGCGGATTTTGCAGGCCCGCATCGAACTCGATGAGCAGGCGCTCCTCGCCTTGCACGCCGGCGTGGACTTGGACCTGGTGCGCAGCACCTTGGCGGCCATTCCGGCGATCTGCGCGGGCGGCTCCGCCGCCGGCGACATCGGCAAGCTCTCGGCGCGCGAACGATTTCATTGGCTGGTTGCGCCACGCAGTACCGTCGTGCAGACCTCGCCCGTGCACAGCGGCCAATGCACGGATTTCGTTGCTGCCTTCGAGCACCTCATGAGCACCATGATCAGGCGCTGAATGGCTATAGGCGAACGCCTACCCCAGAAGTGGTCATTCGCGACTGCCGCCGCCGAGGCGCATGGCGGATGCTTGAATCCCATTTTTGAGGATGAGAGATTCCTATGCACAGCAACATCAAACGGGCCTTCCTTCTCGCTTCCGCACTCGTGCTCCTGGCAGGTACGGCGTACGCGGGCAAGTATGGCGACACCATCGATTTATTCCGGAGAGCCGGCGAGAGCGCGACGTTTTTCCAGCGAAGCTACGCCTATGCGGTGTTCCCGACCGTTGGTGAGGGCGGCCTCGGCCTCGGCGGGGCCTTGGGCAAAGGACATGTCTACGTCCACGGACGGCTGGTCGGCGATACCACCATGGGTCAGGTGAGCGTCGGCTTCCAGGCGGGCGGCAAGGCCTACAGCCAGATCATTTTCTTCCAGGACAAGCGCGCGCTCGAGCAATTTGAAAGCGGAACCTTCGAATTCACCGCAGGCGCCAGCGCCGTCGCCATTACCGCCGGTGCCAATGCCAGTGTGGGTACGAGCGGCACATCCGCCGGTGCGAGCGGCACCGAGAATAATGCGCGCGAGACCGGTGCCTACCAGAATGGCATGGCGGTATTTACCATCGCCAAGGGCGGGCTCATGTACGCCGCCACGATCGCCGGCCAAAAGTTCTCGTTCACCCCGCGCGGTACCTCGTAAGCGCTTGCGGGAAGGGTGGGAGTTGCCGGTCGATCGCTGTCGATTCCCGCCATTTTCTTTTTATATATCATAGATTTATAAGAATAATCTCGAATCTCTAGCGCACGCCCTCAGGCCTATTCACTGGACTTGCCGCCGCGGCCGCCCGCATGCTGGCGGCCGATCGAGGCAACGAGGCGTTTTCGTGGATCAATTAGCTCGCGTTCTGACATTCGCCGCCGTCGCCGTCGTGTGCGCCGTCGCAGTCTACGCGGCGGATTCACGGGTCTCGGTCCTGACGGGCGGTCAGGTGATTCAGATTCTCGATGAAACGGTGGATTGGTATCGCACGCTCGGCACGCAGCAACAAAACGCGACTCAGCCCAGCGATCTGTTGATTCTGTTCGCCAATCGGCAGACGGCCGACAAGGTGGTCGGGCTGGCTTTCGATATTGCACGGGCCAATGCCGAACTGCTCAGCAGCGAGGCGAGTGCATCCTCCAATGCATCTGCAGCGCAGACTCTCACCACCCAGCAGAACCAACTGCAGGCGCAAAGCCAATCCATCCAAGCCGAGCTGAACAGCGGCAAGCAAAAGCTCGCCACCGCGGGCAGAGATAAGCCCGTCATCGAAGCGAAGCTGCCGGAGTTGCAAAGCCAACTTGCGATGGTGAATGCACGCAAGAATCTACTCGACACCATGACGGAGTTCGTCAATTCAAGCGATCCGAAGTCTGCCGGTGCCAGTGCGCTCAAGGCGCAAATCGATGCGATTGCCGCCACCGTACCGAGCGCAGCCCTGAACGCCACAACCGCGCCGGCGACGGCGGCTGCCGCAACCGCCGCCGCGGCGCCCCCTGCTGCTTCCGCCGGCAACGGCGCCAACGCCGTCCCCACGCGCCACGGCATATGGGATCTGGCGACCGATGTCTTTCGCCAGCGAAACAAGCTCGACACCATCGATACCGTCGATCGGCGTACGGCAGCGCTCGCCGGCACGTTTCGGGTCATCAGCGCCGCACCGCTGGCACAACTCAAATCTCTCGCCGCGCGCAGCGATGCGCTGGCGGCCCAGGCGGACCAGGCCGGTAGCGGGGCGTTGAAGGACTTACGCGATCAATTCGACACGCTGGCGTGGCTGTTCAAACAGACCTCCCAGATCGTCATTCCTTTGAGCGAAGAACAGGTGCTGCTCGAACAGTACAGCCGCACGTTGGCCAATTGGCGTGAATCCGTGCAAAAGCAGTATCACGAAGCCTTCTCGGCGCTGGCGGTCCGTTTGGGGATCGTCGCGGGCATCTTGGCGGTCGTGTTCGTGATCGGGGAGATTTGGAAACGCGCGGTGCTGCGCTATGCCCATGAACCCAGGCGCCGCTACCAACTACTCCTCGTGCGCACGATCGTAATCTGGACGGCCGTGATCGCGGTGGTGGGTCTCAGCTTCGTCACGGAAATCAGCACTTTCGCCACCTTTGCCGGACTGCTCACCGCCGGACTTGCGGTGGCCATGCAAAGCGTGCTCGTGTCCGTGGTCGGATATTTCTTCCTGATCGGCAAGTACGGTATTCGCGTCGGAGACCGGATCCAAATCGGCACCGTTGTCGGCGAGGTCATCGACATCGGATTGGTGAGAATGCATCTGATGGAATTGAATCAACAGGGGCCTCTGGGACCGACAGGCCGGGTGGTCGCATTCGCCAATCTGATCGTCTTCCAAGCATCCGGCGGCCTTTTCAAGCAAATACCCGGCGTCAATCTCGCGTGGCACGAGACGACGGTGTCGCTGCCCACGGTCAGCGATTACGGCGCTCTCAAGGATGAATTGTTGGCCGCGATCAGCGCCGTGGTCGGCGACTACAACGAGGAGATCACCCGTCAAACCAAAGAGATCGAGCGCACCACCGCGTCGACTTCGATCACCGACAACGCACCGCAGGTGCAAATGCATCTTGCCAACGGGCAAATGGAGGCGCTGATTCGCTACCCGGTGCACTTCAAGCACGCAGCGGAGATCGACGAGCGCGTTGCCGAAGCCGTCTTGACGGCGATCGCGCACCACAAGCCTGAACCGAGATAAGCCCGGTCTGTAAACAACAATTGCCGCCAAGGCCGTCATGGTGCATCGTCCCAGTCGAACCAGCGTGGAGTATGAATGTCGATGGATCGCCGAACAGCGCTGCGATTGCTGTGCGCGAGTGGAGTGTGCGCCGTCCTGGTGCAGCCATCCCAGGGAGAACCGCCGGGCAAGATCAGGCCCGACAAGGGCTGCGTGCTGATTGTCGTCGATGTGCAAAATTGCTTCCTCCGCGGTGGGACGCTCGCGGTCGCCCACGGCGACGATGTGGTGCCGGTGATCAATCGGCTCGCTCCGTCATTTCAAAACGTGGTCATCACCCAGGATTGGCACACCGCCGGACATGTTTCGTTCGCCTCGAGCCACGCTGGTCGCAAGCCCTTCGAGACCATCCGGCTGCGTTACGGTGATCAGGTGCTGTGGCCCGATCACTGCATTGAGGGTACGCCGGATGCGGCGCTTGGCTCGGAGTTGCGCGTACCGCAGGCACAACTGATCCTGCGCAAGGGCTTTCACCAGGACATCGACAGCTATTCGGCATTCAAGGAAGCAGATCGGAGCACGCCGACCGGGTTGGAGGCCTATCTCAGGGAACGCGGCATCCAGCGGCTGTTCTTGACCGGCTTGGCGACCGATTTTTGCGTCGCCTGGACCGCGCTCGATGCGCGTGCGGCCGGCTTCGAATGCTCGGTGATTGAAGATGCGTGCCGTGGCATCGATCTCAACGGCTCACTCACGGCCGCGTGGAAGAACATGGAAAGCAAGGGCGTCAAGCGCATTCAATCGGCCGACATCGATCTCGTCTGACGCAAGCTTCACGTGGCGTCGCCACCCGGCAGCCTGACGGGGTCTCGCGGCTTAGAATTTGCCCGTCAGGGTCAGGTCAAAGCTTCGTGGTGGCTGGCGCGTCAAGAAGTCATTGCCGTAGAAGGGGTTGTCGTTCACCCAGTTGACCTTGTTGGCGAGGTTGTAAATCATGAGTCTCGCGGTGTAGTGGTCCAAGAAGGTGTAGAACACGCCGGCATTCAACGTGTACTGCCACGGAATGGTGGGCGGGTTGTAGTACCCGGTTGCCACGATGGATGCCGGAATGGCATTAAGTATCGATTGGGAGTACGACCCAAATCCGAAAGTGTTGTTGATCGCCGCTTCGGTCGCCGCGACGTCCACGTAGCCGGCCTGCGTGGTCTGAACGGGTCCAGTCACTTGCAGGTTGGCCTGGAACCCGAGGCCGCTGTCCAGCTTGTAGTTGGCCAGGAAGTTGATCAGGTGCTTGGGCACGCCCGGATCGTCGAAGCTCTGGTTGGGGTAGAACTTCAGGTCCGTGCCGGCGCCATCGATGTTGAAGCCCGGCTGCGCGGGGAAATTATAGAACCCTGCCGGCGTGTCCAGCCTCGTGTGCAAGTAGGAGTAACTCGCGGTGGCGAAGAAATGCGGACTCGGCTGATAGTTGAGCTCGAACTCGGCACCGGTGATGTGCGCCAACGATTCCTGGTTGACGCTCGGTCCGGTGCTTACCTCGCGCTCCTGGCTGAATCCTGCGATGGAGATGAACAGTGCTTTCCCGAGCAGGTCGAACTTCACGCCCGCCTCCTCCAGTTTCGTGCCCTGGCGCAGCTGGCCGAGCACCGGGACGTTGATGGCGCCGACCGCGCCGTCATTGGCCGTCGCATAGACGTATTGCGCCTTGTTGAACGTGACGTAGCCCGATACCCAGTCGGTCGGACTGTAGACCAGGCTGATGTTGCCGTTATAAAGACCATACCAAGAGGTGTGCTGCGACTGCGGAGGAGTCTCGCTGTACGTGGCCTCCCCGAATGAGTAATTGGCAGGCGATGCGTAGGCGGCCAGGGCGGCAGAATACAGGGGATCCGAATCGTTGAGCTGCACCAGGTCGCCGCGCAATCCGTACATCAGGCTCCACTGCGGCGAGAACGTCAGGCGATGCTCCAGGAAGACGGCGGCGTCCTGGAGATTGGAATCGATGGTGGCGTCCGGGTACGAAACGCCGCCGGCCGGGGCGCCGCCGAACGCGGAACCGTTACCGGGAAAGCCATACTGGGTGTGGCCGAAGGCCGCCGTGTAAGGGAACGCACCGCCGCCGATCTGCGCCGCAGCCGGAAACACCCAGGTGCTCGGACTCTGCGACAGATCGAATACGCTCACCGGCTCGTTGTTGTAGTTCTGGATGTCATACACGTGGGCGTAGCGGTAGGTGAAACCTGCATCGAACTCGTTGCTAACCGCGCCGAGCGCGAACTTTCCCTTAAAATCGGTCTTGTTCTCGACGGTGTAGCTGCCTTCGGCCGTGTCGGCGTAGTAATCCTCGGTTTGGTTGTAACGATTGATGTAATCGTAGAACGTGTTGTTCACGATCGAGAAGTTATCGCTCAACGTCCAGGTCTGAATGATCTGCAACATGGCATGCACCGAGTGCGCGCCGGTGCCGTTCGGCTCGTCGATGAGCGTGCGGGGATTGAGCACCGTCGAACCGGTCAGATCGACCTCCGTGCCGAAGCCCGCGACACTGCTGAGTGGCGGCGCGCCTGTGAGATAGGTGCTGTTGTCGATGAGGCCTTGGTTCACACGGTTGATGCCGTCGTTCTCGCGATAGCGCGTATCGGTAATGTCGGCGTTGATCGCAAGCTTGTAGTTGGATGTCGGCTGGAAGAGCAGGGCGCCATACAGCGACTGCTGATGAAAGTACATATCGTAGTAGTAAGTGCCGCTATCGTTGCTGGTGAAGCTCAGACGTCCGGCCAGATTCGGGGACAGCGGCCCACCCACATCGAGGCTCAAAATGCGCTTCTGATGGGTGTCCGCCTCCAAAGATGCGGTCGTCGCAAATGTCGTCATGGACGGCATCTTGGTGGCCATGTCGATGGAACCGCCAACACCCGGTCCGGCCCCGCCTTGGACGCTGGCCGGACCCTTGACGATGTCGATGGAGTCCACCATGTTGAAGCTGATCGGCGCGCCGTAGCCGTTGAGGGTGAAACTGTCGCGCATCCCATTGTAGAACACGTCGGCGAACTGACCCCGGATGCGGGGTACGTTCGGCTGCCCGAACGAGGCATCCGAATAGGCACTCGCGGTCAGCGAGGAGAACCCACCGGGATTCTGCACGTCGAGGGCGTCGAGCTGCGCTTTGGACAACACCGTATTGTTGCGCGGCGTATCCATCACGCCCAAATCGAGCCCGAAAGCGGAGCCGGAGGTGACGGTGGTGGGCATGATGAGGTCGCCGCGCCTGACGCCGTTGACGACAATCTCGTCGAGCTCGCCCGAGGAATTCGCGGCAGTGGTTTCCGCTGCGGGACTTGGGTCCGCCTGCGCCGGGTGATAAGCGGCGACGATCGCGCAGGAAAAAACAATTGAAGCACGAATACTAAGTGCCAAGAGTTCACCTCATCCCGATAATTATTAATCGTTGCAACGCGTATCGATGCTATCAGGGAGCCTCGACGTGTCAAGCGCGTGGCGTTGCACCGAACTCGCGCACGGTTCGCGCCTCACCGCACCGAACTGAAGCATCGATGGCATCGAGTAGTGCGATTCGATTCGTCGCACGCGACGCGCTATCGGCCGCATCGGCCGGTGTTGCGTCACCGCATGCTCCAGCAATGCCGTGGCGCAGTATTGAAGCGGACACTATATGATCGCGCGGTTGTTCCAGATGATCGCGCGGTTGTTAAAGGGAGCGCTTTTCATGACTCTAAGAAATTGCAGCTTGCTTTTGGCCCTCTTGACGCTCGCTCTCATGCGCGACTGCCTCGCCCAGGAGATTCCAGCAGCGCGGCCGAGGGTCAGAACCATCACGGCGTTCGTGCGCCTGAGCGACCCGTTCGAGGCGGAGATCAGCGAGGCGTTGCAGGTCCTTAGAGACGCCAAGGCCGACTTTGAGCAACGCGGCTACGAAGTGCAGACGGTACGGATCGTCACCCAGCCCCTCGCCGAGCTCGTGCAAGGCAAGACCGATGAGCAGGCGCTTGCGTACCTAGAGCGTCTTGACGACTTGTCCGCGCGGGAGAAATTCATGCCCAACGTTGGACCGGCCATGCTCAAGGATACGGACGACCCGAAGACCATCCATCTGCTTGCGCGAGTCCTGTCGACTTTGCCGAACCTCAACGCGAGCTCGATCCTCGCCGACGATGAGGGTATCCACTGGAAGACTGTGCGCGAAACTGCGGCCTTGATTCACTATGTCACCGAGCACAGCCCGCGCAGCCAGGGAAATTTCAATTTCACCGCGACCGCCATGCTCAAGCCCTTGGGGCCCTACTATCCCGGCACCTATCACACGGGCCCGGGCCGTCAGTTCTCCATCGGATTCGAGTCCGCCAACGTGGTGCAGGCGGTATTTGCGCGCACCCATGGCAATTTCGAGGAATCCATCAGCGCGCTCACCCGGGAATTGACGGTACATGCAAAAGTTGCCGAGGCTGTCGGAAATAAACTCGCCGCGGCGAGCGGCTGGACCTTCACGGGAGTCGATCCGACTCCGGCGCCGCTCGGTGATGTCTCGATCGGCGCGGCCATGGAAACCTACAGTGGCGGAAAGTTCGGGTCGAGCGGGACGCTCACAGCGGCATTGGTCATCACCACGGCCGTGAAAGCCGTGCCGGTGAAGCAGATCGGCTACGCCGGTTTGATGGTCCCCGTCATGGAAGACAAGGTGATCGCGCGGCGTTGGGCGGAGGGCGCCATCACGACCGATGCATTGCTCGCTTATTCGGCGGTATGCGGTACCGGGTTGGATACCGTGCCCTACCCGGGAGATATCAGCGAGGCGCAACTCGCCAGCATCCTCGGCGACGTCGCCTCGCTCGCATTCAAGTGGCACAAGCCGCTCTCCGCCCGATTGCTGCCGGTGAAAGGAAAGAAGGCCGGCGATTCGACCGATTTCTCCAGCCAGTACCTGTTCAACACGCAGCTTCACGTGCTGCCATAGCGCAAGATCGCACGGCGATCGATCCAACGGAAGAATCATGGCGGACCACGAATTCAAGCCGCCGCCCGGGTGGAGCATGGCCACCAGCGGCATGTCCGAATTGTTCGAGAGAACCGACTGGTCGGCGACCGCGCTCGGCGCGGCGAGCGGCTGGTCGCCGGGCTTGAAGCTCGCCGTCGGGATGATTCTGGCGTCGGCCTTTCCCATGGCGCTGCGCTGGGGCCCGGAATTCATCCTGCTCTACAACGACGCCTATCGCCCGATACTGGGCGACAAACATCCCTGGGCTCTCGGACGGCCCGCGAGAGAAGCCTGGGCCGAGGTGTGGCAAGAGATCGAACCCGCCCACCTCGCGATCTTGAACGCGAAAGCGCCCGCCATATTCGCCGACGATATCGTGCTGCGCATTCAGCGTCATGGATCAACGTGGGAGGACGCGCACTTTACGCTCGGCTACAGCGCCATCGAGGACGCGACCGCTCCGAGCGGCATCGGTGGGATATTGGTGACGGCGGTCGAAATCACGAACCGTGTGGCCGCCCAAGAGGCGCAACGCCTGAGCGAAGAAGCGCTGCGGGAGAATCGCAGCTTCCTCGACGCCATATTGAGATCGTCCGGAGAGGCGTTCTACGCCGTCGACCGCCAGGGCCGCACGACACTTTGCAATCATGCCTTCCTGAAAATGTTGGGCTTCGCGGAGGAGGGCCATGTCATCGGCCGGAAGTTGCACGATCTCATCCACCACAGCCACCCGAACGGTGCGCCCTACGACCAGGGCGATTGTCCGATTTATGTCTGCGCGAAGACCGCCAAGCCCGCGCACGTGAAAGATGAAGTGTTTTTCCGCTCGAGCGGTGAAGCTTTTCCCGTGGAGTATTGGGTCAGACCCATTTTCCGCGCCGCAACTCACCAGGGCGCCATTTGCACGTTGATCGACATCACCGAGCGCAAGGCCGCCGAGGCGGAGCTTGCGAGAAGCGAGGCCGAATTTCGGACATTTGCCCAAGCAATGCCCAATCACGTCTGGGCCTCGGCCGCGGACGGCCAGCTCAATTGGTTCAACGAACGCGTCTACGAATATAGCGGACGTGCGCACCGCTCCCTGGACGGCGTGGGTTGGGTCGATATCGTCCATCCGGACGATCGGGCGATGGCGGCGGAACGATGGTCCGCGGCGCTCGCGTCGGGCGAGACCTATCAAACCGAATTTCGCTTGCGGCGCTTTGACGGAGCCTATCGTTGGCATCTCGCCCGTGCGCTACCGATCCGCAGCCCGAGCGGCGACATCGAGCGGTGGATTGGGACCAATACCGACATCGAGGACGAGCGGCGCGTGGCTCGTGCGCTGGCGGCGCTCAACAGCACACTCGAACAAAGGGTGACCGAACAAGCGGCGGAGCGCGACCGGCTTTGGCAGACTTCGCGGGATCTTTTGGGCGTGATCGACCGGCGCGGAATCTTCCGGGCTGCAAACCCCGCATGGACTGAGATCCTTGGCTGGCAGCCTTACGAGATCGTGGGCAGGAACCATTGGCTGCTGGTCCATCCGGAGGACCAACAGGCGAGCCGGGATGCGTTCCAGCATGCGCGTGACGCGCCGCTGCCGGTTTTTGAGTGCCGTTACATGCACAAGGACGGCGGCTTTCGCTGGATTTCGTGGATCGCGTCTATCGAGAACGAATTGCTGTATGCCACGGGGCGGCACGTAACGGCCGAGAAGCAAGCCGCGGCTGAACTTTCGGCCGCGCAGGAAGCGCTTCGACAAAGCCAAAAGATGGAGGCGGTAGGTCAGTTGACCGGCGGGATTGCTCACGATTTTAACAACATGCTGGCGGTCGTGATCGGCTCCCTGGAATTGCTCGGCCGCAGGCTGGCGGGCGGCGATGCCCGCGCCCAGCGTTACCTTGCCGCCGCGGCCGACGGCGCACGCCGTGCATCGCTCCTCACCCAAAGGCTGCTGGCCTTTTCCCGCCAGCAACCCCTGCGACCCGAAGCCGTCGACGTGAACAAGGTGGTGGCGGGAATGTCCGATCTGTTGCGCCACTCCATCGGGGCCGACATCCGCCTGGAGACCGTGTTGGCGGGCGGGCTGTGGCCAAGCTTCGCCGATCCGAACCAATTGGAGAACATCGTCTTGAACCTCGCGCTCAATTCGCGGGACGCCATGCCCGACGGCGGAAGGCTCACCATAGAAACGCAAAACGCGCATCTGGATGATCGATACGTATCGGTCAACCCCGGGATGGCCGCCGGGCAGTATGTACTGATCGCGGTCACCGACACGGGTTCAGGTATGGCGCCGGAGGTGATCGAGAAGGCGTTCGATCCCTTCTTTACCACGAAGCCGGTCGGCAAAGGCACGGGCTTGGGATTGAGCCAAGTGTACGGTTTCGTCAAACAGTCCGGCGGCCACGTCAAGATCTACTCCGAGATCGGCCACGGGACAACCATAAAGATCTACCTGCCGCGGCTCATCGGCACGTCCGTCGGCAGCGCCGATGCCGGGGACTTCGGGCGGCCGCTGCCGCTCGGCGAATTGCGCGAAGTGGTGCTGGTCGTCGAAGATGAGCCTGCGGTGCGCCGCTTCAGCGTCGAAGCGATTTGTGAGCTTGGCTATCGCGTGCTGGAAGCGGACGGCGCAGCGGCCGCGCTTCGGCTCCTCGATTCGCATCCGGAAATCGTCCTGCTGTTCACCGATGTCGTCATGCCCGACATCAACGGCGCGAAGCTGGCGGATGAGGCACGCCGCCGCCGCCCCGGCTTGAAAGTATTGTTCACCACGGGCTATACGCGAAACGCCATCGTGCATAACGGCGTGCTCGATCCCGGGGTCGAGATGATCGGAAAACCGTTCACGCTGGACGCGCTGGCCGCAAAAATACGATCGGTGCTCGAGGCGCCGATGACCTAGCCCGGTGCGGCCTTCAGAGAAATCCTACAAGGAATCAAGGCTGCGGAGAGTGCTTTGGCTTTCCCGCGATGCCTAAGGTAGCGCCCCTCAAGAAGCAATTCCGGCGCGACAGGACACCCTGCATGAAAATCCGCTTCGGTTACGAACTTGTTTATCACTGCCCCCTGGCGACACCGATGATCTTGATGGTGCAGGCCCAGCCCAGTGCGACTCAACGCTTGTTGATTCCCGACCGCATCTCGACCACACCCGAAGTGCCCATCGCATCGTACCGCGATGGATTCGGCAATCCATGTTCGCGTCTCGAGGTGCCGGCAGGCTCGTTTCGAATATCGGCCGACGGCGTCTTCGAGGACCCGGGCATCCCGGAGCCCGCCCATTGGGACGCCCATGAAACCCCCGTCAGTGCGCTGCCTCACGACGCCCTCATCTATCTGCTGCCGAGCCGATACTGTGAGAGCGATCTGTTGGCGCCCGATGCGTTGCGGTTGTTCGGACATCTCGCCCCCGGATGGTCGCGGGTCCAGGCGATTTGCGACTTC
>Ga0181537_10003354_pt1 | contig 13724 bp, 12 predicted proteins | sample PEATcosm2014_Bin_39_FD_119765 | JGI IMG/M metagenome (GOLD analysis project Ga0181537, IMG submission 119765) | Peatland microbial communities from MTU Mesocosm Facility, Houghton, MI, USA - PEATcosm2014_Bin23_10_metaG | ecosystem: Environmental > Terrestrial > Soil > Wetlands > Peat | place...
TGGGAGGGGGGTGGGGTAAGCTTTCACTTACTACCCACCAACAGGCCGCCACCCAGTAAGCCCAGCGCAAGGCGCTTAGGGCTTTGCTCTCAACGGCTGCCAGAGCTCGGTCTTGTTTCCGTCCAGGTTACAGATACAGGCAATGCCACTACTGGATTCGTCCATTCGTTTGGGATCGATTTTTACCACACTACTTCTTGTTTCAATGGGTCGAGCCCAAGCGATACCAAAGTACAATGGACGTTCTTCGGCCAATCCCGCAACATCGATGTATGACGTCTCTGAAGGACGAAAGCAGGAACGGACGTCCGCTTTTATCCATAGTCGATGATGATGAGTCCGTGCGCGAATCGCTGCCTGATCTGATCAAGGAATTCGGCTTTGCCGCTCAAGCTTTTTCGTCGGCGGAAGAGTTTCTTCGATCCGGTTCTGTCGATCAGAGTAGCTTGTTGATCCTCGACATCGCGATGCCGGGCATGACTGGACCGGAACTCTACGGAGAGCTAAAACGCCGCGGAGAAAAGATTCCGGTCATATTCATCACCGCTCAAAAGGATGAGACGGTTCGTAGCCGCGTGCTCGAACAGGGCGCAGCCGGATTTCTGCTCAAGCCATTTAGTGACTCAGCTCTGCTTGCGGCTATCAAGGCCGCACTTCAAGTCGTTTGAGGCTTCGCCGCTGGAAGCTGTAGGAGGATACAATGTTTGCGATGCGCGCAGTCAGTCGGGAAGCGAAGGCATTACCAGTATCGAATCCCACTCCGATCGTCTTCATTGTCGACGATGATGTGTCCGTCCGCGAATCGCTGGAACTGTTGGTTCGCGATGAGAACTGGAAGCCGGAGACTTTCGCGTCTGCACAAGAATTCCTCGACCACCCACGAAAACCTGTCGCGAGTTGTCTCGTCCTCGACCTTTCACTTCCAGGACTGAACGGTCTCGAGTTGCAGAAACAGCTTGCGGTTGAACACATCCTGATGCCAATCATCTTTATCACCGGTCATGGCGACGTGCCGCAGTCGGTGCAAGCCATGAAAGCCGGCGCGCTGGAATTCTTGACCAAGCCGATCAATACGGACGCCTTGGTGAGTGCGATCCGAAACGCTCTTCAACGAAGCAGTGTTGCACTGGCTCAGCATGCGGAAATGCAGGAGCTTCGGGACCGTCACGCATCCCTCACTTCACGAGAGCGACAGGTGATGGCGTTAGTCGTCTCCGGACTGCTGAATAAACAAGTTGGCGGCGAGCTCGGTATCAGCGAAATCACGGTAAAGGCGCACCGTGGGCAGGTCATGCAAAAAATGAAAGCGAACTCCCTCGCCGACCTGGTGAGGATGGCGGCCAAGCTCCGGCCTGCGAGTTCAGGACTTCATTTGGCTTGATGCCAGCTTAGCCTGAGAGTTCGCGAGGCGCGAATGAAAGGCCGGCATTTGCCTCAATCCCGTTCGCCAACCGAGTTACTCCACAACACCCGAAGAGAGGAGCAGAAAATGCATCCCATCGCGTGATGGTATCCCGCACTCGACGCCTTAAACTTCATCCGAAACTGCAAACGGACACGCAGCTCCGAGAAAGGTACAGGTGCTCTCGAAATCTTTGTTACCATTCCTTCGTGCAACCGAAGAAAGTCGAGCGACGCGTGAGGAACGCACCCTCTTGCTTATTCCTAACGTTGCAAAGGTGGTGAAAATGCTTCGGTTATCCATCCGAGTCGGGACAATGAGCCATGTGACGGGCGGCGCGGAAAGGCGTCGGTTTGCATCTGATCGCCTGCGACGCTGGCTCATCGCGGGAACCCTACTGCCGTCGTTCTTTTTTTCTGGTTGCAGTAAGCCCGCACAGCCTGTGACCATTACATATTTCGATTCCGATTTCCGAGGGGTTCCTGGCGATCATCGGATGATTCCGGAGGCCGATTTGCAGGAATTCACGCGAGAGACAGGCATTCGCGTCAATGATCTTCCCACGCCAGAGGACAACGCATCGAAGCTCGATCTCGCCATGCAGATGCTTCGCAGCGGTTCACCATTCCCTGACCTTTACGGCGTTGATACGATCTGGACCGGAAGCATGGCTCCATACCTGGTCGACCTGCAACCCTACTTCGCCTCAGACATTGCCTCGGAGGATCCCGCCATCATCGAACCCTACAGGGCTCAGGGGAAGGTTGTGGCAATGCCCAAGCAGCCGCTTGGGGTGCAAGTTTTGGTTTATCGGACAGACCTTCTCGCCAAGTACGGTTACAAAACGCCACCCACAACATGGGATGAACTGGAGAAAATGGCCGCCCGGATTCAGGCTGGAGAGCGCGCAAAAGGGAAGAAAGATTTTTGGGGGTTCGTTTTCGCCGCAGCCATCGCAACCGACAGCGAACAACTCACGATGGAAGGATTGGAGTGGCAAGCGGCAGACGGAGGCGGCCACATCATCGAGCCCGACGGAAAGATCAGCGTAAATAACCCGAATGTTATCCATGCGTGGGAACGCGCGGCACATTGGGTAGGCTGGATCACTCCTACTAGCGTGGTTTCTTATACCGCTACGGACGCGGAAAACAAATTTTGGGTTTCCGGCGAAGCTGCGTTTCTACTCAGTCACGCCATTGTGTATGAGGTGTTTGCGAACGATAAGCCGTTCCGCGACCAAGCCGGAGTGACCAGTGTACCGGCCGGAACGCGCGCGCGCGTGGCTACCCTGGGAGGCTACGCGCTGGGCATATCTCGCTTTTCCCCTCACCGCGCCGAGGCCGTCAAGTTCGTTCAGTTTCTGATTCGTAAGGAAGCAGAATTCATGGCGAATCATCCTGAAACGCCGGGCCGAAAGGTGGAGTACTTTGAAGTTCCAACTGTGATCAAGGAAATTTATCCCTGGTGGTACAAACCGGGAGATACGGGAGGGAGTGAGATTATTTCGCGCCCCTCAGCGGTGGCGGGAGCGAATTATGAGGCCGTCTCTAAGGCCTATACCGATGCCTTGCATTCCGTGCTAACCAGAGAGGCCACAGCTCCAGCAGCGGCCGCGGCGCTCGAGAATCGGCTCGTTCGGATCATGGGCACTGGCAGGACTCAACCGGCGACGGGGTCCCACTGAGATGAAGCGACTACGACTCAACATTGGTCCACGCCTGGTTCTATGCTTCGCGCTCATCATCGTTTCGATGCTAGCGGGTGACGTAATCGTTCTATGGCAATTCCATGTGATCCGCGCACAAGCCGAGCGACTCAATGAATATGACGAGGAGTTGGTCACGGTGCTGCGTGTTCACTCCGATATGTTGAAGTTTCGTGACACGGTGGAGTTGCTTACAAACACCAGAAACGCCGAACGTCTGAAGGCAGAGACTCAAGCGATGAATCAGGCGTTCGCGGAGGACATGCGACGCGCCGAAAGTGCTCTGTTGGCCGTGCATTCCGAGAGCGGATCTGACCCGACGACCCTTCCCACTCTCGCGGTCATCCAGTCGACGTTCAGATCGCAGACCGCGTCCATGATCGAGTTAGCGGAAGCGAATGATTGGAACGCACTGCAAGTTCGGCTTGCCACTCAGCTTCGCCCACTCGAGTTTTCGACCTCCGCCTTGGTGGCAGCAGTCGATCTCGAAGTAAAGACGGAACATGCCCAAGCCGCAGCCAACATTCGCCAAGTCCAGCGCTGGATGTTCATCGTTGTGCCTGGTTCGGTCGTTCTCACGCTGTTGATTGCGGGGACGCTTGGACTGGTCATTACGCGCAGCATCACGCGGCCGCTTGAACAATTAGTCGAAGGTTCAAAGATGCTGGCGGCAGGGGATTTCAAACATCGGGTTCACATCGAGGGAGAAGATGAGCTCGCCCAACTGGGACGCGTATCGAATGATACCGCGCAGCAATTGCAGGATCTGTACGAGAGCCTGCAAGGCAGTGAGTACCAGCTCCGCCGAGTAATCAATACGATTCCGGCTCATGTGTGGAGCACTCTGCCGGATGGTTCAGTCGACTTCATCAACCAGCGTTTGCTCGAGTCGACAGGGCTTTCGATCGAGGCATTGCTTGGATCCGGTTGGCAGTCGATCATTCATCCGGACGATCGTGCTCGATACCTCGCCAAATGGAGATCGGCATTAGCTGCAAAAGAACCCGTCGAGATTGAAGCGCGCATCTGGACCGCCCAGCGCGACTACCGATGGTTGCTCGTACGCAACGTACCTTTGCGGGATAGTCTGGGAAAGATCGTCAAGTGGTACGGCACAGGGATCGACATCGAGGACCGGAAACGCGCCGAAGAGTCTTTACTTAAAGCGCAGGCAGATCTCGCACACGCGAATCGCGTAACCACCATGGGCGAACTCAGCGCCTCCCTTGCGCACGAAATTAATCAACCCATCAGTGGCACGATCACAAATGCTTCTACCTGCCTGCGTCGGCTTGATCGGGAACAGCCTGATCTCGAGGGCGCTCGGCTTGCGGCTTCAAGAGTAATTCGTGATGCAAACCGGGCTGCGGAAATTATTAACCGGGTCAGGCTGTTTTTCAGAAAGGGTGTTGTGACCAAGGAGCGCGTCGACGTCAACGAGATGATTCGAGAGATGGAGATGCTTCTGCGCAACGAGGCGAGCCAGCACTCGGTTTTGGTCCAAACGCAGCTTGCTGCGGATCAACCGCTCATCGTCGCGGACCGCATTCAGCTACAGCAGGTATTAATGAACCTGATGATCAACAGCATCGACGCCATGAAGGCCGTCGATGGCCTGCGTCAACTCACGCTCGGCACTCAAAATGATGGCGATGAACGGCTACTGGTATCGGTTGAAGACACTGGCATCGGACTTCCCCCGGACCGGGCCGCCCAGATTTTCGACGCGTTCTTTACGACCAAGGAACACGGCACCGGTATGGGACTTCGTATCAGCCGATCAATTATTGAGGCTCACGGTGGCCGGCTCTGGGCCACGGACAACCCTCCTCGCGGCGCAAGTTTTCGTTTCACGCTGGCTGTCTCCCCGAACGTCCCGAGCTCGGACGCCAGGAGCAACTGACCCACCGGGGAATTTCGCTCTGTCGACCGTGTTCCTTGTCAGAAGGGCAGATTACCTCGCGAGAAATTTGGATTACTCCAACGGCCTGATCCCCGATTCAGAGAAGCACGAAATCTATTCCTGCTCCGCAAGAAGCCGATACCAAAGTATCCCCAACACCATCGTCCAATTGTTCATCCCCCGAGCTTCTGCTGTGATGGCGGAGGTGGATGGTATTCGATAAGAGCTCCCACGTAGGAGGATGAAGATGAAGCATACAGAATCGACTGGAATATCACGTCGTCGTCTTCTGGCAATGGCTGGCGTCTCCGCAGGTGCCGCGATGTTCGCCCAGCGCGCCGCCTTTGCGGATCCAGCCGGGACTGCGCCTTCAGCCAATGCGACAGCGAACACCGGGAACAGATCGTTCGCCCCGGTGAAGCAAGTCGATGCCGGCCTTCTGAATATTGGATACGCCGAAGCTGGCCCTGCCAATGGCCCCGCGGTCATTCTTCTACACGGCTGGCCTTACGACATTTACAGCTATGTGGATGTTGCTCCATTGTTGGCGGCGGCGGGCTATCACGTCATCGTGCCGTACCTGCGCGGCTATGGCACGACGCGCTTTCTTTCCAGCGAAACCGTCCGCAACGCCCAGCAATCGGCCGTTGGCCTCGACATCATCGCTCTTATGGATGCACTCAAAATCCAGAAAGCCACCATTGGAGGGTTTGACTGGGGCGCGCGCACAGCGGACGTCATGGCAGTGCTATGGCCGGAACGCTGCAAGGCGATCGTTTCCGTCGGCGGCTATCTGATCAGCACCCCGGCGGGCAACCAGACGCCGTTGCCACCCGAGCCCGCCTTTTTGTTTTGGTATCAGTACTATTTTGCAACCCCCGTCGGCAAGGCTGGCTATGCAAAATATCTCGACCAGTTCAATAAGTTCATCTGGCACCAGGCTTCACCAAAGTGGAATTTCGACGATGCCACGTACGACCGCACAGCAGCGTCCTTCAACAACCCCGACCACGTTGACATCGTGATGCACGACTATCGCTGGCGGCTCGGCCTAGCGGATGGTGAGCGGAAATATGACGAGCTCGAAACGCGGCTGGCCGCGCTTCCTGCCATCGCCGTGCCCACGATCACCTTGGAAGGCGACTCCAACGGAGCAATCCACGCGCCCAGTACAGCCTATCGCACCAAGTTCTCGGGCAAGTACGACTACCGGCTCATTACCGGAGGCGTGGGACACAATCTGCCGCAAGAAGCTCCAGAAGCTTTTGCTAAAGCCGTTATCGACGTCGATGGTTTTTGATTAGTTACCGAATGCCGTATTACAGATTTGAACAGGAGCGAAACACCATGAACCCGAAGCAATCGTTTATCGATTCGACTAGTGCACACCAGATTCGCCTGGCCGAGCGCGAACTTGCGTCATTCATCTGTGCGGTGACCGAGTTATTCGGTCCAGAACAGGCCCAGCTGTCCGCCGATGACTGGCTGAAAGAGTCAGAGCTAATCGAGATCACGCCTCGATCCACCGCTCGCGATTGGAGAGCGATTACAGTCTCTGCTGCGGCTCGATTAGCGGAGCGTGTGATCGTTGCGCGAGATCATCGGACGCTCGCGACCCCAACCGATACGAAGGTATCGCCGATACCATCGTCCAATTGTTTCGAGGTCGGGCTTCTGGTCTGATCAGTCTGCGGCGGGCAGCACGAACTTTGTGTACGCAGCGAGACAAGGAGAAAACGATGTCTAGGAAACTGGAACGAAAGATTGCACTCGTCACAGGCGCCTCGCGCGGTATAGGGGCTGCTATCGCCAAGCGTCTGGCCGCCGACGGAGCGAACGTCGCGATCACCTACACGAAAGGCGCCGACGCGGCTGCGTCGGTCGTGAAGGAGATCGAACGCACCGGCCGAAAGGCGATCGCAATTCAGGCCGATGCAACGGATGCACGCGCCGTCGGAGCTGCGGTCGAAAAAACCGTCGCAACACTAGGCCGGCTAGACATCCTGGTGAACAATGCGGGAACGGCCGTTCCCAAGAAGTTCGAGGACACCACGCTAGAGGAATTAGACCGGATGCTCGACGTCAACGTCCGCGGGGTCTTCGTCGCGACGCAGGCGGCAATCAAACACATAAATGACGCTGGCCGCATCATCATGATCGGTTCCTGCGTAGGCGAACGAGATATGACTCCCGGTCTCGCGGCCTATTCGGCCACAAAGGGAGCCGTCAAGATGTTCACGCAAGGCTTGTCGAGAGAGGTCGGAGCGCGCGGCATTACTGTCAACAATATCCAGCCTGGTCCGATTGACACCGACTTGAATCCCGCAGCAGGCGACTGGGCCGCTCCCCAGAAAGCCAACACGGCGCTGGGTCGCTACGGAACTCCCGATGAAGTTGCCGCCCTGGTTGCGTTTGTCGCTGGCCCAGAGGCCTCTTACATCACCGGTGCAAACCTAACCATTGACGGCGGTACCAACGCGTAACAAATCAGCACGAAAGGAGAAACAAACATGAAACTCGAAAAACTAAGTCGCAACTGGCGTATGTTCGGTGCCAACAGGCTAGTCGCCCTTGCATTCGGTCTGCTCCTGGTACCTGCGAGCTACCCTCAAACCGCCATCAAAAAGGAGACAAGTATGGCCCAATCAAACACGATGTTGCTCGACGCTGTGCCGCAAAGTGCTACAGCGGAAATCCGTCCGTTTCACTTCACTGCGACAGAAGAACAACTGGCGGATCTTCGCCAACGAATCGCCGCCACCAAATGGCCTGAGCGGGAATTGGTCCGTGATGCATCGCAAGGCGTCCAACTCGAGACCATGCGGAAGCTGGCAGACTACTGGGCGACGAGTTACGACTGGCGCAAATGCGAGGCGAAGCTGGACGCATTGCCACAATTCGTTACCACAATCGACGGGATCGGCATCCACTTTATTTACGTTCGCTCGAAAAACGCTCACGCTTTGCCGGTGATCATCACGCACGGTTGGCCGGGCTCGATCATCGAGCAACTGAAAGTTATCGGGCCTCTTACAGATCCCGTGGCGTACGGCGGAAAGGCCGAAGACTCTTTCGATGTGATCATCCCGTCGCTGCCGGGCTATGGCTTTTCGGGCAAGCCCACCGCAACCGGATGGGACCCCGCCCGCATCGCCCGCGCGTGGACAATATTAATGAAGCGGCTAGGTTACACGCGATTTGTGGCGCAGGGAGGCGATTGGGGAAACGCTATCACCGAGACGATGGCGGTGCAGGCGCCTCCAGAGCTGATCGGCATCCACACCAACATGGCGGCAACTATCCCCGCCGACATCGAAAAGGCACTCCAATCCGGCCAACCCGCTCCGGTCGGCCTCTCGTCCGACGAGCGGCGCGCATGGGACCAGCTCGATTTTTTCTATAAGCACGGTGTTGGCTACGCCACAGAGATGGCGAATCGTCCTGAAACGCTATATGGACTCGCGGACTCGCCGATCGGTCTCGCGGGGTGGATCCTCGATCACGACGCAGCCAGTGAGGCGCTGATCGCTCGTGTTTTCGATGGTCAGACGGAGGGCCTGACACGCGATGACATCCTCGACAACATCACGCTGTATTGGCTGACGAACACTGCGGTGTCTTCGGCTCGTCTTTATTGGGAATACAAGGGGGGCTTCTTTGATCCGAGAGGCGTCCAGATTCCGGTTGCCGTCAGCGCCTTTCCGGATGAGATCTATCAGGCTCCGAAGAGCTGGAGCGAGAGAGCTTATCCCAAACTGATTTTCTACAACCGACCCCCGAAAGGCGGACACTTCGCGGCATGGGAACAGCCGGAGCTGTTTACAGAGGATCTGAGAGCCGCGTTCCGGCCGCTCCGTTAATTCTCGCCAACTGCGCTTCAAAAACGAATGGGATTCGTATTCGCATCTTCTGCAATTCCAGAGAATAGTGCAGGCGAAAAACAATGAGGAAAAACGCGATAACGCGAATTGCATTTTTGTCGGTTGCAGTTGTAGCGCTGGCTGCCTTTGTCGCCGAATCGACCTTGGCGTCGGGAGATTCCAAGGTGGAAGCAGCCTTAACCTTCGGAATCGGAATTCCGCCCGGATACCGCGACTGGAAGCTGATTTCTGTGGCACACGAAGCAGGCAACCTCAATGACATTCGCGCCATCCTCGGCAACGATGTGGCTGTGGCGGCCTACAGGGAAGGCAAGCTTCCGTTTCCGGACGGCACAATCATTGCACGGCTAGCGTGGAATTACGTTTCATCCGGGGAAAACAACAAAGTCTTTGGCCGCGCCCAATCTTTCGTGGCTGGGTCAGCCACGAACATTCAGTTCATGGTCAAGGATTCGCGAAAGTACGCCGCGACGGGCGGCTGGGGTTTCGCGCAATTCAAAGACGGCAAGCCGGACGACACGGCGCAGCTCAAAACTTGCTTTCCGTGCCACGAACCGGTTAAAGCTCGCGATTTTGTCTTCACTCATTACGCACCTTAACAAGGGGACCGCTCGTGTCGTCTCAATTGCAGATCCAAAGCTTAGGGAAAGGAGCATCCCAATGAAGTATCCGACGCTATACCGCACGACACAAATAGACGGGCTGTCTATTTTTTATAGAGAGGCTGGTCCGAAAGACGCGCCGACGATCCTTCTGCTCCACGGGCTGCCGTCTTCGTCGCGGATGTTCGAACCGCTCTTCGCCCGGCTTGCCGATCGCTATCATCTGATCGCTCCCGACTACCCAGGCTTTGGACACAGTGACTGGCCAGACCCGAAAACATTCGCGTACACGTTCGACCACCTTGCCGGGATCATGACTCATTTCACCGAAGCCATCGGACTCTCGCGGTATACGCTTTACATGCAGGACTACGGCGGCCCTGTGGGTTTTCGCATGGCGCTGGCGAATCCAGAACGCGTGGAAGCTCTCATTGTTCAAGACGCGGTCGCACATAACGAAGGCCTCGGAGCGAATTGGAAAACGCGGCGCGAGTTTTGGGCCAATCGCACGGCTAACGAAAGCGCGTTGCGCACAAATCTCCTCTCGTTTGCAACTACGCGAACGCGGCACCTAGGAAGCGATCCAAACGTAGATCGCTATGACCCTGATCTCTGGACCGACGAATTTGCTTTTCTTAGTCAACCGGGGCAAGCCGAAATCCAAAGTGATCTGTTCTACGACTATCGAACCAACGTCGACGCCTATCCAAAATGGCAAGCATGGATGCGCGAGAACCAGCCGCGCCTGTTAGTGATTTGGGGTAAGTATGAACTCTCGTTCGATCCTTCGGAACCGGAGGCGTATCGCCGCGATGTTCCCAAAGCCGAAGTACATATCGTTGATGGAGGCCATTTCGCGTTGGACACGGCGGCGGATCAGATCGCCGCATTCGTACAAGGATTCATCGGTTCTTCAGGCGAGGGCTTCGCGCGGCGCGCGGGATGAATTCGAATAAAGTATTCTAACCACACGCTAGCCTTATGGCCCGATTGCTCTCAGTAAATGTCGGCCTTCCCCGCGACGTGACGTGGAGAGGCAAAACTGTTCAAACCGCAGTCTGGAAAACTTCGGTCGCGGGCCGGCGAATGGCGCGCAGGCTCGATATAGATGGAGACGCACAAGCCGATCTGGCCGGTCACGGTGGTGAACAGCGTGCCGTTTTCGTTTATCAGATGGACTCCTATCAATACTGGGAACGCTTTCTCGGACGCAATGACTTCATCTACGGTCAGTTCGGTGAAAACTTTACCGTTGAAGGACTTCTTGATAACGAGGTCTGCATCGGCGATCGATACCGCATCGGCGGCGCGATCTTCGAAGTATCTCAGCCACGCGTGACGTGCTACCGCGTCGGCATTCGGATGAATGAACCTCGGATGCCAGCGCTGCTCGTAGAACATCACCGACCAGGATTCTACTTTCGCGTGTTGCAGGAGGGAGAAGTCGGTGCTGGCGATGACATTGTAAAAATTGCTGACGGTCCAGAGCGAATGAGTGTCGCCGACGTAGACGCTCTCCTGTATTTGCCCGGACAATCTAGCGAGCAGCTGCAACGCGCGCTGCGGATTCCTGCGCTTAGCAAGGGTTGGCAGGGTTCGTTCCAGGCAATGCTGCAACAGGACTTGAGCCCCAAAACGACGGCGGGGAATTCGGGGCTCGCCTTTGAAGAACGACCGCCAGCATGGCCCGGCTTTCGTCAGATGCGAGTCGCGAATATTCATAAGGAAAGCGATAGCGTAACGTCCTTCATTCTGTCCCCCAGCGACGGGCAGCCTATTCCGAGCTTCCAGGCGGGTCAATTTGTGGTTCTGCGGCTGCTCGTTGATCCGGGCAAACCGCCAGTTCTTCGAAGTTATTCGCTGTCTGATCTGCCGGCGGCCGACCATCTCCGTATCAGCGTCAAGAACGAGTTGAATGGGATCGGAAGTTCATTTCTGTGCGACCGTGCACGAGAAGGCGATATGTTGGACGTTAGCGCGCCGCGAGGAAACTTCACTCTGCGTCCCGGCCGAACTCCGATCGTTCTCTTGAGCGCTGGAGTCGGCGCAACGCCCGTGATTTCCATGCTGCACGCGCTCGCCGCCGAAAAATCGCAACGAGAGATATGGTGGATCTATGGGGCGCGCAATAGTGCCGACCACTCATTCGCACAAGAATCGCGGTCGTTACTAAAGCAGCTGTCTCGGGGACGAAGATGCATTGTGCACAGCAGGCCCGCTGCGGCCGACCAAGTCGGAGTAGACTTCGATGTTGCCGGGCACATCAATGTAGCTTTGCTTGAAAAACTTGGCGTTTCGCAAAGTAGTGACTTCTATTTGTGTGGCCCATCTTCATTTTTGCAGGAGATGCGTGATGGGCTGCGAAACTGGGGTGTGCTTACCGACAATGTGCACACGGAGATCTTCGGCGTGCTTGACAGCATCACGCCCGGTATGGCGCAGGTTGTTCATGCTCCTCACCTACCTGAAGGGCCGCCCGGATCGGGCCCCTCAGTCTCATTCGCGCGTAGCGGAATTACCGTCGCCTGGGATCAGAAATTCGGCACCTTGCTCGAACTCGCGGAAGCCTGCGACGTTCCAGTCAGGTGGTCGTGCCGCGTTGGAGTCTGTCATACCTGCTTGACTGGTCTGATTGATGGATCGATTACATACAACCCTGAGCCGCTCGAGAGGCCGGCCTCGGGGAATGTGCTCGTATGCTGTTCACAGCCAAACGCAGGTGTCACGCTGGATCTTTGAGAAAAGATCTTTAGTCTAGTTTCCAGGCGGCGATATCGCCGAGATTCATTCCTCCGCACCCAAACACCATTCTCCGTAGAGACCTTAAGGGGTTTGCGACGCTGCCGATGAATCCGAATAACGCGGCAGCAGCAGGTTCGTGATGGCCGCCAGCCCCAGTGCTGCTGCGAGCAGGGTCAGCAAAGAGCTATAGGATCCTGTTGCGTCAAACGCCCGGCCCAGTATCACTGGTCCGATGGCCCCCGCAGCGGCATAGAACGTCCAGGTGAAGCCATAGAGTGTGGAAAAAGCGCGCAGCCCAAAATAGCGCGTAAGCAGATAGGGCGTGGTGGCGGCTTCGCCTCCAGCCCCGATGCCGATGAGCGCGGCCGCGACGCAACCTGCCGGGAAACTGCTGGCGCGAGCCAAAAGAAGAATTCCCAGAGCGGTCACCAGATTTATTACTAGCGCAACGCGTGGTCCAAAGAATCGGTCCAACAGCCATCCCACTCCGATCCGGCCAAGCACACTTGATCCGCCGAGCAGGGAAGCGCACAATGCCGCACTTCCAACTGTGAGTCCCCGATCCGTCAGCAACGCGGACAGATGAGTAACGGCGCCATTCATGCTGATCGAACTGACAAAAAGAATCACAGTGATAATCCAAAAGCTAAAAGACCGTAGACCCTGCTGCCATGTCATTCCAGAAAGGACTGCTGGAGACGACTTGCGGCCAACGGCTCCGCGCTCACGGATGTAGCGCCAACTAAGAGGCAATCCGAGGATCAATGCGATGCCGCCGAGGGATCCGTATGCTGCACGCCAGCCGAAACGGCTGATGATCGATTGCGCGATAACGGGCAAAATCATCGCGCCCAACCCCGCTCCCACCATCACGAAGGCCAGAGCCGTTCCCAATCGTTGCTCGAACCAGGTTGAAATTGATCGCGAGTAAGCCAGATGAGCGGCGCCATTTCCCACAACGCCCAGTACAAAACAAGTCAGGTAAAACTGCCACAAGCCGAAGTGCAGGAGCGACAAAGAGGCGATGGCACACCCGAATATCGTCATGCAAATCAAAATGACGCGCCGAGGACCGAAGCGATCGATCCACTGGCCAAGAAAAGGAGAACAAACTCCGAGCGTGACCGCTGCTATCGCAAAGCCGCTGGAGATGGCTTCGCGGCTCCAGCCGAATTCAGCCGCCAGAGGTTTTACAAACACAGAGAAGGTATAGACGAATAGCGAGCCGAAGCCCGCCATCACGCCAAGGCACGCCGCCAACACAACGCGCCATCCTTCATATCCGAGATCGAATTCGGTCGCTGCGGAGGTTACTTCGACAGCCTGGGGAGAGGAAAAGCGAACTCCAACACTTCCGGGGACGGATGCGTCACTCATTGGGCCTTTTATCGCTTCTGCGTGATTCAGCAAGAAGAATACTCAAATTTCTCTGAGTCTTCTCTAGCGTTTTTGCACTATTGCCGGGATTTATTCTTGGCCCGTGGAA
>Ga0181537_10003355_pt1 | contig 13717 bp, 7 predicted proteins | sample PEATcosm2014_Bin_39_FD_119765 | JGI IMG/M metagenome (GOLD analysis project Ga0181537, IMG submission 119765) | Peatland microbial communities from MTU Mesocosm Facility, Houghton, MI, USA - PEATcosm2014_Bin23_10_metaG | ecosystem: Environmental > Terrestrial > Soil > Wetlands > Peat | place...
CGGCGAGCCCCTCGGCTTGCGCCGCGCGCGCCACTGCGATCGCCACGTGCAGCGATATCTCGCGAATCTCAGCGAGCGGCGACAGCAAATTGGCCTGCGGATGGCGCTTGGCCGGCGACATGTCGGCGATCGTGCGTGCCGCCGCCAGAAACATCCCGTCCGATATGCGGCGTGCTTCACGGTAATGGCCGCGAGACCGATGCCCGGATAGACGTAGGCGTTGTTGGTCTGGTCGATACGGAAGAGCCGGCCGCCGCGCGCTATCGGCGGGAAGGGGCTGCCGGTGCCGATCACGGCGCGGCCTTCGGTCCAGTCGAGCAACTCTTGCGGCGTCGCCTCGCAGCGTTGCGTCGGATTGGATAACGGAAAGATGATCGGCCGTTGTACATGGGCCGCCATCTCTCGTATCACCGCTTCATTGAAGGCGTGGGCCTGTCCGGACGTTCCGATCAGCACGGTTGGGCGCGCGTTGGCGACGACGTCGGCGAGCCCGATCCGCTCCGGTGACGACACTTTCCAACCGGCAACGCGCTCGCGGCTTTGGGCAAACGGTGCCTGAAACGGCTGCAGGCCGGTCATGCCCTCGACTAACAGGCCATCGCGGTCGACCAGATGGAAGCGCGTGCGCGCTTCGCGTTCGGCCAAGCCCGCTTCGACCATGGCGCGAAGTAAAAGCGCGCAGATGCCGGTTCCCGCGGAGCCTGCGCCGACGACCACGATGCGTTGCTCGCGAAGCGGCACGCCGGTGACGTTGATGGCGGCGAGGACGGCGCCGACAGCGATGGCGGCGGTCCCCTGGATGTCGTCGTTGAAACTGCACAGCTCGTCGCGATAATGCGCCAGCAGCCGGTTGGCGTTGCCGATCGCGAAATCCTCCCAGTGCAGCAGCACATGCGGCCAGCGCGTGCGCACGGCATCGACGAAAGCGGCGACAAAATCGTCATAGTCGGCGCCGCGCATCCGTTCGTGGCGCCAGCCGATATAGAGAGGGTCGGCCAAAAGCGCTTTGTTATCGGTGCCGACGTCAAGCAGAACCGGCAGCGTCGTCGAAGGGTGCAGGCCGGCGCAGGCGGTGTAGAGCGCGAGCTTGCCGATCGGGATACCCATGCCGCCGGCGCCCTGATCGCCCAGCCCAAGGATGCGCTCGCCATCGCTCACGACAATGACCTCAACGCCGTCGAAGCGCGGATTCTTGAAGATGTCGGCGATGCGGTCCTTCAGCGGATAACTGAGGAACAGCCCGCGCGGCTTGCGGAAAATGCGGCTGAATTGCTGGCAGCCAAGCCCAACCGTCGGCGTGTAGACGATGGGCATCAGCTCCTCGATGTGCCGGGTCAGGAGCGCATAGAATAGAGTTTCGTTGGTGTCCTGCGTCCCACGCAAGAAAACGTACTTTTGCAGATCGTCGCCAAGCCCGCGGAAGGCATCGAGCCGTCGCTCGACCTGGAGGTCGAGGGAGGTGACGTAGGGCGGCAACAGGCCATGTAGGTCAAAGTCGTCGCGCTCGGCCTCGGTGAAGGCCGTGCCTTTGTTCAAGAGCGGATCGTTCAAAAGCTCGTAGCCGCTGAGCGCGGTCTTTATGGTCCGCTCGCTCATTTTTCGCGTCACCAACGTCCCGGCAAGCAAGCCGCGTTCATGAACCGGTTACGGCGAGCACCGCTTCCCTGATCTTCGCCATCGCGTAATGGCCGATCTTGTCGAGGTCGAGATGCGGAAAATTGGGCGTCTCGTCGGGCGTCACCACGCAATCGACAATCGCCGGCCCGTCGGTATTGAACGCCTCCCTGATCGCGGCGTGCAGCTCGCCAGGTTTCGAGGCTTTGAAACCTTGGCCGCCGCAAGCGCGCGCGAGCGCGGAGAAATCCGGATTGGGAAATTCGATGCCCTTCTTGTAAGCCGGCAAGCCGACGCCCTCTGCCTCGAAGGTTATCAGCCCGAACGCCGAATTGTTGTAGACGATGACCTTGACAGGCAGCTTGTGTTGTGCGGCGGTCAGGAACTCACACATCAGCATGTTGAAGCCGCCGTCGCCGCAAAGCGCGATGACCTGGCGCGAACGATCGAGTGCTTGGATGCCGTTGGCCTGGCCGAGCGCCGTACCCACAGCGGCATTGTTGAACGAGCCGATGATGCGTTGCGCTCCGCTCTGGCGTATCCAATTGGCCGACCACAGCGTGTTAAGCCCGGTGTCGAAGACAAACACGGCATCGCGCTCGGCGAGATCGCTGACCGCGCGCGCCACCGCCTGCGGATGAATGCGATCCCTGCTGCGCGCCAGGTCGGATTGCTTGTCGAGCATCTCGTCCCACTTCTGGCGCTCTCTCGTTACCCGGTCACGGAATTTGCCGTCAGTCTTGGCCGCCGCCTTGTCGAGCAGGAGTTGCAGGGTCGGGCGAACCGACGCGACCACGCCAAGCTCGGTCGGTGCGCGGCGCCCCAGCACGCGCGCGCGGTCGTCGACCTGGATGACCGTGCCTTTATGCGGCAGGAATTCCGAATAAGGATAATCGGTGCCCAGCATCAATAGCAGGTCGCACTGCATGATCGCGTTGTAGACGGCCTTGGTGCCGATCATGCCGATGCCGCCCATCCAGCGCGGATCCTCGTACGGCAAAATGTCCTTGCCCTTGACGGAGTGGATGAGCGGCGCCTTGAGCCGGTCCGAAAGCGCGCGCAGTTCTTCCGCCGCACCGTGGCAACCGGCGCCGCACATGATGACGACGCTGCCCGCCGCGTCGATGCGGCGGGCGATATCGGCGATATCCTCCGCGCTTGCGGCAATCTCCGGCCGCGGCTTCAGGGTCGCGACGCTCGATACGCCGCCATCGGCCTTTGCCTCGCTGACATCCTGCGGCAGGGTCAGGTGAGCGACGCCGCGCCCGGCATAGGCGGATGAAATCGCCTGATGAATGACGGCAGGCGCGTGGGCAGCCGAGGAAACAGTCTCCGAATAGAGCGAAACGTCGCGGAAAAGCAGATGGTGTTCGGTGGCCTGGATGAAGTCGGTCCCGCGCATCTTGCGCGGCATGTCGCCCGAGAGCGCCAAAACGGGCGCGTGATCGCGGCCTGCCTCATAGAGCCCGGCAACGAGATGCGTGCTGCCAGGGCCGGTCGTACCGGCGCAAACCGCGAGCCGCCCGGTGAGCTTGGCTTGACCGGACGCGGCAAGGGCCGCGCCTTCCTCGTGACGGACGCCGATCCACTCGATATTGCTGCGGCGAACCGCGTCGGCAAGCGGATTGAGTGAGTCCCCGATCAGCGCAAAGATGTGTTTGACCCCAACCTGCTCAAGTACGCCGACGAGCACGTCAGCGACGGTTTGGGACATCTGCGACTCCTTTAATTTTCCCGACTCATTCGCTAGGGGGCGTAACCTAGAAAGGTGACGCCTGGTTGCAAACCGAATGCCGCGCGGCGTCGCGTCGAAATTCGCTTCAACCGGCTTTGGGTATAGGTCCTGCCGCAGTGTCGGGACTGAACCCGGTGCCGAAGGCGACGCCCTTGGCTTCCGTCCCAACGGCGGTCAGGATCGCAATCGCGACGGCGACGATGCCGGCAACAACGGCGAGCGCGAGTGCATAGTTCCCGCCGTAATGGGCCGCGATACCTGCTTGGAGGGTGGCGTTGACCGACGCGATCAGGTTGCCGAGCTGATAGACAAATCCCGGGAACGTACCGCGCGCCTCGTCGGGCGATAGTTCGTTCAAATGCACGGGAACGACGCCCCAAGCGCCCTGCACCGTGACCTGCATGAAAAAGGCGCCGACCGCGAGCCAGACCGCAGTCGTGGCAAATGCCCACAGCGGCATAACCAGCAGCGACAGTATGCAGGCGATAATGATGATGCGCCGCCTGCCGAAGCGCTCGGACAGCGAGCCAGCGGAAATTCCGCCGATGATGGCGCCGACATTATAAATACCGGCAATCAGGCCGACCTTGTGCGCATCGAAACCGTGTTGCACCTGCAGGAAGGTCGGATAAAGGTCCTGCGTGCCGTGGCTGAAGAAATTGAATGCGGTCATCAGCAGCACGGCGTAGATGCCGAGCCGCCAGTGTGTTTTGAGTACAGCCAAGGTGTTGCTGTTTTTGGTCGTCGGCTTCCAGCTCGGCGATTCTGGCACGCTGCGACGGATATAGAGAACCAGCAGCGCCGGAAGCACGCCGACCATGAACATGCCTCGCCAGCCGATGTACTGGAAGAAAAGGCCGTACACCACCGAGGCCAGGAAATAGCCGGTCGGATAGCCCGATTGCAGCAGGCCGGAAACGAAGCCACGGGCGTGCGGTGGGATCGATTCCATGGTCAGCGAGGCGCCGACGCCCCATTCGCCCCCCATTGCGATACCGTAGATCGCGCGCAAAACCAGCAGTGCGGTCAGGCTCGGCGCGAATCCGGAGGCAAACTCGATCGCCGAATAAAACAGCACGTCGACCATCAAGGTAGGCCGCCGGCCCCAGCGGTCGGCCGCTCGTCCGAACAGGAACGCGCCGATCGGGCGCATCGCTAGAGTGAGCAGAATGGCGATCGTGACCTTCGTCACGTCGGTATCAAATTCCTTGGCGATGTCGTGGAGTACGAACACCATGAGAAAGAAGTCGAAGGCATCGAGCGTCCAGCCCAGGAAGCTGGCGGCGACGACGTGTTTTTGTTCGGTGGTCCAGCCAGAAAGTGCGGCAATACGCATCGATCAACCTCCCCAAGGTGACGGCGCTCAGATCGAAGAGGCGCCCGCGTCATCAATGATATTCTGGCGCGTTTTGCGCGCTTGATAAACGCTCAAATATGCATGGGCGGTCCCTGGGTCCCGGGCCGGTTCTAACGGGCTTATCCAGCAGGCCGGCGCGGCACCAGGGCATTGGCGACCAGCTCTTGCACCACCTCGTCCTCCTGATTGAGTGTTCGTGTTCGTATCTTCATCAGGCCGCGGTCCGGGCGCGACTTGGACGGCCGCATTTCCAGCACCTCGTTCTCGATGCGCAGTTCATCCCCGGGATAGACCGGAATGGGCCAGCGCAGACTGTCGAAGCCCAGCCCGATCGTGCCGTCCGCCGCCCGATACTCGCTGCCGGCGACGAGACTCATGGTCAGCGCGGCGGTGTGCCAGCCGCTGGCGACCAGGCGCCCGAAAATCGACTTGCGTGCGGCGTTCTCGTCGACATGGAAGAATTGCGGATCGAATTGTTTGGCGAAGGCGATGATATCGTCCTTCTCCACCAGCACCCGTCCTCGGGGCTTATGAATTTGTCCGACCGCGAAATCCTCGAAGTACCGCTCACTCATCGATCGTCGCTCCAGGGGAAAGGATTCACTGAGTATATGCGTTCAATTGGGTGTGGCGATGAAGGAATTTTTCACGGCCGCCTTTCCTTTGCGACGCGGCTGCGGTTATCATCGACGAACGCTCAGGGGAGCATCGCCATGACCGGGCGCGCCGTGTTCACGTGTGCTGCGTTCCTTCTCGCCTTCGGCGTGTCGCCGGCGGCCGCGGAGCCATTTTGGGATGGCGGCTATGGCGAGGACTGGGCCGCGACGCATGCCGCCACCTACCAGCTGGAGAACCGAATCGCCTTTCTCCAGGCCGATCCGGAGATCGATGACGGCTACAAGGCTCCGATCATCGGCAAAACACGTGCCGAAATCCTGCAGCTGCGCGCCACGCTGCCGGCGCCGCATTGGCGCTGGGCCACTCCGTGCTGCTACAGCCGCCGTCCAATCCACATTCGCTAAGCTCTTCATTCGGCGGGAGCGCGAAAGCCTCCGGGCATGCGACCCAGCAGCCGCGACCGCGCCCGCAGCGACCAGCCGCTGAGGCGGTCCAGGTAAAGATAGAGCACGGGTGTCGTGTACAGCGTCAGCAACTGGCTGATGATGAGGCCGCCGACGATCGCAATACCAAGCGGCCGCCGAATTTCTCCGCCATTGCCGAAGCTCAAAGCCAGCGGAATGGCGCCGAGGATGGCGGCCGACGTGGTCATCAGGATCGGGCGAAACCGCAGCAAACAGGCTTCGAAAATCGCGTCGTAAGAGCTCAGCTGCCGCGCGCGCTTCGCCTCGATGGCAAAGTCCACCATCATGATCGCGTTTTTCTTCACGATGCCGATCAAGAGGATCACGCCGATCAGCCCGATAATGTCGAACTCGACGTTGAACAGCATCAAGGCCAGCAACGCGCCGACGCCGGCGGATGGGAGCGTGGAGAGAATGGTGATGGGATGTACATAGCTCTCGTAAAGCACGCCGAGCAGGATATAGACCGCGGCGATGGCGGTGAGGATGAGGATCGGCTCCTTGCCGAGCGATTGCTGAAACAATTGCGCCGTACCGGCAAGCGTGCCGCGGATCGACGAAGGCATATGGATCCGGGTGATAGCGGCATTGATTTCGTCGGAGGCTTCGCCGAGCGACTTGCCCGGATGCAGATTGAACGAAATGGTCGAGGCCACGAACAATCCCTGGTGGTTGACCGATAGCGGCGTGTGGCCCGGGCGGTAATGACTGACGGCGGCGAGCGGGATCATGGTTTCGAGCGTGGTGCTTACGGCGGCGCCGGCGGACGTGGAGCCGTGACCGGTATTCGCCAGCGCGTTGGTGAAGGCATTGCGCGCCGCATTGTTGTTGGCGTTTGCCGAAGCGGTCGCGCTCGACGTCGACGAATTCGAGCTCGATGTGGAGGACATCGCCAAGACCGTGTCGGCGCGGGAAGTGGGCGAGACCGGAGCCGTCGTAACGGCTGGCGAGGTCCCGACGACAGGCGGCGTGACGACGGTGCCGATCGTGGTCGCCGGCCTTACGTTTCCCGCCGACGCATTGGTTGTCGCCGTTCCCGGCGGCGTCGCCCCGGAAGTGGCAACGTAAACGTCGCGAAGTGAATCGGGATATTGCGTGTAGCGCGGATCAATCTCCATCACGACGTGGTATTGATTGATGGCGCTATAAATGACGGACACCTGGCGCTGACCGAAGGCGTCGTAGAGCGTATTGTCGATTTGCAGCGGGCTGATACCGAGGCGCGCCGTGGTGTCACGATCAATGTCGACATAGGTCTCGATACCCCGTTGCTGCTGGTCGGAACTCACGTCGGTTAACACCGGGCTGTGCTCGAGCGCGTCAACGAGTTTCGGCGTCCAATCGTAAAGTTCATTCACGTCCTCGGATTGCAGTGTGTACTGGTATTGCGCGTTGCTCTGCCGGCCGCCGGCGCGCAGGTCCTGCACCGCGGCCAAGTACAGTCGTCCACCCGGCACCTGGTTAAGCTTGGGCCGCAGCCGCGCGATCACCTGATCCACGCCAACACGCTGCGACAGCGGCTTCAGCGAGACGAAGACGTTTCCGGTGTTGATCTGCGCGTTGCCTCCACCACCCGAGCCAACGCCGGTATATCCCACGACGTTTTCCACCGCCGGATCCTGCTGCACGATATTCATCATCTGCCGCAGCTTTCCGCTCATCAGCTGAAATGAAATGCTTTGATCGGCTTGCAGCGAGCCGATCAGCCGACCGGTATCTTGCTGCGGAAAGAAACCCTTGGGCACGATCACGAACAGGGCCACGTTCAAGCAGATCGTGGCGATGAAAACCACAAGCACCAGGCCGCTGTGGTGCAGCGCCCAGGTGAGCGAGCGTCCATAGCGATCGCGTAGCCGCTCGAAAATGCCGCCACCGCGTTCCACCTGGTCGGCCGATCGGCTGCGCAGCAACAGCGCGCACATCATCGGCGTGGTGGTCAGCGAAATCGCTAGCGAGACGAGAATGGCGATCGACAGAGTGACGGTGAATTCGCGAAACAGCCGGCCCAGAATGCCACCCATAAGCAGGATCGGAATGAAGACCGCGATCAACGACAGGCTAATCGAGAGCACCGTAAATCCCACCTCCCGCGCGCCGCGAAAGGCCGCCTGGGTGGGCGATAATCCGTCTTCCATATGCCGGGAGATGTTTTCCAATACGACGATGGCGTCGTCGACGACGAAACCCGTGGCGATCGTCAGCGCCATCAACGACAGGATATCGAGGCTGTAGCCGAGCAGATACATGGCGCCGAACGTGCCGAGGATGGATATCGGCACCGCGACGCTCGGGATCAGCGTCGCGCGAAAACTGCGCAGGAAGATAAACACGACGACTGTCACCAGGATGACGGCCATGACCAGTGTCAGCTCGGTATCGTGCAGCGAGGCGCGGATCGTGGTGCTGCGGTCGATGGCAATGGTGACGTTCATGTCGGCCGGCATGGCCGCTTCCAAATGCGGCAGCTCTTCCTTCACGTTGTCGATAGTTTCGATAATATTGGCGTTCGGCTGGCGGAATAGAATCACCAGGACCGAAGGCTGCCCATTGGACATGCCGAGGTTGCGCACATCCTGCACGGAGTTCTGCACCTCGGCGACGTCGGATAACTGCACCGCCGCGCTGTTGCGATAGGCAATCACCAGCGGCGTGTAATCCGCCGCCACGTCCGCCTGGTCGTTGGTATAGATCTGATAGCGGCGGTCGCCATCGTCGATGGTGCCCTTAGGGCTGTTGGCATTGGCTGAGGCAAGCGCCGCGCGCACGTCTTCAAGGCCGATGCCGTATTTGTACAGCGCCTGCGGGTTGAGTTCGACGCGGACCGCGGGCAGCGCCGACCCGCCGATGACGACGTTGCCGACCCCGCTCAATTGCGACAGCCGCTGCGCCAGAATGTTGCTCGCGGAATCGTACATCTGGCCTTGCGTCATAGTCTTGGAGGTCAGTGCGAGAATCAGAATTGGCGCGTCGGCCGGATTGACCTTGCGGTAGGTCGGATTGCTGGGGAGGTTCAAGGGTAAATCGGCGCGAGCGGCGTTGATGGCCGCTTGAACGTCACGCGCGGCGCCGTCGATGTCCCGTGTGACGTCGAATTGCAGCGTGATGCGGGTCTGTCCGATCCCGCTTTGCGAGGTCATTTCCGTCACGTCGGCAATCTGGCCGAGGTGGCGTTCGAGCGGTTCGGCGACGCTGGTCGCGACCGTGTTTGGGCTGGCGCCGGGTAAAGTCGCGCTGACCGATATGGTGGGGAAATCCACCTGCGGCAGCGGCGATACCGGCAACTTCGAAAAGCCGAGGATGCCCGCGATCGCGATGGCCATCGTCAGCAGCGTGGTTGCTACCGGCCGCGAAATGAAGGGCGCGGAAATGTTCATTCGGCGGGCTCGCGCGGCGCCAGCGGCGTCTCCGGGCTGCGTCCGGACAGACGCAGCGCCAGGCGGTCGAAGTACAGATAAATGACCGGCGTGGTGAACAGCGTCAGCATCTGACTCACGATCAACCCCCCGACGATGGCGATGCCGAGCGGCTGGCGCAGCTCGGACCCCGTTCCGGTGCCGAGCATGAGCGGCAACGCGCCGAGGATCGCAGCCATCGTCGTCATCAGGATCGGTCGGAACCGCAGCAGGCAGGCTTGATAGATCGCTTCACGCGGCGGCAGGCCCTCGACCCGCTCGGCTTCCAGCGCGAAGTCGATCATCATGATCGCGTTTTTCTTGACGATGCCTATGAGCAGAACGATGCCGATGATGGCGATGATGTCGAGGTCGTAGTGCAGCAGCATCAGCGATAGCAGCGCACCGACGCCGGCCGAGGGCAGGGTGGACAGGATGGTGATCGGGTGAACGAAGCTTTCGTAGAGAACGCCAAGCACGATATACATCGCCACGACCGCGGCGATGATGAGAAACACTTCGTTGGCGAGCGATGACTGGAAGGCCGCGGCCGTGCCCTGGAACGCCGTGGTGAAGCTGATCGGCAGCCCGAGATCCTTTTCCGCCTGCTCGATGGCGTCGACCGCGGCGCCGAGCGAAACGCCCGGCGCGGTGTTGAACGAAATCGTAGTCGCCGGCAGCTGGCCGTAATGGGTGACCAGGAGCGGCCCGGTATGCTGCTCGAGATGCACGATCGCCGACAACGGCACCTGTCCGTTAGTCGAAGACGACGACGACGGCAGGTAGATCATGGACAAGCCGTCGAGCGAGCGCTGCAGCGACGGATCGACCTCCATAATGACGCGGTATTGGTTCGACTGGGTATAGATGGTGGAAATGATCCGCTGGCCGAACGCATCGTAAAGCGCGTTGTCCACGGTCGCCGGTGTGATGCCGAAGCGGGCCGCGGTGGCGCGGTCGATCACGATATTCAGCGTCAGCCCTTCCTGCTGCAGGTCGCTGGCGACGTCGGTGAGTTGCGGCAGTTGGCTCAATTGCTGCACCAGGCGCGGCACCCAGGAATTGAATTCGGTGGGATTGGCGTCCTCGAGCACGAAATGGTACGGGGCGCGGCTGATCGTGGAATCGATGGTCAGATCCTGCACCGGCTGCATGTAAAGCGTGACACCGACGATACCCGACACGCTCTTCTGGATGCGGCGCATGATCTGGGTCGCGGTGAGGCTGCGCTCATCGTGCGGCTTCAGATTGATAAGAAAGCGTCCGGTGTTTTGCGTCTGGTTGGTGCCGTCCACCCCGATGAACGAGCTCAGGTTCTCGACGTCGGAATCGCGCAAGATCGCTTCGCCAAGCTGGTTCTGCAACTTTGTCATGGCGTCGTAGGAGATGCTTTGCGGCGCCTCCGAGATCGCTTGGATCATGCCGGTGTCCTGCACCGGGAAGAATCCCTTGGGGATCAGAATGTAGAGGATGAGCGTGAGGACCAGCGTCGCCAACGCGACCAGCAAGGTGAGAAATTGGCGGTCCAGCACCCAATTCAAGGCCCGGCCGTACAACGCAATGGTCGCGTTGAACGCGCGCTCGGCTTGAAGATCGAACCTCGTGCGCTCCGCCTCCGGCCGGTGCCGGATCAGCTTGGCGCACAGCATCGGCACCAGCGTCAGCGATACCACGGCCGAAATCACGATCGTGACCGCGAGTGTGATGGCGAACTCATGGAAAAGGCGGCCGACCACCTCGCCCATGAACAGCAAAGGGATGAGCACCGCGAGCAGCGAGATCGTCAGCGAGATGATGGTGAAGCCGATTTGCTGCGAGCCGCGCAGCGCGGCCTCTAGCGGAGCCATGCCGCTTTCGACGTAGCGGGCGATGTTCTCGATCATGACGATGGCGTCGTCGACAACGAAGCCGGTGGCGATCGTCAGCGCCATGAGCGACAGATTGTCGAGGCTGAAGCCGAGCAGGTACATCGCGCCCAAAGTGCCGACCAGCGACAGCGGTACCGACAGGCTCGGTATGACCGTTCCGGGAATGGTTCGCAGGAACAGGAAGATCACGATCACGACGAGGACGATGGCAAGCGTGAGCTCGAACTCGACGTCGGCCACCGAGGCGCGGATAGTGACGGTTCGATCGCTGAGCACGGCGACATCGACGGCCGCCGGAAGCGTGGAGGAGATGCGCGGCAACAGCGTTTTGATGCGGTCGACCACCTCGATGATGTTGGCGCCCGGTTGCCGCTGCACGTTGAGGATGATCGCGGGGGTGGTATTGGCCCAGGCGCCGAGCTTGGTGTTCTCCGCGCCGCTGATTACGGTCGCCACATCCGACAGCCGCACCGGGTCGCCGTTGCGATAGGCGATGATCGTGCTGGCGTATTGTGAGGCGTTGTCGATCTGATCGTTGGCGTTGATCGTGGTGGCTTGAGTCGGACCGTCGAAATTCCCTTTCGGCGTATTGACGTTGAAATTGCCGATCGTGGTGCGCACGTCGTCGATGTTGAGCCCGTAAGCGGCGAGCGCCTGCGGATTGAATTGTATCCGCACCGCCGGCCGGTGCCCGCCGCTGATGCTGACCAGTCCGACGCCGGTAAGCTGCGAGATCTTCTGCGCCAGGCGCGTCTCGCTCAAATCCTCCAGATCGGTCAGCGATACACTTTTCGAGGTGACCGCCAGCGTCAGGATCGGCGCGTCGGCCGGGTTGATCTTGGCGTAGACCGGCGGGATCGGCAGATCGCTCGGCAGCAGGTTGTTCGCGGCATTGATCGCGGCCTGCACTTCCTGCTCGGCCACGTCGAGGCTGAGATCGAGGCTGAATTGCAGGGTAATCACCGACGCGCCGGCGGAGCTTGCCGACGTCATCTGGTTCAAGCCCGGCATCTGCCCGAGTTGCCGCTCGAGCGGCGCCGTCACTGACGACGTCATAACCTCCGGACTGGCGCCCGGATAGAAGGTCGAAACCTGGATGGTCGGATAATCGACCTCAGGCAGCGTCGAAAGCGGCAGGAAGGTATAGGCGACAATGCCCGACAGCATGATCGCCGCCATGAGCAACGTCGTTCCGACCGGCCGCAGAATGAAGGGTTCGGAGACGTTCATCGCACCGTTTCATCGTGGCGCAAGTTGTTTACCCAACCTGTGCACGCCGCCCCCGCGCGCCCAATCTTCACACTCTATTGGCTGCCGCCATTGCGCCGATTTTGCGAATTAGGCGAACCCTGCGCCGGAGGCTGTGTGCCTGGTGGAGCGGTCCCGGCGGCGGCTGCCGGCGCGGCGCCCCCGGGGATCGTTATGCGCGCCCCGTCGCGCAAGCGGTCGAGCCCGTCGACGACGACCCGCTGGCCCGCTGATAGTCCCGACGTGACCGCTGCCATCGGACCATCGGTCGGCCCGACCGCGATCGGCTGCACCGACACCGTGTTGTTGGCGTTGATCACATAGACGTAAGCGCCGGGCGCGCCGCGCTGGATCGCCGCCGTCGGCACCGTCACCACGTTGCTCAGCGTCTTGACGAGGAGTTGCGCGTTGACGAATTGGTTGGGAAACAGCGCATTGTCGGCATTGTCGAACTGCGCGCGTACCTTCACCGTTCCTGTGGTGGTGTCGATCTGGCTGTCGAGCGCGGTCACGCGGCCGACTGCCAGCAACTTGACATTAGCGCGGTCGAACGCCGTCACCTGGAACGTCCCGCCGGAGTAGAGCGACGGGACGATATCGGACAAATCATCTTCCGGAATGGGGAAGATCACCGTGATCGGCTGCAACTGGGTGACCACCGCGATCCCGGTGTTGTTGGAGGACTGCACGTAATTGCCCGGATCGACCAGGCGGAGGCCGATGCGGCCGGTCACCGGTGGAACGATGTGACAGTAAATGACGTTCAGCTTCTGCTGATCGACTTGCGCCTGGTCGAGCTTCACCGTGCCCTCGTCTTGCTGCACGATGTAGACTTGGTCCTCGTATTGCTGGCGGGCGATCGAATTCTGCTCGGCCAGTCTTTGATAGCGCGCCAAATCAACCTGCGCCTGCGCGAGCAAGCCTTGATCGCGCGCCAGCTGGCCTTCGTATTGGGCCTGCAGAAGTTGATAGGGACGCGGATCGATTTGCGCGAGCGTATCGCCTTTCTTGACCGTCTGGCCTTCGGTGAACGGCACCTCCAGGAGCTGGCCGTCGATCTGCGTCTGCACGGTAATCGTCGCAATCGGCGTGACGGTGCCCAGCGCGTTGACAATGACGCGGATGTCGCCGGTACCGATGGTGGCGGCGCCGACGGATTGGGGGGCGGTCTGCGGATTGCGCGCGCCCGAGGTCGTGAATACCGTCCGGTAAATCAGATAGCCGACGAGGAGGGTTGCGACGAGAACGATCAGTCCGATGACGATGCGTGTTCGGCCGCCAGCCCGGCTTTCGATCGTCGGCGCGGGCGCGGTCCGGCGAATATCGGGAGCCGACTCGTCATTCGTTCTGCGCGTTCGCTCGTCCATAGGTCCATCGTTTCATCGATGTCGCAAGTATATAACGGGAGCCAGCACTCCCCG
>Ga0181537_10003356_pt1 | contig 13716 bp, 10 predicted proteins | sample PEATcosm2014_Bin_39_FD_119765 | JGI IMG/M metagenome (GOLD analysis project Ga0181537, IMG submission 119765) | Peatland microbial communities from MTU Mesocosm Facility, Houghton, MI, USA - PEATcosm2014_Bin23_10_metaG | ecosystem: Environmental > Terrestrial > Soil > Wetlands > Peat | place...
GAACCCGGGGAGGCTTAGGCGGGCCCTTGGCGCGCTCATGCCTTCAGGCGCTCGACCGAGCGCAGTATCTTGGATACCTCGGCTACCATCTTTTGGAATGGCTCCGACTCCCGGGTCTCCTCCGTCCTCGGGTAGGGGAAATCCACCGGGATCTCGCTGTGGAGCCTGCCCGGATTGGAGGAGAACACGAGGATGCGGCTTGATAGGAAGACGGCCTCGGGGACCGAGTGCGTCACGAAGAACGCCGTCCAGGCGAGCTTCTGGCGAATCGCCAGGAGCTCCTCGTTCAGGTGGTCGCGCGTCATCTCGTCAAGCGCGCCGAAGGGCTCGTCGAGCAGGAGTATCTTCGGCGACACGCTGAGCGCGCGGGCGATCGACACGCGCATCTTCTGGCCGCCCGAGAGCTGGCGCGGGTAGTAGTCCGCCCTGTCGGCGAGGCCGACCAGGGCAAGCGAGTTCCTCGCGGTCTCGGCGCGGCTCGCCGCGTCCGTCCCGTGGAGCCGGAGCGGAAGCTCGACGTTCCGCGAGACCGTCCGCCAGGGGAGCAGGGTCGGCTCCTGGAAGACGAACGCGAGCTTCTCCACCGCGCCGGCGGGATCGACCCCGTCGACGACGATCCGCCCCGACGTGACCAGGTTCAGGCCGGAGATGAGCTTGAGGACCGTCGACTTCCCGCACCCGCTGGGGCCGATGAGCGTGATGAAGTCGCCGCGCTCGGCCGCGAACGCCACGTTCTCAAGGATCAGGGGGCCGTCGCCGTAGCGCTTCACGACGTTGCTGAGCTCCACGATCGGCTGCGGCGCGTCCGCTCTCATGGGGCTGCGTTCTCGTGGGCGAACGGATTGACCGGGTAGCTCTTCATCTTGCCCGGGTTCAAGAGCGCCGAAGGGTCGACCTCGGCCTTGAACGCGCGCTTGTCCGCGATGTTCGGGTGGCGTCCCCCCTCCTCCAGATAGTACGTGTGGGGATTTGCGATGAAGACGCCGATCTCGCTGCAGCAGCTGAGGATCTCGTCCAGGCGCTCCCGGGACTTGTAGAAGAGAAGGGGGATGCCGCCGACGACGATCGCGTCCGGGTTTTTGGCGACGGCGTTGCCGCGCATCATCTTCGCGTTCCCCGCGGTCCACTCCAGGTGGAACAGGATCTCCCCCGGGAAGCGGCGGCGGAGCTCGGCGAACTGCTCCCGGAAGTTCCGGCCGAAGCCGGACTGCAGGTAGGTGATCTCGGGATTCGACTTGATCGCCCACAGGGTCGTGTGGTTCCAGGTGTAGTCCGTCAGGAGCGGCGGCTTCGGCGGGTCGGTCAGCGGCCTGCGGTAGATGCAATCGACCCCGGCCGCCGCCGCGCTGGCGACGGCCTCGTCGGCCTTTGCCCGGTCAATCAGCAGGAACGAGATCGAGTCGTCCGCGCGCAGGTGCTTCGCGAGGGGCTTGAAGTACGACGGAATCGGCCACTCGAACTGGGTCACGAGGCGCTTGTGCCAATCCATCCGGCGCGCAGCCGCGTCGGTCCAGTCGAGGAGCCTGTCCCAGTCGGGCGATCCGAGGATCAGCTGCTCGTAGTCGACCTTCGGGGCGAGGCGCATCTCGATCTCGACCATGATGCCGGTCGTGCCGTAGGTGTGCAGCGCCTTCAGGCTCTCGGCCTCCTCGAGCCGGACAAGCCGCGGCTCGTCCTCGCAGGTCATGATCGTGAGGGACTTCACGTTGCCCGGGGCGTTGATCCCGCCCCAGGTGATGGAGCCGATCCCGCCCGAGCCGCCGCACATGAAGCCCCCCATCGTGCACTTGACCCAGGTCGACGGCATGCAGCGCAGCTCCCAGCCGAGCTTCCTGCTCTCGCCCTCGATGGTGCCCAGCCGGGCGCCGGCCTCGACGCGCGCGACGCCGTCCTCGATCGAGAGGATCCGGTCGAGCCGCGACATGTCGACGACGACCCCGCCGTAGAGCGGCACGCACTGCCCGTAGTTTCCCGTGCCGGCGCCCCGGGGCACCACGGGCACCCGGGCCCGGCTGCACGCAGCCACGACCGAGCGAAGCTCGTCAACGGTGCCCGGGCGCACCGCCATGTCCGCGCGCTTGTCCTCAAGCAGGGAGCGGAGGACCGGGGAATACCAGTAGAAGTCCTTGGACAGGGTCTCGAGGGGCTCCCCGGAATCGATGAGGTTCGCCGCGCCCACCCGGGCGCGCAGCACCGACTTCAGTTCGTCAATTTCGGAGTCCATCGGTTGAAGGGAGCAGGAATGTTGCCATTGCGGGCGGGGCCGCAAGCACCGATGGAGCCTTGCGGCTGCGCGGCGCGGACTTTACCGTCCGTTCCGCGGCTTCGGGGGTTTCCGGCATTGATCTCCGCGCGGGGGCCCGAACACTCCCCGGCGGCCGCGCGCCCGGTCCCGCACACAGCAACCATCGCCCATCACCACCACCACATGCAACTTAGACTCTGCAAGATAACGATCGCGTCGCTCTCGTTCGCCTTCCTTCTCGTCGTCGTCTTCGGGAACCTCACGGACCCTAACTCCAACTACCAGTTTGTCCGGCACGTGCTGAGCATGGACACGACGTTCCCGGGCAACGCCGCCATGTACCGTGCGATCACCACTCCCCTCCTTCACAAGATCTTTTTCGCCACGATAATCGGCTGGGAGGCGCTGTGCTGCGCGGTCATTGGCGCCGGCACCCTCAAGCTGTGGAAGGCGCGCCACGCGCCGACCGCGGAATGGAAGAAGGCGAAGGGCCTCGCCTCCCTTGGCCTGACGGCGGCCCTCATCCAGTGGTATTTCGCGTTCATGACGGTGGCCGGCGAATGGTTCCTCATGTGGCAGTCCAAGGTCTGGAACGGCCAGGAAGCGGCATTCCGCATGTTCACCTTCATGGGCCTGACCCTCCTCTTCCTGAATCAGGCGGACGACTGACGGCAGACCTCGAGGAGCCAGGACGCCACCGGGCTCTGCGGGTGGTTCATGATCACCTGCAGGCCGGTCGACATCCCGGAGGGCAGCGGGACGGGAACCGTGATGACGGGCAGCGCCCCCAGGCTCGCGGGCGCGGTCAGGTTGAGCATGCGCAGCCGGTTCGCGTGCGTGCACTCGGCCTTTGTGAGCGCCGCGAACGGCGTGGCCGGCATCACGAGGAAGTCGTAGCTGAGGAAGAACCTCGTCCACGCCAGCTTTATGGCCTCGTAGCTGGGCTCGACGGCCGCCACCTGCGCCGGTGAGATCGCCTTCGCCCTGTCGAGCCGGTCCCGCAGGAGGTGGCCGTAGCGGCCGCGGTGCTTCTCGGCCCACTTGCGGTGGATCCTCCAGCTTTCAACGCCCGCGAGGACGCCGTAGGTCTCGGCCGCCGGCGCAAATTTTTCCAGCAGCTCGTCCCTCGTGGTCGAGTCGGAGGGCGAGGTGAGCTCGGCGGCCTCGCTCCGGCAGGCCTCGGCCACGTCGGGGTCGAGGCCGGGCATCTCCAGGTAGCAGCCCTTCGGCGTCTGGCGGTCGTTCGTCCTGAGCCCGACCAGGGTCGACAGCACGTGGCGCATGTCCGCGGCGTCCCGCGTGAACCACCCCGCCGTGTCGAAGCTCGGGGCAAGAGGGACCGCATCGGAGATCCACGCGTCGCCCGGCACGCCGCGGTAGCCGAAAATGCCGCAGAACGAGGCCGGCACCCGGATCGACCCCCCCGTGTCGCTTCCCACGGCAAGCGGGACGATTTCCGCGGACACGGCGACGGCCGAGCCGCTGCTCGAGCCCCCGGAGGTGCGTCCCGGGAACCGCGGGTGCTCGCAGTCGCCGTAGTGGGCGTTCTCGCCGGTGAGGCCCCAGGCGAACTCGAAGAGCTGCGTCTTCCCCGCCACGATCGCCCCGGCCGCCCCGAAGTCGCGGACGATCGCCGAGTCGCGGACCGGCTTCGGCCGCACCTCGGGAAGGAAGGACGACCCCGCGAAGGTGGGGAGGCCCCCGACATCGAACATGTCCTTGACCATGTAGGGGATCCCCCGAAGGGGGCCGGACGGGGGTGCGGCCGTGAGCGCGGCCGCAAGGGCCCCCTCATCCACAAGGGCCGCCAGGGTCGCCTTGCGCTGGCCGGCGCGCAGGCGGCCGTCCGCCCGCCGCCGCACCTCTCGTGCGGCCGCGGCGGGCTCAAGTTGCTTCCATTCCACAATGGTCACCGGGGAAAATCCTCGCGGGATTTGCCGCAAATCGCAAACAGTCCGTACATTACCCCGGAAGGCGGGGGTCGGCTCGAAACGTCGCGCCAATCAAATTGGACTTGTCCAATTACCGCCTTGACTTGCCCCGTGTCCGCGGACTGGCTTCGTCCCCCGCCCCGCAGCCGTGACCAAGCCCCTCTTCAACCGAAGGAATGTCGGAGTGATACGCTTCACGAGGCCCTTTGCCCGGCAGTGCGGGCGGGAAGGTCGGCGGGTGCCCGACTGGGTCGTCTGCGACACGGTCGCCAACGGCGCCCGGCGCCGCCTGGGCCGGCGCGGAACCCGCGGCGGGATCCTGGTCACCTTCGAGCGCTGGTTTGCCGGGCCGGGCGGGCGCTACAGCGCGGTCCGGGTCCTGGGCGAACTGACCCGCTCCGGGTGCTTTGCGCTGCAGTTGATTCTTCCCGCGCGATCCCGGAAAAAATCTGGGACGACGCGGGATTTTTGAATCGCCCCCATTCAAAATGAATGCGTCAACAAGGCCCCCCCTCCAAGCCATGTCCAAAGCCGCCACCGCCAAAGCACCCGAGACGAAGCCCGCCCCCTCCCCAGCCGCCCACGTTCGGGAGAAGAACATCGAGCTGGCGCTCTCATCGATCGCGAAGGAGTTCGGCGAGGGTTCGATCATGCGCCTTGGCACGAACGCCAAGATGAAGGTCGAGACGCTGTCGACCGGCTCGCTCGCGGTCGACCTCGCCCTTGGGGTCGGCGGCCTGCCCCTCGGCCGGATCATCGAGATCTACGGCCCGGAATCGTCGGGAAAGACCACCTTCTGCCTGAGCGTGATCGCCGAGTGCCAGCGCAAGGGCGGCCTCGCCGCCTTCATCGACGTCGAGCATGCGCTCGACCCCAAGTACGCGCGCGTCGTCGGGGTCAAGCTCGACGACCTCCTGGTCTCGCAGCCCGACAGCGGCGAGGACGCGCTCAACATCATGGAGACGCTCATCCGCTCCAACAGCATCGACGTCATCGTCCTCGACTCGGTCGCGGCGCTGATCACCAAGGCGGAACTCGACGGCCAGATGGGCGACATGACGATGGGGAGCCAGGCGCGCCTGATGTCGCAGGCCATGCGCCGGCTGACAGCCGTCGTGAGCAAGACGAAGTGCGTCTGCATCTTCACGAACCAGATCCGCGAGAAGATCGGCGTCATGTTCGGGTGTTTCCCCTACCAGACGGGAGTGATGCTTCGCGGGGGCGGCACGGAGCCCATAGGCACCCTGGTCAATGGGCAGAAGCGCGCCCAAGTCATCTCCTGGAACCCGCACACGCGCGGCTTTGTGCCGACACGGGTTGTCCGCCGCTTCAAGCACGGCCGCAATGTCACCAACTTCAACCTGAACGACAACGAGATCGGGGCGCTCCGCACGGCCTACCGGACGCTGGTCTTCCGTTACCCGAATGCGGCCGGATTCAACAAACTCACCTGCACTCCCAACCACACGATCTTCACGCCCGACGGCGAGGTGAGCGCCGAGGACCTCACGATCGGCGACAGGATCCTTGTCCGACACACCAGCCTCAGGTTCTCAGCCGATCTCCAGCACCTGCTGCTTGGGAGCTTGCTGGGGGACGCGAGCCTGAAGCAGGAGTCGCGGATGACGGCCTCTCTCCGCGAGGAGCATGCCCAGCCCCAGAAGGCCTATGTCAAGTGGAAGGAAAGGGCATTCGGCAGGCTTTGCAGGAAAAGCTCGGACAATTCGAACGGCTACGGGTTCAACACGGTCGCTCTCTACGAGTTCGGGCAGATCCGCGGGAAATTCTATTCAGGGAACAAGCGGCACAAGCACATCACGCCCGAATTGCTGGAGGAACTGAACCCGCTCTCCCTTGCGGTCTGGTACCAGGATGACGGAACCAACAACTCGAGGTACACGGCGTACAACTCGAAGACGATCTATCTGCACCGTCTCTCTGAGGAGGAGTGCCGTGCCATCGAGAAGGTCTTCGCGGCCAAGTTCGGGCTTACGTGCAGGGTGAGGTTCCACCCGAAGGGAGCCTCGTCGCGAATCGACTTTTGCGGCGCGCAGGCCGACAAATTCGAGGACATCATCCGTCCGTACTGCCACCGTTCGATGGCTTACAAGCTCACGAGGCACGAAGGCATTGGCGCCGCGCTGAGCGGCTTGGACTTCAGCATGCGGGAGGTCGAGGAGGCCATTCCCTGCGAGATTTTCGAATGCAGGGAGAAGTTCATCGATGGCAAGATGGGCGTCCGCTACAACGTGGAGGTGGAGGACAACGCCAACTTCCTCCTCGCGAGCGGAGCCATCGTCCACAATTCGCCGGAGACGACCTCGGGCGGCCGCGCCTTGAAGTTTTTCTCGTCGATCCGCATCGACATCAGGCGCAAGGACCAGATCAAGACCCCCGACGGCAGGGTCATCGGCAACCGCACCAAGATCAAGGTCGTGAAGAACAAGGTCGCCCCTCCCTTCACGGAGGTGGAGTTCGACATCATGTACAACGAGGGCATCTCCGCCTCCGGGTCGCTCGTCGACCTCGGGGTCGAGCACAAGATCCTCGAGAAGAAGGGCGCCTGGATCACCTACCAGGGCGAGCTAGTCGGCCAGGGCCGCGACGCGGCCAAGCAGGCCATCCGCGAGAAGCCCGAGCTCGCCGAGAAGATCAAGCAGGCGATCCTCGAGAAGGTCAGCGTCACGGGCGGGACCGCCGTGACGGGCGAGACTGCGGACTAGCCCAAGGCGCCCAGGAAGGCGCGCGCGAGGATCAGGTGGCCCCGGTCCGTGGGGTGGACGCGGTCGGCGGCGATGGCCGCGAAGTCCATCCTTGCCAGCGCCGCGTCGATCGCGGCCTGGGTGTCGACAAAAACGGCGCCGTGCGCCTCCGCGAGGCTCCTCACGATGTCGCCGTACTCGTCCATCCGCCGGCGCATCGCGTCCGACCGGTCGGGCTGGACATAGAACGGGGACATGAGCACCAGCCCGGCGACGGCGGGTTTCGTGCGGCCGACCAGGCGGTCGAGCGTGCCCGTGTACTCGCCCGGCATCACCGCCGCCGCCTCGTTCCTGCCGTCGAACTGCCTCCACACGTCGTTGATACCTATCAAGACGGAGAGCCAGTCCGGCCTCAGGGCGACGACGTCTGCCTCCCACCGCCGGTCGAGATCCCTCACCGTGTCGCCGCTTATCCCCATGTTGGTCACCCGGACCGCGGGCTCGATTCCCGAGGCGGCGAGCGCGGCATCGACCTCCGCGACATAGCCGTTCCCGAGGGCCTGGCGCGAACCCGCTCCGACGGGGCGGGCGCGCCCGCAGTCGGTCACGGAGTCGCCGACGAAAAGAAGCCTTGAGCCGGGTGGTATCGCCACGGTCCCATGCTTTGGCGTTCGCGTCCGCGCCGTCAATTCGGGGCGGGTATTTCTTGCTAATCAATGCCCGGCGTGGAAAACCTCGCGGACGCCGTTTCCCCTCCCCGGCCGGCACAAGGCCGCCAAGGCCGCGCCATCAGCGCCCGATCCCCGAATCCCATGAACATGACACGACTCCTCAGCGCCTCCTGCGCGCTCCTGCTGGCCGGCGCGGCCCTCGCCGACGCCCCCGACACCGCGACGGTGCCGATCGAACCCGTTCCCCCGGGCGTCAACCTGCGCGCGGCGACCGTCCGGGTGGTCGTGGCGCCGGACCACCGCGACTGGACCTACAAGGTCGGCGAGTCCGCCCGTTTTTCCGTCTCCGTCACCGCGGACAGCGAGCCGGTCGACAACGTCAGCATCACCTACACGATCGGCCCGGACATGTACCCCGGTCCGAAGAAGACGGTGCCCCTCCCCCTCTCCGGCCTCGTCATCGACGCGGGCACGATGACGGTGCCGGGCTTTCTGCGCTGCATCGTGACGGCGGACGTCGCCGGGCACCATTACCGCGGCCTCGCGACCGCCGCGTTCTCGCCCGAGCAGATCAAGTTCACGCAGACGGAGCCGGCCGACTTCGACGCGTTCTGGGACGCGGGCAAGGCCGAGCTGGCAAAGACCCCGATGGACGCGAAGATGACCCTCCTGCCCGACGCGTGCACGCCGGCCGTGGACGTCTACCACGTGAGCTTCCGCACCGTCGGACCCAAGGGCCCGATCGGGGCGCGGATCTACGGCATGCTCTGCGTGCCGAAGGCGCCGGGCCACTACCCGGCCATCCTCAAGGTGCCGGGAGCCGGGGTCAGGCCGTACTTCGGGGACCCGGATCTGGCCTCGAAGGGAGCCATCGTCCTCGAGATCGGCGTCCACGGGATCCCGGTGAACATGGCGAAGGAGGTGTACGACGAGCTGCAGGCGGGCGCGCTGAACGGCTACTGGCTGTTCAACCTCGACGACAAGGAGCACTATTACTACCGGCGGATCTACCTCGGCTGCATCCGCGCGAATGACTTCCTGACCTCGCTGCCGGGCTGGGACGGAAAGAACCTGGTCGTCATGGGCGCGAGCCAGGGCGGTCAGCTCACGATCGTCACGGCGGCCCTCGACCACCGGGTGACGGGGCTCGCCGCCACGCATCCCGCGTTCTGCGACGTCTCCGCCGAGCTGAACGGGCGCGCCGGCGGGTGGCCCCACCCCTTCAAGGCCGAGACGGACGGCTCGCCCTCCGCGCAGGCGACCCCGGCGAAGATCGCGACGGCGAGGTATTACGACGCCGTGAACTTCGCGCGGAGGATACGCGTGCCGGGCTACTACAACTGGGGCTACAACGACGAGACCTGCCCGCCGACCGCGGCCTACGCCGCCTACAACATCATCACCGCGCCCAAGACACTCGGGGTCACGCTCGAGCTCGGCCACAGCTACACGGTCGAGCAGTACGACGCGATCGCCGGCTGGATCACCAACTTCCTGGGGCTGAAGTAGGGCTCGGACTTGATGAGAGTTCTCCCGCTCGCGAGGTCCTCGTGGAGGTTCCGGGATTGCTCCGGCTCGGCGTGGCGGCCGGCCGTCGTTCCGGGCTGCGTGCACACGGACCTCCGCCGGGCGGGGGCCATCCCGGACCCGCGGCGGGGAACGAACGAGGCCGCCCTGCAGTGGATCGACGAGCGCGACTGGGAATACGCCGCCGAGTTCGAGGTCGACGAGCGGCTCCTGGCGGAGGAGGTCGTGGACCTCGTGGCGGACGGCCTCGACACGATCGCGACCGTCCGGCTGAACGGATCCGAGGTGGCCCGCACCGAGAACATGTTCATCGGCCACCGCTGGGACGTGAAGGCCCTCCTGCGGAGGGGCCTCAACACCCTGAGCATCCGGTTCGACTCCGCCACGCGCTACGTCCGGACCCACCGAAGGAGCCACACGCCGCGCGACATCAATGACCCGGTGGGCCGCTGCACGGTGATCCGCAAGCAGCAGTGCCAGTTCGGCTGGGACTGGGGGCCAAGGTACGTGACGGCGGGCATCTGGCGGGACATAAGGATCGAGGCGTGGAGCGGCAACAGGCTGGCCGGCGTCGAGGTGTCGCAGGCCCACGCGGGCGACGGGAGCGTCACGCTCACCCTCTCCCCCGAACTCGCGAGGCCGGAGCGCCGCGCGACATGCCGGTGGCGCCTGCGCACGGGGTCCCGGTCCGCGCAGTCCGGCTCCGGCACGTCCATCGCCGTCCGCGGCCCGAGGCTATGGTGGCCGAGCGGACAGGGGGGCCAGCCGCTCTATGACCTCGAGGTCGAGGTCGCCACGCCGCAGGGCGCGGTCCTCGGCCGCTGGCGCCGCAGATTGGGCCTGCGGACGATCGCGCTCGACCGCCATAAGGATGCGTGGGGCGAGTCGTTCCAGTTCGTCGTCAACGGGCGGGCGGTCTTCGCGAAGGGCGCGAACTGGATACCGGCCGGCACGTTCGTCGCGGGCCTGCGGCGCCGCGACTACGAGCGCGACCTGCGGGCCGCCGCCGCCGCGAACATGAACATGGTGAGGGTCTGGGGCGGCGGGATCTACGAGTCGGAGGATTTCTACGACATCTGCGACGAGCTCGGGCTCCTGGTTTGGCAGGACTTCATGTTTGCCTGCACCCTGTATCCAGGTGACGCCGCGTTCATGGAGAGCTCGCGCGCGGAGGCCGAGCACCAGGTGAGGCGCCTGCGGCACCGGGCATGCCTCGCCCTGTGGTGCGGGAACAACGAGGTGTGGAGCATCAACGCCCACGAGCTCGTCGACCCGGCGAAGAGGGCGCTCCGGTCAAACTACGAGCGCCTGTTCCACCGCGTGCTCCCGGGGGTCGTGGGGAGGCTCGGGGGCGCGGCCCCCTACTGGCCCTCGTCGCCGTGGAGGGGCGACGCGGACGTCTCGCACGGGGCCGGCGAGTCGCGCGGGGACTCCCACTACTGGGACGTCTGGCACGGGCGGCACGCCGTGAAGGAGTACGAGAAATGGCGGTTCCGCTTCGCCTCGGAGTTCGGCATGCAGAGCTACAACTCGCCGGCGACGCAGGCCATCTTCAGCCACGGGCGGGACAGGAACATCCTCGGCGCGTCGCTCGAGACCCACCAGAAGAACAAGGGCGGCAACCAGGTCATCCTCGACTACGTCTCGCGCAGGTACCGGTTCCCCAGGGGCCAGGACGCGCTCATCTACCTCTCCCAGCTCAACCAGGTGTTCTGCGTGCAGACGGGCGTGTCCCACTACCGGCGGCTCATGCCGCGCTGCATGGGGTCCCTGTATTGGCAGCTGAACGACTGCTGGCCCGTCGCCTCGTGGAGCTCGATCGAGTTCACCGGGAGGTGGAGGGCGCTCCACCACGCCGCCCGGAGGTTCTACGCGCCCACGGTCGTGAGCGCCCATGTGCCGGGCGACGAGGTGTTCGGGATAAACAACTACCGGCGGTCGACGGTGCGCCTGGTCCACATCCACACGTGCCACGACGGCCCTCGCCCGGCGAGGGCGGTGGTCCGGTGGGACCTGATGCACGTCGACGGGCGGCGCATCCAAGGGGGCCGCCGGCGCGTCGTCCTTCGTCCCATGTCCAGCGCCAGGCAGCGGACGCTGGACCTGGCTGGTCCCATAGCGAAGTTTGGGCGCGAGCGGCTGCTCCTGCGCATTGCGCTGGACGTGGCCGGAAGGCGTGTCAGCGAGGACACGGTGTTCCTCACCCTGCCCCGCTTCATCGATTTCCCGAAGGCCAGGGCCCGGATTGGCTTGCGCCTGAAGGCCCCGGGCCTCGCCGAGGCCTCGTTCACGTCGCCCTCCTTCCTGCACATGTTCGAGTTCGACTTCCCGGGCGTTCGGTTCACGGCAAGCGACAATTTCTTCGAGCTCTACCCCGGCGAGGCGAAGCGCGTCGAGGTGCGGTTTCCCGACGGCGTCACTCTCGCCGCCCTGAGGCGCTCCCTCACCCAGCGGTCGCTGGCCGACACGTACTAGCGCCATGGCGGCCGCGTTTATCCGGCTCGTCGCGGGCCGCGCAAGGGGCTAGTCGATATGGCGATCGCCATGCCCCAAACGACCTTCCCCGGAGCCCGCATCGGGCTGGGTGCGCTGATGGCCGCGTACGCGGCCCTTCTCTTCGTCCTGATAGGCGCCGTCCCGGGGGGATCCGACAATTCCGGCTACTTCAACGAGGCCCGCCTCTTCTCGCGGGGACGCCTGCACGCGCCGATGAGGACGCTGGCGGGGATCCCCGCCTCTGAGATCCCCTTCCTGTACGTGCCGCTCGGCTTCAAGCCCGCGGCCGACCGGAGCGCGCGGCTCGTGCCCACCTACCCTCCCGGGCTTCCCCTGATGCTCGTCGCCGCGGCGAGCGTCGCCGGATGGGACCACGCCGGCGACGCGCTTCTCCTCCTGCATTCGATCGCCGGCATCGCCCTCGTGTTCGCCCTCGGCCGGTCCTGCGGCCTCCCCGGGGGATGGTCGCTCGCGGGCGCGGCGATACTGGCGGCGAGCCCGCTTTACCTCTACACGTCGCTCCAGGCGCTCAGCGACGTTCCCGCGACCGTGTGGGCGACGGCCGCCGTGGTCGCGGCGCTCAGGAGCCGCGAGCGCGGTGGATGGGCCCTCGTCTCCGGGCTGTGCATATCGGCGGCGTTCCTGATCCGGCCCAACAACGTCCTCATCGCGGTTCCCGTGCTCGCGGCCCTCGGCGCGTCCCCGCGGCGCTGGGCCTGGCTCGCGGCCGGGTCGCTGCCCGGCATCGTGGCCTGGCTTGTCATCAACCGCCTGGCCTACGGCGCTGCACTCGAAAGCGGGTACGGGGCCATCGGCAACGAATTCCATGCGTCGCTGGTCCCGGGCACGCTCCTGTTCTACCTGAGGTGGCTCCCCCTGCTCCTCAGCCCGATCGTCCTCATAGCGCCGTGGATCGCGGCCCTCGGCAGGTCCGCCCCGCGCGTGTCGGCCGTCCTGTTCTCGTGGGCGCTCGCCTACGCCGCGTTTTTCTCGGCCTACCGCTGGACCCATGAGCAGTGGTGGTTCCTGAGGTTCCTGCTGCCCGCGGCCCCGGCGCTGATCGTCGCGGGCCTGGTGGTCGCTCACTCCTGGCTTGGCGCAGCCGCCAAGCGCGGCCCCGGCGCCCCGCGGCGGGTGCTGCCCCTCGTGCTCCTCGCCGCCGCGATAGGCGTCGAGTTCGGGCAGACGCGGCCCCTCCGGGAGGCGTGGTACATCGGCCACGGCGAGCGGAAATACGGCCGGGTGTCCGCGTGGCTCAACGCGCACATACCGGCCGACTCGGCGATCGCCCTGTCCCAGAACAGCGGCGCGATGTACTATTTCACGCAGTTCACGCTGCTGCGCTACGAGGAGATGAGTCCCCGGGTGTCCGACCGCGTGGCGGGCATCCTTCGCTCGGAGGGCCGGCCCCTGTACGCGGTCCTGTTCCCGTTCGAGGTCGAGCAGCTGAAGAAGCTTCCCGGCCGATGGACGCGGGTCGTCTCGGTTGACGACGTGTCCGTGTGGAGGAGCGACCTGGAGCAGGCCTCGCGATAGCCCTCCGCGGGTCGCTCAAACGGCCGAGGCGCGACGACGGAGCTGCCCGCAGGCCGCGTCAATGTCCCTTCCGCGCGGCCTCCGGAAATGGGCGGTGACGTTGGCCGCGCGCAGGATCCCCAGGAAAGCCTCCGAGGCCTCCTCGGTCGCCGGCTCATGCTCCACGCCCCTCAGGCTGAGGCCGGTCGGATTGTACCGCAGGAGGTTGACGTGCATCCCGCGCCCGGCGACGAGTCCGGCAAGCGCGGCCGCCTGAACCGCGGAATCGTTCACGCCCCGCAGGAGGCAGTACTGGATCGTCACGGGCCGGCGGGTTCGGGCCTGGTACCGGTCGGCGGCCGCGAGTATGTAGGCGACGCCAAACCGCCGCCCGGCCGGAATAAGCCGCTCCCTCGTAACGTCGTCCGGCGCGTGGAGCGACACCGCGAGGTGCACGTTAAGCCCCGATTCCGCGAGCGCGTCGATACCCGGGACGAGCCCGACCGTCGACACGGTGATCTGCCTCCAGCCGAGGCCCCCCGGCTCGCCGCCGATCCTGCGCACCGCCTCGAGGACGGCGTCCAGGTTGAGCATCGGCTCGCCCATGCCCATGAAAACGAGCGTCTGGA